>Ga0102832_1001168_pt1 | contig 22908 bp, 25 predicted proteins | sample EBPBio282013_DNA_FD_88942 | JGI IMG/M metagenome (GOLD analysis project Ga0102832, IMG submission 88942) | Wastewater treatment Type I Accumulibacter community from EBPR Bioreactor in Madison, WI, USA - Reactor 2_5/28/2013_ DNA (Illumina Assembly) | ecosystem: Engineered > Bioreactor > EBPR >... | reverse complement strand
GCGACCGAGAGCGAGGAGGCAGCCGTCCGGTAGAGCAGGGGCAGTTCCTGCAACTCGCCGGCGGAGAGGCGCGACAGGCCCTTCTTCTCGACGCGCGAGACGAGTTCGTCGAGCATCCGCCAGGCCGTCTCGCGGTTGCGGCGGAACTCGGCGCTGCGCAGCGTGACGGTTGCGACCGGAGCGGCTGGCGCGGCCATCGGGGAGCCGTTCGGTTCTATAGCAGCCCCCTCTGCTTGATGGTGAGGTAGCGGTTGACCAGGCCGACGGCGAGGCCGCGCGGTGGGATTTCCAGGCAATGCACGCCCATCCGCGCCAGCCGCTCCAGCACGACGGCGCGCTCGCGCTGCAGGTCGCGCGCGACGACCGCCTCGGCGACCGGCCGGAAGCTTGCGGGCTCGGCCTCGACGATATCGGCCAGCAGCGGGTCGCGCAGGGTGACGAAGATCACGGCATGGCGATTGGCCATGCGCTGCAGGCTTTCCAGCAGCAGACCCGCCGTCGTGGTGTCGATGAATTCGGTGAACAGCACGACCAGCGCCCGGCGTTTCAGGCGGGCATTGAGCTCGGCGAGCCCCAGCGTAAAATTCGTTTCCTCGGCCCGGTAGCCGAGCTGGCCCGACGCGTTCTGAAGCCGGGCAAAGGCGCTCCGGCCGGGCGAGGGCTGGAGATATTGCCGGATGCGGGAATCGAAGCCGAACGAGCCGACATGGTCGCCGCTGCGCAGCGCCACCCAGCCCAGCAGCAGGCCGGCATGGATCGCATGGTCGAGCCGCGGCAGGCCGTCGATCGGCTCGGCCATCAGGTAGCCGGTATCGAAGGCAAGCACGATCTGGTGGTTGCGCTCGATCCGGAATTCCTTCGACAGGAGCTTGAGATGCTTGGCCGAGTGCTTCCAGTCGATGAAGCGGTTGTCGAGCCCCTGGACATGGTCGCGCAGCGCTTCGAACTCGGTGCCCTCGCCCCTCTGGCGCTGGACCTTGATGCCGTCCACCGCATCGCGGCTGAAGAACTGCACGGCGGCCGAGGCGATGCCCCGGATATCGGGCACGACGTCGATCGCAAGCGCCAGAGGCCGGCGCTGGCTCCGGCCGGCGAGGCCGAGCGGCCCGCGCCACCGCAGCCAGAGCGCCTCGATCGTGATCCGCCCGCGCCGCAATGGCCGGATTGGCAACTTGACCGCGCCCACAGCACCCGGCGGGACATCGAACCGGGCAGGTTCCGGCTGCGCGGCGTCGCCGCTCTGCTCCGGCAGGACCTGGATCGATACGGCCCGTGATGCGCCTTCGATGGCCGCGCTCACGGTCAGGTGTCCTTCGCTGCCGACATATGATCGCGGCGGCGCATCGACCGTCAGCGAAAGCCGCGACGGCCGGGCGCAGAGCAGGGCGTCGAGTCCGATCAGGGCCAGCACGAACAGGCCGAGATCGAGCGCGATCGGCCAGAGCGTCTGGTCATGGATCATGAGGCCGATGGCGACCGGCAGCGTGCCTAAACCGGCGGTCAGTGTGTCGTAGCCGAGAATGGTTTGCATATACTGGCTGACGAAGAACATCGACCCGGCGAGGCTGAACATCACCATCGCGATGGCGATACTCGCGCCGCTGAACGACAGGTTCTTAAACAGGTACAAGGGCATCATCGGTTCTTTGGTGCGGGCTTCGATAACCGTAAAGATCGCCAGCAGGACGAAGGCGATGCCAAACAGACCTAACACTTCAGGGTCACCCCAGCCTTTCACACCCGCTTCGATGATGGCGAACACCAGCGCGAATACGCCGGTGGCGGAGAAGATGACACCGGGAATATCGAGCTTCGGCGCGGTTTCATCCTTCGACTCGGCGAGGAAACGCTGCCCACCAATGATGGCGATGACAATAATCGGCAGGTTGATGAGGAACAGGATATGCCACGAGTAGAGCTTGAGCAGCAGACCGCCGATGACGGGGCCAATAGCGATACCGAGGCCGAAAATCGCCGACCAGATGCCGATGGCCTGCGCCCGTTCGCGCAGCGGGAAGCTGACGTTAATCAGGGAGAGGGTGGAAGGCATGATGAACGCGCCCGCGATACCGAGGAAACCACGTGAGACGATCAGCGCCGTAGTGGTTTCGGAAAGCGCTGCACCCAGCGAACCGATGCCGAACATTACGAGGCCGATTTGGAGCGACTTCTTGCGCCCGTAACGGTCACTGACCGCGCCCATCGTCAACAGCAAGGCGGCGAACACCAGCACGTAAGCGTCGATAATCCATTGTAGATCGCTGATGTTGGCGTTGAGATCATTCGAGAGCGAAGGCAGCGCGATATTCAAAATCGTATTGTCGAGGCTGATGACCAGCAGCGAAATACCGATAAAAATCAGACCTTTCCAGCGAGTTGCGTAACCCGGCATGGCCGACTCGGACGAAGCAGCATGAGCCGTCAAAATTCCCTCCGATATGAAACTGGTGTGCATAAACTATGTGATAAATTTAACAATAAGGGGAAATCAAACTGCGTTCAAGTGGGAAATCTTATTTCTAGTACGGATTTATCCTTTATTTCGAAATCAGCCGCCGGGGTTATTGGAAGGCCAATGAACATTTCCCAGCGGATAATGGTTGTTTACTTATTAAAATGGGAATTGGTAGTGTTGTGCCGCTGAAAGATGCTTTGTTTGCGGTTCATGTGGGGACTGTTGTCGATTATTTCAGGGTTAAGTCACCCTGCACTTCCAGACCCGCGTTACGGCCTGTGCCGCTAAAGATTTCGCGTCCGGTTTCGAGTTCCGTCAGGCGCACGTGGACGCTGGCTTTGAGGGTTTCCTCGACGCGGCGGTGCATTTCCTGACGGTTGGGTTCGTGGAGTAAGCCGCCCTGTGCGCGGGTGGCTTGAATAATGAGGCGGTGCTGCCGGTTCCGCACTACCCAATCAACGGTGGTATCCGTAACCGAGAGGCGTTCGACGACCACCCCATTATAGGTCGCGAACAGGTAAAGCTGTCGCTCGTGCCACAACCCGACGATTGCGCCGGTGAAGCTGAACACCTTAAACGGAATGGTCGCGATTGAGGCGGTCAAGCAGGTGCCGATTGAATCGAAATGGTTGGTCTGCATCCATACCCACGCCGAAGGGAAGGACTGTCCCCAATCTTTTTCGATGTAACCCCGCCCGCCGCTGAAATCCACCGCCTGACCATCGAGCGTCAGTGTGCCGCGAATACGGTGGTCGAGGCTGACGACACCGTGATAGCACTCCATGAAGGACAGCCAGCCGAACGGACCCATGATCCCCGGCGCTGCCCAACTCACGGGGTACGGCGTGGTGTTTTCGAAGTGGAGTTCACCTTTAAGCGCCAGATGATCCCCTTCAAGGTTGAGGGTGATGGAGTCACGGCGGAAGCGGTTCGTGCCGATCTTCACGTCGAAGTCGTTCTCGGCGGCGCTGAACTGTTCCGGCGGGAAGCGGAAGTAAGCGGCCTCGCCGGTTTGCCCATCCAGCACCTGCACGAAGGCGTGGTGCTTTTCCGGCGAGTCGCTGAGGAAGATACCGGGGATAACGGCGTAGCGCCGCCCCTCGGCAGCGTCGATCAACTTGAAGTACCAGCCTTCAAAGAACGGCGGCTTTTTACCCCGCCCGTGATACCAGTCGGGATTCATGACCCGTTCGATAAAATTGGTCATGTGGGGTTAGCAGCCTTCAGCAGGGAGCATGATGGTAAAGGTCGTGCCTTTGCCGACCACACTTTCGACGCTGATCTTGCCACCGTGCAGGTCAACCGCCTGCTTGGCGATGGCTAACCCCAAGCCTGTACCTTGAATGCTGCCGACGTTAGAAGCGCGGTTGAACGGCTCGAACAAACGCGGGAGGTCGGTTTCAGGGATGCCGATACCTTGATCTCGCACTTTGATGATGGCTTCACAGTTGGCGTAAGACAGCTCCATCGTGACCGGTTTGCCTTCCGGCGAGTATTTGATGGCGTTGGTGAGCAGGTTCGTCAGGGCGCGGCGCATGAGTTTGATGTCGATGAACACTTCAATCCGGCGGCGTGTGCCTTTAAAGCGGATGGTACGGGTCATCCGGTAGGCCAACTGCAACTCCTCGATAATGTCGCGGCAGTAGGTTTCGAGGTCGATGATCTGACGGTCGAGTTCCGCGCCGGTGAAGTCTTGGCGGCTGATGGTCATCACGTCATTGATGAGTTCGCTGAGATGCTCGACCTGTTGGTCAATCGCGTCGTAGCTTTCCTGCTTCTCCTGCTCGGAGGAACGGTCGCCGTAATTCCGCAGCATACTATTTGCTAGGCGGATGGCAGCAAGCGGCGTTTTGAGGTCGTGCGACATCATCGAAATGAAGCGGTTCTTCACATCGCGGAGTTCGCGCTCTTTTTCCAGTTCGAGGTTCAGGGTTTCTTTCTCGCGCACCTGTGTTTCCATGAACTTGCGCTCGGTGAAATCCTGTACCACAGCGATATACAGCTTTTGCTGGTCGTGGGAGACTTCGCTAATGGAAAAGTACATCGGGAAAATACTGCCGTCGCGCCGCTGCCCATCCAGTTCGTCGCCAAGCCCGCTAAAGTGTTTGAGGAAGGCATCGAACTCGGCATGGTCGGATTGATTGGGCAGCGAAGGGATAAGTTCACAGACGTTGCGCCCGATGATGGCCTCGGCTGAATAGCCAAAAATGTACGAGGCGGCACGGTTAAGCGATTGAATCTCACCGTCACTATCGAAGGTCAGGATACCGTCAACGAGGTTATCGAGGATGGCTTCAAGCAGCCGCTTGCTCGCTTCTAGCTCTTCCTGTGTATCGTTCATATCGGTTACATTCTGGTGAAGAAGCGCCACATGATCTCCAGTGGGATACTGTTTAAGTCATGCTGATGTCAGCGGGGGCAACGCTGCCTAAATTATATCATCTTTGGGGGCGCTGGCTATAACTGGTGGACTAATCCTTTTATCCACCAGTTGGCTACCGGGCGCGGTTACAAATCGAGGTTGCCGACGGCGATCACCTGCTGCCACAAACCGCCTTCCCATCTGGCTTCGAGCCGGTAGCATCCGGCCTTCGACACCCATAGGTTCGAGGGGAAGAACGCCCACGCATCCAAGCCCTCGACAAAGCCACCCGGCACGGCGGGGTTGAGTGTCATCGTCGCAGCCAGTTCGTCAGCCGCATCAAAGAAGATTGGGCTGTCGTCAGCGAGGTTCACCGCGCTCACCTGAACATCGCCCACATAGGACGGCGAGATGAACCAACCGACCTTTGTTGACCACCAGCCTTCAAGCTGCTTGTTCTGCTGATAATGTTCGTTGGGGACGAATAGGACAGCTTTGGAGTCTTCACCGGCGTTCGGCACGGCAACCCACAGCGGCCATGCGCCTATCGCCTGCGGGATAAGCGGGTCAATCGCCATCGGTTCGGGGAGGATGCCGCAGTCGTCGGGCGCGAAATCCATTTGGGCGGCGACTTGAACCTCCGGCGCAAGCGGGGTGACATCCGGCGTGACTTGGCTGGACACGCGCTGAACAGCCAGCGCCAAACTCACAACTAACAGCAAGCCGGTGAATTGCGCTAAACGTTTAATCGTCATCATCAGCCTCCACACACTCATACGATATGCAAAGTACCCATTTTGAGGGCAGGTGGTTCAGCCAAAATTGCCTTTACAAATTTCATGTTATGCCGCTGTAAGTATATCGAACTATTCTGCGCGAATAACGTTTCGCTGTCGAAATATTATCCATACCGATTTTAAGTCGTGGTTACAAAATTCAAACAGCGTTGGCATATCGAGTGCGTATCGTTAAAATTCACGTTACAAATGATGATTCGATTGAGTCTGTGCAGATCAATCTGATTAGAAATAGCGCTACTTAGAGTTGGATTGATTCAGCGTGAAACTTTTGTGAATTTCCTGAATATTTCGCTAAAAGGCATTGCATTACAACTAAAATCCTTTTACGATCTGTTCATGATTTTTATTCTTTATCAATGAATTGCTTGAGGATGCGTATGTTTTACTTCACTACTGAGCAGGCAACAATTCCAGCCGTAAGCGGCGTTGATGTTCAACGCATTACCGGCAAATTTATGGATTTACACGCCGCGCTGCTGCCGCGCGTCCGCAACCACAACCTTGACCTTCATCCGCGCTGGCAAAAGACCTCGATTGTTTCGCAGAAGTCCGCCGCCTCGCTGGATGACAGCGACTCGGTGGTGCTGACCTACTTCCGTTCGCAAGAAGCGGCGGAAATGGTCGAACGGCTGATGGGGAAGGAAAATATCGGCATCAGCAAAGATGTTGACACCTACTGCCATCCGGTCATCGAGATGCGCCTGACACCGGAACACTTTGTCATCGAACTCGTCCTTTCGCCCAAAGCGTGGTGGGATCAACAGAACTTCATCGGCAAGCTGGAACTGCCCCAGCACCGCACCACCTTCCGTAACCTGCTGCGCGGCCTCGACCGCGATTACCGCCTCGGCTTCTGGGGTGGCACGCACCTCAGCGATATGCACCTGACCGTCAACCACCTGCTCTACGGGCGCGTGCTGGACGAGTGGATGAACACCTTCAGCGACCGCCAAGACTGGCTGCGTATCGGCAAGTGGTACAACCACCAAGACCCCGAACTGGATGACGCGGTGATCCAGAACGAAACCTTCAACGCTTTGAAGGCGCTGCACCCGCTGTATAACTTCATCCTGTGGACGAGCAACAACAACTTCCACGACTTCTACCAGAAACGCACCAAGTACAGCACGCGCGTTCACGCATAAGCGCGAATAGGATTTGAACCTCGAAAAGGTGTGACGACGGTCGCACCTTTTTTATCTCTTTACCAAGCAAAATAATCTAAACTCCGCTAGAATACCTATCATTATTCAGGCTGTTTTGAATGAAGTGGGTATGTCATCATCTGCTAAACAAGCGCAAGATCGTTCGAACCTGATTACGCGCGCCATCACCGCCCTCATCGGGGGGCCGCTCATCCTCATCATTACCTACGTTGGCGGTGTCCCTTTCTTCATTATGGGGTTGGTACTCGCCGTTTTATCGCTCCTCGAATTTTGTGTGCTGGGCAACGACCGCCAGATGCCGGGGAATATTCCCGTCGGCGTGGTGGGCGTGGTGGCGCTGGTATTCGCCTATACCAGCCACGAATATGTGCTGGTACCGGGCATTACCGCTGCTATCGTCGTCATCACGTTCATCTGGGACAGCCTTGTCAGCCAACCTGAAAAGCGGCTGGAACGGGTGGGGATGACGACCGCAGCCCTGCTGTACGCCGGATTACCCGCTTCATTCATGATCTTGATCCGCGCCTTACCGGACGGCCTGCTGTGGATGGTGCTGATTTTCATGCTGACGTGGGGAACCGATACGCTGGCCTATGTGGGTGGTCGGATGTGGGGCAAACGGCTGCTCGCGCCGAGTATCTCGCCCAAGAAAACGGTGGAAGGCGCGGTCGTGGGGGTGGTTGGCGGCTTCGTGCTGGGGCTGCTGACGCTCATCGCGGGTGAAAAAGTCTCACCGATTTTAGTCGTGATGGCGATTATCGCCCCGCCCTTAGCCGTCGCGGGTGATCTTTTCGAGTCGCGGTTGAAGCGTTACTTCCATGTGGGCGACTCGCACGTCAGCGGGCTGAATATTATTCCGGGGCATGGCGGCGTACTCGACCGGACGGATGCCTTGATCTGGGTAGCGACACTCTTTTACCTGTACTTCGTCTTGAGCGGAGTAGGACTATAGTGCCTGATTGAACGCCTTTGCTTTGAAATTACCGAGATGACGGTACAATTAGAGCAATTCAAACTGCGAAATGGATTGAGGTGAGATGATGGTCAAAAAAGCTGCTGCCGGCCCACAGCCGAACCGTGAAGAACTCTTGCAAATGGGCATTCGGGCTGCCAAAGACGGCAATACGGACGGTGCGCGTATCTTTTTTGAACAGGTACTCGGCCAAGACAAGCGCAACGAACGCGCTATGATGTGGATGGCGAAAATCGCGACGGATAACAAAGCCGAACGCAAGAAGTGGCTGGAAAAGACGCTCGAAATTAACCCTGATAATGTGCAAGCCCGTGACGCGCTCAAGAAAATGGCGTATGTCCGCAGCGCCAACGAAAACCGGACGCTGCTTATGTTCGGCATGGTCGTGGGGGTACTGATCGTGCTGGCGCTGGTGGTGGTGGTTGGCCTTGTCGTATTCAACCGTTAGCCGGTTGACCTTCTCATTTGCATCACGACAATTTTGAGTACCCGGCAGCCTTGTTTACGGGTGGTGAGCTGTCGCCACCTGCATTTCCGCCGACGACGAAGGACTAAAGTCTAGCCGCATCGGGTTCCCTTGTCGTCTCTCTGCAATATGCAATTCAGGTTTCTGGTATAAAATAGAAAAGCGTATCGGCGTACACACGCGGAGGATTTGCTTTGGCTGGCAATAATTCACTTGATGAAAAGCTCAGAACCGGTATCGAAGCTGCACGACGCGGCGATAAAGCAACAGCTAGCCGACTGCTGCGGCAGGTGGTTGACGTAAACCCCAACAATGAAATCGCGTGGATGTGGCTGGCTTCGGCGCTGGATAACCTGACGGAACGCAAACAAGCGCTGGAACAGGCATTACGCATTAACCCGAACAATACCCGCGCCCAACAAGCGCTGGAACAACTCAACGCTGTCATTGGAGACTCAACACCCGTGCGGCGCGGTGGGACTGCACCAGCAGCGCTGCCACGTCCGGCAGGTGGTGGCGGCAACACATTGGTCACCATCATCGGCGCAGTCGTCGCGCTGGCGATCCTCGCGCTCATCATTTTCGCGGTTGTTTCCAGCAGCCAGAACGCGGGTCCGCTGCCGAATCCGGCAACACAAGAGGCCGTCCTCAACACGCCCTTACCGACCGCGACGATTGACCCTGCCGATTACACCGCGACACCGTTTTATGGTGTGATTGTGACGATTGACCCGGCAACCATCAATACGCTGCCGCCGGAATTCACACCGACCTTCACCTTTACGCCGATTCCGATTACCGCGACCGCGACCCCCTACCCGATGGAGCAGTTTACGCTGCTTTACACCAGCATTAAAGATGGGCAGGACGCGCCATCGCTGTTCCGTGTAGACGGCGCGGGAACGGGCGACCAGCAAGTAGGCGATGGTGCAACGGGTTTTAGCGACATTTCCTACTCACCCGATGGATCAAAGATCGCGTTCGTCCGCGAAGCGACCTATGAAAAAGAGGGTTCATCCATCACCTCGCCTGAACTATTCGTCGCTCCGGCGGATAACCCGAACGGCGCGGCACAAGTTACCGAGTTTGGTACCAGCGAACTCCTGCATCCTTCGTGGGGGCCGGATGGTGTTCAGATCGTCGTAGCCAGCAATTACGACGGCGATTTAGACCTGTGGACGCTGACTGACGACGGTAATAACTTGCAAAAGATCACCGATAACGACTGGGCAGACCGTGATCCGGCGTGGTCACCCAACGGCGAATTGATCGTGTATGCGTCCGAGCAAGCGAACGGCGCGGGCAGCGGCCTCACCGAATTATTCAGCGTCAGCCCCACCGGCGAAAACGTGACCCAACTGACGGATGCCAGCGGCAGCAGCTACTCGCCGGTGTGGTCGCCAGATGGCACACGCATTGCCTTCGCCAGCGACCGCAACGGTGATGGGGACATCTTCATCGCCGACGCGGACGGCAAGAACTACACACTCATTACCGGTGACGACGACGGCGCGGAAGATCGACTGCCAGTGTTCAATCCGGTCGGGCAAATGCTGGTGTTTACCTCGAACCGCGATGGGGATTCTTTCCAACTGTATATGTCCGACCTGCGCGGTAACGGTATCACGCGGTTGGCAGACCCCGGTTTAGACGTGCAGTCCTTAGCCTTCCGCCCTGAACTGCTGCTGGTCGGGCGCTAATACAACTTTCCACTCGCTTCGATGCTCAGTCAAATGGGCATCGGAAGCATTATCGCTGCGAGCAAACGATTATTGTGTACACGTTGAAGTCCTACAGGAAGTTATACTGTGAGCGAAGAACTATCTATTCAAGAGTTGATGCGGCAGGCAATTGAGGCCGCGCGTGAAGGCAAGAAGGCCGAAGCGAAAGACCTGTTCCAGCAGGTCGTTGACCGCGACGACAAGAACGAAAAGGCGTGGATGTGGCTGGCCTCGGTCGTGGAAACCGATGAGGAACGCCGTGTCTGCTTGAGCAATGCGCTGTTCATCAACCCCAACAACGAACGCGCCCAAGCCGCGATGGCGAAGCTGGATGCGCGCAGCCAACAGCAAACACAAGACGAAGAAGTGATCCCCGGTGTCAGCCGCCGGCAACTGCTGATCTTCGGGGGTGGCGGCATCGGGCTGATCGTGTTGATTATCGTGATCTTCGCCGTTATTACCGGCAGCCGGAACGCGCAAAACGCCGAAGCGACGCGGGTCATCGCGGACGCAAATTCGACAAGCACGGCTGTTGTGGCAATGATCGCAACCGAAAACGCCAACGCTACAGCGACCACTCAAGCGCTTACCAGCCCCACGCCGACAGCGACCAACTTACCGTCACAGGCTACCTTGCCGCCGGAGATGAGCCTCGTCACACCGTCGCCAACACCGATTGCGACCGGAACGGCGCTGCCCTATCCGACCGGATTGACCGGACGCATCTTCGGCTGGAGCGGACGTGATGTGACTCAAACAGGCTTCCTGTCGGTCGTAGCCTACAACCTCGCCAACAATGGGGAGGCGGTGACTGTCGCCGATGTGCAGGCGCGGAATGTCGATGTCAGCGCCGATGGGCAGCGTTTGGTTTACACCCGTTATTTCTCATCGACCACGTTTGATACCGGCGTTGAGCAAATCGGCATCGACGGTGTTGGAGCCGTTTCGCTGGTGCTTGAACAGCCGGTGCTCAAGGCGCAAATGCCACACTACTGCCCGACGCAAAACCAGATTGTGTTCGTGGCGCTGCCGACCGATTTTCAGGGTGACATAACGACAACGGTATTCCCCTATCAGGTGTTCGTCTATAACATCGACAATCAGCAGTTATTCCGCCTGACGAATGACCGCGCCAGCTACACCTATCCTGCTTACTCGCCGGATTGCAGCCGTATCGCAGTCGTTCGCTCGGAACTCAGCGGGGCGAACGTGGGCAGTGATCTGGTTCTCATCGACACGGCTTCGCTGGGGCAAACAGCGATGACCAATGACTCGGCGGCCTATATCGAGGCAGCTCCCCACTGGTCACCCGATGGTCAGCAGCTTGCGTACAGCGTTTACCCCAAGGACTTACCGGAGAATAATGACATTATCGTGCGCCGGGCTGATCCTTCCAGCACGCCGCTGGTATTGGTCAAAGACGCGGGGAATGATGTGTTCCCGGTGTTCAGCCCGGATGGTCAATATCTGGCGTTCTCCAGCAATCGCGGCGGCGCGTATGACATTTACATCCTTGACCAAGCGACCAGTACGGTTTTCCAACTGACCAACACGATTGAGGAAGATTACCCCGGTGGCTGGGCTTCCTAATGCCGTGACCATCGGGCGATTGTCAAAGAGGGCGTAGGCAGGTAATCTTTGTAATAAAAGTTTGTCAATCACAATGAGGAGGCGGTATGATTGGGTTCGTACCGCGTCCTTTGATGATTAGCGTGAGGTATGCAGGGCATGGTGAATCAGGATGCAGCGCGCCCCGGCAGCGAACGATTCGAGGAATTATTCCAAGCGGGTCGCAGTGCCTTTGCGATGGGCAATCTTCAACAAGCACATGACTTCTGGAAAGAAGCGGCGCGCCTTAGCCCATTTAACGAGCAGGTGTGGGTGGCGCTGCTAGATGTGATCGAGAGTGACGAAGACCGGCGCGTCTGCTTGCAAAACATCTTGCAAATTAACCCGATGAACGTGCAAGCCCGCCGGATGTTGAACCTGATCGTCGCTCGTAAAGAGAGCGCCGAGCAGCTCCGCGACGAGGCCAAGACCAGCGTCAAAAAGGATAAGCGCCGCCGCCGCAGCGTGTTCGGCAGCGCATTCTTGCTGGGTATCGTGATCGGCGTTTCGGGTGTGATTTTCGGTATCGTACTGAGTATCCTGATCTACGCCCGATAACCGCGATCAAGCCCTTTTCACAGTTATTTCTTCCCTTTTGGCATCTTATTCCCCAGCCACCAGCCGCCCACAGCCGCTAGCAACCCACCGACGACGAGGATCAACATCTGACCCGGACCGACGGCTCCTTCCGGCTGAACTTGAGCTGCCGCGCGGTCTACGGCGAGGGTGGCCGTGGGTGTACCGGCTAAAGCCTGCTCGACGGTAATGCGTACGCCGTCCGGCATTCCAATGTCGGCGTGCTGCGTGTTGCCTAATGACACGCATAACGTATAGGTGCCGGGTTCAAGGTCAATAATGGCGGTCGGCTGGTAGACCATACCCATCAACTGCCCGTTGACCCACAAATGCCAGTGACGGCCTTCACTGGTCACATCATAATTATCCGGTTGAATATTAACCGTGACAGCGCTGCCATAAACCGTTCCTTCGGTGGGGGAAAGCAGTTGAATGGTTGGCGCGTCCGGCGCGGTCGAAATGGGGCGATCCGGCGCTAACAGTCGGGCGCATTCGGCAATGAGGTCATTGTCGGTAGGGGTTGAAGTGGGTGACTGCGCGGCAACCGGCAGCACGAGCGCGAATAAGAATAAACAACCGAGTAATAACCTGAGTACCATGTCGAATGCAGCTCCAACAATCAACGGAAGACCTATTTTCACCGAAGTCCAATAAAAATTACATAGTTTTGTTGGAAACAGTGAGTTACTATTGTACAAATCAACATCCCTATAGGGTGCTACTGCACAGTATCACTTGAATATCGCATAAAGGTTTCATGATGTCTAAGCGCAAAAATCGCAATCCATCGCCCAACATTCCTCAATCCACGCTCGACCGCGCCCGCGAAGAGGCCAACGCCGCCGCGCCTGTCGATACCAACGAGCCGGATGAAACCGTTGAGGTGATTGACGATACCCCGGTCGTCCAATTCCGCGAACCGCCCCGTGTCGCCGTCGAGCGCCGCCCGCGCCCGACCCGCAGTACCGGTGTGCGTCCCGCCTCTAACAAGAGCAGCCGCAAAGAAGAGAAGCACGACATCAACTACATCCGCAGCCGCCTCGCCAACCCGACGCGCATTGTCACCGAAGCGCAGTTGAAAGCCGAATACAGCTACGTCATTAACGATCTGCGTTCGATGGGCATTCTGGCGGCGGTGTTGATCGCGGCGCTGGTGGTCATCGAAAGACTCGTTTAACCAATCCGTGTCAAACATGGGTCGTATGATGACGTTACCCGAATAGCAATTGAATCGAGGCAGTTCTAAGACCGTCATGAAAGTTGACTGGACGCATATTCCCTATTTCGAGAGTCTGGCGCATTGTGACCTCAGCCGGATTGAAGAGTCCGCCCACCAGCACCGGTATCCGCCGGGGGCAGCTATTTTTGGCGAGGGAGAAAGATGCGCTGGCTTTCATATCATCCTCGACGGTCTCGTCCGCATTTACCGGATGAATGCGGAAGGGCGGCTGCATACCCTCAGCCTTTTGCGACCGCTGTCAACATTTAATGAGGTCGCGGCGGTGGATGGCGGGCCGAACCCGTTCAATGCGACCGCTGTGACTGCGGTTGAAGCGCTGGTCATCAGCCACGACCGCTTGCTGAACCTGATGGCAACTGAACCGGGTTTACTCAGTAACTACGTGCAGGCGTTGGCTCACCTCAACCGGGAGTATATCGAGCGCTTGGAAGATATGACCTTCCGCTCGATTCCTTCACGCCTTGCCAAGCTGTTCCTGCATGAAACCATGTACGCCGAGCAAATCGCGGAAGCACCAACCCACCTCACCCAAGAAGAAATCGCGGCTATCCTCGGCACAACGCGCGAAGTGGTTGGTCGAGCTTTACGCGGTCTGTTTAACGCGGGCTTGCTCAAAAAGCGTGGTCGCCTCGTGTACGTGGTTGACCGTGCTGGCCTCGAACTGCTGGCCGAAACCAATACCGTGCCTGAACGGGTACGCCACATTTAGGCGTGATGCAAACAACAAAAAAGCATATCCGTGTGGATATGCTCATAGACATGAAGTTAAGGGCTTTTGAGGACAATAAGCAGCGGACGACATATATGTCGTCCCTACATGGATGCCGATTTGCGTGAAATTCTACACTGAGTAATACCTGTTTTTGTAGGTACGGGATATATCCCGTCCAACGCTAAAGGAAATTCCTTTAGTATGTCTAGTAACTGTTCTGTGCAGCGCCATGTAAGCGGCTGAACAACTTCACATCATCCCGCGCGAACGGCACATAGGAAGGTTCATCCTCGCGGTTCGCCTTCAAGCGTACCCAAATATCTGCGGTAGGCAGTACCGAGGGTGAAGGCACGACAAAGCCGCGCATCCCCTGATGATGATCTTCTTTAATGACTTCAACCACATCACCCGGATACAGGGGTTCGGGGTCATAACTGGTCGATTGCTTAGACACATAACAGCGGAGGCATAAACTACTGGTCAGAATATGGTTATTTTTTCCACAAATGGCACAGCGCATAATCCAGCCTGTCTCCTCAATAACTGTCTACGTTGTGTATTTAAATTAGCATAAGATGAGCTTGTACCGCCCCCCAGTTTGGAGGGTTTTTGAGTAGGCCAGATGGGTAGTCTGTTTTGGGTCATTTCATGGGACTGAATCCCATAGAAACACGCTCTAGAATTACCCATCTGATTATTTCAATTTAACCGATGTGAAATTTTACTTATCGGATCAAAAAGAAACTCTATCGAATCCGAAAAATAGTTTTGCAAATCCAACAAAAGTTCCAGACACATCGGTTACAAGAGGTTATAGTTGCAGTATAAGGAAAAAGTCTACAGGAGATTACACTCATGACTCACATTATCACCAGCCTCTGCCTCCGTGACGGCGCATGTATGGAAGTTTGCCCGGTTGAATGTATCGTCCCCGGCCAGCCAGAAGCCGAATGGCCGTGGTACTTTATTGACCCCGATACCTGCATCGACTGCGGTGCTTGCATTCCTGAATGCCCCTTCGAAGCGATCTTCATTGAAGAAGAAGTGCCTTCGGACTTCTCGACCAACGAAGGTCAGGAAAGCATTCCCTTTGAAACCAAGACCAAGGTCAAGCATGGTGCTGGCGAAGTCCTCGACCTGACCGACGACATCCAGTACAACTATGAATTCTTCGCTTCTGGGCCCGGCTACGACGCGCTGAAATAAGCAGTATTTAACAGATGCATCTATGATCCCCCTTCATCGGGGGATTTTTATTTCTGGGATCAAATGAGGCAAAGCTATGGTGTTATTGTTCGTTTACGGCACGCTGCAAGACCCTGTGGTACAAGAGCGCATCATCGGTCGAGTCGTCATCGGCACACCCGATACGCTGGAAGGATTCTTCAAATCACAGATGTCCATGCCGGAAGGCATCTACCCGCTGGTTATCCCTCGTCATGGGCATGAAGTCGCCGGTTTAGTGCTGGAAGTGACGGAGGAGGAACTGCGCCGAATGGATGTTTACGAAACCACGGCTTACCGGCGGGTGCGCGTTCCACTCCGCAGCGGGCGCGAAAGCTGGGTGTATGCTTAACAGCGTCTCATCAAGGGTCGCTGCAAATAGGCTCGCCTACCGTCCCGTAATTTCTATCTTTACAAAATAAGTATTTTATGAGAAGATGTGGGGCGATAGGTTAGGATGCGACCGGGTTTAAGAATGCAGATTACGCCCTCTGTTCCACATAGCAGTCTGGTGTTCGTGCTCAGTGCCTCGTCTTCTTCCGCTATCAATCGTCTTTTTTGGAAATCCAACAGGAGAGATTCGTGAACAAGAAGCTATACATTGGCAACCTGCCGTATAGCGCGACGGCAGAAGAAATCCGGGCGCTGTTTGAACAGGTCGGCGAAATAACCGACGTTGCGGTGATTAGTGACCGTGAAACCGGTCGTTCGAAGGGTTTCGGTTTTGTCGAAATGGCAACCGAAGACCTCGCTCAGGAAGCCATTCGTCGCTTCAACGGTTACAGCATGAATAACCGCCCCTTGACGGTTAATGAAGCTCGCCCGCGTGAAGAACGTCCCCCACGCCGTGATGGCGGTGGATACGGCGACCGTAACCGCTATTAATTCTCAATAGCTCACTCAAAAGGCGGCCACATGGTCGCCTTTTTTATTGCCTGTTCATGGCTTTACGTCTGCTCGTACACGCGAATGGGCAGCGCACAGGATTTCAGCCAATACTCGACCACCGGACGCAGCAGTGACCATTCCTCGCGGCTGCCCAACGGCGCGAGGGCGAGGCTCGTCAGCCCATAGAGTTCATAATCACGGGCAATGGTCATCACGGCGTTTTCAACAAAGCGCATCCGTGTCATCCCCACCGACGACTCGCGCACCACCAAGAACAACAAATTCAGCCGTTCTTCGCGCCACAGCCACAACATGCCGGGTTTGATGCGCCCACTGTTACACTGCTTGCGGAAGCTGGCAAAGGCAGCAGGATAGGCATCGTAAAGCTGTGTTTCAAATGCGGCGACCTCAACCCTACCCTTGGCGTTAAACCCGAAGGCCAGCGTTTGCGCGGTGGTGGTCAGTGGATCACCGGTCACGAATTGAAGGGGCATTATAAAAACTCAACCATTCGTTAAATGAGGCTTGATACTTCGTAAAGCTATCCTGTGAATACTTTTAGGAGTGGTACATTAAGTACACTATTCAAGCACTACCGAAAAGACCGCCTTGATGTCGGCATTATCAAACCCTCTGGCACTGTTTACGAAGCGCCTTCAGAAACCCAATAGTAACACACTGCTTGTCCTTGCCGCCCTACTGGGGTTAACCACGGCCATCGCAATCTGGCTGTTCCGCGAAGGCATCGAGCTTTTTCACCGGCTGTTTACCGGGTACTTCGCCGAAACCCTGCTGCATCCCGTGATCGGCGCGGTTGCGATTGTCGTCAGCCTCGCGCTGGCAGGGGCAGTCGTCGGCTGGATGATGGAGCGATTTATCGGCGCAGAACGACATCACGGCGTAGCGGGAATCATCGAGTCCGTGGCGATGACCGGTGGGCGGCTGCGCTATGCGCGTATCCCGTTTAAAGCGGTCGCCTCGGCGCTTTCACTGGGCGCAGGCGCGTCTGTTGGGCCGGAAGACCCCAGCGTCCAGATTGGTTCCAATATCGGCTCGATGATCGGGCAGCGGCTGCGCCTGAGCGACGAGCAGATGCGCTTACTGGTGGCGGCGGGTGCTGCTAGCGCGATTGCGGCAGCCTTCAAAGCGCCGATTGCGGGTGTGTTCTTCGCGCTGGAAGTCATCCTGAACGGCGCATTTGAAACGCGATCATTCGGTGTGGTCGTGCTGTCGGCAGTCGTATCATCCGCGCTCACACAGGCGATTGAACCCGCAGCGGAAATGGGGCCGTTTAACTACACGCTTGGCAGTATATTAGAAATCCCACTGTTCATCCCATTAGGTCTTATACTCGGTATCATTTCGGCGTTATTTATCCGTGCCATGTACTGGCAGCATGATTGGTGGCATCACCACATTCATCTGCCACGTCCGGCAAAAACCGCATTAGCAGGTGCGCTGGTCGGGCTTGTGGCGATCTTCCTGCCACAGATCATGGGAACGGGTCGCGAGACGATGAGCGAAGTGTTGAGCGGCGAGGCTCATTTCGGTTTCCTCCTGCTGCTCATCCTCGGCTTCGTCAAACTCTTGATGACCACGGTCAGCATGGCAGGCGGCTTTGTGGGGGGTATCTTCGCGCCGACGTTATTTGTGGGAACAATGCTCGGCAGTGCCTACGGCCAGATCATGCGACTGTTTGTGGGTAACCAGAATGGTAATCCACAGGTCTATGCCATAGCAGGTATGGCAGCCGTGATGGCGGGTGTCGTGCGCTGCCCGATCACCGCGATCATGCTGGTGTTCGAACTCACCAACGATTACCGGTTGATTCTGCCGATTATGCTGGCGACAGTGGTTTGCGTATTTATGGCGGAACGATTAGCGCCTGACGGCATGTATATAATCGGTTTGAAGCGACAGGGCGTTTATCTACCGCAGGGGCGCGAAGTCGACCTGATGCAGGGTGTCGTGGTGCGCGAGGTCATGATTCAACCTGCGCCAAATATTCTCGAAACGGCCTCACTGCTCGAACTGCGGGATGCGCTTCGGCAATCCAAACTCAATTCGTTGTGCGTGGTCAACGAGCAGGGAAAATTGGTTGGCATCGTGACCCTATCGGATTTACAGCGGGCTTACTTGACCGGCTCACAGACGCAACCGACCGTGGGCATGATTTGCTCACGCAATCCGGCGACGATTGCCCCCGATGCGACGCTGTGGACGGCCATTAAGGTGATGGAAAAGCAGGAGATCGGACGGCTGCCCGTGGTTGACCATACGAGCGGTGCGTTGGTCGGGCTGGTCGGGCGGCGCGGGGTGATGCGCGCCTACACCATCGCGATTGAGCGCAAGCTGCAAGACCAGCATACCGCCGAGCATATCCGGTTAAATACGCTCACGGGTGGTCATGTGTTTGAGTTTCACATCGACGGGAACAGCGGTGTCAGCGGCAAACGCATCGCCGATATTCAATGGCCGCAAGAGAGTGTGGTTGCTGCTATCCACCGGGGGCGGAAGCAAATTGTCCCACACGGCAGCACCGAAATTCAGGCGGGGGATGCACTAACAATCATCGCTGAACCCGAACTTGAACCCGAACTCGCAAAACTGCTCAACTGACAACAGGAATCAAAAGGGCGGTGTGACCCGCCCTGATTATTATCTCAGCCGTAGACTGATTACGCCGACTGTCCGCCGACTTCAACCTTGATGCCGGGGCCCATCGTCGAAGTAACAACGAGGCGCTTGATGAAGGTGCCTTTCACCGCAGCCGGACGTTGACGCTGAACGGCATCGAGAATGGCTTGCGCGTTCTCGGCGATCTTGTCAGCATCGAAGCTGGCCTTGCCAACGGGAACATGCAGGTTACCAGTCTTATCGTTACGGAACTCGACACGACCAGCCTTCAGTTCGTTAAGCGCGTTTTCCAGACCATCAGACTGCACAACCGTACCGGCCTTGGGGTTCGGCATCAAACCGCGCGGGCCGAGGATCTTCGCGACGCGACCGATCTTCGCCATCATCGAGGGAACGGCAATCGCAGCGTCAAAGTCCGTCCAGCCTTCGTTCTGGATGCGCGCAATCGCGGCTTCATCACCGATGATGTCCGCACCGGCGGCTTCAGCCTTACGAATATCATCCGCGTTCTCAACAAACACGATGACGCGAACGGTCTTACCCAAGCCGTTGGGCAGCAAGACGGTGCTGCGAACCTGTTGATCGCTGTGGCGTGGGTCGATGCCGAGGCGAAAGTGCATTTCGATGGTTTCATCGAACTTCGCCGTAGCAGCCTTCTTCGCCAAGCCCACCGCTTCCGCCAGTGTGTACAGCTTGTCGGCCTCAATATCCTTCAATGCGTTCTGGTAGCGTTTTCCGTATCCCATGTTCTTGATCTCCTGTGGTTCGAGTGGGCGCTGAATGCACCCTCCCACTAACTAAACGATGCAAAACAGTCCGGCAAACATTTACCGGGCTGCTTGTTGCTAAAACTAGTCTTTGACTTCCACGCCCATGTTCAGGGCCGTGCCTTCGAGCTGGCGCACAATCGCGTCCGTATCCTTGGTGTTCATGTCAGCACGCTTGATGTCGGCGATTTCACGCAACTGCTTGCGGGTGATCGTGCCAACCTTAATAGTGTTGGGGTTGGTCGAACCCTTCTCGATGCCAGCGGCCTTCTTGATGAGGAACGAAGTCGGCGGGCTTTTGAGAATGAACTTGAACGAACCGTCACTGAACACGGTGATTTCTGCCGGAACAATTTCGCCCATGCGTGCGCTGGTGCGAGCATTGTATTCCTTGCAGAAGGCCATCAAGTTAATACCGTGCTGGGCCAGAGCCGGACCAATCGGGGGAGCAGGGTTCGCTTTACCCGCCGAGATCGCCAGCGTTACGATTGCTTTGACTTTCTTTGCCATTGTGTCCTCGCTTTACGTTGCAGCCTACAAAACTTTACTTCGATTAGGATTTCAGTTTACGAGAAGTTATCACGCAGGGGCTGTTTACTTGACCGGAGACGAAGCTCGTATCTGCACGTCGCATTAAATAGATAGGATGATTATAGAGAAAGTGGGGTGAAAAAAACAGGGACAAGTCTGTGCTTGCCCCCGACCTATTCCATAGACGTAGCAACCGGGATTAAACTTTCTCGACCTCAAGAAAGTCCAGTTCAACCGGGGTATCACGCCCGAAGAAGTTCACCATGACGCGCACCTTCGACTTTTCGGCTTCCATCGCGGCGACGGTGCCGATGAAGTCGTTGAACGGTCCGTCGATAATACGGACACGTTCGCCCACGCGGAACTTCGGCACAAAATGCGGGCCGGAGGTTTCCATGCGGTCGATGATCGCCTTGACTTCTTCAGGGCGAAGCGGCGTGGGGTCGTTGCCCATGCCGACAAAGCCCGTCACGCCGGGGGTATTACGGACGACGTACCATGAGTCTTCGTCCATCTTCATTTCAACCAGAATGTAACCGGGGAATACACGGCGTTCAACCGTACGGCGCTTGCCTTCTTTGACTTCGATTTCTTCCTGTGTCGGCACAATCACGTCAAAGATTTTGTCGCGCATCCCCATGGTTTCGATACGCTGTTCAATCGAGAAGCGCACCTTATTTTCATAACCGGAGTAGCAGTGAACAACATACCACTGGCGGCTGTTGTCGGTGTTCGCTAATGGGGCATCCAAAAGCGGTGGAAGGCTGTCGCCCTCATCGCTGTTCGTTTTGCTCGGCTTGGTATCTAAATAGATCGGTTCAGAATCGTAATCCTGATCCTGATCTTCTTTTTCGTCGTCGTCGTACATGACGGCTGTTTCCTTCACACTAATTCATCAGACAATGGGTACGGTCAATTAAAACAGCCGCGAACCCCGATTGGCAGTTCGCAGGTAAACGGCGAACCCGATAATCGCCAGCGCCAGAATGACACCGAACACAATCGGCGAACTCAAACCGGCGGCGATGATGGCATTAAACAGCAAACTCAGCGCACCCAAAACGAGTGAGGCGATGATGGTGACAACGAGGACGATGATCGCGAGACGCTGGGTTTCTTCGCGGGTGGGCCAAACCACTTTCTGCAATTCGGAGCGCACGCCTTCCCAGTATTCCGCTAGGCTGCGGAAGGGCGACGTTACGGTCGCGACGACACCCGATTCAGACTTTTCTTCCTGAATTTCTTGGGCGCGGCGGCCGGGTGTGGCACGACCCTTCGGCGCGGTGATACCCCGGTTTGAAGATGTAGCGAGGCCAGTTTCTTCGTCGCCTTCTTCAACATCATCAATTTCGTCTTCGAGTTCTTCCACGTCGTCCGCGATCAAATTGCTCTGTTTATTCTTGGCAGACATGCCTTATGTCCTTAACTCAGTCTTTAAATCAATTCCATTATAAGGCGGTTTTACGTCCGCCCCTACTATTTTGCATGAACAGGCCGGAATAGCAAGACACCGCCAGCGAGCGACGGTGTCTTGAACAATGAAGCAGGGGAGCAAGGAATCGAACCCTGAACCTACGGATTTGGAGGCCGTTGCTCTGCCAATTGAGCTACTCCCCTATAGTTACACCTACTTCGCTTCGCGGTACATCACATGCTTGCGGACAAGCGGATCGTACTTCATGAGTTCCAGCCGCGCGGTGTCGTTGCGGCGGTTCTTTTGCGTGTAATACATGTGGCCGCTTTCGCTGCTCTTCATCTTTACCAGCGTGCGGTTGCCTTTTTTCGCCATTACTCAATCACCTTCACTAAAAATACATAGCCTTCAATGGGACTTGAACCCATGACCTCCCCCTTACCAAGGGGGTGCTCTACCACTGAGCTATGAAGGCGCTCGTAGACTGCCATCAGTTCAGTCTAAGTGGGCCGAGAAGGACTCGAACCTTCGAAGGCTTCCGCCAGCGGATTTACAGTCCGCCCCCTTTGCCGCTCGGGACACCGACCCATATTATGGATTAGTAAATTATCTAATCCTAAAGCCGCAGGTGGGGTTCGAACCCACGAAACCTACCGCTTACAAGGCGGTCGCTCTGCCAACTGAGCTACTGCGGCGTATTAGTATGTTAATCCATCAGTGTAACGCTTTCGACGCATTTTTTGTCTTGAACTGTCCTTACCAGCATTAGCACCTTTATAGGTTTCGGTTTGCGAATGACAATTCGGACAAATCAAGCGCAGGTTACTTGCATCATTATTGTCAGCATTACCATCAATATGATCTAATTCCAAATTGATGGGTTTAGCCATCCAATCACTGATGCCACAAACCTCACACTGATACCCTCTTTGCTTGATGATGATCGCTTTGCGTGTTCGATCACTTTTCGCATCTTCAAGGAGAGTGGTCTTATTATAAACTCGATTTTTAATACACTCATCACAATACTGATTAATCAGTTTCTTTGGTTTACCACAACTACAGACTCGTGATCTTCTGATGTGTCGGGTTACACCTCGGTTATTGTGACTTGCGCTGCAAGAATGGTTACAAAACTTCCCCCAACGTTTTTCGAAAGGGAGTTTTGTCCCACAAAACAAGCAAAACTTTGGATCAGCCTCATAATTCTCGCGTGTTTGGCGGCTTTTCTCTTGCCGTTGTTCAGCGAGTATATGTTTGGTTTTTTCGTATCCCAGTTTGCCAGCTTGCGACTTGTCCATAAGTGGAAAGCATCTTTTTGTTGACGTGTTAGCCACAAGTTTACTATGGATAACAGGCGAGCATCAA
>Ga0102832_1001164_pt1 | contig 22958 bp, 17 predicted proteins | sample EBPBio282013_DNA_FD_88942 | JGI IMG/M metagenome (GOLD analysis project Ga0102832, IMG submission 88942) | Wastewater treatment Type I Accumulibacter community from EBPR Bioreactor in Madison, WI, USA - Reactor 2_5/28/2013_ DNA (Illumina Assembly) | ecosystem: Engineered > Bioreactor > EBPR >... | reverse complement strand
CGGGAACTCGTTCTCGGGAAAGCCGTGATCCTCGTGCTGGGTGTTGGTGCGTGCGGGCTGGGCGAAGGGCGTGTTGAAGAACACGCGGCCGACGCCCGCGATGTGGCTGAGGATGCCGTCGAACACGCGGCGTCCCTGTTCGTCGCGGTTGAAGCCTTCGGAGATGTGATTGCGCAGGTAACGTCCGGCTTGGGAGAAGCCGATCGCCAGCGCATGCGTGATGGGCCCGCCCGTGGCCTTCGCCGCGTCGGGCGCATGTCGCAGCCAGCTCACCACGTCGCGCGTCGCTGCGAAGCCCAGCCCTTGCACCTTGGGATTCTTCGCTTCGTAGTGGAATTCGTAGAGGAAGCCCGGCTGGGCCTTGGTGCCGTCGCGCAGCCTGATCGAGCGGGCATCGACGAACGACCACTGGTTCAGCGGCAGCTCGCGCGGCTCGTCGTCGGCGCGCTCGCGCACCGTGAGGCGTGCGCGCGGTTGCTCCAGCGTCGCGGCCTCGTGCGAGAGCTTGAAGGCTTCCAGCACGCCGATGCGCGTGCCCGAGACCCATTCCTCGCGAACCGTCTGCACAATCGGCTGGCCGTTGTCGGTCGCGACCGGCGCGGTGAGCGCGAGACCCATGTTGGCGCGCGGTGCATCCGGGTCCCAGCCCGACCAGACGACGGTGTAGCCGAGGCGCAGCGGGAAGGCGTTGCCGAGATCGGCCAGCGTCTTCGGGTCGTTCACGCCCTGCGGGCCGTCGGCGATGTTGCCGAACAGCATCTTGCGGCCGCGATTGTTCACTTCGTAGAGGATCCGTCCGTTGCCGCGCGCGGCATCCTTCGGACGCAGGATGAAGACGCTGGTCGCGTACTCGACCTTGCCGGCGGCATTGCGCGGCGCCTTGTCGATCAGGGCAATACCCCGATTGCCGGGCGCCGCCGGATCGACCTCGCCCCGGGCGGTGCCGATGACGCGCTCGTACGCGCCCACGTCGCCGAACGGCGCGCCGTCGGCGAGGGGCTCGACCTTCTCAATTTCCAGGGAAACGAGCACTGGAGCACGGTGAGTTAGGGGCAAACATCCAACGCTCCGTCGTCTCGACCGGAGCCGAGCGCAGCGAGGCGGAGCGGAGAGACCTTCTCTCTTCCGTTTGGCAGCTTTTTGTCGAGAGAAGGTCTCTCCACTCCGCGCTGCGCGCTCCGGTCGAGACGACGGGTTTCTTCAAGATCATTCCGCTTAGGCCCTGGCTTCCGCCTGGACCTCTTCCGCGGGGAAGTTCAGTTCCACGCCGACGCCGTCGGGATCGTAGAGGAAGATCTGTGCCGCGCCGGTCCGCGGCACGATCTGCTCGCGAAACTTCACGTTCTTCGACTGCAGGCGCTTGCGCACGCCGGGCAGGTCGCTGGCGGCGAAGGCGATGTGGTCGAAGCGGCCGGTATCCTCGAACTTCTTCTCGGTGCCGCGCACGACGATGCCCTCGCGCGGCTTGCGCTCGCCCAGCAGATGGACGGTGGCCACGCCGCCGGAATAGAGCCAGTAACCCGGGAAGCCGAGCGGCGGACGGTCGCCGTTCTCAAGGCCAAGCACGTCGCAATAGAAGTCCTTGGTGACTTCGAGGTTCGACGGTTCGATCGTGTAGTGCTGAAGGGGGCCCAGCGGCATGTCGGTCTCCGTAGTTTGATCAGACGAACGTGAGGTCGGCATCGGCGCCCATCATCCAGGCGCCGACGGTCTCGAAATGGGAAAGCCGGCCCTGCAACTGCTGGGTCACGGTATGGATGTCCCGGAAGCGACGCTCCAGCGGATGGTTCTCGAAGATCGCCGTAGCGCCGGCGGCGTTGTAGGCGAAGTCGACGGCGTCCTTGGCCTTGTGGATGGCGTGGGTCGCAGCCATTCGGACGGTGATGCGCTGTTCGATGCTGATCGTGGCGCCGGCCGCGAGGTCCTTCCAGATTCCGGCCATCGTCTGCAGCACGTAGGCGCGCGCCGAGCGCAGCCCGACCTCGGCCTGCGCGAGGCCGGATTGCACGACGGCATTGTCGCGGATCGGGCTCTTCATGCCGCGCGGTACCTTGTTGCGCGCCACGTCGACGAAATTGTCGAGTGCGCCGCGCGCAATACCGCAGGCGACGCCCGCGAAGCCCACCTGGTAACAAGTTCCGGCGCCCATGCGGTAGAGCGGGCCGGGTTCGCGACACTCCTTCTCGAAGTCGCGGGTCATCGAGTGGCCGGCCGGCACGAAGTGGTCGGTGAGGGCGAACTGGTCGCTGGCCGTGCCGCGCAGGCCGACCACGTTCCAGATGTCGGTCCAGGCGACGTCCTGGGTCCGCACCAGCATGGTGCGCTCGACCGGTCGCCCGTCGGCGTCCAGCCTTGGCGAGCCGTCGGCCTTGTAGATCGGGCAATGGGCGCCCAGCCAGGTCGCGTGGCGGCCACCCGAGGCGAACGACCACACGCCGGTGACCCGGTAGCCGCCCTCGCACTCGACCGCGCGGACGCGTGGCCCGGGTCCCCAGGCCAGCACGGCGCGCGGATCGTCGCCGAAGATCTCCTGGGCCACCGGCAGGGCGAGGTAGGCGGCCGACATCGAGCAGCCGCCGGCCTGGCCCAGGCACCACGCGGTCGAGGCGTCGCCGCGGGCGATCGTCTCGATCACGTGGAAGAAGGTCACGGGATCGGTCTCGATCCCGTTCGACGAGCGCGGCAGCAACAGGCGGAACAGCCGCGCCTCGTGGAGCTTGTCGAGAAGCGCCGGCGGCAGCCGGCGCGTCTCCTCGATCTCGTTCGAAGCGGCCTCGACCAGCGGCCGCAACGCCTCGGCACGCGAGACGATGGCGGTGTCGCCGGCCAGGTCGGCGGGGGACGGTATGAGCGTGTCCACGTCGTGCCTCTTCGAACGGTGAAGCCTCAGGCCGTCGCCAACTCGCGGTCGATCTGCTCGATCGACTTGCCGCGGGTCTCGATGCCCAGGAAATAATAGACCACCCCGGCCAGCGCGAACCAGCCGCCAAGGTAGACGAAGGCCATCGGGATGGCGTCCATCGGTACGTCCGGCTTCACGAAGTTGCTGGAGCCGACGATCATCGCCAGGCCGAGCGGCCCGATGATCTTGCCGATGCCGCCGAACCCGTAGGCCGAGCCCATGCCCGAAGTGCGCAGGTGCGACGGCCAGACCTCGGCGGCGTAGGGGCCGACGATGGCGAAGCCGCCGTCGGCGAAGAACATCGCCACGGTCAGGATCAGCCAGAAGGCCGACATGCCGAACATCATCGTGTTGTAGTTGTAGCCGGCCAGGATGATGAAGAAGGCCGCGCCGAAGCCGAGCAGCCCGCCGCAGTTGCGGCGCCCGATCTTCTCCGACAGGTACGAGAAGGTGAGGCGGCCGAGGAAGCCGCTGACCGTCAGCAGGATGAACATCTTGCTGGCTTCCTGCGGCGTCACCTTGAGGATCAGCACGAACAGGGTCGGCGCCCACAGCGAGATGCCGTACACGCCGGTCTGCGCGCCGGCATTGCCGATCCACGAGACCAGCATGCTGCGCGGGTACTTGAACAGGTCGAACCAGTTGCTCTTGACCGGCTCGCCGAGCGTCGACGCCGTCGGCATCGGCAGGGTGTTGGGATCGACCTGCATCGCCCAGGCCAGCGAGCGGCGAGCCTCCTCGTAGCGGCCCTGGCGGACCAGCCAGCGCGGCGACTCGGGCACCCACAGGCGAACCAGCAGCACGATCAGGGCCGGCGCGAGGCCGATCAGGAACAGCGTGCGCCACTCGGTCGGGCCCATGAAGGCGCCGAGCACGCCGCCCATGCCGACGCCCAGCGGGATCACGCAGGTCACCAGCCCGCCGACCCAGCCGCGCTTGTGGCTGGGCATGAACTCCTGGACCAGCGGGAGGTCGACGCAGTACAGGCCGCCGACGCCGAAGCCGACGAAGAAGCGCATCACGGTCAGGAAGATCCAGCCGTTGTCGGGCGTGAAGTACAGGAGACCGGTGGCGATCGAGAAGTTCAGCACCGTGCCGATGAACACCGGCCGGCGACCGATCCGGTCGGCGATCGCGCCCCAGATGTAGGCGCCGAGCAGGGCGCCGATGCCGGACGACAGGAACACGATCGCGAACTGGTTGAAGGTCAGCTTCCAAGGGCCGATCAGGAAGGCCAGCACGAAGCCGATGAGGAAGTAGTCGAAGAACTCCAACGCGTCACCGATCACCGCCGCGGCGATGATCTTCTTCTGGTTACCGGTCAGGTTGGTCTGCCGGTCGAGTATCTCGAACATGGCGTTTCCCCGTGGTGCGCTTGTTTGTTTTGGGACTGGCCCCAGCGCACGCACAGGCCGTCCCTGATTGAAACGCTACGCCCGCCCCCTGCACCGCGCAAAGATTCGCAGCCTCGGGTTTGCGGATCGGAATGCGATCCTGCATTGCTGCGATGCCTTTGCTACCTTCGGCGCTGCAACATGGATCGAGGGCAACGATGAACTGGACCGACCGCCGCCAACGCTTCCGCGCCCTTCTGGCCGGCAACCGCTGCGTCCACCCCGGCTCGGTGTTCGACCCGATCTCGGCCCGGATCGCCGAGGATCTCGGCTTCGAGGTCGGCATGTTCGCCGGCTCGACGGCGTCGCTGACGGTGCTGGGAGCCCCCGACCTGATCGTTCTCACACTGAGTGAATTTGCCGGGCAGGCCTATCGCATCGGCCGCGCCGGCAACCTGTCGCTGATGGTCGACGCCGACCACGGCTACGGCAATGCCCTGAACGTGAAGCGCACGGTCGAGGAACTCGAGACCGCGGGCGTCGCGGGGCTCAGCCTCGAGGACACCGACCTGCCGACGCCGTTCGGTACGACCGCGCCGCGCCTGGTCCCGATCGCCGAGGGCGTCGGCAAGATGAAGGCGGCGCTGTCGGGCCGCCAGGACCCGCTGCTGTGCATCGCCGGTCGTACCAGCGCGGTGCAGATCAGCGGGCTCGAGGACGCGATCGCCCGCGGCAAGGCCTACGAGGCGGCGGGCGTCGATGCGCTGTTCTTCGTCGGCGTGCGCACCCGCGCCGAGCTCGACGCGATCTCGGCCGCGACCACGCTGCCGATCATCCTGGGCGGCGTCGCCGGCGACCTCACCGATCTCGCCTACCTGTCGGCGCGGCGGGTGCGCATCGCCCTGCAGGGCCACCAGCCGTTCGCCGCCGCGGTCAAGGCGATCCACGACACGCTGCGCGCGCTGCGCGACGGCACGCCGCCGGGCAAGCTCACCGGCATCGCCGACGCCGACCTGATGAAGCGAGTGACGCGCGATGCCGACTACGGGCGGTGGACGAAGGAGTTCCTGGGGTGAGTTTCCTCCCTGCGCGTGAGCGCGGGGAGGTGTCCGCGCCAGCGGACGGAGGGGTCATGGGCATCGCGACGGAAGCCCATGACCCCTCCGCCGCCGAAGACGGCGGCACCTCCCCCTGCTGTCGCACGGGGAGGATTACGAAGTCGGTACCAATTCGACGGCGACGCCGTAGGAGTGGCTGTCGCCGCCCAGGATCACGCCGCGCAACGGGCTGACGTCGGAGAAGTCGCGGCCCCAGGCGACCACTACGTGGTCCTCGCGGGCGACAAGATCGTTGGTCGGGTCGAGGTGGACCCAGCCGGCGGCCGGGCCGCACCACACCGCGACCCAGGCGTGGCTGGCATCGGCGCCGCGCAGCGCCATCTCTTCCTTGGAGTGGACGGTGCGGATGTAGCCCGAGACGTAGGCCGCCGCGAGACCGTGGGCGCGCAGCGCGGCGATCTGCACGTGCGCGAAGTCCTGGCAGACGCCGGCCTTGCCGGCGAAGACCTCGCCCAGCGGCGTCGAGATGTCGGTGGCGCCGGGGTTGTAGGCGAAGTCCTTGCGGATGCGGCTGGTCAGCTCGCGCGCCGCCGCGAGGATCGGCCGCCGCGGCGCCAGCGACGCCGCGCCGTAGTCGCGCAGTTCGTCGAGCAGCGGCACCAGCGGCGAGTCGTGCACGAATTCGCTGGCCGTCACCGGCTCGGGAAAGCCGTTGCCCGACAGCGCCTCGCGCACGTCTTCCCACGGTGGCGTGGCGTCGGCCGGCGGCGGGTCGGGAAAGCGCACGTCGATCAGCGCCCGCACCTCGATCTCGAAGCGGTGGTGCGGCTTGTCGATGCGGTAGACGTCGATGTTATTGCCGAAATGGTCGAGGTGCTGCGCCGCCAGCGCCGGCAGCGGGTTGGTCTCGATGTGCAGCTCGCTGACGGCCTGGCCCGGGAAGGCGCGTGGCCGCAGGTGGGCGATGTGGTGCCCCGAATCAACGCTGGCGGCGTAGGTGTAGGTGGTGCGGTGCGACAGCTGGTACTTCATGGCCGGCTCACCCGCCCGCCGAGCCGACGGCCTGCGCCGCCGGGACGTGGCTGAAGTAGGCCCGGGTCACCGCCTCGGACAGCGCTTCCAGCCGCTGGTCGGTTTCGGCGGCGAGATCGCGCAGCAGCGCCAGCGCCAGCCCCTCGTGTCGCCACACCTGCTCGTCGCCGGCGAACTGCTTGACCGCGCCGGCGAGGTCCTGGTCGATCGATTCAGGCAGCGCGGCGACACGCACGCCCGAAGCGCGCGCGAGGTAGTCGAGGTTGCGCTCGAGCGCGCGCAGCTGGAAGGCGAGCGAGCGCGGGTTGCTGTCGTCGAGCACGACGAGGTCGAGCACCGGCGCCGGCTGCAGCTGGCCGAGGTAGCGCGTGCGGTAGGTGATGGTGCTGTCGCACAGTTCGAGCGCCACCCACATCGCCGCTTCCCAGTCGATCGGCGACTGCGAGAACGGGCCGAGCGCGCTGGTGACGATGAACTGTGCCCGCTCGATGCGCCGGCCGAGATCGAGGAAGCGCCAGCCGGTGCCGCGCGTCATGTTCTCGTTGGCGAGGCCCGACATGATGGCGACGAAACGCACCACCTCGTCGAGCGCCGCCAGCAGCGGGTCGAGGTTGCCGCGCGCCGCCCGCAGGCGGTCGCGGACTTCGGCCATCACCGGGCCGGCGGCGGTGATCATGTCGATCGAGAAGCGCTCGCGCATCGAGCTGGTCAGCCGCTGGATCGCGTCGAGCACGATCATCAGGCCGCGGTTGTCGGCGCCGATGCCGGCCAGGCCCTGCTGGAACACCACCTGCTCGGGCGCCGACAGCGCCGCCGCCGGGTCCATCAGGTTGGCCTCGCCGAGCAGGCGGCCGAGCAGGCGGAGCTCGACGGCGTCGCGCGGGCTGACCGCGCCGGTCGCCACCTTGGTGGCGGTGGTGCGCAGCATGCGCGCGTCGTTGTCGAGCCGCTCGATGTAGCGGCCGAGCCAGAACAGGTTGTCGGCAACGCGGCTCTGCAGCTCGGCGCTGCCGCGGTCGACCGGCAGCTGGTGGAAGCGCCGGGTCGAGGGCAGCTGCACGTCGGCGGCGTCCTCGGCCAGGACCCAGACGTCCTTCAGCGTGCCGTTCAGCCGGTTGAGCGAGCGCAGGCAGGTGTCGCCGGCCGGCTCACGCGCCAGCCCGCCGGGCAGCACGCGGTATTCCGCGCCCTGGGCGCTGACGAAGGCGCGCAGCACCATGGCGCCGGGCACCAGCCCGTTGCCGTCCCACTTCGGGCTGAGCGACGGCATCACCGGGTACTGGGCGACGAACTGGCCAGGCTGGCTGCGGATGCGGGCCTCGAGCTCGCGCCGTTCGACCGGCTCCAGCATGCCGACGATGATCGGCTCGCGGTCGGCGCCAAGGCAGGGCCGCACGATCATGCGGTCGAGGTTGGCCAGCGCGAAGGTGAGCGCCGCCGGCTCGCCCAGCCACCAGACGTCGAGCGACGGCAGGGCGAGCGGCTGGCCGAGCACGCGCTCGCTCAGGCGTTCGAGGAACGGCATCAGCGCCGGCGTCTCGACCAGGCCCGAGCCGAGCGCGTTGGCCAGCGAGATCGCGCCGGTGCGGGTGGTCTCGACCAGGCCGGTGATGCCGAGGGCGGAGTCGGCGCGCAGTTCCAGCGGGTCGGCGAACGAACTGTCGAGCCGGCGCAGCAGCACGTGGACCGGGCGCAGCCCGGCCAGCGTCTTGATCGAGACCTCGCCGTCGCGCGCCACGAGATCGCCGCCCTCGACCAGCGGCACGCCCAGCACGCGCGACAGGTAGACATGCTCGAAGTAGGTGGCCGACAGCGAGCCCGGGGTCAGCACCGCCATCGTCGGATGGGCCATGCCGCCGGGCGCCATCGCCAGTAGCGAGTCGTGCCAGCGTTCGATGAATGGCCGCAGGTGGCGGACCGGGATCGAGCGGAACGCCTCGGGCAGGCTGCGCGCCAGCACGCGGCGCAGTTCCAGCGCGTAGCCGATGCCGGACGGGACCTCGGTGTGATCGGCCAGCACGTACCAGCGGCCGTCGGACTGCCGCACCAGGTCGACGGCGTAGTGGGCGAGGTGGCGCGGCGGCGCCCGGCCGTCGGTGACGCGGCAGGCGCGCTGGAAGTGCCGGTTGGCGTGGACCAGCATCGGCGGCACGAGGTGCTCGCGCAGCAGCGTCTGCGGCCCGTACAGGTCGGCCAGCAGCGCGTCGAGCAGGCGCGCCCGCTGGATCAGCCCGCTCTCGATGTGCGCCCATTCGTCCGGCGCGATGACCAGTGGCAGCGGGTCGAAGGCCCAGCGCGGCGCGCCGCGATCGTCCAGCAGGTTGACGGTGGCGCCCGATTCCTCGAGCTGGCGGCGCGCGCTCTCGACGCGGTCGCCCAACCCGCCCGGCAGCGAGCGGATGACGCTGAGGATGCCCTGCCAGTGATAGCGGATCGACTTCTGGCCGGTGACCAGTTCGTCGTACGCGCTTGCCGGCGAGGAGGAGAGGCCGCGCAACGACTCCATGGGACCGCGGATGAAGGAGGAAACCTAGAATCGCATGCCGGGACGGCGCGGTCTACCGGCCGGGCCTCACGGGCCGGCCGGTCGCACGCGCCGCAGGTCGAGGGTCAGCGGATGCTCGGGATTGTCGACCGGCTGCGGCTCGGGCTGGTCGCCCGGGGTGTGGCCGATCGGGAAGAAGCGGGCGCGCCGGCGCGCCTCGGCCTCGTTGGCGTTGACCGGCATGCGGTCGTAGTTGCGGCCGCCGGGATGGGCGACGTGGTAGCTGCAGCCGCCCAGCGAGCGGCCGCTCCAGGTGTCGTGGATGTCGATGGTCAGCGGCGCGTGCACGCCGATCGTCGGGTGCAGCGCGGTGGCCGGCTGCCAGGCGCGGTAGCGCACGCCGGCCACGTACTCGCCGACCGTCCCGGTGGCGCGCAGCGGCAGTCGCCAGCCGTTGCACGAGACGATGTGGCGCTGCTCGTTGAGGCCGATCGCCTTGACCTGCAGGCGCTCGACCGAGGAATCGACGTAGCGCACCGTGCCGCCGCCGCCCGGCTCCTCGCCCAGCACGTGCCACGGCTCCAGCGCGTGGCGCAGCTCGAGCTCGATGCCGCGCTGCGCGATCTCGCCGATCTTGGGGAAGCGGAACTCGAAGTGCGGCGCGAACCAGTCGGGCGCGAAGCGGTAGCCCGCCTCGGCGAGGTCGCCCAGCACGTCGGAGAAGTCCTGCCACACGAAGTGCGGCAGCATGAAGTCGTCGTGCAGGCGGGTGCCCCAGCGCGTCAGGGTGCGCTCGTAGGGCCGGTCCCAGAACTTGGCGACGAGGCCGCGCAGCAGGGCCTGCTGCGCCACGCTCATGCGCCAGTGCGGCGGCATCTCGAAGGCGCGCATCTCGAGCAGGCCGCGCCGCCCGGCCGCCGAGTCGGGCGTGAACAGCTTGTCGATGCAGAACTCGGTGCGATGGGTGTTGCCGGTCGCGTCGACCAGCAGGTTGCGGAACAGCCGGTCGACCAGCCACGGCGGCGTCTCGCGCCCGGACTGGACCTGGCGGAACGCGATCTCCAGTTCGTGCACGGCGTCGTTGCGCGCCTCGTCGACGCGCGGGTGCTGGCTGGTCGGCCCGATGAACAGGCCCGAGAACAGGTACGACAGCGACGGGTGGTTCAGCCAGTAGCCGAGCAGGCTCTTCAAGAGGTCGGGCCGGCGCAGCAGAGGCGAGTCGGCGGCGCTGGTGCCGCCCAGCGTGACGTGGTTGCCGCCGCCGGTGCCGGTGTGGCGGCCATCGATCATGAACTTCTGGGCGCCCAGCCGGGTCGTGCGCGCCTCCTCGTAGACGATCTCCGTCTTCTCCACGAGTTCCGACCAGTTGGCCGACGGGTGGATGTTGACCTCGATGACGCCGGGGTCGGGGGTCACGCTGAAATGCAGCAGGCGCGGATCGCCGCCCGGCGGCGGGTAGCCCTCGAGGAACACCGGCTGGCCGAGTTCCTCGGCGGTGTCCTCGACCGCGGCGACCAGGTCGAGATAGTCCTCGGTGCGCTCGGTCGGCGGCATGAACACGTGCAGGTGGCCGTCGCGCGGCTCGAAGGCGACCGCGGTGCGCACGATCGTCCCGGCCGAGCTGCCGGGCGCCGGGCGCGGGCCGAGGTCGGGCGCCAGCGCGCGCCGCCATGCCTCGCGGCGGGCCTCGCCGTCGCCGCCCGGCTCGTCGGTCCGGCGCGCCTCCTGGCGGCGCAGCATCGGCGCGCGGCGGAATGCGTCGAGCGGCGGCAGGTCGGGATGTGGCGCCATCGGGTCGGGCTCGGCGATGAAGCCGATGTCGCCCGGCGTCGCCCACGGCAGCGAATCGAGCGGCAGGCGGAAGCCGATCGGCGAATCGCCCGGCACGAGGTAGCACTTCTCGCTGCGCAGGAACCACGGGCCGCTGCGCCAGCGGCCGCGGCCGGTATGGTCGCGCTGGATCGGCAGCACCGTGCCGACCGCGCTCTCCAGCCCCTTCTCGAACACCCGGGCCAGCCGCTCGCGCTCCAGCGGGTCCTTCACCTTCGACTTCTCGACGGCGACGTTGCTCGGCAGCCGCCGCTCGCGCCACAGGTAGTACCAGGTGTCCTCGAACGCCTCGAACAGGTAGCCGGGATCGAGCTGCAGGCGCTCGGCGAAGGCATGGGCGAAGCGGGCCGCGGTCTCGGGCGTGGCGCCGGTCGGCTTCGCCTCCAGCGCGTACAGCGCCATGTTGCGCCAGATCGGCTGGCCGTCGCGGCGCCAATGGCAGTTGAGCGCCCAGCGCGGCAGCTGTTCGCCGGGGTACCACTTGCCCTGGCCGAAGTGCAGCAGCGGCCCGTTGGCGAAGCGATCCGCCAGCTTGCGGAACAAGAGCCCGGCGAGGCGGCGCTTCTCGGGGCCCAGCGCCAGCGTGTTCCACTCGTCGCCGTCCATGTCGTCGACCGACACGAAGGTCGGCTCGCCGCCCATGGTGAGGCGAATGTCGTGACGGCCGATGTCGCGCTCGATGGTCTCGCCGACCGCCAGCAGCTCGGCCCATTGCGCGTCGGTGTAGGGCTTGGTGGTGCGCGGCGTCTCGCGCACGCGCTTGACCTGCATGTCGTAGGAGAACGTCACCTCGCTCTTCTCGACGGCGCCCTCGATCGGGGCGGCGCTCGACGGCTCGGGCGTGCAGGCCAGCGGGATGTGGCCCTCGCCGGTCAGCAGGCCCGAGGTCGGGTCGAGGCCGATCCAGCCGGCGCCCGGCAGGTAGACCTCGCACCAGGCATGGAGGTCGGTGAAGTCGTGGGTCGGCCCCTCGGGGCCGTCGAGCGGCTTCTCGTCCGGCGTCAGCTGGATCAGGTAGCCCGAGGCGAAGCGGGCGGCGAAGCCGAGGTGGCGCAGGATGGTGACCAGCAGCCAGCCGGTGTCGCGGCACGAGCCCTTGGCCCGGGCCAGCGTCTCCTCGCAGGTCTGGACGCCCGGCTCCAGGCGCACGATGTAGCCGATCTCCTTCTGCAGCCGGGCGTTCAGGCCGACGATGAAGTCGATGGTGCGCTGCTTGGACCGGTCGACCGTCGCCAGCCACTTCTTCAGCAGCGGGCCGGGCGGCTCGAGCTTGCGGAAGGGAGCGATCTCCTCGGCCAGCCCCGGGTCGTAGGCGAACGGCCACTCCTCGGCGTCGGGCTCGAGGAAGAAGTCGAACGGGTTGATCACCGTCATGTCGGCGACCAGGTCGACCACGACCTCGAACCGGTCGGTCTTCTCCGGGAAGACCAGGCGGGCGAGGTGGTTGCCCTGCGGGTCCTGCTGCCAGTTGATGAAGTGTTGCTTGGGCTCGATGCGCAGCGAGTAGGACAGGATGTGGGTGCGCGAATGGGGGGCCGGTCGCAGGCGCACGATCTGCGGTCCCAGTGCGATCGGCCGATCGTACCGGTAGCTCGTGCGGTGATGCAGCGCGACGTGAATGCTCATGAAGCCCTTCCTCGAACTGGACAAAGCAAGCCACGTGCCGCGGCGCAAGGTCCACCGGCGAAATCTCCAGAAAGCCCTTGTTTAACAAGCAAAAAGTTGATCGGGGCCCTCTGGCTTTCCCGGCTCGCCGGACCACATCGGACGAATGCGGCCATCAGAGCCGCGCAACAGGGCCATCGGGAGGCTTCCATGATCTACACCAATCGACGTCGTTTTCTCTTGGGCTCGGCGGCCATCGGGGCCGGCGGGCTGGCTTCATCGACGGGAGCGTGGGCATCGCAGAACTGGCCGAACCGGCCGGTCACCGTGATCGTCAGTTTCCCGGCCGGCGGGTTGACGGACGCGGTCGCCCGCAACTTCGCGCAGCACGTGGCGCAGAAGACGGGTCAGCAGTTCATCATCGAGAACAAGGCGGGCGCCGGCGGCAACATCGGCGCGGCGCAGGTCGCCAAGGAACAGGCGGACGGCTACACCTTCCTGCACACCATCTCGGGCACGCTGATCCAGAACAGGGTACTCTACAGCAACCTGGGGTTCGATCCGGACAAGGACTTCACCCTGGTCGCGGGAACTCCGTCGGGCGCGCTCCCGCTCGCCGTGCACAAGTCGGTACCTGCAAAGAACGTCAAGGAGTTCGTTGCCTGGGCCCGGACAAACAAGGTGAGCTTCGGCACCTGGGCCGCCGGATCGGCCGCCCACATCGTGTGCCAGAAGCTGAACAACCTCTACGGCCTGAAGATGGAGGCCATTCACTACCGCGGCGAGGCGCCGATGTGGCAGGACATGAACGCCGGTTCGCTGCAGGTCGCCATGGGCAGCTACCAGGCGATGAAGGCGTTGCTCGATCGCGACATGATCCGGCCGATCGGCATCCCAGGTCCGGCCCGCGCGCCGCTGCTGCCCGACGTGCCGACCCTGGCCGAACAGGGTTACGACCACCCGGCGTTCCGCCTACATGGCTACCTCGTGCTTGCCGCGCCGGCGGCCGTGCCCAGGGAGATCGTCAATCGCATGGCGTCGCTGTGGATCGAGGCGGCGCAGTCCGAGCAGGGCCGCAAGATGATGGACAGCTTCGGGCTGCGTGACCTGCCGATCGGGCCCGTCGAGATGGCGGCCGAGCACGAGGCCCTGAAGAAGCAGACGCTCCCGCTGGTCCAGGAACTGGGCGTCAAGCTCGACTAGGTCGCAGGGCTTCCTTCCGCCTAGCGCGACTTATCCCGCCGCCGCGCTCGCCTTGGCGCGGCGGCTGTGATGGGATCGCGCCATGACCAACTATTTCGATCTCACGGGCAAGGTCGCCCTCGTGACCGGCGGCAGCCGGGGCCTCGGCTACCAGATGGTGAAGGCGTTCGCCGCGCAGGGCGCCGACGTGTTCATCACCAGCCGCAAGAAGGACGCCTGCGACCGGGTCGCGGCGGAGGTCCGGGCGTTGGGCCGCCGGGCCGAGACCTATGGCTGCAACGTCGCCAACTGGGCCGAGCTCGACGGGCTGGTCGACGCCGCCTACGCCGCCTTCGGTCGGATCGACATCCTGGTCAACAACGCCGGCTCCTCGCCGCTCGCGCCGTCGTCGCTCGAGACGCCGGAGACGCTGTTCGACCGCATCGTGTCGCTGAACTTCAAGGCGCCGTTCCGCCTGATGTCGCTGGTCGGCAGCCGCATGGCGGCAGGCAACGGCGGCTCGATCATCAACATTTCCAGCGCCGGGGCGCTCCGGCCGCGGCCGCAGATTGCGCCCTATGCCGGCGCCAAGGCGGCGCTCAATGCCCTCACCGAGGCCTTCGCCTTCGAGTACGGCCCGAAGGTGCGGGTCAACACCATCTCGCCCGGCCGCTTCCTGACCGACGTGTCGAAGGCGTGGAGCGAGGAACACAAGCTCAACAGCACGGCGGCGCTGCAGCGCAGCGGCCGGCCGGAAGAGATCGTGACCGCGGCGCTCTACCTGGCGTCGGACAAGTCGAGCTTCACCACCGGGTCCGTGGTCCGGGTCGACGGAGGAATCGCCTGATGAAGATGAAAGCAGCTGTTCTCACGACCTGCGGTGCGCCGCGCCCGTTCGCCAAGAGCAAGCCGATCCACGTCCTCGAGGTCGATCTCGATCCGCCGGGCGAAGGCGAGGTGCTGGTCAAGGTCGGCGGCGGTGGCCTCTGCCACTCCGACCTGTCGCTGATCAATGGCGACCGGCCGCGGCCGGTGCCGATCGTGCTGGGCCACGAGGGCTCGGGCGAGATCGTCGAGGTCGGCGCCGGCGTGCACGACGTCAAGCCGGGCGACCATGTCTGCTTCACCTTCAACGTGAGCTGCGGCCGCTGCCGCCGCTGCCTCGAGGGCCGGCCCTACATCTGCGAGCGCTCGATCAGCCCGCGCGCCGCCGGCCAGCTGCTGTCGGGCCATCACCGCCTGCACCTCGACGGCAAGCCGGTGAACCACCATTCCGGCGTGTCGTGCTACGCCGAGTACGCGGTCGTCGATCGCGGCTCGGTGGTGGTGATCGACCGCTCGCTGCCGCTCGACGTGGCGGCGCTGTTCGGCTGCGCCGTGGTCACCGGCGTCGGCGCGGTGGTGAACACCGCGCAGATCCGGCCGGGCAGCACCGTCGCCGTGGTCGGCCTGGGCGGCGTCGGCCTGAGCGGCCTGATGGGCGCGGTGCTGGCCGGCGCCAGCCGCATCGTCGCGATCGACCTGTCCGACGAGAAGCTCGGCCTGGCGCGCCAGCTCGGCGCCACCGACACGGTCAACGCGCGCGACGCCGACCACGTCCAGCAGGTCCGCGACCTGACCGACGGCGGCGTCGACTATGCCTTCGACCTCGCCGGCACCATCAAGGCGATGGAGACCGCCTACCTCGTGACGCGTTGGGGCGGCACGACGGTCACCGCCGGCCTGTCGCCGATCCAGGCCGACTTCTCATTCAAGCAGAGCATGCTGGTCAGCGAGGAGAAGACCATCAAGGGCAGCTACATGGGCAGCTGCGTGCCGGTGCGCGACATCCCGCGCTTCATTGCGCTCTACCAGCAGGGCAAGCTGCCGGTCGACCGCATGGTCAGCCAGCGCATCGGCTTCGACGAGATCAATGCCGGCTTCGACCGGCTGCAGGACGTCGCCACCGTCAGGCAGGTGCTGGTTCCGCACGGATGATCGCCAACCTGCTGCTGGCCGGCGTGATGGTGGGATCCACCGTGGTCATCCATTTCGCCGGGCTGCTGATCCTGATGTGGCTGTTGCGCGCGCGCGGCCACAACTTCCGCGCCCACGAGAGCATACTCGGGCAGATCGCCGCCATCGTGTTCGTCGTGCTGGGCCTGGTCGCGATCCACACGGTCGAGATCTGGCTCTACGCCATCGTGTACTTCGGGCTGGGGGCGCTGGGGAATTTCGAGGAGGCGCTGTACTTCTCGACCACCAGCTTCACGACGATCGGCTACGGCGACGTCGTGCTCGACCGGCAGTGGCGCATCCTCGGCGCCATCGAGGGCGCCAACGGGCTGATCCTGTTCGGCTGGTCGACGGCGTTCCTGTTCTCGGTCACCGCGCGCATCCGCACGCTGGAGCACGACTGGCTGGAAGCGCCGCGGGACAAGTGAAAGGTCCCTCGCTGCGCTCGGGATGACAAGAAAGGCCTGTCATCCCGAGCGCAGCGAGGGACCCTTCTCTTTCAACGCACCTCGAAGCCCATCGCGGCGAGGATGCCGCGCAGGCGCTCGCGGCCGTTCATCGAGGCGATCGGGCCGAGGCGATTCTTGACGCGCTGGGTCCAGGTCGTCGCCTGCATCTCGTTGCGCGACGAGAAGGCCGCCATCTCCTTGTCGTAGGCGGCGCGGTCGGCGGCCTCGCCGGTGGCGCCGTAGCGGCCGTGGTGCAGCACGCTCGACTGCGGCAGCCGCGGCTTGACCTCGGCCTTTGCCGCCGGGTCGGGATGGCCGACGCACAGGCCGAACACCACCACCGCCTGCTTCGGCAGGCCGACCAGCTCGGCGACGCGCTGCGGGTCGTTGCGCATGGCGCCGATATAGACCGTGCCGAGCCCCAGCGACTCGGCCGCGACCGTGGCGTTCTGGGCGGCCAGCGCCGCGTCGATCGCGGCGACCATGAAGGTCTCAAGCCACGGCATGGTCTCGAACGTCGTCTTCTCGGCGTCGGCGATGCGCTGGTTGCGCGCCATGTCGGCAACCCACAGCAGGAACAGCGGGCACTGCTCGATGTGCTTCTGGTTGCCGGCGATCTTCGCCAGTTCCTTCTTCACCGCCGGGTCGCTGACTGCGACCACCGACCACCACTGCATGTTCGAGCTGGTGGCGGCCGACGACGCGGCGGCGACCAGCGTCTCGAGCGTGCCGGGCGGCAGCGGGTCGGGCCGGTAGGCGCGCACCGAACGGTGCTCGAGCAGGGCGGCGATGACGTCGTTCCACGGGCCGGCGGCCGGCACGGCGGCGCCGTAGCGGCGCTGCAGGGCGTGGGCCTTGGAGGAGGCGGGGGCTAGCGAGTCCATGCGGGGGCGGCCTGTGGCTTGGCCCGGGTGATGGCGGTCACCAGGGCGAGGAGGATGAAGGCGACGACGATCATGAAGATCGCGCGCGGCTCGTGGCGATCCATCAGGAAGCCATAGAGCAACGGCGCCACCATGCCGCCCAGGTTGAAGCCGGTCGAGACGAAGCCGAACACCTTGCCGAACGAGCCGGGCGGGGTGACGGCGCGGACCATCATGTCGCGCGACGGCTGGATCATGCCGTTGAGCAGCCCGCCCAGCGACATCACGCCGACGAGGATGGCGGCCGGCATGCTGACCCATGCCATCAGCGCCGCCATGGTCGAGGTGAAGGCGAAGCCGATCGCCGCCACCCGCTCGTGGTGCGGCGTGCGGTCGGCGATGATGCCGCCCAGCAGCACGCCGGCGGCGCTGAACAGCAGGAAGCCGGACAGGCCGATGTTGGCGACCGACGCCGGCGTGTCGTGGATCGCCGCCAGGGCGACCACGCTGTAGGTCTGGATGCCGCCGTTGGCCATGGCGATGCAGAAGAAGAAAAGCAGGTTGCGCAGGATCGGCGGGCTGAGCAGCAGGTCGAGGCCGACCTTCGACTCGGCCTTGCCCGGCTCCATCGGCTTGCGCACCACGCGCGGCAGCACGCCGCCCGCCACGACCAGCAGCAGCGCCACCGCGACCGACAGGCCGGCGGCGAACAGGAAGGCGGCCTGCCAGTTCCAGATCGCCGCGCAAGCCAGCATCATCGCCGGCGTCACGCCCGAGCCGAGGTAGCCCGCGAAGGTGTGGATCGAGAACGCCTTGCCGATCTTGCGCGCGTCGACGGCGGCCGAGAGGATCGAGTAGTCGGCCGGGTGGTAGACCGTGTTGGCGACGCCCAGCAGGGCGTAGGCGATGACGAAGAACCAGTAGCCCGGCAGCAGCGCCGCCGCGGTGATCGCGATGCCGCCGACCACCAGCCCGGCGGTCAGCATCAGCCGCGGCCCGATGCGGTCGACCAGGAAGCCGGCCGGCGTCTGCAGCGCCGCCGAGGCGACGTTGAACGCGGTCAGCGCCAGCGCGAGCTGGGTGTAGCTGACGCCGAACGCCTCGCGCACCTGGCCGAAGATCGGCGGCAGCAGCATCAGGTGGACGTGGCTCACGAAGTGGGCCAGCGCCACCAGCGCGATCACCTTGGCGTCGCGGTCGAGCCCCGGCTTGGCCGGCAGGGCGAGCGGTTCACTCGTCGACGACATGGGCGCCCAGCGTGCCGATGGAAGAGATCTCGACCTCGAGCCGGTCGCCGGCCTTCATCCAGAGCGGCGGCTTGCGGCCCAGCCCGACCCCGTCGGGCGTGCCGGTGGCGATGACGTCACCGGGCTCCAGCGGGGTGAAGGTCGACAGGTACGAGACGATCGCCGCCACGTCGAAGATCATGTGGTCGGTGGTGTCGTGCTGCACGACCGTACCGTTCAGGCGTGTCGTCAGCTCCAGCGTCTGCGGATCGGGAATCTCGTCGGCGGTCACCAGCCACGGGCCGAGCGGCCCGGTGCCGGGGAAGTTCTTGCCGGCCGTCACCGAGTGCTTCTGGAAGTCGCGCACGCTGCCGTCGATGAAGCAGGTGTAGCCGGCCACCACCGACAGCGCGCGCTCGCGCGGCACGGCGCGGCACCGCGCGCCGATTACCAGCGCCAGTTCGCCCTCGTAGTCGAAGTCGCCCGAGGCGCGCGGCCGCACCATCGCGCCGCCCGGCGCGACCAGCGTGCTGGTGAAGCGCGAGAAGACGCTGGGATGGCTGGGCAGGGCGCGCCCGACCTCGCCGGCGTGGCTGGCGTAGTTGATGCCGACGCAAAGGATCTTGCCGGGATCGGGGATCACCGGCTGGAGCGCGACCGCGTCGAGCGGGAAATCGGGCGTGGCGCCGTTCGCCGCCGCGGCCAGTTCGGGCAGCGCCCTGGCCTCGAGCACGGCGCGCAGGCTCGGCCAGCGGCCGCCGGTGCGGGCCGACAGGTCGACGACACCGCCGTCGACGACGGCGCCGAATTTCAGCGAATCTGCATGGCGAAAAGTGACCAAACGCATCGCGCGACCATGGCAAAAGCCGCCGTGCCTGTCACTCGAGCGGCAGCGAAGCCTACTTTGCCAGCAGGGTCTTCTTCAGGGCCGGGGACAGGCCGATGCTGTCGACCGGCGCGGGGCGCGACAGCGAGCCGACCGTGGCTTTGCGTGGCGCCTGGCCGGCCAGCCCCTCGGCCATCGAGATCGCGCAGGCGACGCCGTCGAGCAGCGGCACCTCGACCGCCTTGGCGAGTTTCGCCGCCAGGCCGGCCAGTCCGGCGCCGCCCAGGATCACCACGTCGGCGCCGTCCTCGCGGGCGCAGGCGGCACAGCCCTCGGCCAGCAGCGCCATCGCGGCCTTCGGGTTGCGGGCGATGTCGGCGCCGGTCGGCGCGACGGTGCGCACCGAGGCGAGGCGCGAGGTGAGGCCGTGGCCGGCGACGAATTCCTCCAGCATCGACTTCCAGCGCTCGCCGCCGGTCACGATCGAGAAGCGGTCGCCCATCGCGCAGGCCTGCAGGATCGAGGCGTCGGCCATGCCGACCACCGGCACGTCGGCGATCTCCTTCAGCGCCGCGAGGCCGGGATCGCCAAAGCAGGCCAGCACCACCGCGTCCTTGGTCCCGCGATCGTTGGCCAGTGCGTCGACCGCGGCATGGCCGGCGACGGCGTAGCCGACGCGCGAGGCGATGTAGCGCGGCCCGAACCGGCCGGTCGCGGCGCGCAGCCGGGTGCCCTTCGCCGCGAAGCCCCGGGCGGTGCGCAGCACGAGATCGGTGATCGACCGGGTGGTGTTGGGGTTGATCAGCAGGATCTCGGTCATGTTCGCATCATCTCCTGGAGGCGGTTGGCGTCGATGTTCTCGCCGATTGACAGGGCGCAGGTGCGCGACACCCAGGTCATCGGCAGGCCGCTCTCGGCCCGCCAGGCATTGAGCTGCGCCTGGGCCGCGCGCAGGTCCTTCTTCGTGGTGCCGCTGTCGCTCAACGGCACGCCGGCATCGCGCAGGCAGAGCAGCACGTGCGGCGTCAGCACGAACCCGTCCCAGCCGAGGAAGCGCAGGAAATACTGCCCGGTGTTGCCGCCCAGCCGCGAGCCGCGCTTGGCCAGCAGGTCGAGCAGCCCGACCTGGTCGTCGGCCGGCCAGGCGGCGAGGAATCGGCCGAAGCTGCCGTGCTCGGCGGCGATGTCGCTCACGAACCTGGCGTTGTCGCGCACCGAGCGGATCTTCTGCGGGTTGCGCACGATGCGCTTGTCCGAGGCCAGCCCGTCCCAGTACTCGGCCGGCTGGAACAGCAGCCGGCGCGGCGCGAAGCCCAGGAAGGCGTCCTCGAAGCCCGGCCACTTCTTCTCGATCACGCTCCACACGAAGCCGGCGGAGAAGACCCGCGCCGCCATCTGCGACAGCACGCGGTCGTCCGCGAGCTTGGCGATCGCGCCTTTCACGGGCTTGGGCGGCATCAGGCGCGCCAGTGCCTTGTCGCCGCCCTTGCGTTCCGCGGCGCGCTGCCGGATGCGTTCGAAGGTCAGGATCCGCCGGGCCATCGCCGGCGCTACTCCAGCCAGCCGTCGAAGAAGTCGAACACCGAGGCCTTGAACAGGCCGTGCGCGATCATCGAGAAATGATCGCAGCCGGGCAGGGTGACCGCCTTGGCGCCGGCGATCGCGTCGGCCAGCCCCTGCGGCGGGCCGGCCAGCTGGTCGCGGTTGCCGGCGATCACCAGCGTCGGCCGCCGGATCGCCGCCAGCGCGTCGCGGGTCAGCGGCTCGCGCGGCCCGCGCGAGCAGGCGGCCAGCGCCAGCCGGTCCTCCTTCTGCTCGTCGGCGAAGTGGCGGAAGCTCTTCAGCATCGGGTCCTCGATGGCGTCGGGCGAGGCCGCCTCCATCGCCTTCGCCATGCCCTCGGGATCGCGCGGCGGCTCGAAGATCCGGCCGCCGACTCCGGCCACCACGAGGTGGTCGACGCGCGACGGCTCCTCGAGCGCGGCGGTCAGCGCGATGTGCGCGCCCATCGAGAAGCCCAGCAGGTGGGCGCGCTCGACCCCGGCCTGGTCGAGCAGGGCGAAGACGTCGCGGGCCATCGCCCGGCGGTCGTAGAGCGCCGCGTCGTGCGGCTTGGCGCTCTCGCCGTGGCCGCGGCAGTCCAGCGCGAAGCCGCGCAGGCCCTTGCCGGCGATGGCGTCGTACCAGCCCATGCGCTTCCAGTTCTCGTACCGGTTGGACGAGAAGCCGTGCACCAGCACGATCGCCTTGGCCGCGCCGGGCGGGCCGAACTCGTCGTAGGCGAGCGTGAGCCCGTCGGAGGTGAATTGAGCCATGACTTCCCCTAGCCCTTGGGATGAACGCTCTCAAGTTGATTGCGGCCTCAGGGTATCGGACAACAGGTCCAACGAAAGAGGAAACGCATGACCGGCAAGATCGGCAAGACCGTCCAGGAGTCGCAGCCTCACTGGCCCGAGGGCCCCGTCCGCCCGGGCGGGATCGACGGCAAGGGCGCGCCCAACATCCTGGTGGTGCTGTTCGACGATGTCGGCTTCTCCGATTTCGGCTGCTACGGCTCGGCCATCCGCACGCCGACCATCGACGCCCTGGCCGGCCGCGGCCTGCGCTACACCGGCTTCCACACCACCGCCATGTGCTCGACCACCCGGGCGGCGCTGCTGACCGGGCGCAACCATCACTCGGTGGGCGTCGGCTGCCTCGCCAACTTCGACTCGGGCTATCCCGGCTACCGCGGCAAGATCTCGCGCGAGGCCGGCACCATCGCCGAGATGCTGCGGCCCCACGGCTACCGCAACTACATGCTGGGCAAGTGGCACGTCACGCCGCTCACCGAGACCGGCGCGACCGGCCCGTTCGACGGCTGGCCGCTCGGCCGCGGCTTCGACCGCTTCTACGGCTTCCTCGATGCCGAGACCGACCAGTACGCGCCCGAGCTGGTGCGCGACAACACGCCGTGCGATCCGCCGCGCAGCTACGCCGACGGCTACCACCTCACCGAGGACCTGGTCGACCAGGGCATCCGCTACCTCGCCGACCACGTCGCCGACAATGCCAGCACGCCGTGGCTGATGTGGCTGGCGCCCGGCGCCTGCCACGCGCCGCACCAGGCGCCGGCCGAGCTGATCCGCCACTACGACGCGCAGTTCTCCCACGGCTGGGACGCCGAGCGCGAACGCCGGCTGGCCCGCCAGGTCGAGTTGGGCATCGTGCCGAAGGGCACGCGCCTGCCGCCGCGCAACGACCTCGTGCGGCCGTGGGACGAGGTGTCGGCCGACGAGAAGCGGCTGTTCACCCGCCTGCAGGCCGCCTACGCCGCGATGCTCGACCATGCCGACCAGCACCTCGCGCGCCTGGTGTCGTTCCTCGAGGCGGCCGGCCAGCTCGACAACACGCTGATCCTGGTGCTGTCCGACAACGGCGCCAGCCAGGAGGGCGGGCCGTTCGGCATGATCAACGCGATGGGCCCCTACAACCTCAAGCGCGAGGCGCTGGAGGAGAAGATCGCCCGCATCGACGACATCGGCGGGCCGGACACGCACTCCAACTTCCCGCTGGGCTGGGCGATGGCGTCGAACACGCCGCTGCGCCGCTACAAGCAGAACACCCACGGGGGCGGCATCCGCGACCCGCTGGTGATGGCGTGGCCGCACGGCATCTCCGCCCGCGGCGAGCTGCGCCACCAGTTCTGCCACGCCAGCGACGTCGTGCCGACGCTGCTCGACATCGTCGGGGTCAAGCCGCCCAAGGTCATCGACGGCGTCCGGCAGATGCCGCTGGAGGGCACCAGCTTCGCGCGGACGCTGGCGCGCGCCAAGGCGCCGTCCAAGCGCAAGCCGCAGTACTTCGAGATGTTCGGCCATCGCGGGCTGGTGCAGGACGGCTGGAAGGCGGTGTGCTTCCACCCGCCGGGCAACGACTTCAGCCACGACCAGTGGGAACTCTACCACCTGGCGCACGACTTCAACGAGGTCGAGGACCTCGCCGCCACCGAGCCGCACCGGCTGCAGGCGATGATCGACGAATGGTGGCGGCAGGCCGAGGCCTGCAAGGTGCTGCCGCTCGACGACCGCTTCGCGCCGCGCTTCGCCGACAACGCCAAGCGCTTCCACGGGCCGCGCAAGCGCTTCGTGTTCCACCGCGGCATGGGCCACCTGCCGACCGACGTGGCGCC
>Ga0102832_1001162_pt1 | contig 22970 bp, 22 predicted proteins | sample EBPBio282013_DNA_FD_88942 | JGI IMG/M metagenome (GOLD analysis project Ga0102832, IMG submission 88942) | Wastewater treatment Type I Accumulibacter community from EBPR Bioreactor in Madison, WI, USA - Reactor 2_5/28/2013_ DNA (Illumina Assembly) | ecosystem: Engineered > Bioreactor > EBPR >... | reverse complement strand
TCGTCATCAACCTCGTCGGGTCGATCGACTGGTCGCAGGTGGCTGCGGCGCTGGGCCGGCTGTCGTGGTGGAGCATCCCGGTCCTGCTGGTCGCCCTGCTGCTGCGCCAGACCTTCAACGCCGTGCCGCTGACACGGTTCGTGCCCGGCCTCCGTCTGGGCCGGTCGATCCAGAACGACACCACGGCGAACCTCATCGGCACCGTCGCGCCGCCGCCGGCCGATGTGGTGCTGCGCGTCGCGATGTTCAAGTCGTGGGGGATCGACCCGGTCGACGGCATGGCCGGCGTCACCCTCAACATGCTGACGTTCTACGTCGTGCGCTTCATCGCGCCGGTGATCGGCCTCGTGGTGCTGATCAGGCGGGAGCTCGACAGCGGCCAGGTCGTGGCAGCGGTGCTCTCCGCCCTCGTCGCGGTCGCCTGCCTGGTTGCGCTCGTGCTGCTCTCGCGCGGGGACCGGTTCGCCCGGATCCTCGGGCTCACCGCGGGCCGCGTGGCCCGGCGCTTCCGCACGAGCATCGAGCCCGAGCGCTGGGCCGACGCCGTCGTGGAGTTCCGCGGCCGCATGTCGCAGACGCTCATCCGCGGCCTTCCCGTCGCCCTGACGGCGCTGGTGCTCATGGTGCTCAGCGACGCCCTCGTGCTGCTGCTGTCGATGCGGATGGTCGGCGTCGGCGGCGACGTCCTCCCGGCCGCGGACCTCGTGGGCGGCCATCTCATCGCCTACCCGCTCACCCTCATGCCGCTGCAGGGCTTCGGCGTCATGGACGCCGCACTGGTCGCGGCCTACACCGACGTCGCCGGCATCGAGTGGGAGGCCGAGATCCTCGCCGGCCTCGTCGTGTGGCGCGTTGTCACGATCCTCGGCCCGCTGACGATGGGCGCGCTTGCCCTGCTCTGGTGGCGCCGGCACGGCGGCAAGGACGCCGGCGAGGTCGTCTGACGCTGCCTCGGCGAGCAGGCAGGTCATCGGCACGATCGCCGCGCAGACCCAGCTGCTGGCGTTGAACGCGTCGATCGAGGCGGCTCGGGCGGGCGAGGCGGGCAAGGGCTTCGCCGTGGTCGCCAGCGAGGTCAAGGAGCTCGCCCGGGTCACCACGACCGCGACCGAGGACGTCGCCAAGCGGATCTCGGCGATCCAGGAGCAGGCCCACCAGGCCACGGAGATGCTGCGCATGATCGAGCAGGCCGTCAACGAGGCCGGCCAGGTGCAGACGCGCATCACCGAGATCACCGGCGAGCAGCTCATGGTCGCCGGGACCCTGCAGAACCGCTGACGGACTACAGGAAGAAGCTGAGCACCAGGCCCATCACGGCCAGCTGCAGGACGTCGCCGATCGACTCGATCGCCCACACGACGACGCCGTGTCCCGCGAACATGCGGTGGCTCAGCGATGCAGCCGCCGCGATGCCGGCGCCCACGAGCGCGCCCACGAGCAGGCCGTGGCCGGGCGTGACGTCGGCGTCGCCGTAGAGCGACGCCGATGCCTGCAGCAGCCACGACAGTGTCAGCGCCTGCACGAGGGCGCCGAGCGCGGTGAGCCCGAAGACGAGGCCCATGCTCCCGCCGGGCTGGTCGTCGGCCGTGCGGCCCATCGCCCGCCACCAGACGGGGAACATCGTCTTCGGGCCGAAGTAGAGCGAGCCGACGAGGAACGCGGCGACGACGGCCAGCAGCACGCCGAGCCAGGGGATGACGACGGTCATGGCGCGACCGTAGCGCCGCGGCGTCGCCGGGAGGGGGAGGCGCGGGTCAGGCTGCCGGCACCTGCTCGGCGGAGACGACGGTGATGCCGCGGCGGCTCAGGCTGCTCAGCGCGCTCACCAGCTCGCGGCCGTCGTGCAGCTCCAGCAGCACGGTGCTGGTGGCTGCACCGGCGACGACGGGACCCGACCATGGGAACAGGACGTCGTCGTCCAGGTCGCCGATGACCTCCACCCGAACGCGCACTGCCAGCACCTCCGACGTCGTGGGACGACTGTCGCCGGAACCGCGACCGCCCTCGTCATCCCCCGCGGATGATGATCGCAGCGTGCGGGCGCAGACGCGCGGCGCAGGCGGACGCTGCCCCGTTCAGAGCAGGCGCAGCTCGGCGGCGCGGCGCACGGCGGCCCGCCGGTTGGGGACGTCGAGCTTGCGGTAGATGTGAGCGATGTGGGTCTTGGCCGTGTTGAGCGAGATGAACTCCGCCGCCGCGATCTCGCTGTTGGTGAGGTTCGTCGCGAGGTAGCGCAGGATCGTGAGCTCGCGCTCGGTGAGCGCCTCGCCGTAGGCCGCGACGGAGCGCTGGTCGGGCCGCGCCAGCCGGGTGGAGATCTGGGCGACCAGCTCCTGGTGCGCGGTGCCGCGCCGCAGGTGCGCAGCGAGCAGCGGCTGCAGCGGAGCGCCGGCGAGGACGAAGGGCATGACCACCCGGTCGGGCGATCCGAGCGACAGCGCCTTCTCGAGGCTGGCGTGGGCCGCGTCGCCGGCACCCAGCGCGGCCTGGGCGACGGCGGCCACCACGTTCATGTAGACGGCGACGTTGGTCCACCGCTCATCGGCGGGGATCTGGCCGAGCGCGTCGAGAGCGGCCCGGGCGTCCCCGCCGCGCAGGAGCGCGCGGGCCTTGATGCACTGCGTGATCCGGTGCATCGGCCCTGGAGGCGCGTCGCGCAGGAGCGCCAGGGCAGCCTCGACCTCCCCTGAGGCGAGAAGGATCTCGGCGTCCAGCCCGTCCACCGCAGCCTGCCAGTACGGCGGCATCTGCGCCGTGGCCAGCATGGCGCGCAGCTCCTGCACGTCGCGCCGTGCCATCTCGCGGTCGCCGAGCGCTGCGCTCGCGAGGCCGTGGAAATGCAGGGCGAGCCCTCGGAGCACCCAGTCGTTGGGACGCACGCGGCCAAGGGTGGTGGCGAGCAGCTCGCGGGCGGCGGCCGCGTCGGCCTGCCAGTAGGCGAGCCACCCGAGGTACCCCTCTGCGGGGGCGGTCCAGGACAGCTCGCGCCATCCGCGAGCGGCCGCCTCGTCGAGCAGGCCGCGGGCCCGGGCGCCGTTGCCGCCGAGATCGTTCAGCGCGACCGCAGGGATCGACAGCTCGGCCTCCGCAGCCATCCCGAGGATGTCGAGGCCGGCTGCCCGTGCCGTCTGCGCCGCCGCCGAGAGATGGTGCAGCGCGGCGGGCACGTCGATCTGCCGGCGGCTCTCGGCCGAGCCGATCGCGAGATGCACGAGCGCGACCATGGCCGGGTCGGGCGCGATCACGCCGTCCTCGATCTGCTCCAGGCAGGCACGCGCACTGGTGACGACGTGGTCGAGCCCCGAGCGGTCGCTGACCAGGCTGAGCTCGATCACGGTCGTCAGCGCGTCGAACCGCAGACGACGGTCGTCGGGCAGTCGCTTGGCGTCGGACCGTGCCTGCAGGAGCGAGACGCGGCCGGCCTCGATGCGCCCGGACTGGGCCTCGATGAAGGCCCGGGCCAGGTGGGCCGACGCCGTGCCCGAGCTGGTGTCGGGGAGCCGTGCCGCCATCAGCAGGACGGTCTCGGCCCGGCCCTCCAGGACGAGGCCGAGCCACGACTCGTCGAGCACCGCGCCCGCCTCATCGGCGTCGTCGGCCTGCAGCAGCAGGTCGAACGCCTTCACCGGGTCCGCGGCTCGCCACCAGTTCGCGGCTCGCTGGGAGAGCTCGGCCGCCCGGCGCGGGTCGTGGAACGACAGGCGCCGGCGCATGTGCGCGGCGAACAGCGCGTGCCACCGGTACCAGGGCTGCCCGTCGGTCTCGCGGTGGTGCAGGAACAGGCCGTCCTCGACGCATCGCTCCAGCAGAAGGGCCGCGTCGCCGGTCCCGCGCGCGGCGTCGACGAGGGCGGCCGAGACGTCGAGGTCGAACGACGCCTCGAGCAGGAACGTGCGCATCTGCTCGTCGAGCTCGGCCAGCACCTCGGTGAGCAGGTAGTCGGCGACCGAGTCGTCATGGCCCAGGACGGGGACGCTCGCGATGCCGTTGCGGCTGGCCAGCTGCGCCAGCCGTACCGCGGCCGGCCAGCCCTCGGTGGCCTGCTGCACGGCCGCCGCCTGCGCGGCGTCGAGCGCGGTGCCGGCCTGTGCGAAGAGCTCGCGCGTCTCCTCGGTCGTGAACGCGAGATCGGACTGAGCGATGAGCTCGACGCGGTCCTCGAGCCGCAGGCGCTGCAGGCGCAGCGGCGGCAGGGTGCGGGCGGAGAGCACGACGCGGAACCCGGCGGGCGACCACTGCAGGACCTGGTCGACGACCTCCAGCGCGCGCGGCGACGCGGCGAGGTGGTGGACGTCGTCGAGCACGAGCGTGACCGGCACGTCGCAGTCGTAGAGCGCCTCGGTGAGAGCCTCGGCCATCTCCGTCGCACTCGTGTCGAGCGCGGGCTCGAGCCCGTCGAGGGCGGACGCGACGACGGGGCTGCACGCGCGCAGCGCGGCCAGCGCGCTGGCCGAGAGCCGGGCGGGGTCGGCGTCGGCGGGGTCGAGGGTGAGCCACGCGACGGGAGCGGAGGCGCTCGTCACCTCGGCGGCCCAGGAGGCCAGCAAGGTGGTCTTGCCGTAGCCGGCGGTGCCGGTCACCGCCACGCACGGCTTGGCCGCGAGGCGCTCGAAGAGGCGGGGCCGCACCACGGGGGAGGCCAGCACCGGTGGTGCGAGCCGTCCAGACCGCCGTTCCGTCGGCACGATGCATCCCCTCGCGGCCGGGCGCCTGGCGGGTCACCCGCGGCGGGCGACGCGGGCCGCCACGGCGTCGGGCACGGTCGCCTGACGGCCCGAAACCTACCGCGTGGGGCAGCGCGGTACCTCGGGCAGGGGAGGGGACGACGATGACGTCGTACGAGCTCGAGATCGGCGGTGAGCTGACCGACGGCCTGGCACAGGCTTTCGCCGGCTTCTCCGTCAGCCAGTGCTGCGGCCGCACCACCCTGGTCGGTGAGGTGGCCTCCACCGAGGATCTCGCCGCGCTGCTGGTACGGCTCGAGGAGCTGGGCATCGGCCTGAGCCGCCTGCGCCAGCTGCCCTCGGCGCTGCCGACCGCCTAGGTGCTCAGTCGCCGATCGTGGCGACCATGACCGCCTTGATGGTGTGCAGCCTGTTCTCGGCCTGGTCGAAGGCGACCGAGGCGGCCGACTCGAAGACGTCGTGGGTCACCTCGAGACCGTCGGTCATCCCGGTGCGCGCGGCGATGTCGCGACCGACACCGGTGCTGGTGTCGTGGAACGCCGGCAGGCAGTGCATGAAGCGCACGTCGGGGTTGCCCGTCGCCGCGAGGGCCGCGGCATTCACCTGGTAGGGCTTGAGCAGCGCGATGCGCTCGTCCCAGACCTCCTTGGGCTCGCCCATCGACACCCACACGTCGGTGTGCACGAAGTCGGCGCCCCGCAGGGCCTCTGCGGCGTCCTCGGTGAGGGTGAGGCGCGCACCCGATGCTGCGGCCCGCTCGTCGGCGATGGCACGGACCTCCTCCGAGGGCCACAGGTCCTTCGGCGCCGCGATGCGCACGTCCGACCCCATGATCGCGCCCATGACGAGCAGCGAGTTGCCCATGTTCGAGCGGGCGTCGCCGAGGTAGGCGTAGGAGATCTGCGATGCCGCGCGGCCGCCGCCGTGCTCGGTCATCGTGAGGAAGTCGGCGAGCATCTGCGTGGGGTGCCACTCGTCGGTGAGCCCGTTGTAGACCGGCACGTCGGAGTGCTCGGCGAGCGTCTCGACGGTGGCCTGGGCTGCGCCGCGGAACTCGATCGCGTCGTACATGCGCGACAGCACGCGAGCCGTGTCGGCCGCCGACTCCTTGTGGCCGATCTGCGAGCCGCTCGGGTCGAGGTAGGTCGTGTGGGCGCCTTGGTCGTACGCGCCGACCTCGAACGCGCACCGGGTCCGCGTCGACGTCTTCTCGAAGATGAGGGCGACGTTGCGGCCGCGCATCCGCTGCACCTCGGCTCGCTCGCGCTTCTCGCGCTTGAGCTGCGCCGCCAGGTCGAGCAGGTGCTGGAGCTCCTCCGCGGAGAAGTCGATCTCCTTGAGGAAGTCGCGGCCGTGCAGGTCCACCGTCATGTCACTCTCCGCCGACGAATGCTGTGCGCCCGAGCCTAGTGCGACGGTCCCGTCGGCTCCGGGCGGGGAACCGGTGTCAGCCGCGCGGGATCGGCAGCACCTTCGCCAGCCCCGGCTGGTCGGGGTCGTCGGTGATCTCCTCGCCGTCGAGCCACTGGCCGACCACGTGCGCGAGCTCGCCCGGGTGGCTGAAGTTGAGCGCGTGCGCCGCGCCCTCGATCACGACCACCGTGGAGTGGTCGGCGATCTTCGAGGCGACCTCCTCGACCCGCGCACGGCCCGGCATGAGCGGGTCGCGGTCGCCGAGGACGGCGAGCAGAGGGATCGGGCAGGCGAGCAGCTTCTCCAGCGACGGGAACGCCACGAGCTGCTGGAACAGCTTGAGGGCGTTGAGCGGGCCGAAGCGCAGGTAGTCGGGCACCGCGACCTTGGCCATCGCCGGCCGCTCGCGGACCCCGTCGAGCGCGAGCTGCCCCGCGCCCCGGCGGAACGGCTGGTTCTGGATGCCGCCCGCGGGGGCCACGAGGACGATGCGCTCGAACCGGTCGGGCGCGGTGAGCACGGCCTCCAGGCTGATGGGGCATCCCATCGAGTTGCCGAGCAGCACGGCACGGTCGAGGCCGAGCCGGTCGACGGTGCCGATGAGCGCGTGCGCGAGCTCGGGGATCGCCAGGGGCGCGGAGGGGTCGCCGCTGCGCCCGTAGCCGGGCAGGTCGGGGACGTACTGGGCGCTGCGCGCAGCCAGCAGCTGCGCGGTGGGCATGAGGTAGCGGCCGGAGATGCCGAACCCGTGGACGTGCACGATAGGCACGCCGTCGCCGTGCGTCTCGGTGCGCCGCACGTGCACACGGACGCCGTCCACCACCACCTGCTGGCTCACCCAGCCGTCGAACCGCTCCTTGGCCACGGGCGCATCCTGGCCGAGACGCGGCGTCCAGGCACGTCACCCGCGCCGGGTGACGTGCCTGGACGCCGCCGATCGGCAGGCTCGGGCCGCGCCGGATTCGGGCATTCGGCCGCCTGTGCGGTTGGATATCCGGCAGAAGGGGGAGGGACCGCAGCTCTCGAGCGGCCGGTGACGGTCGCGATCACGGCTGCTGCTGCCGCCCCTGGACGAACCCCCGGGCGCCTGCCCGGACCCTCGACGAACGAAAGGCTCTCCGCGATGACCCTCACCGACTGGCTGTGGTGGCTGCTCGCGTTCTTCTTCCTGGTCATCTACTTCATGATGCTGTTCCGCATCATCATCGACGTCTTCCGCGCCGATGACAGCGGCTGGGTGAAGGCGGCGTGGCTGATCGCGCTGCTGTTCTTCCCGCTGATCACGATGCTGATCTACGTCATCGCCCGCGGCAAGGACATGGCCAAGCGCGACGTGCAGCAGTACCAGCAGATGCAGGCCGACCAGGCCGACTACATCCGCTCGGTCGCCGGCAACGACTCGGCCACGCAGATCAAGCAGGCCCACGACCTGCTGACCTCCGGCGCCATCACGCAGGCGGAGTTCGACGCGATCAAGGCGAAGGCCCTCGCCGGCTGACGCTCACGGATCCGCGTGATCGGAGCACCACGAAGGCCCCTGGTCCACGGACCAGGGGCCTTCGTCATGCGTGCGCTCGGTCGGCGGGTCGCCGCTTAGTGCAGGCCGATCTTGAGGAAGACCATCGCGATGCCGAGCAGGCCGGTGACGAGGGCCGAGGCGACGAGGCGGATCCCGCGCAGGCCGCCGGCGCGGCTCATGTTCCAGCCGACGACGAACAGCAGGCCGGTGTTGATCAGCAGCGCGATGTTGACGGCGCGGTAGGTCGGCACCTGCAGCACGGCCTCGAGCAGCAGCACCGCGAGCGGGACGGCGCAGGCCGCCATGAGCGGCCACCCGTCCTTGATCAGCTGCACCCGCTCGGGGCGGGTGAGGTCTCGGCCGTGGACGGTGCGCGAGGCGATCCAGTGGGCGTAGGTCTCGGCCGCCCAGTAGACGGCGAGGGTGCCGAGCAGGATGAAGGCGACGCGCAGGATCATGAAGCTGTCCGGGGCGGTGGCCAGCACAGCGCCCGAGACGATGAGGCCCATGAGGTGCGCGGCCCGACGGCGGTGCGGGTCGCCCGCGTCGTAGCGCGCCGGGTCGTCGTGCTCGGTCTCTGCGACGGGCCCGGTGGGCCCGCGGAAGTCGCCACTGCTCACCCGCGCATCCTCGCAGAGCGCTCGAAGGCGGCCGTGCACCGCTGGTGACGGCGCCGGGTCACGCGCCGTGACCGTCGCGCGGGACGTGCGGTAGCCGGGTCGGCCCAGCCGGTCACACTGCGTCGTCCGGTGGGCCGGGCCGTCGGACCTCCGTCCAGGTATGACCGATCAGCCACACCCGGATGGAGCAGCGCCGCTGCAGACCGGCGTCGCGGGATCCCGACAGATGCGGCATGACGTCCAGCGCGGCCCCCACCGCCCCCGTCCTGCGGCCCCTCCTGGGTGCGGCCGCGACGGTCGCGCTGGTGCTCGCGCTGGCTCCGGTCCAGGCAGTGCCGGCGGCCGCCGTCGCGCAGATCTCGGTCACCGGCACGGTCGAGCGATTCCTCGTCGACGACTTCAGCGGCGCCCACGGCGAGGACGGCGCCCTCACCTTCGTGCGCTCCTCAGCGGGCGCGGTGCAGGTGCCGACGTCGTCCCTCGCCGGCGTCAGCAACGGCGCCACGGTCCGCGTCCGCCTCGCGGCCGGTGCCGGCGGCACCGTCGCCTCCCTGCGGCCCGCCGCTGCCGAGCCGGAGGCGGGCGCGGACGTGTCGGCCGTGCAGGTCGTCGCCGAGCCGGCGGCCGGCACCACCGACACCGGCCTGAGCGCGGCGACCACGACCGTCTCCGCCAGCAGCGCCGCCTCGGTGCACAAGGTGCTCGTCGTCGTGGCCAAGCCCAAGGGCGGCAGCACCCCGAGCACCACGGCCGCCGCCGTGCGCGACCGGATCAACGGCTCGGTGGACGCGTACTGGACCAAGGTGACGGGCGGCAAGGTCGGCTTCGCCGCAACGGCGTACGGCTCCACGGTCGTCACCACCTCGACGCCGTGCGTCAACGGCGGCGTCGGCGGCTCCTTCGCGTTCTGGGACGAGATCAAGACCCGCACGGGCTGGACCGAGGGCCCCGGCAAGCACCTCGTCGTCTACTTCTCGCGGCACGACGCCTGCGGCGGCATCGCCGGTCTCGGCACGGTCGGCTCGGACGCGTCGTCCGGCGGCCTGCTGTGGAGCAACGGCTACAACACCACCGGCGTCCTCGGCCACGAGCTCGGCCACAACCTGAGCCTCGGCCACAGCAACACCCTCGACTGCACCGAGGACGGCCACCGGGTCACCGACGCGGCCGCCGCCTCCTGCAGCAAGGAGAGCTACACCGACACCAACGACATCATGGGCGTCTCCTGGCAGTACCAGGGCTACCTCAACGCCTCGCACCTGCGCCACCTCGGCCTGCTGCCCAGCATCACGCAGCTCGCGCCCACGACCGACGGCCGTACCACGCTGGCCCCGCTCGCCTCCGGTGCCGGGCGTCGCATCCTCGCCCTCGCCGACGGCGGCACGACCTACGTCGTCGAGTTCCGCTACGCGACCGGCCAGGACGCGTGGATGGCTACGTCGCCCGGCTGGGGATCGCTCGGCGTGACGGTCCGCAAGGAGTTCGACGTCGACGCGCTGCCGCTGACCAGCCTGTTCAACGAGCGCGAGTCGTACCTGCTCGACGGCAACCCGGCGACGTCCGACCCCGGCTTCGGCGCCCTCAAGGCCGCGCTGCCTGTCGGCACCTGGGTGGACCTGGGCGCCAACGGCGTCGGCATCCGCGTCGTCAGCACCTCGAGCGCCGGGGCCGTGGTCGAGTACCGCACCGGCACCGCCGCCGTGCAGTCGCTGCCCACGCTGTCCAAGCCCGTCCTCAAGCTGCGCACCGGCTCGGTCCCGCCTGCGACCGGCGGCGTGCTGGCGCCCACGACGTGGAGCTGGAAGGTCACCTCGGGGACGTCGTCCGCCTGGCGCTCGGCCACCACCGCCACCTCGGCGCTCGGCTCGCCGACCAACGTCACCTTCACTGCGAGCCAGAAGGCCTACGACGGCACGATCGTCACCTCGGCCGGCTCGGCGACGACGCTCTACCGGACCGACGCCGCGATGACGGCGGGCAAGGGCTGGACGACGACGGCGTCGAGCACCGCCCTCGGCGGCTCGCTGCGGGTCTCGACCACGTACGGCTCGCTCATCACCACCAAGGCGACCGGCCGCAGCCTCGCCGTGCTGCTGCGCCAGGGCCCGTCGTACGGCTACGCCGCGGTGTACGTCGACGGCGTCAAGGTCGCGACGGTGAGCATGCGCTCGGCGACGACGCGCACGGTGTCGGCCGCGGTGAAGACGTTCGCGACGTCCGGCACCCACACCGTGACGGTGAAGAACCTCGGCGGCGGCGCGACCGGCCGTCTCGGCGTGGACGGCCTGGTGGTCGTGGGCTGATCAGCCCACCAGCCGCCCGCTCGGGGCAGGTCTCAGGTCAGGGCCTTGAGGTGCGACTCGGGGAGCCAGTGCTCCTCGTGGGTGCTCTCCTCGGCCACCTTGACCTGGAAGCCCGAGACCTCGAGCACCTTGGCCAGGCCTTCGTGGTCGTCGAACTTCGCGATGACGACCTCACCCGGCGCGAACTTCATGGTCCAACCCCTCTCGCGAGCGGCCCGGCCTCCCGCAGGGTGCAGCGGCTTCGGGCGTCCGCCCACATTCTGCATGGCCGCGGTGCCAGGCTCGGAGCGGCCCGCCGGGCCGTCTCACCCCGCCCGGATGACCCGGGCGGCGGGCGGGGCGGTGTGGGGTGGAGCCAGGACCGAGCCGAGGAGGGGGACCGTGTTCCGAGAGCGCCGTCAGGAGCGCCGCGAGGAGCGGCGCGAGGAGCGCCGCGGCGAGAGCGTCGTCCGGTACCGGATGCGCGAGAAGCTCGTCGCCATCGGCGACGACTACTGGATCGAGGACGAGGCCGGCCAGCGCCGCTACAAGGTCAACGGCAAGGCGCTGCGCGTGCGCGACACCCTCGTGATCGAGGACCCGGGCGGCGGCGAGCTGGTGAAGATCCAGCAGAAGGTGGCCCGCGTGCGCGGCACCATGGAGATCGAGGCCCCGGACGGCCGCACGCTCGCCACGGTGAAGAAGGCGCTGGTCTCGCCGATCCGCGACCGCTGGAGCGTCTCGGTCGAGGGCGGCCCGGATCTCGAGGTCAAGGGCAACATCGTCGAGCACGAGTTCACCATCGAGGGCCCCGGCGGCAAGGTCGGCGAGGCCTCGAAGCGCTGGTTCCGCGTGGCCGACACCTACGGCATCGAGGTCGCCGACGGCCAGGACCCCGCGCTCGTCATCGCGATCGTGGTCGTGGTCGACCAGATGGCCCACGACCTCTGACGCCGAGCGGCTGCCGCGGCCCCTGGCGCCGCGGCTGCGCCGTCGCCTGAACGTCCGATGAACCGCCCGTGCCGCAGGACCCTGCGGCACCAGGATGGCGACCGGGGCCGCCCGGCCCGGAGGGAGCAACAGCCGTGCTGCACGAGAAGGACGACGTCCGCGAGTCGCTCGACGACGACATCTTCGCCTCGGCCGACCTGTCGGTGGCGATGCCGAAGTTCCGCATGCCCGACAAGGAGCACGACCCGCGCCACGCCTTCCAGGTGGTGCGCGACGAGCTGCTGCTCGACGGCAACTCGCGGCAGAACCTCGCCACGTTCTGCCAGACCTGGCTCGAGCCCGAGGTCCACGCCCTCATGGACATCTGCCTCGACAAGAACATGATCGACAAGGACGAGTACCCCCAGACCGCGGCGATCGAGGCTCGCTGCGTGCACATGCTCGCCGACCTCTGGAACAGCCCCGACGCCGAGAACACCGTCGGCACGTCGACCACCGGCTCCAGCGAGGCCGCGATGCTCGGCGGCATGGCGATGCTGTGGCGCTGGCGGGCCAAGCGCCGCGCCGAGGGCAAGGACACCGCGACGCCGAACCTCATCACCGGCCCCGTGCAGGTGTGCTGGCACAAGTTCGCGCGCTACTGGGACGTCGAGCTGCGCGAGATCCCGATGGAGGGCGACCGCCTCCTCATGACGCCCGACGAGGTGCTCGCCCGCGTCGACGAGAACACCATCGGCGTCGTGCCGACCCTCGGCGTCACCTTCACCTGCCAGTACGAGCCGGTGGCCGACGTCGCCGCCGCCCTCGACGACCTGCAGGCCCGCACCGGCCTCGACGTGCCGATCCACGTCGACGGCGCGAGCGGCGGGTTCGTCGCACCGTTCTGCCAGCCCGACCTGCTCTGGGACTTCCGCCTGCCGCGGGTGAAGTCGATCAACGCCTCGGGCCACAAGTTCGGGCTCGCGCCGCTCGGCGTCGGCTGGGTCGTGTGGCGCGACGCCGCCGACCTGCCCGAGGACCTCGTCTTCCACGTCAACTACCTCGGCGGCGACATGCCGACCTTCGCTCTCAACTTCTCGCGGCCCGGCGGCTCGGTGGTCGCGCAGTACTACAACTTCCTGCGCCTCGGCCGCGAGGGCTACCGCCGCATCCACGACGCGGGCTACGCCACGGCGCAGTACCTCGCCGACGAGATCGCGGCGATGGGCCCGTTCGAGATGATCTTCGACGGCCGCGGTCCTGGGATCCCGGCACTGGCCTGGAAGCTCAAGGAGGGCGTCGACCACGGGTTCACGCTCTTCGACCTCGCGGACCGCCTGCGGGTGCGCGGCTGGCAGGTGCCGGCGTACACGCTGCCGGCCCACCGCGAGGACCTCGCGATCCAGCGGATCCTCGTGCGCCACGACGTCAGCCGAGATCTCGCGTCGCTGCTGCTCGACGACTACCGCGACGCGCTCGCCCACCTCGACAAGCACCCGGCCGCGAACCCGCTCACGGCCGAGGAGGCCAGCGGCTTCGCACACTGACGCTCGCCTCTGTCGCGTCTGACGGAGGTCCGGCAGGGCACTCACCCGGCCCTGTCGGGCCTCCGTCGTTGTGTCGCCGTCTGGTGCACCCGCAGCCCGGTGCGACGCTCTGTTCAATCAATGGCACCCGCCGTAACCCGTTCTGCCGCAAGCGAAATCAGCGTTCGGTGTCTTGCATTCGAACAGGTGTTCGGGTAGGTTCTGGGTATGCCTTCCAGCCCTCGCACCCCGGCCGCGGATCTTCCCGCGTCGGTGGTCGAGGCGCGCTTCGACGCCCTGATCGACCAGTACGCGGCCGAGACCGTGGTCGCGATGCTGGAGCGGCCCGCGCAGGTCGGCGACTACCAGCTGCTGGAGACGCTGCGGTCGCGGCCCATGCCCGACACGGCGTCGGCGCTGGCGTTCCTGGCCGCGACCAGGCGGATGGTGCCCTTCCAGCAGGCCCGCGACCTGCGCGCCCTGCTGGCGCTGATCGGCCGCGAGCACGAGGCCCGCCCGATGCGCGACCGGCAGCTGTTCCACTCCATCGCGCAGTCGACCGGCCGGTCGAAGGAGTCGGTGGAGGGCGAGGCCTGCCGCGCCCGCTGGCTCGACGCGCACTTCCCGGACCTGCTCGATGCGCTCGAGGCCGGCCGGACCACGCTGCAGCACTGCTGGACGCTCGTGGACGCCACCTTCGGGCTGCAGGACGTCGACATCCTCGCCACGATCGCCCGCCTCGCGCTGCCGGCGGCGCTGGTGGCGAACCTGCGCGACTTCCGTGCCACCGTCAACGAGCTGGTCACCCTCCATGACCCGTCCGCGCCCGAGCGCCGCGCCCGAGCGAAGCGGGCCCGCGGCGTCACCGTGATCCAGCTCGGCGACGGGGTCTCGATGCTGCAGATCGTCGACGCCGACGAGACCGTCACCGCGATGAAGGGCGTCATCGACGACGCCGCGGTCCAGGCCCGCCGCGCCCAGCGCGCCGAGCAGCGCGCGAACGCCAAGGCAGCCGGCGAGAAGGCGGCCGCCGAGAAGGCAGCGGCCGACGCGGCCGCCGAGGCCGCGGCCGGGCAGTCGTCGACGTCGGGTGCCGAGGCCGACGACGCGACCGACGAGCCCGCGGACGTCGAGCCCGCGGACGTCGAGCGGCCCGGGCCCGCCGGGCCGACCGGCGGTTCGGCGACGGATGCCCAGACCTCGGCAGACGACCCTGCATCCGACGAGCCCGCGGCACCGGCGCCGATGCCGTGGGGCGAGCTGCGGGCCTCGTGCGCGGCTGCGTTCTTCCTCGGCCGCCGCGGCGCGGACGGGTCGGTGGAGTGGGACGAGAAGGCCGCGACCCAGGTGCACGTGTCGATCGCGATCGACGCGAAGACCCTCGCCGGGGTGGAGGACAACCTGGCCCGGCAGGGCCGCGACCCCTGGTCGCGGGAGTCGCCCGTGCGCTGTGCGTGCACCCGGACCTGGTCCGCCGGGTCCTGACCGACCCCAAGCGGGGGCACCTGCTCGACTACGGCTCCGCGGTGTACCTGCCCAGGCCGGTGCGCACCCACGACTCCCACCGCGACGGGCACCGCTGCCGCTGCTGCGGGCGGCGGCTCACCGCCGGGGAGATGGACCACCTGACCGACTTCCGCCTCGGCGGCCCCTCCTCGGCGGACAACACCTGGCTGCTGTGCCCGGAGTGCCACCAGCGCAAGACCGCGGGCCTGATCACCGTGACCGGCGACGCCGGCGGCCCCGTCGAGGTCACCCTCGACACCGGGATCACCTTCACCTCCAGACCCCCGGCGTTCCTGCCCGTGCCGGAGCGCGACGCGATCCTGCACGCCGGTGCCGAACCGGTCCGGTTCACCGCACGACCACCCGCCCCCGGATCAGCCCGCCCGGACCCCGATCTGCCGAGCCCGCGGCACCCCGCGGACGACCCCGCGCACTCCGAGGTCTGGGACGAGGAACCCCCGCCCTTCTAGACCCCGCCCGCCCCGCCGAAGCCCTCAGCCCCCAGGCTCGAGGGCTACCGGCACGCCCCGGACCGGATGACGAACCGAGAAAGAACCGGGCATTCTGACTCGCGTGTCAGAAGCGGGCGACGATCTCATCTGCCGTCGATGCGGACGCGTTGTCAGAGTGAGCGCCGCTCACTACGAGACCTTCGAGAAGATGCACTGGGTGTGCTTCCACTACGAGTTCGAGCACGACAACCGCGGCCAGGGCGTCGATCCCGACGAGGACTGCGGCATCCCGGGTTGCCCATCGGGTCCTGGCCCCACGGGAGCCACGGGCCGCGCGTAGGCGCCTATGTGCCTACCGATAGGCATCGCCGACGTCGGTCGCTGCTGGACGCAGGTCGAGGGGAGCGCCCTGCACCCGTTGCCGGCCTTTCCCGCGTCTGGCGCTCGGGATCGGTGAGCTCGTTGCTCTGAAGGTCGAGCCGCCTGGGTCAGGGCTTCGTCAGCGACTGGGCGAGCATCAGCAGGATCCCTGACGGTCCCCGCAGGTAGGTCAGCTTGTAGATGTCCTCGTAGGTCGCCACCCCGCGCAGCGGGAAGCAGCCGTGGCGGGCGGCGACGGCGAGGGCCTCGTCGATGTCGTCGACCTCGAAGGCGACCCGGTGCATGCCGATGTCGTTCGCCTGCGCCGGGGGCACCTCGTTCGCCTCCGGGTGCAGGTACTCGAACAGCTCGAGGCGCGCTTGGCCTCCCGGTGTCTGGAGCATCGCGATCTTCGCGTGGTTGCCGTCGAGCCCGACGGCGGTGTCCGTCCACTCGCCGCTGACCTCGTCGCGGCCGAGGACGGTGAGCCCGAGGTCGGTGAAGAAGGCGATCGCGGCGTCGAGGTCGCGGACGGCGATGGCGACGTTGTCCATCCTGATCGGCATCGCTGCATCGTAGGAGCGGCTGTCCAGGCGCGGAGCAGAGGAGCGGACTCCGCCGGACGGGACGGGGATCGGGTGCGGCGTTCCGCAGTGGGTAGCGTCGTCGGCGTGATGAGCGGGTGAGCGTGTCGGTCCTCGTGGCGTACGCCGTGGGCGCGCTGCTCGGCCTGCTGGCCAACGGCTGGGCGCCGCTCACCCGGATCTGGCCGGTGCTGGTGCGCGCGCAGATCCTGCTCGCCGCCGCGGCGCTCTCGGTGGTCGCAGCCTGGCGGCTCGGCGGCGTCGGCGATGTGCTGTGGCCGCTCGCGATGGCGTCGGTGTTCGCCGTCATGCTCGCGGTGTCGGTGGTGATCACGCCCAGCCCGGGACGCGGGGGAGTCGGAGCGCTGCGGGCGTGGACCGGCTACGCCAACACCGGGTACTGGGCCATCCCCGTCGCCGGAGCGGTCGCCGGGCCCGCGGGCGTGCTGGCCGCGGTCCTCGTCGACAAGGCGTCGCTGCCCGTCTGGACGGCGACCACCTGGCTGATGCGCCGCGACGCGCCGATCCCGCAGCGGGTCCGGTCGTCATGGGTCGACCAGTCGCCGATCATCGCCTTCGGCGTGGGTCTGCTCCTGAAGGCCACGGGCGAGGCGCCGCCGTGGACGCTCGACGTCTCGCTCGTCTTCGCCCCGGTCCTCGCCGCGACCGGTGCGGCGCTGTTCGTGGGGTCGGTGCTGCACCCGACGCAGCGGATGGATCCGCGTCCCGGGCTCCGGCACTGGATCCCCATGGTGGCGCTGAGGGTGGTGCTGTTCGTCCCCATCGTGCTGCTCGCGCCCGACGGTGCCATCGACGTCGTCGCGGTGCTGTGCGCGCTCTCGATCCCGTCGTTCGGGCCGCCGCAGATGTCGACGGTGTACGGCTACCGCGAGCCTGCGGTGGCGGCGTCGGCGAGGTACGGATGGGTACTCGGCGCGGCCGGCCTGGCCGCGGCGTACCTGCTGACCCGGTGACGCTCAGGCGTCGAGGTAGCGCGCCACGAAACCGTTGGTGAACCGGTGCTCGGGGTCGAGCCGGTTCCGCAGCGTGCGCTGGTCGGCGAGGCGCGGGTACGCCGACGCCACCAGCCCGGGCTCCACGTCGAGCACCTTGCCCCAGTGCGGCCGCGCGCCGAGCGGCACGAGCACCGACTCGACGGCCGCCACCGCGGGAGCCACCGCGTCGGCGTCGTCGATCCAGGTGAAGTGGACGGCGACCGAGTCGCGGCCGTAGCACGGCGAGAGCCACAGGCTGTCGGCGGCGACCGTGCGGATCTCGCTGATCTGCAGCACCGGGGCCACCACGTGCGCGACCGTCTGCACCGCCTCGAGAGCCTCCGCGGCGCACGAGCGGTCGAGCAGGTACTCCGACTGCAGCTCGTCGCCGCTGCTCGGGGTGTGATCGAGCCGGAAGTGCGGCACGCGCTCGTACCAGCGCCCGACGACGCCGAGCTGCTGGGTGCACGCCTCCGGGGATATGCCGGGGCACGGGTGCAGCGGCACGTCCGACGGCGTCGCGCCCGTCCACCAGAGATCGGCCGGGGGAGAGGCGGTATCGCGCTTCACCCACACCTGCTCGAACTCGTCGGACTGCCAGGTCGTGAACAGGCTCACGCTGCGGGCCGACCCCATGACGTCGTCGAACCGGTCGACGGCGACCACGAACGGGAGGCCCTGCCACACGGTCTGCTCCACGTCGTACGCCGGCTCCGCCGCGAGCTCGACCGAGAGCACCGCGCCGAGCATGCCGAGCGCGACGACGGAGCCGTAGAACCCGTCGTCGCCCTCGCGGATCCAGCGCACCGAGCCATCGGCCGTCATGAGCTCGACGCCGCGCACCGCCCTCGCGAGGCACCCGAGCGCAGAGCCGCTGCCGTGGGTGCCGGTCGACGCCGAGCCGGCCACCGAGATGTGAGGGAGCGACCCCATGTTGTGCAGCGCCACCCCGTGGCCGTCGAGCACCGGCGCGATATCGCCCCACCGGAGCGGCCCGCCCACCACGGCCCGCTGCGCCTCGACGTCGACGTCGATCGAGACCGGCAGATCGGCGAGCGAGAGCAGGGTGCCGTCGGTGGAGCACACGGGCGAGAACGAGTGCCCGGTTCCGAGCACCCGCACCGACGACGCCGACGCCAGCACCTCGGCCAGCTCGACGCGCGACCGCGGCCTGGCCACCGACGCGGGCTCGAACACGATGTTGCGCGCCCAGTTGGTCAGCGGCTGCGAGGTCATATGCCGATCCTGCCGTGCCTGCGGCGTTTGCGGACGGCGGCGTCCGGGAAGTCCTCGGCGACGCCCGGAGGGGGCGCGACGACGAGAGGGCGGCAGGGCGTGGCAGGGATCGAGCGCGTGGTGGTCGTGGGCAGCGGGCGGGCCGGCATCAGGACGGCGGAGGAGCTGCGCAAGCGCGGCTACACCGGCTCGATCACCGTCCTGGGCGCGGAGTCCGAGCTCCCGTACGACCGGCCGCCGCTGTCCAAGGAGTTCCTGCAGAAGCGCAAGAGCCGCGACGAGGTGCTGCTGCACCCCGCGAGCTGGTACGGCGAGAACGACGTCGAGCTGCGGCTCGGCACCGAGGTCGAGGAGATCGACCGCGACGCCGCCGAGGTCGTGCTCCAGGACGACGAGCACGTGCCGTTCGACGCGCTCGTCCTCGCCACGGGCTCGACGCCCCGCACCCTCGACGTGCCGGGCGCCGAGCTCGCCCACTACCTGCGCCGGCTCGACGACAGCGAGTCGTTGCGCCGGGCGCTCGAGACCGGCAGCCGGCTCGCCGTCATCGGCGGCGGCTGGATCGGTCTCGAGTGCGCCGCAGCCGGGCGCCGCGCCGGCCTCGAGGTGACGCTGCTCGAGGCGGACGGCCTCCCGCTCGGCAAGGTGCTCGGCCCCGAGATGGCGCAGCTGTTCGTCGACCTGCATCGCGAGAAGGGCGTCGACATCCGCACGGGAGTGAAGGTGGAGTCGCTCGAGACCGACGGCGACCGTCTCACCGGCGTGCGGCTCGCCGACGGCGACGTCGTCGAGGCCGACGTGGTGCTCGTCGGCGTCGGCATCGCGCCGAACACGGGGCTGGCCGAGAAGGCCGGGCTCGAGGTCGACAACGGCATCGTCGTCGACGAGCACCTGCGCACAGCCGACCCGCGGATCTGGGCGGTCGGCGACGTCGCCAACGCCACGCGGCCGCCGCTCGGGCGGCGACTGCGCGTGGAGCACTGGGCCGAGGCCGACCGCCAGCCCGGTGCCGCCGCTGCGAGCATCGTCGGCGACGACGAGACGTACGACGCGCGCCCGTTCTTCTTCAGCGACCAGTACGACCTCGGCATGGAGTACCGCGGCTTCGCCGGCTCGGACGACTACGACCGCGTAGTCGTCCGGGAGAAGGACCGCGCCGACGAGACCGAGAAGCGCGAGCTCATGGCCTTCTGGGTCAAGCACCGGAAGGTGCTGGCCGCCATGAACGTCAACGTGTGGGACGTCGAGGACGACGTCGAGGCGCTGCTGGCCCGCGACGAGCCGGTCGATCTCGAGCGGCTCGCCGATCCCGACGTGCCGCTGGCGAAGGTCTGACCCTCAGGGGCGCAGCGCGCGGTCGAGCAGCGCCCAGCACGATTCCGCGACAGCACGCCGGTCGGCCCCGGGGTTCTGCGCCACGAACGACGACGCCATCCCGATCGCCAGCATGACGTCGTCGGCCGTGGCGTCTCGGCGGAGCCGCCCTGCCTTGCGGGCCTGCTCGACGGCCGGGGCGATCGCATCGACCACGCGCTGGCCCACTGCCAGCAGCCGCTCGTCGGCCGCGCCGAGCGACACGATCGACACGAACGCGACCGACCCGATCATCTGGTCGGTGATGAGGTCGAGCAGCGCGTCGAGGTCGGTGCCCGGCTCGTCGGCCAGGGCCTCGATCGCGGCGACGTTGTCCTCGAACGCGGCCAGGGCCAGGCTGGTGCGGTCGGGGAAGTGCCGGTAGAGCGAGCCCTGGCCGACACCCGCCCTCTTGGCCACGGCCGACAGCGGGGCCGTGATCCCCTTCTCGGCGAAGACCTCCGCGGCCGCAGCGATGAGGGCCCGGCGGTTCTCCGGGCCCGCGCTCGGCCCGCGGTTCTCGCGACGGGGGGCGGCGGCCACGGGCGTCACGCTAGTGGAGCGGTCGCGGCACGGCTGAGGGGCCGGGTCGCGAGGCTGCGCCGGTCGGACAGCAGCCGGACGCCGACGGCCAGGGCGAGAGGCACGATCGACGCCGCCGCGGTCGAGACGTCGTCGAGCAGCAGGTATGCCAGCGCCGCCCAGGCGGCGAGCAGCGCATCGGGGCGGCCCGCCTGCAGCACCGAGGGCACCTCGCCGCGCAGCAGCGAGACGAGCACACCGCCACCGACGGCGGCGACGACCGCGACGAGCACCGACGTCGTCCACGGCAGGCCCGCGGCGTCGGCGTACGCGGCGCCGCTGATGGCGAACAGCGCCAGCGCGAGCGCCTCGAGCACCGCCATGAGCCGGGCGGCGCGCAGGATCAGCGGCACGAGCAGGCGGCCCGCTGCCGCGGCCACCACGACCGTCACCACGCCGAGGGGGCTGCGCAGCGACAGCGGCGGCACCTGGCCGAGCAGCAGGTCGCGGACGACCCCGCCGCCGAGGCCCATGAGCAGCGCGAACGACAGGACGCCGACGACGTCCCACGGGCGGTGGTCGTCGGTGTAGGCGTGCAGGGCCCCGACGAGGGCGTTGACGGCGATGCCGAGGACGGCGAGCCACAGCGGGGTGGCGAGGGCGAGGTCGGGCACGGCTCTCTCCGGGGGCGGGCAGGGGCGAGGACAGGTCCTCCCCGCTCTGTGCCGGTGCCTGAGAGATTCCGCCGCGCTTGGCGCGGCTTGCTCCTACGGCGGGCCCGTCGGACGGGCCTCTCTCCAGAGGTGCCTACCCCCTGCGGTCACGGTGCCTGAGAGGTTCCTGGGGAGGAGTTGCTCCTGCTGCGCCCGCTGCTCGCGGGACTCTCCCGCAGAGGATCGAACGGCGTGTTCGGTTGTGCGACCAGGGTAACGGCAAGGCCGCCGTCGCCGATTCCCGCGTCCCGCCGTGCGGTCTACTCGCGGTCCGGCCTGGCCCACTCCGGAGGTCGAGGCTCCCAGCGCGTCCCGTCGACCTCCTGGAACGCGTCGACCGCGGCATGCGTGGTGGGGAAGAACCGCTCGTCGCCCAGGGCGTCGTCGAGGCCGAAGTCGCGCAGCTTCGCGCGCACGCCGTCCTTGAGCTCGGCGAACACGAGGTGGACGCCGGCCTCCTCGAGCTCGGGCACGAGGTCGTCGAGCATGTCGCAGGCCGTGGTGTCGACGTCGGTGATCGGCTCGGCCGCGATGATCACCCAGCTCGGGCGCGGGTCGCGCTCGAGCGACTCGAGCACGGTGGTGCGGAACGTGCCGGCGTTGGCGAAGATCAGCGGCGCGTCGAAGCGCAGGATCACGCAGCCCGGCAGGTGCTCGGCCTCGGGGTACATCCGCACGTCGTGCAGCCCGCGCACGCCCTCGGGCCGGCCGAGCTCGGTGCGGTAGGGCATCCAGATCCGCCGGAACACGTTGACCACCGAGAGCGCGATCGCGAGCACGATGCCCGGCAGTACGCCGAGGAAGGCGACACCGAGGAACGCCGCCATCGACAGCACGAAGTCGGCTCGGCGCTGGTGGTAGAGGCGCACGGTGCCGGGGATGTCGGCGAGCGACATGGCGGCGGCGATGACGATCGCGCCGAGCGTGGGCTGGGGGAGCGACGACAGCAGGCCCGGGACGAAGACCAGCATCACGGCGATCATGAGCGCGCCGACCAGGCCCGACACCTGGCTGCGCGAGCCGGCCTGCTCGGCGACCGCCGTGCGCGATCCGCTGGTGCTCACCGGGAAGCCTTGGAACAGGCCGGCGGCGATGTTGGCCGTGCCGATGCCGATCATCTCCCGGTCGCCGTCGACCCGCTCGCCCTGCCGGGCCGCGAACGACGTCGCCGTCGAGATGGTGTCGGCGAGCGCCACGAGCGCGATCGAGAGCCCGCCGACGAGCAGCACGCCGAGGTCGGCGACGCCGACGCGCGGGATCGTGAACGACGGCAGGCCCTCGGGGAGGACGCCGATGGTCTTGACGCCGCGCGCGGCGAGGTCGAGCCAGATGCTCAGCGCCATCGCGACGACGACCGACACCAGCACCGACGGCACCTTCGGCAGCCAGCGGTTGAGCACCAGCAGCACCGCGAGCGACAGCAGCCCGATGCCCGCTGCGGGCCACAGGATGTCGCCCGACACGATGCCGACGACGACGGCGCGCACCTCCTGCACGAAGGTCTCGGCGTCGACCGAGAAGCCGAGCAGCTTCGGCAGCTGGCCGACGATGATCGTCAGAGCCAGGCCGTTCATGTAGCCGAGGATCGTGGGCTTGGAGAGCAGGTCGGCCACGAAGCCGAGGTGCCCGAGGCCGGCGGCCACCATGACGAGCCCGGTGATGATCGCCAGGCCGGAGGCGAGCAGCACCGCCCGCGCAGGATCCCCGTCGGCCGCGACCAGCGGCAGGATCGTCGCCGCGATCATGGGGCCGAGCGAGGAGTCCGGGCCCAGCACGAGGATGCGCGAGGGGCCGACCAGGGCATAGCCGACGAGGCACAGGATCGAGGTGTAGAGGCCGGTCACGGGCGGCAGGCCCGCGAGCTCGGCGTAGGCCATGCCCTGGGGCACGAGCAGCGCCGAGAGCACCAGCCCGGCGACGACGTCGCGGCCGGCGTAGGCCGTGCGGTAGCCGCGCAGCGACGGCAGCAGCAGCGGTGTGCGCACCGGCGCGCGGTCGAGCCCCTCGACCGACATCCGTCCTCCCCTCCGGCGGCAACCTAGGCGTTCGGAGGGCCGGGCGTGGTCAGCTTCGAGCAGCCGCCGTGGCGGGCTGCGCACCGAGCGCCACGGTCAGCTCGAGCACCCGCTCGGGATCGGCGAGCGCCTCGCCGAACAGCTCGCGCAGCTGCGTCATGCGGTACCGGACGGTCTGCGGGTGCACGTGCAGATCGGCAGCCACGGCCTCGCGCCTGCCCTGGTGGAGCAACCACGACCGCAGCGTCTCGGCGAGCCG
>Ga0102832_1001161_pt1 | contig 22988 bp, 26 predicted proteins | sample EBPBio282013_DNA_FD_88942 | JGI IMG/M metagenome (GOLD analysis project Ga0102832, IMG submission 88942) | Wastewater treatment Type I Accumulibacter community from EBPR Bioreactor in Madison, WI, USA - Reactor 2_5/28/2013_ DNA (Illumina Assembly) | ecosystem: Engineered > Bioreactor > EBPR >... | reverse complement strand
CGGGCAGGCCGACCATGTCCGCCCACGCCGGATCGGCCTGGACGGCGAAGAGCGTCTCGAGGTCGTCCTCGCGCACGGGTCGCAGGCGGATGGTGGGCGGCCGCAGGTCCGGGTCCATGCAGCCATCCTGGATCACCCCACCGACACCGGCCCGTGCCGCCGACGGGAGAGGTACCCGCAGACGGTCAGCAGCCGGGCAGGCACGCGCCGAGCCAGGCCGGCAGGGCGTCGAGGCCGATGCGCTCCTGCTCCATCGAGTCGCGGTCCCGCACCGTCACGGCCTGGTCGTCGAGGGTGTCGAAGTCGACCGTGACGCAGTACGGCGTGCCGATCTCGTCCTGACGGCGGTAGCGGCGCCCGATGGCGCCGGCGTCGTCGAACTCGACGTTCCACGACTTCCGCAGCTCGGTGGCGAGGTCCTTGGCCTTGGGCGTGAGGTCGGCGTTGCGCGAGAGCGGCAGCACCGCGACCTTCACCGGGGCGAGGCGCTTGTCGAAGCGCATCACCGTGCGCTTGTCGACGCCGCCCTTGGCGTTGGGGGCCTCGTCCTCGTCGTAGGCCTCGAGCAGGAACGCCAGCACGGCGCGGGTGAGGCCGGCTGCCGGCTCGATGACGTACGGGAACCAGCGCTCGTTGGTCTCCTGGTCGAAGTACGACAGGTCGACGCCGGAGTGCTCGCTGTGGGTCTTGAGGTCGAAGTCGGTGCGGTTGGCGATGCCCTCGAGCTCGGCGAACTCCGAGCCGCCGAACCTGAAGCGGTACTCGATGTCGACGGTGCGCTTCGAGTAGTGGGAGAGCTTCTCCTTCGGGTGCTCGTAGAAGCGCATGTTGTCGGGCGAGAGGCCGAGGTCGACGTACCAGTCCCAGCGGTTCTTCAGCCAGTACTCGTGCCACTCCTCGTCGGTGCCGGGCTTGACGAAGAACTCCATCTCCATCTGCTCGAACTCGCGGGTGCGGAAGATGAAGTTGCCCGGCGTGATCTCGTTGCGGAACGACTTGCCGACCTGGCCGATGCCGAACGGCGGCTTCTTGCGCGCGGTGCCGGCCACGTTGGCGTAGTTGACGAAGATGCCCTGCGCGGTCTCGGGCCGCAGGTAGTGGATCGACGCGTCGTCCTGCACCGGGCCGAGGTTGGTCTGCAGCAGGCCGTTGAAGTTGCGGGGCTCGGTGAACTGGCCCTTGGTGCCGCAGTGGGGGCAGTTGATCCCGGCGAGGCCGCCCTCGGGCGCCTTGCCGTGCTTCTCCTCGTAGGCCTCGATGAGGTGGTCCTCGCGGAAGCGCTTATGGCAGGAGGTGCACTCGGTCAGCGGGTCGACGAACGCCTCGAGGTGGCCGGACGCCTTCCACACCTGGGGCGCGAGGATCACCGCCGAGTCGAGGCCGACGACGTCGTCGCGGCCCTGCACCATGTGGCGCCACCACTGCTTGCGGACGTTCTCCTTGAGCTCGACGCCCAGGGGGCCGTAGTCCCACGCGGACCGCGTGCCGCCGTAGATCTCGCTGCACGGGTACACGAACCCGCGGCGCTTGCTGAGGTTGACGACGGCATCGACGCGATCGAGGGCCATGCTGGGCTCCATCCGGCTGGTGTGTCGGCGAGGGGTGCGGCGCTCCGCCTGGGTGCGGGCGCGGAGGCTCAGGCTACGCGAAGGCGCCCGCGCGGCCGCGCTGGGATGAGCGGGCCGCGCCCCGCGTGACCGCCGTCACCGGGCCGCCGTCAGCCGAACTCGCCGCGCGGCACGTGCGGCGCCGCAGCCTCGCCGAGGCCCACCGTGCCCGCGTCGAGCCCGATCGACGACGGCGTCTCCACCACGCCGTCCGGCGTCCGCGCGACGAGCACCTCGAAGGCCGTGGCCTCGTCGTCGGCGGTCTGCAGGAACGGCCACCGCAGCTTCACCTCGTAGGACGACAGCGCCCGCCGGTAGGAGCCGACGTCGGACCACTCGTGCGCCAGCACGAGCAGGTCGGGGTCGTCGACGGCGCGGGCGATCCAGCCGCGCACGTAGCCGGGCGCGGCCGCGAGCAGCTCGAGCAGCTCGCGGGCGGCTGCGAGCGCGTCGGCTGCGGAGTCGAACCCGTCGAGCGGGAGGCGGTGGCGGGTCACGACGGACCGGCCCCCGGCCGCCGGACCCGACCCGACGAGGACGCCGTGCCCCAGAGCAAGCGCCACCCGGCCCGCCGGCCCGAGAAGCGCCCCGCCAAGGCCAACCACCGGCCGCGCCCGAGCTCCCGGCCGCAGCCGGTGACCGAGGTGTCGGCCTACCGCCGCACGCTGGAGATCTTCAGCGCGGGGCCGCTGGCCGTGCTCAACCGGCTGCCCGGCTGGCTCGTCCCGGTCATCCTCGGCGTGTTCCTCGTCGCGGGCCTGGCCTGGCAGTCGCCGTGGTCGTCGGTGTTCCTCGTGATCGTGGGGCTCTTCCTGCTCTGGCTGCTGCTGCTCGCCTGGCCGATCCTCGACACCAAGGGCCGGCTCATGCGCGTCGTCGTGGTCGCCCTGGTGTTCGCCGCGGCCGTGCTGCGGACCCTGAGCCTCCTCTGATCCACTGAACATGGTTTTGACAACCATGTTCAATTAGGCGAGGGTGGGGCCATGAGCCGCCGCACCCCCGCGCCCCGCCGCGCCCTCGTCGCTGCCGCCCTGCCCGCCGCCGCCCTGCTGCTCGCCGCCTGCGGCTCCGGCACCGGGTCCACCGGCCAGGCCGCGGACGGCAAGCCGCAGGTGGTCGCCGCGTTCTACCCGCTGGAGTGGGCGGCCGAGCAGGTCGGCGGCGACCTCGTCGACGTCACGTCGCTCACCGCGCCCGGCGCCGAGCCGCACGACCTCGAGCTCACGCCGCAGCAGGTCGCGGCCGTGTCCGACGCCGACCTCGTCCTCTACATCTCGGAGTTCCAGCCGGCGGTCGACGACGCCGTCGCGCAGAACGCCGACAGCGCCGTCGACGTGGCCGCCGACCTCGAGCACCTCGCGGCCGAGGCGCACTCGCACGAGGGCGAGGAGGGCGGCGACCACGCCGAGGAGGCCTCCTACGACCCCCACGTGTGGCTCGACCCCACCAACATGGCGGCCATCGTCACGCTCGTCGGCGAGAAGCTCGGCGCGGCCGACCCGGCCAACGCCTCGACCTACACCGCGAACGCCGAGAAGGCCGTGGCCGAGCTCGGCACCCTCGACGCCGAGTGGAAGGCGGGCACGGCCACCTGCACGAACCGCGACCTCGTGGTCTCGCACGAGGCCTTCGGCTACCTGGCCAAGCGCTACGGCTTCGAGCAGGTGGGCGTCTCGGGGCTGTCGCCCGAGGCCGAGCCGAGCCCCGCACGCATCGCCGAGGTGGCCGACTTCGTCCGAGCCAACGGCGTGACGACGATCTACTTCGAGACCCTGGTCGACCCGAAGGTCGCCGAGACAGTGGCGGCCGAGACGGGCGCCACGACCGCGGTGCTGGACCCGCTCGAGGGTCTCGCGGAAGGATCCTCCGAGGACTACCTGAGCGTGATGCGCACCAACCTCGAGACCGTGAAGGCAGGCCAGGGCTGCTCGTGACACACGACCATCCGCACGCGACCGCGGACACCGACCCGACGGCGGTGTTCGCGGTCTCGCGCGCCTGCGTGACCTTCGACGGCGAGTGCGTCGTCGACGAGGTCGACCTCGTCATCCGGGCGGGCGAGGTCGTGGCCGTGCTCGGAGAGAACGGCGCCGGGAAGTCCACGCTCGTCCGCGCCATGCTGGGCCTCACCCCGCTCTCGCACGGAGGCGTCCGGGTGCACGGCGTGCCCGTCGAGCAGTTCCGCGACTGGGACCGCGTCGGCTATGTGCCGCAGCGCCTGCTGTCCGCGGGCGCCGTCCCGACGTCGGTGCACGAGGTCGTCGAGTCGGCCCTGTGGGGCCCGCGACGCCGGTTCGGCCGCACCCGCCGCTCCCCCGAGGTCGAGCGAGCCCTGCGCGCCGTGGGTCTGTGGGACCGCCGCGACGACCGCATGGACACCCTCTCCGGCGGCCAGCAGCGGCGCGTGCTCATCGCGCGCGCCCTGGCCACGGGAGCCGACACGTTCGTCCTCGACGAGCCCACCGCCGGCATCGACGCCGACAGCTCGGCGCGACTGGCGGCCACCCTCGGCGAGCTGGCCGCATCGGGCGCGACCATCATCGTGGTGACCCACGAGCTCGGGATCATCGCGCCGATCGTCACCCGCGCCCTCGTGCTCGGGCGGGGCGACCACGGCTCGGTGCGTTACGACGGCCCGCCTCGGCGCGAGGAGCTCGCCCACCACCACGCGTGGCATCACAGCGAGGAGCTCGCACCCGCCGAGGCCCCGCCCGCCCCCGTCACCCTGCTGGAGCCGTGATGGACCTGCTCCAGTACGACTTCCTCCAGCGCGCACTCATCGCCGCAGCCGTCGTCGGCCTCGTCACTCCGCTCATCGGCGTCTTCCTCGTCCAGCGCCGGCTTGCCCTTCTCGGCGACGGGATGGGCCACGTGGCGCTGGCCGGCGTCGGCCTCGCGTTCCTGTTCGGCACCGCTCCCGTGCCGACCGCTCTCGTCGCGGCCGCCTGCGGCGCGGTCATCATCGAGCTCATCCGCGCGAAGTCGCGCACGGCGGGCGATCTCGCGCTCGCGCTGATCTTCTACGGCGGCATCGCGGGCGGCGTGCTGTTCACCTCGCTCGCCGGCGGCAGGTCGTCGGCCGCGCGCACCCAGGGCATCCGCACCACGGCCACGAGCATGCTGCTCACCGTGCTGGCTGCGCTCGCGGTCGTCATCGGCATGCGCACGGTCGGCCTGCTGCTGGTCAGCGCGATCATGATCGTGCCGGTGGCGGCGGCCCAGCAGCTGAGCCGTTCCTTCCGCGGCACTGCGGCGCTCGGAGTGGTGGTCGGCGAGCTGTCGGCCGTGCTCGGCCTCGTCGCCTCGTTCCAGCTCGACGTGCCGCCGGGCCCAGCCATCGTCGTCCTGGCACTGCTGTTCTTCGGAGCCTTCGCCGCGGTGGCGGTCCCCTTGCGACGCCGGCGATCGCGGCGGGTCGCGGCGGCGCGCCCCGCCGTCCTGCACGAGGAGGTAGCCGCATGACGACCGCCCGCGGCCAGGCACCCGTCCCCGGCGTGCGCCCCACCCGGCAGCGCGCCGCCGTCGCCGGGGTGCTCGAGGACCTCGACTCGTTCCGAAGCGCGCAGCAGATCCACGCCGAGCTCGTCGCCCGTGGCGAGGCCGTGGGCCTCACCACCGTCTACCGCACGCTGCAGGCGCTCGCCGACGCCGGCGAGATCGACAGCCTGCGCGACGACGCCGGAGAGACCGTCTACCGCCGCTGCGCCGGCGGCACCCACCACCATCACCTCGTGTGCCGCGAGTGCGGCGCCACCGTCGAGATCGACGGCCCGGCCGTGGAGACGTGGGCCGACCGGATGGCCGCGGAGCACGGGTACGACGACGTCAGCCACACCCTGGAGATCTTCGGCCGCTGCGCCGCCTGCCGCGGCTGACCGCGCCGTCAGGCGTGGGTCGAGGGCTCGTGGTCGCGGTGCGAGGCGGGCTCGAGCTGGAAGGTGCAGTGCTCGACGTCGAAGTGATGCGCGAGGCAGTCGCACAGGGCGTCGAGGACCCTGGCCGCTCCGCCGTCCGCGAGCGCCGCGTCGTCGCACACGACGTGCACCGACAGCACAGGCACCCCGCTGGTCAGCGTCCACACGTGCAGGTCGTGCGCCCCGATGACGCCGGGCGTCTCCAGGATGTGCGCCCGCACGGCGTCGATGTCGACGTCCTTCGGCGTCGCCTGCAGCAGGACGTCGACCGCCTCCCGCAGCAGCGACCACGTGCGCGGCAGGATCATGAGCGCGACGAGCACCGAGGCCACGACGTCGGCGCGCAGCCAGCCGAGGGTGGCGATGAGCACCGCGGCGACGATCACGGCGGCTGAGCCGAGCCCGTCGCCGAGCACCTCGAGGTAGGCGCCGCGCACGTTGAGGCTCTCCTTCGCGCCGCGGCGCAGCAGCACCACGCCGGCCAGGTTCGCCACGAGTCCGATGACGCCGAACACCAGCATGAGCGGGCCGTCGATCTCAGGCGGCTCCTGCCAGCGCATCCACGCCTCGACGAGGATGAAGACAGCCACAGCGAACAGCAGCGCCGCGTTGATGACGGCGGCGAGGATCTCGAGGCGGTAGTAGCCGTAGGTGCGCTGCGGCGTGGCGGGCCGCGACGCGAAGGTGACAGCCAGCACCGCGAGCAGGATGCCAGCGACGTCGGTGGCCATGTGACCGGCGTCGGCCAGCAGAGCCAGCGACCCGGTGAGCCAGGCGCCGACGAGCTCGGCGACGAGCACCACCGAGGTGAGCGCGAGGACCGCGATGAGGCGCGAGCGGTGCGCGCCGCCCGCGCTGATCGACGGCCCGTGGTCGTGGCTGTGGCCGGTGCCCACGTCAGGCCTGCTCGGGGGGCGCGGGCTCCTTCGGCTGGAGCAGCTCGTTGGGGATGGCGCCGCCGTAGCGGCGGTCGCGGCCGGCGTACTGCTCGCACGCCCACCACAGGTGGCGCCGGTCGAAGTCGGGCCACAGCGTCGGCACGAAGACCATCTCGGCGTAGGCGGACTGCCACAGCAGGAAGTTGCTCGTGCGCTGCTCCCCCGACGACCGCACGAACAGGTCGACGTCGGGCATGTCGGGCTCGTCGAGGTGGCGGGCGATCATGCGCTCGTCGACCTTCGACGGGTCGAGGCGCCCGGCCGCGACCTCGCGGGCGATGGCCTGGGCGGCGTCGGCGATCTCGGCGCGGCCGCCGTAGTTCACGCACATGGTGAGGGTGAGCGTGGAATTGCCGGCGGTCATCCGCTCGGCCTCCTCGAGCTCGTCGATGACCGACTTCCAGAGCTTCGGGCGCCGGCCGGCCCAGCGGACCCGCACGCCGAGGTCGTGCATCTCGTCGCGGCGGCGCCGGATCACGTCGCGGTTGAAGCCCATGAGGAACTTCACCTCGTCGGGCGAGCGCTTCCAGTTCTCGGTGGAGAAGGCGTAGGCCGAGATCCAGCCGACGCCGAGCTCGATGGCGCCGTGGACGCAGTCGAGCAGCGACGCCTCGCCGGCCTCGTGGCCGGCCGTGCGGGGCAGCCCGCGCTCCTTGGCCCAGCGGCCGTTGCCGTCCATCACCACCGCGACGTGGCGGGGCACCTGGTCGAGCGGGATGTCGGGGGCGGTGGCACCGCTGGGATGCGGGGTCGGCGCGACGACGGGCGCCGTGCGCGGGGTCGCGCGGACGGCGTCGCGCCCACGGCTGCGTCGGACGGCCACGCCGTCATCCTCTCAGCCGGCGGGCTCCAGGACGGCCAACGGCGCGGGCCGGGCCACGTGGGCGAGCAGCTCGGCGGTGACCAGCTCGGGCGCGTGCGTGTGCGGGTGGTGCTCGGCGCCGGGCACGACGACGACGCGGCAGCCGGGCAGCAGCTCGGCGGCGTCGAGACCGTGCTGCATCGGCAGCATCGGGTCGGCGTCGCCCCAGACGATGAGGACGCGCGACGGGTCGACCTTGCCCATCTTCTTCAGCGCGGACACGCGCTGGCCGTCGGGGCCCACGACGCTGCGCACGGTGGCGACGAACGCCTGCAGCCGCTGCTCGTCCTGCATGTGGGCGAGCTTGTCGAGGGCGCGGTCGGACAGGACGGCCGGCTCGACGCCGACGCGCGAGAGCGCCCGGCCCGCACGGGCCATCGCGCGGATGACGCCGGGGCGCGTGGCCGCGCGCAGCACGATCTCCGAACCGGGCAGGCTGGCAGCGCGCAGCGGCAGGCCGACGTCGCTGCCGAGGCCGCCGCTGGAGATCAGCGCGAGCGACTCGACACGGTCGGGGAACTGGTAGGAGAACTGCAGGCTCACTCCCCCGCCGAGGCTGTGGCCGACGAGGTGCACCCGGGCGATGCCGAGGTGGTCGAGCAGGTCGCGGATGGCCGAGGCGTTGGCGCCCAGGCTGTAGTCGCCGTTGCCGTGGCCGGACTCGCCGTGGCCGAGCAGGTCGAGGGCGACGACCGCGCGGCCGGCGTCGGCCAGGCGCTGCGGGATGTTGCCCCACGTGTCGATCGAGGACCCGACGCCGTGCACGAGCAGCAGCGGCACGCCCTCGCCGGGCAGCGACACGAACGCGATCTCGTGGCCGTACAGCTCGACCCTCTGACGGTCGGTCATGGCGTGGCTCCTTCCCTACGGTGCCGTAAGTATACGCAAGAGTAACTTACGGGACCGTAACCACGCCAGCCCGGCGCGGCGGGTCAGCTGCGCTCGACCAGAGGCAGGCTGCGCAGCCCGCGCTCGAGCTGCCACGACAGGTACGCGGCCACCAGCCCCGAGGCCTCCCGCCGGGCCCGCGGCGAGCTGGAGTCGGCGAGGGCCCAGTCGCCGGAGAGCAGGGCGCCGAGCAGGTCGAAGGTCTCCGGCGCCGGCGACGCCGAGCCGGGGACGCGGTCGTCGGCGCACAGGGCGCCGCCCGACGGCACGTGGAACGACGCGTGCGGGCCCGGGATGCCGCAGCGGGCGCAGGCGTCGAAGCTCGGCGCCCAGCCGGCCACCGACAGCGACCGCACCAGGTAGGCGTCGAGCACCAGCCCGGCGTCGTGCTCGCCGGACACCAGGGCCCGCAGGCCGCCCACGAGCAGGAGGTACTGCTGCACCGAGGGCTCGCGCTCCTCGGGTGTGAGGCGCTCGGCGGTCTCGAGCATCGCCTGGCCGGCCGTCCAGGCCGTGTAGTCGGTGCACAGCGAGGCGCCGTAGGACGCCAGGGTCTCCACCTGCGTCACGCCGTCGAGGGAGCGGCCCTCGTAGAACTGGATGTCGACGTGGCCGAAGGGCTCGAGCCGGGCCCCGATGCGCGACGTCGTCTTGCGCACGCCCTTGGCGACCGCGCGCACGCGCCCGTGGTCGCGCGTGAGCAGCGTGACGATGCGGTCGGCCTCACCCAGCTTCTGGGTGCGCAGGACCACACCCTCGTCGCGGTAGAGGCTCACCGGAGCATCCTCCCCCACACCGCCCACGCCGCACCCCCGCGACACCCCCCGCTGGGACTGATCGTGCGGGGGTGGAGAGGCCGGGGGACCCCCGCACGATCAGTCCCAGCGAGGGGGTGCTGCGAGCGGTAGCGTCGCACGGGAGAGCAGTGCGGTCGACGGGAGGAGCTGCGTGGCGCAGGACGGTCAGGGAGAGGACCGCGAGGGGCTCGTCGCCCGGCTCGTGGGCCGGGGCGGCAGCGACGCCGTGCCCGTGCGCCTCGAGGGGCGGGCGTTCCGGCGCACCGTGCTCACGGCTCTGCTGATCTTCCTGGCCTTCAGCATCGCGGTGTGGCTGTTCGGCCAGCTCAGCCACTTCCTGCTCGTGCTGCTGCTCGCCTGGCTGCTGTCCATCGCGATGGAGCCCGGGGTCGCCTGGCTGTCCAACCACGGCTGGCGCCGCGGTGCCGCCACCGGCGTCGTGCTCGCGGGGATCGTGCTGGCGGCGCTGGCCTTCCTCGCCCTGTTCGGCGGGGTCTTCTTCACCCAGCTCGCGGAGCTCGTGCAGCAGGTTCCGGCGATCATCACCGACACCGTCACCTGGCTGAACCAGCGGTTCAACCTCGAGCTCGACCCCAACAACATCCTCGAGTCGCTCAAGCTGTCGCCCGACCAGGTGACCGGCATCGCGACCGATCTCGCCGGCGGCCTGCTCGGCGTGTTCGGACTGCTGTTCGGCACCATCTTCGATGCGCTGACGATGCTGGTGTTCGCCTTCTACTTCTCCGCCGACGGCCCCCGGCTGCGCCGGGCGCTCGGGTCCTGGATGCCGCAGGACTCGCAGAAGGTCTTCGTCACCGTCTGGGACATCACGGTCACCAAGACAGGCGGGTTCGTCGTCAGCAAGGTGATCCTGGCGACGCTGTCGGCGTTCGCGCACTCCATCGCGTTCTACGTCATCGGCGTCCCCTACTGGCTGCCGATGGGTGTGTTCGCCGGTGTCGTCAGCCAGTTCATCCCGACGATCGGCACCTACATCGGCATCCTCGTGCCGGCCACGTTCGCCGCCTTCGAGCAGCCGATCGACGTGGTGTGGATCGTGGTGTTCGCGACGGTCTACCAGCAGATCGAGAACTACATCTTTACGCCGCGCGTGAGCCGCGTGACGATGGACATCCATCCCGCGCTCGCGCTGGCCTCGGTCTTCGTCGGCGTCGCGATGTTCGGCGCCATCGGCGCGATCATCGGCATCCCGCTGGCCGCCGCGGTGCTCACGGTGATGGACACCTACGGCCGCCGCTACGAGCTCATCCCCGAGCTCGCGCTGCGTACCAAGGGCGAGAAGCCGGCCAAGGAGGGCGACGTCCACGCCGGCGACCCCAGCACGGTCGCCCCTGCGAGCACGTCGCTGACGGCCGCGGCCGTCGAGGCCGGTGTCGTCGACCCCGACGGCTCCGCGGTGCCGATCGACGAGTCGGGCGAACCTCAAGATCCGCGCACCTGAATCACGCCCTGGGCCGTCCGTGGCGGCCCAGCCTCAGCGTTGGCTCAGGAAGCCGCCCGCCCTCGTGCGGTCATGATCGGTCAGTCGTCACGCTGGTCGTCGTAACCCGCGGAAGCCCTTTCCGCGACGACGGACGAGGAGCACCACCGTGACGGCCACCGCCTGGGACCTGGCGCGCACCGGGTCGCGCGAGGACCCCATCGTCGAGCTGACGGGCTACGTGCACCGTCTGTCGCGCACGCTGTCGCTCGCGCCGAGCGAGCCGCTCCTCCTGCAGGCCCTCGTCCTGGACTTCCCCGCCCGCTTCCAGGCCGGCGCCGCGATGCTCGCCCGCTGCCGCAACGACGGGTCGCTCGTCGTCACGTCGTGGTTCGGCGTCCCGGCCTTCCGCGACGTGTCGGGCTCGCTGCCCGTCCAGGACTCCTGGCCGCAGCGGCAGGCGCTGCGCAGCGCCTCCGCGCTCGTGTGGCCGTCCGCCCACGACGTCGAGGGCAGCTTCCCTGCCTACGTCGCCGAGACGCGCGAGGCGCGCCCCCTCGCCGCAGCGCAGCTCGCGGCCCACGGGGCGCCGTCCGGCGTCGTGGCCGTCGCCTTCGACGCCGAGGTGGACGACCGCGAGGGCCTCGAGCGGGTCATGGGCACGACGGCCGACATCCTCAGCGCCTACTTCGGCCTGCTGTGGAGCCCGCGCCGCCCGGCCGCCCAGCCCGTCGACGTGCCGACGTCGGCCGACCAGGTCGTGCTCACCCAGCGCCAGACCGCGGTGCTGTCGCTCATGGCCGAGGGCATGTCCAACCGCCAGATCTCGCTGCGGATCGGGTACTCCGAGTCGACCGTGCGCCACGAGACGATGGCGATCTACCGCGCCTTCGGCGTCGGCGACCGCCGCACCGCGTCCCGCGTCGCCCGCGACCTCGGCCTGGTCGACTGAGAGGCTAGAAGCCCAGGCGGCGCAGCTGCTTGGGGTCGCGCTGCCAGTCCTGGGCGACCTTGACGTGCAGGTCGAGGTGCACCTTCGTGCCGAGCAGGGCCTCGATCTGCTGCCGCGCCCGCGTGCCCACCTCACGCAGCCGGGATCCCTTGTGGCCGATGATGATCCCCTTCTGGCTGTCGCGCTCGACGAACAGCGATGCGTGGACGTCGAGCAGCGGCTTGTCGGCCGGGCGGCCCTCGCGCGGGATCATCTCGTCGACGACGACGGCGATGGAGTGCGGCAGCTCGTCGTGGACGCCCTCGAGCGCCGCCTCGCGGATGAGCTCGGCGACCATCACCATCTCGGGCTCGTCGGTGAGCTCGCCCTCGGGGTAGAGCGGCGGGCCTTCGGGGAGCAGACGCACGAGCAGGTCGGCGAGCAGCGACACCTGGTCGCCCTTCACAGCCGACACGGGCACGACCTCGTCCCAGGCGATGCCGACGTCCTCGCCGAGCCTGGCCACCTCGAGCAGCCGCTCCCCCACGGTCGCGTGGTCTACCAGGTCGGTCTTGGTGACGATCGCGACCTTCGGGGTGCGCCGGGCGGTCGCGAGCTGCGTGGCGATGAAGCGGTCGCCAGGGCCGACCGGCTGCGACGCGTCGAGGCAGAACCCGATGACGTCGACCTCGGCCCACGTCTCCTGCACGAGCGCGTTGAGCCGCTCGCCGAGCAGCGTGCGCGGCTTGTGCACCCCGGGCGTGTCGACGAGCACGAGCTGGGCGTCGTCGCGGTGCACGATCCCGCGGATGGTGTGGCGCGTGGTCTGCGGCTTGCTCGACGTGATCGCGACCTTGTCGCCGACGAGCGCGTTGGTGAGCGTGGACTTGCCGGCGTTGGGGCGACCGACGAAGCAGGCGAAGCCGGAGCGGTGCGCGGGGGTGTCGGTCACGGGAGCGATTGTCCGTCACCGAGGCGCGACGCCGCACCCTGCAGCCCCAGCCCGGCCAGCACCAGCGCGATGCCCGCCCAGCCGAGAGCCGGGATCGTCTCGCCGAGCACGAGGACGCCGAGCAGCGTGGCGACGACGGGCTCGGCCAGCACCAGCGTGGTGACCGGGCCCGCCGGCAGGTGGCGCAGCCCTCGCCCGAACAGCACGTAGGCCAGCGTGGTGGTGATCAGGCCCAGCCACAGCGCCATCGCGAGCCCGGACGGGGTGGCGATCCACGCCATCGGCTGCGTGAGCAGCACCGGCAGCAGGAGCAGGCCGCCGAGCCCGAACGCCGCAGCCATCACCTCGTCGCTGCCATGTCCGTCGTTCATGAGCCGCTTGGACGCCACGGTGTAGAAGGCGTAGCCGAGGCCCGAGGCCAGCGCGAGCAGGTAGCCGAGCACGTCGCCGGAGCCCGACGAGGCCTGGCTGCCCACGAGCAGGACGAGCCCGACGACGCACACGGACGTCGCCACCACCCACGACAGGCGCGGCCGCTCGCGCAGCAGCAGCCACGACAGCAGGCCGGTGAACACCGGACCGCTGCCGATCGTGAGCAGCGTGCCGACCGCGACGCCGGCCCGCAGCACGCCCCCGAAGAAGCACACCTGGTAGAGGGCCGTGGTGACGCCGGCCAGCAGCCCCCACCGGGTGCGCCACAGGGCGAGCGCGTCGCGCCGGCTGCCGCCGAGGCGCGGCAGGACGGCGAGCAGCCCGGCGCCGCCGATGACGATGCGGGCGGCCCCGACGCCGAGCGGCGTGGTGCCCGACGGCCCGAGCGCCTGGCTGGTGCCGGTGGTGCCGAACAGCGTGGCCGCGGCGAGCACCGAGAGCACGGAGCGGCCGCGGGACGCGCCGTGCTGCTCGGTGCCGCTCGCAGCGGCGGCGTCGCTGGCCACGGTCCGGATCAGCTGTGCAGGACGGCGAGGACCGCGGAGTCGGTGCCCACGACGATCACGGGGATACCGGCGCCGCCGAGGTCGCGGACGGCGTCGACGTCGTCGGCGGGGAGGCCTGCGTCGCGTCGGACGACGACCGCCGCCTCGAGCCCGCGGGCGCCGCTGGCGGCCGCCGTGGCGACGGCGAGGCGCAGCGCCGAGAGGCCGAGAGACGGCAGCGCGACGGTGGCGCCGGAGTACGTGCGGCCGGTCTCGTCACGGACAGCGGCGCCCTCGGCGGCCTGCACGCGCCCGCGGGCGCCGCGCGCCAGCGTGGCGAGCTTGGCGTCCTCGGCGGGCAGGTCTGCGGCGGGCGTGCCCGCAGCGGCGTCAGCCATCGCTCTCGTCGTCCTCGTCCTCGTCGTCGACCGGGGTCACCGGCTCGGCGAGAACGGTACCGATCCGGTTGCGGCGGCCAGCAGCGGATTCCGCCGTGAGGTCCCAGCCCTGCACGGTGATGCGGGCGCCCGGGATCGGCACGCGGCCGAGCCGGCGCGCGAGCAGGCCGCCGACGGTGTCGACGCCCTCCTCCTCCGCGTCGATCCGGATGCCGACGAGGTCGGCGAAGTCCTCGACGTGCATGCGTGCGTGGACGCGGTAGCAGCCGTGGGCGAGCTCCTCGACCTCAGGGACCTCGGTGTCGTACTCGTCGGTGATCTCGCCGACGATCTCCTCGACGACGTCCTCGATCGTCACGATGCCGGCGGTGCCGCCGTACTCGTCGACGACGACGGCGATGTGCACGCGCGCGGCCTGCATGTCCTTGAGGAGGTCGTCGGCCCGCTTGCTGTCGGGCACCATGAAGACCTTGCGCATGAGGGTCTCGACGCGCTCGCTGGTCTCCGCCTCGTGGTGCTCGAAGGACCGGCGCACCAGGTCCTTGAGGTACACGACGCCGATGATGTCGTCGACGTTCTCACCGATCACCGGGATGCGCGAGAAGCCGCTGCGCAGCGCCAGCGAGATCGCCTGGCGCAGGGTCTTGCCGCGCTCGATGAACACCATCTCGGTGCGCGGCACCATGAGCTCGCGGGCGATGGTGTCGCCGAGCTCGAAGACGGAGTGGATCATCTGCCGCTCGTCGTCCTCGATGAGGTCGTCGGCCTCGGCGAGGTCGACGAGCTCGCGCAGCTCGGCCTGCGAGGCGAACGGTCCGCGGCGGAAGCCCTTGCCGGGCGTGATCGCGTTGCCGACCAGGATGAGCAGGCTCGTCACCGGCCCGAGCAGCGTGGCGAGCGCCTTCGCGGGCGCTGCGGCGCGCAGGGCGATGCGGTCGGCGCGCTGGACGCCGAGGGTGCGTGGCGCGACTCCGAGCAGGACGTACCCGAGGACGACCATCACCAGTGCCGCCGCGAGCAGCTTCCACCACGTGGGGCCGGGGATCAGCACCAGGAACGCGTTGGTGACCAGCACCGTGGCGCCGGCGAGCAGCAGCATGTGCAGGAACAGCAGGACATTGACGTAGCGCGCGCGGTCGTCGAGCAGAGTGCGCAGCCGAGCCGCGCCCCCGACGCCCTCGCGCTCGAGCTCGTCGACGCGGGCGCGCGACACGCGCCCGATCGCCGTCTCCGACGCCACCAGCAGCGCGGCCAGGACGACGAGGACGGCGGCGACGACGAGGGACCAGCCCTCCGCGGTCATGGCGTCACGGCCTCTCGGCAGCGACAGCCACCCACTCGGCGAGCAGCCGGGCCTGAAGCCCGAACATCTCGGCGTGCTCCTCGGGCTCGGCGTGGTCGTACCCGAGCAGGTGCAGGATGCCGTGCGTCAGCAGCAGCGCGATCTCGTCCTCGGTGCGGTGGCCGGCGGCCCGCGCCTGCTTCTCCGCCACGGACGGGCAGATGACGACGTCTCCGAGCAGCCCCTGCTCGGGCTCCTCGTCGTCCTTGGTCGGCCGCAGCTCGTCCATGGGGAACGACATGACATCGGTGGGGCCCTCGAGGTCCATCCACCGCACGTGCAGGTCGGTCATCGCCGGCTCGTCGACCAGCACCACCGACAGCTCGGCCTGCGGGTGGATCCGCAGCCGGTCGAGGACGAACCTCGCCTGCGCGCCGAGGGACTCGACGTCGACGTCGTAGTCGGTCTCGTTGACGACCTCGATCGTCATCGCGCGCTCCCCCTCCCCGGTCACGGCTGTCTGCGGCGGGCGGCGCCGCGCTCCGCCTTCTTGGCCGCCTTCTTCGCGGCCTCGGCGTTCTCGGCGTCGAACCTCGCGTAGGCGTCGACGATGCGACCCACCAGCTTGTGCCGGACGACGTCCTGGGAGTGCAGCCGGCAGAACGCGACGTCGTCGATGCCGTCGAGGATGCCCTCGACCACCCGCAGGCCCGACGCCGTGCCGCTGGGCAGGTCGACCTGGGTGGTGTCGCCGGTGACGACCATCGTGGAGTTGAAGCCGAGCCGGGTGAGGAACATCTTCATCTGCTCGGGCGAGGTGTTCTGCGCCTCGTCGAGGATGATGAACGCGTCGTTGAGGGTGCGACCGCGCATGTAGGCCAGCGGCGCCACCTCGATCGTGCCGCTGGTCATCAGCCTCGGGATCGACTCGGGGTCGATCATGTCGTGCAGCGCGTCGTAGAGCGGGCGCAGGTAGGGGTCGATCTTCTCGCTGAGGGTGCCGGGCAGGAAGCCGAGCCGCTCGCCGGCCTCGACAGCAGGGCGGGTGAGGATGATGCGGTTGACGGCCTTGCTCTGCAGCGCCTGCACGGCCTTCGCGACCGCGAGGTAGGTCTTGCCGGTACCGGCGGGGCCGATGCCGAACACGATGGTGTGCTGGTCGATGGCGTCGACGTAGCGCTTCTGGTTCAGCGTCTTCGGACGGATCGAGCGGCCGCGGTTGCTCAGGATGTTGGCGGTCATGACCTGCGCCGGGCTGACGCCGTCGTTCTCGCGGATCATCCCGATCATGCGCTCGACCTGGTCGGGCGTGAGGCCCTGACCGGTGCGCACGACGGCGAGCATCTCGCCCACCACGCGGTCGACGAGCGCCACCTCGGCTGCCTCGCCGGTGAGGGTGATCTGGTTGCCGCGCACATGCAGGTCGACGGCGGGGAACCCGCTCTCGACCACGCGGATCAGCTCGTCGCCGGATCCGAGGACGGTCACCATGTCGAGCGAGGCAGGCACCGCGATGGTGGCCTGGATGTCCGTTGCGGTGGTCATGGGTCGGCCTCTCGCGGGCCGTGTCCGCCCTTCCTCGTGGTCGCCGCTCGGCGGGGCCCGCCGTCGGTGCAGGCCTCCATGGTACGGGCCGCCGCGCGGACCGGCCCGCCCGTTCCCGGACGCCGATCTGGTCGTCGGATCGCGCGGCCGGCCGCGATCCGACTACCAGATCGGGGCGGGGCGGCGTCCGCTAGCGTCGGCTCATGACCGAGTGCCTGTTCTGCCGCATCGTGACCGGGGAGATCCCCGCGACCGTCGTCCACGAGACCGACGAGGTGCTGGCGTTCCGCGACATCGCGCCCCAGGCCCCCACCCACCTCGTGGTCATCCCGAAGGCCCACCACGCCGACGCCGCGGCGCTGACCGCCGCCGACCCGGCGCTCGCCGGCCGGCTGCTGGCCGCCGGTGCGGAGGTGGCGGCGTCGGAGGGCCTCGCCGACGGCTACCGGTTCGTGGTCAACACCGGGGCCGACGGCGGCCAGACCGTGTTCCACGTGCACCTGCACGTGCTCGGCGGCCGGGCGATGACGTGGCCGCCCGGCTGACCGTCACGTCCGGGGCCGCCAGCGCTTCCACGTGCTGGCACCGGTCGCGCGCAGCTTGCCGTCGGCCCAGATCTCGGCGTCGACGGCCATGACGTCCTCGGACGCCGAGGCGAGCCGGGCACGCACCGTCAGCGGCCCCTCGAGCGGCGTGGGCCGCAGGTAGCGCACATCGATGCCGGCCGTGACGTAGGCCAGCGCGTCGCTGGGCTGCATCAGCCCCAGCCGCTCGGACTCCATCAGCACCGGCGTCGCGCTGTGGCAGTCGAGCAGCGTGGCGATGATGCCGCCGTTGAGGTAGCCGAGCCCGTTGTCGTGCTCCGGCCAGGGCACGAACGACGCGGTGGTGCCGTCGCCGTCGTCGTCCGGGTAGCTGGAGATCCGCAGCCCCCGGGGGTTGGCCGGCCCGCACCCGAAGCAGGTGAGCTCGGGGAAGAAGCGCTGCTGGATGCTCGGCTCGGTCACGTGCGCAGCGTACGGGCGGCCTACCAGCGGTTGCGGTGGACGAGGTCGTCGACTCCGCGCCGGGCCCTCTTCTTCGACGACGCGCCTGCCGACAGCGGGTCGGCGTCGGCGGCGTACCCGAGGGCGATCGCACCGGCCTGGCGGAACTGCGGCGGGACGCCGAAGTGCTCCATCACCTCGGCCTCGCCGTGGGCGAAGCCGAAGAACCACGCGCCGAGGCCCTCCTCGATCGCCGCCATGAGGATGCACATGGAGGCCATGCCGGCGTCGACGTACCAGAAGGGCACCGGCCACTTCTCCTCGTCGCCGAGGCCGTAGGGCTGCTTGTCAGGCTGGGAGTACCGCGCGAGGTAGGCGTCCTTGTGCGCGAGCGGGACGACGACGACCGGTGCCAGCAGCGCGGCATCATCGGGGCCCATGGCGTCGCTCGGGTCGTCGATCGCGCCCCAGAACCACGCGACCTCGTCGGGGTCGTCGATGAGCAGGTACTCGTTGCCCTGCGTGTAGCCGGCCGACGGCGCGTGCAGCACGCTGGCCAGCACCCGGTCGAGGCTGTCCGCGGGCACGGCGTCCTGCCGGAACGACCGCACCATCTTGCGCCGCTTGAAGACGTCCCAGAGCTCCATGCCCGCGACGCTACGCCGTCGGGGCACGGCCCGGGCTCAGTCCCAGCGGCCGGCTGCGGCGAGGACGACGGCTGCGGCCACGGTGCCGGCGGTGGAGGTGCGCAGCACGGAGGGGCCGAGGCGCGCGGCGAGCGCACCGGCCTCGGCGAAGAGCACGAGCTCGTCGTCGGAGATGCCGCCCTCGGGCCCCACGACGAGGACGACGTCGGCATCGGTACGCGGCTTGAGCGAGGCCATCCGCAGCGAGGCCGCCTCGTGCAGCACGAGCGCGGTGCCGCCCGACGACGACGCCGCGCGCAGCAGCGCCACGACATCGGCCGTGGACGCCAGCGGCTCGACAGCCGGGACGTAGGGGCGCCGCGACTGCTTGGCGGCCTCGCGGGCCGTGGTGCGCCACTTCTCGACGCCGCGCTGGGCCTTCTCGCCCTTCCAGACCGCGACCGAGCGCGACGCCTGCCACGGGACGACGACGTCGACGCCGACCTCGGTCAGCAGCTCGACCGACAGGTCGCCCCGCTCCCCCTTGGGCAGCGCCTGAACGACGACGACGCGAGGCGAGGGCACGGGGTGCTCCATGACCGACTCGACGCGCGCCTCGAGCCGGTCGCGGCCGACGACGGCCGTGCAGACCGCGGTGGCCACGCGGCCGGCGCCGTCGCCGAGCAGGACGGTCTCGCCGACGGCGATGCGGCGCACCGACACCGCGTGCCGGCCCTCCGGCCCTTCGAGCGCGACGTCGGAGCCGGGGGCGCCGACGGGCCCGTCGAGCAGGAAGAACGGCGCGGTCATGTCGGGCCGGCGCTCAGCGGCCGTTGAACGCGTCGCGCAGGCGCGAGAACAGGCCGCTGCTCTCGACGCGGCCGGCCTGGACGGTCGCGGCCGGGCGCTCCTCGCCGCGCAGGGCGGCGAGCTCGCGCAGCAGCTCCTCCTGGCGCGCGTCGAGCTTGGTCGGCGTCGCGACGTCGACGTGCACGTGCAGGTCGCCGCGGCCCGAGCCGCGCAGGTGGGTGACGCCCTTCTGCCGCAGCGTGACGGTCTGGCCGGACTGCGTGCCCGGCTTCACCTCGATGGCCTCGTCGCCGTCGAGGGTCTCCAGCGAGATGGAGGTGCCGAGGGCGGCCGCGGTCATGGGCAGCGTGACGGTGCAGTGCAGGTCGTCGCCCTGGCGCGTGAAGACCTCGTGCGGGGTCTCGACGATCTCGAGGAACAGGTCGCCCGCGGGGCCGCCGCCGGGCCCGACCTCGCCCTCGCCGGTGAGCTGGATGCGGGTGCCGGTGTCGACGCCGGCGGGGATCTTCACGGTGATCGTGCGGCGGGTCCGCACCCGGCCGTCGCCGGCGCACTCCGGGCAGGGGTGCGGGATGAGGGTGCCGAAGCCCTGGCACTGCGGGCAGGGGCGGGAGGTCATCACCTGGCCGAGGAACGAGCGCTGCACCGACTGGATCTCGCCGCGGCCCTGGCACATCGTGCAGGTGACCACCTGAGTGTTGGGCGCGGTGCCCGCACCGGTGCAGGCCCCGCAGACGACGGCGGTGTCGACGGCGATCTCGCGCTGCACGCCGAAGGTCGCCTCGCGCAGGTCGACCTGCAGGCGGATGAGCGCGTCCTTGCCGCGCGAGACGCGGGAGCGCGGGCCGCGGGTCTGGGTGCCGAAGAAGGCGTCCATGATGTCGCCGAAGCCGAAGCCGGCCGCGCCCGGGCCGCCGAACCCGGCACCGCCGCGAGGGTCGCCGCCGAGGTCGTACATCTGCCGCTTGTCGGGGTCGGAGAGCACCTCGTAGGCCGCCGTCACCTCCTTGAACCGGTCCTGCGTGGCCGGGTCCGGGTTGACGTCCGGGTGCAGCTCGCGGGCCAGCTTGCGGTAGGCGCGCTTGATCTCCTCGGGGGTCGCGTCGCGCGCGACGCCGAGGGTGGCGTAGTAGTCGGAGGCCACAGGCACGGGTCTCTTCTCGTCTGGTATCCGGGAGTGCGGTCGGGTGGGTGGGTCTAGCCCTGCTCGGTGAGGATGCGCCCGACGTAGCGCGCGACCGCGCGCACCGAGCCCATCGTGCCGGGGTAGTCCATGCGCGTGGGCCCGACGACGCCGAGCTGGGCGACCACCTCGTCGCCGCGGCCGTAGCCGACGGTCACGACCGACGTGGAGGTCAGCCCCTCGACCTCGTTCTCGTGGCCGATGCGCACGGTCAGGGTGTCGGTGGAGCGGCTCTCGCCGAGCAGGCGCAGCAGCACCATCTGCTCCTCGAGGGCCTCGAGGACGGGCCGCACGCGGCCGTTGAAGTCGTCGCCGAACGCGGCGAGGTTGGCGGTGCCGGCGAGCATCACACGCTCCTCGTGGCGCTCGACCACGGTCTCGATGAGCGAGGCGAGCACGGCGCGGACGGCGGGCCGCTCGTCCGGCTCGAAGCCCTCGGCGACGTCGGACACGCGCTCGGCGACGTCGACGAGCGGCTGGCCGAGAGCACGGTCGAGGATCCGGGAGCGAAGCCGGCCCAGCAGGTCCTCGGTCATGGGGGCGCCGGTGTCGACGACGCGCTGCTCGACGCGGCCCGTGTCGGCGATGAGCACGAGCAGGACGCGGTTGGCGCCGAGCAGCACGAGCTCGATGTGGCGGACGGTCGAGCGCGTGAGCGACGGGTACTGGATGACGGCGACCTGGCGGGTCAGCTGGGCGAGCAGGCGCACGGAGCGCTGCATCACGTCGTCGAGGTCGACGGCCCCGTCGAGGAACGAGGAGATGGCGCGCTTCTCGGCGCCCGACAGCGGCTTGACCTGGCTGAGCCGGTCGACGAAGACGCGGTAGCCCTGGTCGGTGGGCACGCGCCCGGCGCTGGTGTGGGGCTGGGCGATGAGCCCCTCCTCCTCCAGCGCCGCCATGTCGTTGCGGATCGTGGCGGGGCTCACGCCGAGGGAGTGGCGCTCGACGAGCGACCTCGACCCCACCGGCTCGTGGGTGGCGACGTAGTCCTCGACGATGGCGCGCAGGACGGACAGGCGGCGGTCCTCGACCATGTCCTCCCCTTTCGCTGGCACTCCCGTCGGACGAGTGCCAAGTCTACGTCGCCGGGCGGTTCCGCTCAGGTCGGACGCGGCCGGGACGAGGGGGAGGACGGCGTGCGCACCCGCGCGCCCCGACGCATGCCGGCGCACCGGCCCGATCCAGCGGGAGCTGCGATGCCGACCACCACCTGGCTGCCCCGTGGCGCCGGCCTCACCCGGCCCGAGTTCAAGCGGCGCCACCGGGTCGTGGGCTGGTTCCTGCTCGGCACCCTGCTGGCGGCTCTCGTCGCCCAGACCCTGCACGGCTGGGGCTCGGTCTCCTGGATGACGCTGGCCGGGCTCGGCCTGGCCGCGGCGCTCGGCGCCGGGAGCCTCGTCGGGCCGCGCCGCTGGCAGGCCCTGGCCCGGTCGTCGGCTCTCATCCTCGCGGTGGGCGCGTTCATCCAGGCGGGCGGCGGCTTGCCGGACCTGTTCTTCGCGTACTTCGTCGCCCTGGTGGTCGTCAGCCTCTACCAGGACCTCGTCGTGCTGGTCGTCGTGAGCGCCCTGCTGCTCGGCCACCACGCCCTGCTCACCTGGGTCGTCACCGACGCCGCGCTGGTCGACGCCGAGTCGGAGCCGCTCGGGTTCTTCCTGGTCGAGGTGGTCTTCGTCGTCGCCATGGGCGCTGTGCTCACCCTGTACTGGCGGTTCCTCTACGACTCCGAGCAGGCGCAGGCCCGGCAGCGCGAGCAGTACGTCCGGCTCGAGGCGCTGCGCGCCGAGGCCGACGTCGCCGCGGCGCGCGCCAAGGACGAGCTGGCCCGACGGCTCGAACTCTCCCAGCAGCTCTCGAGCAGCCTGTCGGAGATCACCGCCGTCGGCCGCCGCGTCACCGACGACAGCCTGCACGCGCTGCGCGGGCTGCGGCAGTCGCTGGCCCGCGCCGAGCGCGAGACCCAGCGCGCCGACGAGCTCAGCTCGGCGGCGCTCGGGCGCTCGAGCGGGGTCGTCGCCACCGCCGACGAGCTGCGCTCCGGCCTGCCGGAGGCGGTCGAGGTCTCGCGCTCGCTGCGCGGGCTCACCGGCGAGATGCAGGCGCTCGCCCTCGACGCCGGCGTCGAGGCCGCCCGCAACCCCTACGGCAACGACGGGCTGAGCAAGCTGGCCCGTGACCTCGAGCAGCTCGCCGAGGCCACGGCGGCGGTCGTGGGCCGCGTCGACGGGCTCATCACGGGCATGTCGGGCGGACTCACCGACGTCGCCGACGCGTTCGGCCGCATGACGTCGGACATGCGCGCGACGGCCGGCATCACCCGCGAGGTGCACCGGATCGTGCACGAGCAGGCCGCCGCGGTCGCCGGCACGATCACGACGCTGGAGGGCACCACCCGCCAGGTGGCGGGGGCCGTGTCGCTCGGCGCCCGCGCCATGAGCACCACTGAGATCAACGTCAAGCCTCGGATCATGGCCTGACGCCGTCGGCCGTGGCGCTGCCCGGGCCCTGCGCGACCGGGGCCTAGTCTCGTCGCGAACCCCGCACGAGGCTGGAGGGACGCCGCATGGCCGCGCACGGCACGGACGCGACGCAGGGCCGCACGGCCGCGCCGCGCCCCGCGTGGCGCCGCTGGTTCGTCGCGGGCCTCGTCCTGTGGCTGCTCACCGTCGCGGTCGCCTACTGGACGCAGATCTCCACCCTGCTGCCCACGCTCATCCTGCTCGGCAGCTTCCTCGTGCCGACCACGTTCGTGCTGTGGGCGTTCGAGACGAAGGCCCGTCCGGGACTGCCGCCGCTCGCGGTGCTCAAGGCGTTCGTCGTCGGCGGCGTGCTCGGCGTCCTCGGCGCCGCCCTGCTCGAGAGCGCGCTGCTCACCGGCGAGCGGCTCGTCGGCGTGTGGTTCGCGATC
>Ga0102832_1001160_pt1 | contig 23001 bp, 27 predicted proteins | sample EBPBio282013_DNA_FD_88942 | JGI IMG/M metagenome (GOLD analysis project Ga0102832, IMG submission 88942) | Wastewater treatment Type I Accumulibacter community from EBPR Bioreactor in Madison, WI, USA - Reactor 2_5/28/2013_ DNA (Illumina Assembly) | ecosystem: Engineered > Bioreactor > EBPR >... | reverse complement strand
ATGCCGCCGCAGCTGCCGGTGCCGGGGATGGCGCGGCGCTCGATCTGGCAGAAGTCTTCCTCGCTCATCTTGCCGGCGCTGAACTGGCCCACGGCCTCGAACACGCTGACGATGTTGAGGTCCTGCCCCTTGTACTTGCCCGGCATGATGGTGCCGCCGTAGATGTAGATCGCCGGCACGTTGGCGCGCAGCATGCCCATCATGCCGCCGGGCATGTTCTTGTCGCAGCCGCCGATGACCATCACGCCGTCCATCCACTGGCCGCCGACGCAGGTTTCCACGCAGTCGGCGATGACCTCGCGCGACACCAGGCTGTACTTCATGCCCTCGGTGCCCATCGCCATGCCGTCGCTGATGGTCGGCGTGCCGAAGATCTGCGGGTTGGCGCCGGCGGCCTTCAAGGCATCGACCGCCGCGTCGGCCAGCCGCTGCAGGCCGCTGTTGCAGGGGGTGATGGTGCTGTGGCCGTTGGCCACGCCGATCATCGGCTTGCCGAAGTCGCCTTCGGTGTAGCCCATCGCGTAATACATCGACCGGTTCGGCGCCCGCGCCACGCCTTCGGTGATGTGGGCCGAGCGGCGGTTGATCTTGTTCGCGGACATGGCTTGCGGTCTCCTGCGCTGGCAATTGGGGGGGGCTAGCCGCCCATTCTAGGTCTGCACTTCGGCGCCGCCGCCGGCGCGCGAAGGGTGGCTGCTAGCATCCCGAGCCATGCTCGTGCACCCGCAATTCAACCCCGTGGCCATCGAGCTGGGGCCCGTCCAGATCCACTGGTACGGCATCACCTACCTCGTCGCCTTCGGCCTGTTCCTGTGGCTGGCGCGGCAGCGCGTCAAGAAGCCCTGGTTCGCGGCCGCCGGCTGGACGGCGCGCGACGTCGAAGACCTGCTGTTCTACGGCGTGCTGGGCGTGGTGCTGGGCGGGCGCATCGGCTATGCGCTGTTCTACAAGCCCGCGGAGTACCTGGCGCATCCGCTCGAAATCCTGATGGTCTGGCGCGGCGGCATGAGCTTCCACGGCGGGCTGATCGGCGTGATGCTGGCGATGGCGTGGTTCGCGCACTCGCGCCGCCGCCACTTCCTCGACGTGATGGACGTCGTCGCGCCCTGCGTGCCCACCGGGCTGGCCGCGGGCCGCATCGGCAACTTCATCAACGGCGAGCTGTGGGGCCGCGTGGCCGACCCCGGCCTACCGTGGGCGATGATCTTCCCGCAGGCGCCCGACCGGCTGCCGCGCCACCCCTCGCAGCTGTATCAGTTCGCGCTGGAAGGGCTGCTGCTGTTCGCGCTGCTGTGGTGGTACGGCAGCCGGCCGCGCGCGCGCGGCCAGGTGGCCGCGGCCTTCATGTTCGGCTACGGCGTGCTGCGCTTCATCGCCGAATACTTCCGCGAGCCCGACAACTTCCTCGGCCCGCTGGCGCTGGGCCTGAGCATGGGCCAGTGGCTGTGCCTGCCGATGATCATCGGCGGCGCCGCGCTGTGGCTGTGGTGCGGGCGGCAAAAGGTGAATCCATGACCCGGCAGATCTTCTTCGACACCGAGACCACGGGGCTGGACCCCGACAAGGGCGACCGCATCATCGAGATCGGCTGCCTGGAAATGGTCGACCGCCGCGTCACCGGCAACAACCTGCACCTATACCTCAACCCCGAGCGCAGCAGCCACCCCGATGCGCTGAAGGTGCACGGCCTGACCGACCAGTTCCTGGCCGACAAGCCCCGCTTCGTCGAGGTGGCCGATGAGCTGCTGCGTTACCTGAGCGGTGCCGAACTGGTGATCCACAACGCGGCCTTCGACGTCGGCTTCGTCAACGCCGAACTCAAGCGCCTGGGCCGCGGCGCCATCGGGCAGGTGGTGGCCAAGATCACCGATTCGCTGCTGATGGCGCGCGAGATGTTCCCCGGCAAGGCCAACAGCCTGGACGCGCTGTGCCGCCGGCTGGAGGTGGACAACAGCAGCCGCACGCTGCACGGCGCCTTGCTCGACGCCGGACTGCTGGCCGAGGTCTACATCCGCATGACCCGCGGCCAGGGCTCGCTGGTCATCGACAGCCAGGCCGCCGGCCCGGCGCAACTGGCCGTGGCCGACATCGACCTCTCGGCGCTGGTGCTGCCGGTGATCGAGGCCAGCCCCGACGAAGCGAAAGCGCACGAAGCCGTGCTGGACGAACTGGACAAGGCCTGCGGCGGCAAGACCGTGTGGCGCACCGTCGGCGCTTGAGCTTGTGGCATACTCGCCGGCTCACCCGGTCACCGGGTCCTGCCGTCGGCGCAAGCGCGGACATGGCAGCGACACAGACACCGGGCAGTTAGCTCAGCGGTAGAGCACTGCCTTCACACGGCAGGGGTCGCAGGTTCGAACCCTGCACTGCCCACCAAAAACATCAAGCAAATCAAAGACTTAGCGGCGCCAAGTGCGCCGCATTTGCTTGTGGTGGGGAATTTGTGGGGAAAATCGTTCGCGGGCCGGAGCGAACGATGGCGCACGATCAGAGTGGCACCGTGCCGCCGGTCGAATCCAGCGTCCGAGGTGCCCCGCCCAAGCGCGGGCCGGTGCCGGTCATGGGTGATGAAGCCACCTCGTGAGAGGCGGCAGCCACGCGGTCTATGGCCGACAGTCTCGACCGCGCAGCCCAGTCATTCAGACGAACATGAAGCCTTCGCTTTCGTAGCGGCTGGGCCCGGTGTCTTCGGTCCTGCTGGCCGCACCCATGGCCATAGCCAGCGCCTGCAGGCCGTCGATGCGGCCCGTGGCGCGCGCCTTGTCCAGCTTCCTGGCGCCGGCGGGATCGCGCGTCACAACCGCATTGCTGGCGCACATCTGCAGCACCGGATGCCCGCCGTGGCGCAGGCGCCCATTCAGCAGCTCGGCCTCCAGCGCATCCAGCGCGGGGCTCATGTCCTTGTAGCCCTGGCCCCACTCCACCAACGGCAACTCGATCCCGGCCTTCGACAGCTCCTTGCGCAGCAAGTCGATGCGCCAGCGGTCATAGGCGATGGCCTGCACGTCGTGGTCGCCCAGGATCGCGCCCAGGTCGGCCGCCACGTGCTCATAGTCCACCGTCGCGCCCGGCGTCGTATGCAGGTGGCCCTGGCGTGCCCACACCTCGTAAGGCGCCCGGTCGCGCCTGGCGCGCTCGGCAAGGCCTTGCTCGGGCGTCCAGAAGTGCGGCTGCACCTGCCACACGCCGCCCACCTGGCCGACGATCACCAGTGCCGTCAGGTCCGTGCGGGCCGACAGGTCCAGGCCCGCATAGACCGGGCCGTCGAAGGCCGTCACGGGCCCGCTGCAGGACTTCCACACGTCGGGGCTGATGAACGGGCTTTCGGTGCTAACCCGCTGGTTCAACAGCAGGTTGCGCGCCGTGTTCTCCGCGCTCGGCATGCGCTGCGCCTGCGTGAGTTGCTCGCGCAGGTCGTCCAGGCTGCGGAACGCGCGCAGCGCGGGATTCGCCGCGTGCCAAGCGGCCTCGTCCAGCAGGTCGCAGCCCGCCGGCGCAGCGTGCAGGTGGCACACGATGCGCGGGTCGGCCGAGCCGATGGCGTCATCGATCCAGGTCGACAGCAGATCGGCGTCGGTGGCGGCCTGCGTGCTGATGGCGATCAGCAGTGGCGCCTCGTGCGCGCCCTGGCTGGTGGTGATGGCGTCAACGAAGTCGGATTGCGGCCCGCGCACCTGGCCCACCTCGTCGAGGATGGCCAGCACCGGGGATAGCCCGTGCGCCGTGCGGCCGTCCGCGGCCAGCGCTCGATACTCGGTGTTGAGCGGCAGGCCCAGCAGCCGCTTGCCCGAGGGCACGATGCGCACGATGGCCGACAACTTCGGCGAAAGCCCCACCATCTTCGACGCCAGGCCGAACACCAGCGCGGCCTGATCCCGGGACATCGCGCCGCTGATGATCTGGCCGTTCTGCCTGGCCTCGGGCCCGACCAAGTGCGCCAGCAGTAGGCCGGCGATCAGCGCCGTCTTGCCGTTCTTGCGCGCCAGCGACAAGATGGCCCGGCGGGTGCCGGCCGGGTTGTCGTACACGTCCACGATGAACCGCTTCTGAAACGCAGCCAGCTTCAGCGGCTGGCCCACCATCGCACCGTCAGGCGTCAGGCAGTAGCGCTCGATGAACTCGATGACGCGATCGGCGCGGGTCATCGCACCACGCGCAGCGTCGGGATCAGATCGTCGTGTTCTTGGCGGGCCTCGCGCTCGGCCGTGGCCGCGTTCACCATGTCGGCAGCCCGGCCCACGGTGGCAGTCGGATGCACGGCCACGGCGCGAGCGAGGGCCATCGCCAGGCGGGTCAACTTGGCGTGCTCATCAGAGCCGACCGGCGCCGCCTCGATTGCGTGCTGCGTGCGGGCCAGGTTGGCAGCCAGCACCAGGTCGGAGTCGGTCCACGTATCGCGCGGCCGGCTGGTCATCACGGCATCCCAGAACGGCCGGCATGGCTCGGGCAGGCTCACGTATTGCGGCGGCGCGATCGGGCCTTGTGCGACGTTCTGCGCGGCCTGCACGGCGGCGGCGGCAGAGGTGGAAGGCTTGCGGCGCGGCGTGGACTTCATGGGTGCCTCATTTTTGGGCAGATGGCAGTGAAACGCGGGGGACCGGTCGGTCTAGCGCTCTCGGTTGCTGGCGATTCCTGCGTTCCACGGATGCGCCGGATCGAGCGGCATCCCGTTGGCGTCGCAGCCCTGCGTCACGCTCTTGCCGTGGTCGGCCGCGGTCTTGCGCGAGTGGCAGGCATGGCACAGCGGCTGCAGATTGGCGCGGCTGTTGTCGCTCGGATCGCCGTTGACGTGATCCACGTCGGTAGCAGGCTCGACGACACCGCGCGCCTTGCACGCGCGGCACAAGGGCTCGCCAGCGAGCACAGAAGCCCGCAGGCGCTGCCAAGCGGCCGTGTTGAGGGCAAGGGTGCGGCGCGGGTCGGCATCGCGGCCAGAGCGCTTTGCGCGGGGCTTGCGCAGCGGCTTGACGAGCGGCGGCAGCGGCTTGACCAGCGGCTGCAGGGTCTTCAGGCGTGGCTTAGACACCGGGCATCCTTGCTGGCAGGTTCTCCAGGCGTCGCACCTCGTCGGCGCTCATCCAGCCATCAGCGATGGCGCGTTCGTAGAACTGCGCGCGGGTCAGGCTGTCGCCGCGCAACAGGCCCTCGACGCTGTGCTCGGCGAAGTAGATCCGGCGGCCGGCCTCAGTCAGCAGGCAACGGCCGATGGCCTGTTCCCACATGGTCAGGTAGCGGCGCAAGGTCAGTGTGGCGAACTGGCGGGCCATCTCGACACTGTTGCTGTAGTTGCCGTGCCGCAGGTCGCCGACGACGGTAGGCGGCACGCGGAACAAGCGGCAGATCTCTTCGACACTGAACGCTCGCGCGCCGATCCACTCGGCATCTTCGAGCGTCATCGACACCGGCGTGTAGTCCACACCCTCTTCGAGGATCGGCGTCCGGCCGTGGTTGTGCGCGCCCGCGTGCTGGCTCGACCAGCTCTGCGCGATGGCTTCGCGCTGCTGCACCGAGAGCTTTCCGGGGAACCGGAGGACGCCGGTCGCCTTGGTGCCGTTGCGAAAGGTCGCCGTGCCGTGCTCGCGCTCGGCGATGGCCAGCTCGACGACCTCGCGGGCGGCTGCGATCGGGCTCACGCCGAGCACGCCGTCGGCGCTGCGGTGGCGCAGATGGAAGATCTCTTCCTGCAGCAGGCGGCGGCGCTGGCCGCGGTCGTCGTGAACGTCGTAGCCGAGCCGGCCGCCGTCCAGCTTCAGCACCTGCACGCGATCGGCATGCAGCGGCAGCAGCGCGCGCGCCTGGCCGTCGTAGCCGCGCACGATTTCGGCGAAGGCATTGCCGCGCAGCAACACCGAGGCCTGCATCAGCTCGCGGAACTCCAGCGCGGTCTGCTGCGGGTTCGGCGCCTCGTGTAGGACGCGGTACAGCGGATGATCCTTCGCGCGCTCGCGGCCGTCGTCCTCGGTGCGCCGGAACAGGATCAGCGGCAGCGAGGCGATGGTCTCGCTGATGGCCGACACGCAGGCGTAGACCGCGGACACGCTCTCCGCGCTGCGGGGCGTGATGGCGCCGCCGCGCAACGCGGCGAAGTTGCTCCAGTACGGATCGGCTGACGCGGTGCGGCGCTCCAGGCCGACGAAGCCGAGCATGCGGTCGAGGACGCTCATACGGTCTCGAACCACAGACGATGCAGGCGCAGCGCATCGGCGTCGCGGCGGGGCATGCTGCGAATCGCCACCGCCGTGTCGGCGTAGGCCGGCGCCGACGTGATGGTGATCTCGTGCAGATCGACGCCGCGCAGTTCGCGCAGCGGCTTGTCGGCGCGGCTCTCCCAGCGGTCACCGCCTGGCGGGACTATGAAGCCGAACGAGCAACCAGCCACGTCACCACGCTGCACCAGCACGGCCAAGTCACGGCCCACAGTGGTGTCGGGCAGGTCAACCTCGAAAGCCAGTCCACGCGCGTCCTCGTGCAGTCGCAGGGTGCCGGCCGACACTCTCCCGAGTATGCTGCGCCGCTCGTGGTCGTACAGCGCCGTGATGGCGCCGGGTTGTCGCAGGCTGCGGGTGAACGCGCCGGGGCGTACAACCTCCACGAACTGGCCCAGGTCGGCCGGCGAATCGAACACGGCCGCATGGCCGACGAGCCTGCCCGGTGAGGGCAGCGCCAGGCCGGTAGCCGTGCGAACTTCGAGCGTCACAGCGCGAGGTCTTCGGCGTGAACGAAAGCCTTCGGCTGGCGCACGCCGATGTCGACCGTGGCCATCGCGCGCACCTTGACGCCGCCGCGGGCGTAGGCCGCGCCCTCGAACGGGTTGACGAGGAGGTCGAGCTCGGACCAGACGCCGAGCATGACTTGCGACCAGTCGCCGAGGATCAAGCGCAGCTTGTCGGGCGAGCCGGTCTTGCGCGGAATCTGCGTCGTGAAGTAGGCCTGCAGCTCGGCCATGCGGCCGCCGGCGAGGAGGAAGCCGCCCCCGGCATCGCCCGTCACCTTGAGCGTGCCGGCGAGCTTGGCCTTGACCTCGGGCGAGCCGAGCCAGCAGGTCGAAGCCGATGCAGCGTTCTCGGACTCGACCTTCTTCATCATGTCCAGCGCGTTGGCCCAGCTCAGCGTAGCAAGGCTCGCCGTCTGGATGCCCGCGGTGGACAGCACGCCGACGGGCTCGTTCGCGCCGCCGCCGACGATCAGCGCCGAGTCGACGGCCCGGGCGACCATGAACGCCAGATCGTCGCGCACCAGTTGCTCGATGTCGGGGCTCGACTGCTGGATGAGCTGGCGCGACATCTCGGTGACGCCGCCCGCGTGCCTGGGGGTCAGGCTCAGCGAGTTGGTGGCAATGTCGCTGTCGGGGACGGCGCTGTTCTCGGCCACCCATCCCACCGTGTGCGATCCGGTCTGACGCGGCACCGATACGTTGCCCTGCAGGCCAGAGAGCACCCGCACGCCCAGGCGCCGGGCCAGCAGTGCGGCGCGCAGAGGGCTGATGAACTGGTCGGCACGAAGGTCGGTGCCCACGGTCGCCGCCGCGCTCGTCGTGGTGTTGACGCGGGTTTCGAGCAAGGACATGGGCACGTAGGCGCCCTGCGCCTTGCGGCCGGTGCGGCGCTCGGCCTCGGCGTGGAACTCGGCTTCGGCGCCCGTCAGCGCGCGTTGCTCGGTCTGCGCTTGCAGCATGCGCAACAGCGACACGCGGCCCTCCAGCGTGGCGCGGTCGCGCTGCTCGCCGTCAGCGGGCGTGCCCAGCATGCGGCGCTCGGCATCGGCCAGAAACTGCGCGCGCGCCTCTTGCTCTTCAAGCCCGGTGACCTCGGCCTTCAGCGCGCCGAAGCGCGCTTGCTCATCGGCTGCCAGGTTGCGCTGCTCGGCATCGGCTTTCGCCAGCAAGGCACGCATGTCGGCCACCTTGGCGGCACGGGATTCGCGGATCGCAGAGAGGCTCATCAGGAAGCGCCCATTGTGAAGATGGGTCGGTGATGTAGCAGTCCTAACCATGAAGGTCAACGTGCTGCGCGAAGAAAGAACAGCGGCGGACAATGGCGATCAGTAAAGGCGTTAGCTAGCGAAGGGTTCATGCGTTCGGGAGCGTCGCTTACATTGGCCAGACGCAGAAACGAGGACTCGAAATGAAAAAGGGTGAGGCCGAGAAGGCAATTCGACAGCTTTGCCACCAGTGGGCGCGGGCTCAGGGAATCACGCCCGATCCAGCCGTTGCTCCGTCCTTCGAAGCCTTCCATTCGTGGGTGCGGGCCAACTACTCGGCGTACTTGGAGTTTCGAACGACCACCTCGGTCTCCTATGACGTGGAATCGTGGTTCGATCAAGAGTTCAAGCAGACCTGGCGGAACTAGCCACCCCTACGCCCCTACCACCCCTACCACCCCTACCGTAGGGGCCGTAGGGGCCGTAGGGGCTGTAGGGGCTACTTTCTTTGTAGGGGTGGTAGGGGTTCACACAGAGATCTGCCATGCGCCATCGCGGAAGAGGATCAGGCCGCGGGCTTGCATGCGCTTCAGCCGCTCATGCGCACTCGTGCGATGCACCCCCAGCGCCTCGCCGAGCTGAGGCCCCGTCATACCGCCGCCAACCTCCAGCAGCTTGAGAACCGCCGCTTCATTCGGCGTGAATCGCGGCCCGTTCACCAAGCGCCACTGCCCGGCATCGCGCTCGATGCGGAACTCGTCCTCGTCGCGCTCCCAGTCCCTGGCCTGCACGTTCAGGATGTAGTCGCCACCCTTGCGGGTGATGATCCAGATTCCGTCTGCCGCACCAGCAATGGCGGCGCTGCCGTTCAGGCTATCGATGGGGTCATCACTGGCCGCCTTGCGCTTGTGATGCACGACAACGATAGCCAGACCCGAGCGATCGCGACATAACTTCTGAAGAGGTGCCATCGCATCGTAGTCGGCGGCATAGGCGTTCTGCCCGCCTTTGCTGCTGTCGCGGAATCTCTGCAGCGTGTCGACGATCACCAGGCTAATCTCAGGCTCGGCGTCGAGCAACTCGGCGATGCGGTTGATGCCAGCCATGCCGCGCGGCCAATCGGTCGCATACAGCAGGCGCCCCGGCTCCAGGCTGGTGGCGCCGGCCGACTCCAGCTTGCGGCGCAGCCGGCGCTCGTTCGTCTCCAGGTCGATCATCAACACCTTGCCCTTCGGCACGTCCGCACCCCAGAAGGGAAGGCCTGCGGCCTTGCAAACCGCGATCTGCAGGATCAAGGTGGATTTGCCCACTTTCGGCGCCGCCGCCAGCACTAGCAGGCCTTCAGGAATCCATCCGGGCACGCAGTAGTTCACTGGCTTGATCTCCTGTTTCAACAGCGCAGCGGCGTCGAGCACCTCGAAGCGCGGCTGCGCCGAAGCAACATTCGTTGCTCGTGCCCGAGCTTGCGCGTCGAGCTTGGCCTGCGCGACTTCAGCCAGCGACGCACTCATCGATTGACCTCGTCGACGAGCGTCTGAATGCGACGCTGGGCCAGCGCCAGCCGCTCGAAGTCGTCGTCGCACAGCGGCTCGCCGTTGCGCAGATTGCCGGCGGCCACCAGCACCAGTAGCGCCTCGAACTCGAGCGCGGCCAGGGCCTCGCGTGCCGTCAGCGCAGCCGGTCGGCGATGCTCCCGGGCGTGCTGGCGCTGGGCCGCGCTGATCGCGTCCAGCGCAACGCCGGAGCGGCGCGCCGCTTCCACGTCGTTGAGGTCGAGCGGCATCAGGCGGCGCCCCCAGCCTTCAGCAGCCATGCCCGCGCGCGGCACCGCTCCTGTTCGCTCATGCCGCGCCAAAGCGACTTCCATCGCTCGACCCGTCCCCGCGCCGGGACGGGTTCTTCAGCACGTAGAACTGATTCGGCAGTTACCAGCCGGCCGGTGCTGGTGTAGGCGCTCTGCGCGATCTTCAACCGGCGCTCGAACACGTCGTTCGGCAGCGCGGCCAAAGCCCTCCACCTGCCCAACTCCGACGTTGAAACGCCAAGCGCACAAGCTACGTCCCGAAGACTCATGTCGGGCGTTACGCTTGCTCCGTGTTCGGGCCTGATCTTGCGCCGGGTCATGTCGCGCCCACCTGTGCGAGGAACCGGTCGACTTCGGCAAGGTCGGCCAGGACGCGGACCTGGCCCCAGCGAGCCGCGAAAAAGCGCACGTGGCCGTCGTCGGCGTCGCTGCGCCAGAGCTGCCAACCTGCGAGCGCCGCGCGGGCCGCGCGCTCATGAAAGCCCTTGGCGGCGCTCACTGCGCGGCCTCCGCCGCGGTGGCTGCCTCCATGTCGCGGCGCCAGGCGGCTGCGGCCTCAACGCTGATGAGGGTCCTACGGCCGACCTTCATCAAGGCCGGCCCGGCGCCGTCCTTCAGCAACTGGTAAAGATGCGTCCGACTGACGTTGTGCGCATCGCAGAACTGCGGAACCGTGTAGGTCGCTTGCGGCGCGCTGCCAGCGTTCTTGGGTGAGTCGTTCATCGTTCGCCTTTCGCCAATTGGTGGCGGTTGAAAACGAACGAATCAGACCCCTGCGCCCCGAACTAACCGGGTTTTTTCTTCCTGGCCTTCGCTAAGATTTTTTGCACGTTGCGCTCGGACGTGCCAGCCTCCCGCGCTACTTCCTGCGTTGGCGTTGGGTGCCACGCCGCTTCGAGCGCGGATCGCCTGCGCAGCACTTTCTCATGGTCAACCTTTCGCGGGCGCCCGCCGCCGTAGCGAGACGACAGGAAGGCGTGCAGGGGCTCTAGGACCTCCAAGACGGACTCGCCGGGCACGAAGCCGGTAACGACCTCCTCAAACAGGTACACCAGGCGTCCGGTCGTGATGGATGCCCGTACCTCCGGGCGCGCGAGCGTCGCCCGCAATGCCGCCATCAACACCTCCTTGGCGGCGTGGTCTGGGTGCTGCCGGAGCCGGTCCCTCCGTGCGATGGCTGCTTCGTACTGCTCTTGCGCGGGCAGGGCGAGAACGTCATCGTATGGCGCTGCTCGCGCCAGGCGGTCGGGCAGGATCGTCTCGCCCTTGCGAGTCTTCGGCGTCTTCGCCATGCGCACCCCCTTCGTGGTGCCCTTCATTGGGCGCCCCCGGCAGCGGGTGAAGGTGTCCCGCGTTTCCGCCGGCCGGCGCAGCCGGGGGCGAACAAGATCAGGCAGCAGACCACACGAGGCGCAGGTGCGAGCAATCGCGCGACGGCCTGCCGTCACGGCGCGGTACTGGCGCAACTCCGTGAATCACGTTGATGTAGCCTTGCACGCGATGCAGGACTTCTGCATGCCCCAGCAGCTGAATGGCGGTTTTCAAGGCTTCGCCGCCGGCCGCCGCCGGCGTCTCGCGCTCGGTTGCGACTCGTGCGCGCCGCTTCGCCAACTCGTCGGCGACCGGAACCAGTTCGGCAAGAAACTGGCCTTTCGCCCGCCTTCTGAGGGTCAGCCGTCCCGGCGTGCAGACGCGCCCGTTTCCGGTGGGCGCGCCTTTCGGCATGAGCGTGACGCTGCACTTCGGCAGCCCCGGTTCACCAGGGAACAACTCAGCGGGCGCGAGCCCGGCCGCGACCAGCGCATCCTTGGTGCCGAGGAAGTAGTCGAGCATGTCGTCGCTGCGGCAGGGCTGCATGTAGATCTTCGCGAGGGGGGTGTATGTGCGCCAGGGTCGGCGGCCGGCGGCCCGCGGCGCCGGTGCGTGGACAATCTTGTTAGCCATGATTGATGGTCCTTCCATCGTTGTGGTTAGGGCCCGCGCGGTGTTCGTAGCGCCTCGCGGGCCCGCCTTGTTGCCGCTGGTCCGCAGCGGCCACGGTGCCCGGCAGCCGGCCGGGCGGCGGTTCAAAGTGCCTGCTTCGCCATGCCGGCGAAGGCCTGGATAGCGTGCTCCTGCACGAGCTTGCCGTACGTCTTTTCGATCATCGCGGCCGACGTGCCGACCACTCGGCCCACCACGTCAATCGGTGCGCCGCTACTCACGGCATCGGTGATGAACGCATGGCGCAAGGCGTACGCAGTCACGCCGGGCATACCTGCGGCCAGCGCCGCAGCGCGCACGAGTTCATCATGGTCGCTGTGCTGCCACGCCAAGCCATCGGCACGGGTCCACAGCGGCGCCCCGGGCAGCTTCGCCTTTGCCAGCCGCTGCACCAGCGCCAAGGCGCCGGGAAGGGCCTTCAGGGGCACGCTGCGCACGCGCTTGATGGCAGGCTTGCCCTTCATGCTCCACAGCGACAGCGTGGCGCTGTGAGCGTCGTAGTCGGCCACGGTGGCGCGGGCCAGTTCAATCGGCCGAGCGCCGAGCAACGCCAAGCCCTCCAACAGGTCGCGCAATGCGGGCTCGCAAGCATCGAGCAACTGGCGTCGCTGCTGGACGGTCAGGTACTCGCGCGCCGTGTTGCCGGCGCCGATGTTGTCGAAGCCTGGCAGCGTGCTCCACGCTTCATCGCTTGAAACCATCTGCTCGCCGCGGGCGAAGTTGAGAACGGCCTTCAGGGTGTTCAGGTCGCGCTGCGAGGATGCCTTCTCGGCCCGGGTGGCCTGCGGCAGGCCGGCACGCCACTTCTTCAAGTGGTGCAGCCTCAAGCTATCGAGCTTCAACGCGGCGAGCGGGTTTGCCTTCAGTGGCTGCTTCCGGCTGGCCTTCTCGCGCCCGATCACACGGCGCTCTAGCCGGCCCAGCGCATCGTTCGCCGGCCCATTGCCGCGCGCGCGCAGGTGCTCGACGTATGCCACGCAGGCATCGCGCACCGTGCCCACGTCGGTGCGTATCCCGGCGGCGCGGCCATCAAACCACTCGTCGGCCGCTTTGCGCGCCGCGTCGTATCGCTCGGACGGCGGCAGGTGCTCGAAGTCGCCGAGGCTGGCCTTCGTCTTCTTCCCAGTCGCCGCGTCGCGCCAATACGCGATCCACGTGCCGATCGACGTGGCCGTCATCCGGCGGAACCCGATGTAAGCGCCGGTTGACAGCTTTAGCCAGTACGGTTCGGACCGTGGCTTGAGGCTCGCCCGGTCGGAGACCTTGGTGATGTTCGCCATGAACGAGTGGGGAAAAGTGGGGAAAACCTAGGCGAACATTCTAGCGTCCCCGCGAACCATCTTCATAGGTAAATCGGACATCGACGAACAGCCGAAAACAAATATACGATGCCTTCACACGGCAGGGGTCGCAGGTTCGAACCCTGCACTGCCCACCAATCAGCCCGCGGCCGAGGCCGAGGCCGAGGCCGAGGCCTCGGCGTTGCGTTTTCATTTGTGCGCACCGGTGGTACCGGACGATAGCTCGCTTGTTGTCGTCGGCCCGGCCCGTTGGCACGCAGCGGCGGGCAGCCGACAGGGCGATCGAGGCGGCGGGCACGACTGCAGACCGCCTACCATCGCCGCATGGACGCACGCGAAACCGCTCCCTCGGCCGAGCGCAACAAGCAAGCGATCCTCGAGGTGCTCGCGCGCGTATTGCCGCCACGCGGCCTCGTGCTCGAGATTGGCAGCGGCACCGGGCAGCACGTGGCGCACTTCGCCAAGGCTTTGCCGGCCCTCGTTTTCCAGCCCAGCGAAATGGACGTGGAGCGGCATGCGTCCATCGAGGCCTGGGCGGCCGCAGGCATGCGGTCGAACGTCAGGCCGCCCCTGGCCATCGACGTCACGAAGTGCCTCTGGCCCGTGACCGCGGCCGATGCCGTCGTGTGCATCAACGTGATCCACATCTCGCCATGGGAAGCCACGCTCGCGCTGATGGCGGGCGCCGGCAGCATCCTGCCCGCCGGCGGCGTGCTGGTGACCTACGGCCCCTACCTGCGCGGCGGCGCGCATACGTCGCAGAGCAACGAAGCGTTCGACGCGAGCCTGCGCGCAAGGAATCCGCTCTGGGGCGTGCGCGACATCGACCAGGTGGCGGAAGTCGCCGCCGATGCAGGCCTTTCGCTGGAGGAGGCCGTGCCGATGCCGGCCAACAACTTCACGCTCGTCTGGCGCAAATCCGACGGCGCCTCCCCCGGCGCGCGAGCCCTCATCGCCTGAACTCGGCAGCGGTCGTCGTGGGCCTGGCCTGCAGGCTCGAGCAGGCGCAGCTTCAAGCCCCTCAGATCATGGCCAGCGGCGTCTTGCGCCGCGGCCGCGGAAAGCGCGTCTCGATGGCCTGCCGCTCGGCGGCGTCCAGTTCGACGGCGCTGGCTGCCAGGTTCTGCTGCAAGTGCTGCAGCGTGCCCGCCTTGGCAATGGCCAGCACGCCTGGTTGGCTGCTGATCCAGGCCAGCGCCACCTGGGCGGCCGTCAGGCCACGCGGCTGGGCGATCGCGGCCAGTGCTGGATCGGCAGCCAGCGCACCTTGGTCGATGGGGCTGTAGGCCATCAGCGGCATTTGCCGTTCGCGCATCCAGGGCAGCAGGCTGAACTCGGGGCCGCGCTCGCCCAGCGAGTAATACACCTGGTTGGTGGCGCAGCCCGGGGCCCCGGGCTCACCTTGGTTCAGCAGCGCTGCCAATGCCTGCAGGTCATCGACGTCGAAGTTGCTGACGCCCCAGTGGCGGATCTTGCCGGCCGCCACCAGCGCCTGCATGGCCGCCGCCGTGTCCTGCAGCGGGTGGCTGCCGCGCCAGTGCAGCAGGTACAGGTCGATGTGGTCCAGCCCCAGGCGCTTCAGGCTGCGCTCGCACGCCGCCACCGTGCCGCGCCGGCTGGCGTTGTGCGGGTAGACCTTGCTGACCACGTACAGCGCCCCGCGGTCCACGTCGCCGGCACGCACGGCATCGGCCACGGCCTGCCCCACCACCTGCTCGGCGCCACCGTCGCCATACATCTCGGCGGTGTCGATGAGCCGGTAGCCCATCGCGATGGCGGCATGCAGGGTGCGGATCTCGTCCCGCCGCCTGCCCGCGTCTTCGCCCAGCCGCCAGGTGCCCAGGCCCAGCACGGGCAGCGGGGTGCCGTCGGGCAGCGTGGTCTGTCGCATGCGGGCTCTTGTCAGGGTGAATGGCGTCGAGCGGGCCATTCTGCCGTCGCCGAAGCACAGCGCAGCGGCGGCAGTCTCTTCGATGCCGTGCGAACCATGGTCGCGCGGTGGCCGAGCAGACGCATGTCGCCAAAGACGCACCGGGCCTTGGAGCCTTGGAGCGGGCCTCACGCGTGCTGCAGCGCAAGCTCGACGCTCACTCGCCTGGTCCGGAACGCAGTTCGGCGGCAATGACCTGGCGCAGCCACCGGCTGCCCGCATCGTCGTTGAAGCGGCGATGCCAATGCATGCGAATGACACTCGGCGGCAGCGTGAACGGAAGTTCCAGACCGACGAAATGACCGTGCCGTGCGAATGCCTCGGCGAGCTGCCCGGGCAGGACGGCGAGACGGCCCCCGACCTCGAGCAGCGGGGGAATCATCAGGTAGGACGGCAGCTCGATGCAGTCGTCGCGGCGCAGTCCATGCCGGGCCAGTTGTTCGTCGACCCGCTCCTGGATGCCCGACGTTCCACGCACGACGATCTGCGGCACCGCGGCGAACGCACGAAGGGTCAGCCTGCGCCCGATGAGCCGGTGTCCCTTGGCGACGAGACCGACGTTGCTGCGGTCGAACAGCCGTTGCTGGAAGAGCGATTCGGGCAGGCGCGGAAAGCTGCCGATCGCCAGGTCGATCTGCCCTTCGCCCAGAGCGGGCGCGATGTCTTCTTGGCGCGGCGTGCGCAGCTCCAGCCGTACTCGTGATGCCCGGGCATGGACGGCGCGAACGATCCGCGGCCACATCACGTAGGCACCGACGTCGGAATGCGCGATACGGAACTCGCGCGTCGACGTCGTCGGCTCGAATGACTCGCTCTGCAGCACGCGGTCGCGCACGCGTTCGATGATCTCGGCCACCGGCTCGGCCAGCGCACTCGCCCGTGCCGTCGGGTGCAGGCCGCGACCGGTGCGCACGAACAACGGGTCGCCGAGCAGGCTGCGCAGTCGCCCCAGGGCCGTGCTGAGTGCCGACTGGCTCATGTCGAGCTCGCGCGCCGCGAGGGTGGCGCTGCGATGTCGCAGCAGCGCATCCAGCACCGGCAGCAGGTTCAGGTCGATGGCCCTGATATCCATGTCGTGGATTTTAGATGTCGGTCTCTTGCCGTATTCGAAAGACGACCTCTTGCCTAAGCTGGCGCCTTCAGGATTCGACGACGAAGGAGACACGCATGCTTCGTACCGCCAGGCACTGGCTGCCGGCCGCGCTGCTCGCCTTGGCGCTGGGGCCCGGCGGCGTGGCGGCCGCGGCACCAAACCCGGGGCCGCTGACGATGATCGTCCCGGCCCCCGCCGGCAGCGCGCCCGACATCGCCGCACGATTGCTCGCCGACGAGCTGGGCCCGCAACTGGGCCAGACGATCATCATCGACAACAAGCCGGGTGCCGGCGGCATCGTCGCCGTGATGGCGGCGAAAACGGCCGCCGCCAGCGGGTCGAACACGCTGCTGTTCGCGCACGCCGCGGTGGCGACGATCACGCCGCTCACCTACCGCGCGGCGAAGTACGACCTCGCATCCGACTTCGAACCGGTGGCCGTTGTCGCCGAGACGCCGATGCTGTTCGTGGCCAGTGCGGCCAAGGGTCCCCACACACTGGCCGAGGCGATCGCGATGGCCAAGGCCAGGCCCGACTCGGTGGCGCTCGGCAGCACCTCGCGGGGATCGATTCCGCATCTGGCCGGCGTGCTGCTCGGGCAGATGGCCGGCGTGCAGTTCAACAACGTGCCGATGAGCGGCAGCGGCCAGGCCATCCAGGCCGTCGTCGGCGGTGACTCGGTCGTCTCGGTCGACGGCATTGCGCCGCTGCTGCCGCTGGTCAAGTCGGGCCGCCTCAAGGCGCTTGCGGTCACGTCGACCAAGGTCTTGCCAGGGCTGGAGAACCTGCCGCTGGCCAAGGACACCGTGCGTGGTCTCGAATTGACGGGCTGGTTCATGCTCTTCGCCGGGAAGGGCACGCCGGCAGCACGCGTGCAGGCGCTCAACGCCGCGGTCGGCAAGGCCCTGCAATCGCCGGCGCTGGTGCAGAAGCTGCAGACCACCCAGAACTACCCGGTGGGCGGCAGCGTTGCCGATGCGCGCGCGTTCCTCGCCCGCGAGAAGAAGCTATGGGCCAGCGCGGCCGAACGCGCCGGCCTGCAACCAGAGTAGAGACGCAGGACTTGCCATGCACGCACGCATCGATACGCACCAGCACATCGTTCCGCCGGCCTACGCAACGTGGCTTGAACGGCACGGCATCACGGCCGGCGGTCTGCCGATCCCGCAGTGGAGCGCCGAAGGCGCGCTCGAATTGATGGAGGCGGGTGGCATCGACGCAGGCATCCTCTCGGTCTCGACGCCAGGCGTGCACCTTGGGGACGATGCCCAGGCACGCCGCGTCGCGCGCGAGGTCAACGAGTTCGCCGCCGCCGTGGTCTCCCAGCATCCCGGTCGCTTCGGCTTCTTCGCCACCCTGACGCTGCCGGACATCGACGGGGCGCTGGCCGAACTCTCGTACGCCTTCGACACGCTGAAGGCCGACGGCGTGGTGCTGCTGACCAACGTTCGCGGCACCTACCTGGGCGATGCGACGATTGAACCGCTGATGGCGGAGCTGAACCGGCGCCAGGCGGTGATCTTCGTGCACCCGTCGGAACTGCCGGCGCCACCGCTGCCGGGCATCCCGCCGTTCGCGGCCGACTTCCTGCTCGACACCACGCGCGCGGCGATCAACATGGCGCGCGCCGGCTGGCTGGACCGCTATCCGGATCTGAAGATCATCCTGTCGCACGGCGGCGGCTTCGTGCCCTATGCAGCGGAGCGCATCGCGCGCATTTGCGCACCGGACGGCAGCATCGAAACCGGCATTGCGCGGCTGCGGCGCTACTGGTTCGACACCGCGCTGACGAGCAGCCCGTACGCGCTGCCGTCGCTGCTGGCGTTCGCCGACCCGGCGAGGATCACCTTCGGCAGCGATTGGCCGTATGCCCCCAAGGCGCGCTCGCTGCACTTCACCGGCCTGCTGGACCGGTTTGCACTGGACCCGATGCAGCGGCACGCCATCGACCGCGGCAACGCCGAACGGCTTTTCGCGCGGCTGGCCCGACGCATGTGATCGCCGCGCCCGCCATGGCGCGCCAGGGCCGGTTCGCCGCATGCTTTCGCACTGGGCTCACGGCGCGGCGGTCACCGGCGGCTTGACACTCGCGCAGCGCCAGGCTTGCCACTACTTCGTGCCGGCGACCAATCGCTCGAAGATGTCGTCGCCGCCCATCTGGCCGCCCTTGAGCATCAACTGCACGCCATCCAGCACGGGTGACGCGCTGCGCAGCGTGCACAACGGCGCGCCGGGCGCGACCAGCCCGGCGAAGCTCAGGCCCCAGGCGTCGAGCGCCTGGACGGCGTGGCTCGAGGTGTCGCCGCCGGCGACGCCGATGCGCTTGACCGGCGTGAGCTGCAGCACTTCAGCGAGCAGTAGCCCGCCCGCGTGGGCCAGCGTGCGCGAAGCCACCGGCGCGCGCGCGCCGCCGGGCGGCACGGTGCAGGCGAGTGCATGCCGTCCTGCGCCCAGCCGCGCCGCGAGGTCGCGCGCCGCACCGCTTCGGTAGCCGCCGTCGGCCTCGACGAGGCGTTCGGCATCCAGTCGCACGACATCGAACGACCGGGCGCCGGCCACCTGGCGCGCGGTGATCGGCGACAAGCTGCCGGCCAGCGCGAGCACGGGGCCGTTCGCGGCCGCGATGCCGCCGGGCGCGTCGATGCAAGCGCTGGCGGTCCCGCGCAGCGCGCCGGCAACGGCCTCGGTGACGCTGCTCGGGCCGACCGCGAGCAGGCCGCGATCAGCCGACTCGGCAGACCCGGCAGTCTCGGCCGACGCGGCCGACTCGGCCAGCAGCCGGCGTCCGAGGGCCAGCAGATGGGCCGGCTCGGCAACGTCCCACAGCAGCATCGGCCGGCCGGCGTCGCGCTCGGCCCGCGCATGCGCGGCGAGCGCGGCGTCGCCGGCGGCATACAGCGTCCACGGCACGAGGCCGATGTTGCGCAGTTGCTGCGCGGCAAGATGCGCGCGCAGGTCCGACTCGTACATGGGCGTCACCGGATGACGGCTCATCGTCGGATGGCGGTCGAGCCGGAACACGTTGCCGCCGGTGCCCGCGGCCGCGAACAGATGCCCGAAGAGGCAGTAGCGGCCGAGGTTCGGCTGGCCGCCGACGATGGCGAGGGCATCGTTGCCGGTGGCGGGCTGCAACACGCGCACCGCCTCGCCGATGTTGCCGACGGCGGGCGCGCTGTCGAAGGTCGAGCAGGTCTTGTAGTGCAGCACGCGCGGGCGCAGGCGGCGCGCCAGCGCGGCCACCGGCGCCAGTTCGTCGCGCATCTCGGCCGGCGTCATCGAGCGCGCCGAGCCCGCGATGCCCAGGCAGTCGTGCTCGCCGATCGACCGCAGGCGCGCCTCGTCCGGCACTTCGAGCAGCAGCAGGCTGCGCAGCCCGGCGCGCCTGGCGGTGGCCAGCGCGTCGGTCGCCCCGGTGAAGTCGTCGCCGTAGTACAGCAGCGCGGGCGACGCGTTCATCGCCCGATCACGCCTTGCCGAAGAAGCGCAGCGCCGCGGCCAGCTCGGGCGCGTCGCGCGCCGCGTCGTCGAGGCGGTGGCCGGCGCGCGCGGCGGCCCAGGCCTGGCGGATGCTGGTGACGCCCGCGGCCGGGCCGCCCGGGTGCGCGAGGATGCCGCCGCCGGCCATGAACAGCAGGTCGTCGCGGCCGACCGCCTGCCAGGTGATGGGCACGGTGCCGGCCCACTGACCCGACGAGAACGCCGGCATCACCGCGTCGTCGATGCCCTCGGCCAGCGGCGTGTAGCAGTCGCGCGCCGACTCGACGACTTCATCGTCCGCCTGCGAGAACTTGCCCTGCAGCCCGTGCACGTGCAAATGGTCGACGCCGGACAGCCGCCACAGCGTCTGGTAGGCCTGGAAGCCCATGCCCAGCAGCGGGTGGCGCGCCAGCGCACCGAACCCGTTGCGATGGCCGTGCAGCGCCAGCGGCGTGTGGCGGCGCAGCGTCTGCACCGCGGACAAGCCGCACCAGTTGAGGCTGACCATCGCGCAGCTGCCGCCTTCGCGCTCGATCAGGTCGGCGTGGCGCCGCATCGCGTCGGTCTCGTCGCTGACGTTGAAGGCCACCATCACGGGCTTGCCGGTGCGCTCGCGGTGCGCGCGCACGACGGCCATCACCGCCGGCACGCGCTCGGCCAGCGGGGCGTGCGCCGGGTCGGCACAGACCTCGTCGTCCTTGATGAAGTCGACGCCCGCGGCGCACAGCCGCGCCACCAGCGCGGCCGTGTCGGCAGCGGACAGGCCGACGTTGGGCTTGAGGATCGTTCCCACCAGCGCGCCTTCGGCGACGCCGGTGGCCGCGCGTGTGCCCACGATGCCCTGGCGCGGCCGCTCGAAGCGGCGGCGATGGGCGGCCGGCAGCGCCAGCCGCTCCAGGCGCAGGCCGGTCACTTCGCCCAGGTCGTAGAGGTTGCCCGCAACGGTCGCCGCCAAGGTCGCGAGGTTGGCGCCGACGTTGGCGCTCGGGAAGGCGAGTTGCACGCGCGCCCGCCGGTAGGGGCCGCCGCGCCGCTGGCGCGTGAGCCAGGCGTTGGGCAGGCTGGGCGCATCGACGCTGCCGAGTTCGTCGATGCGCACGACGGTGGCGCGCGCGCGTTCGCGCAGCGCGTCGGTCTCGCCCTCGACGCGCGTGAAGGTGCCGCACGACTGTTCGCCGGCCATCACCTCGGCGACCTTCGCGGGGTCCAGCGGCGTCTCGATCAGGTAGGTGGCGCGATAGCGCTCGCTCATGACCACCGGCTCACAGCTTGCCCAGGTCGGGGAAGGGGCGCACCGGGTCCTCGCCGTCCCAGCCTTGCGCGGCCTCGCGGATCAGCTTGAACAGGCGGCCCTTCGGCCCGGCGACTTCCGACAACTCGATCGTCGTGCCCGGAGGGCCGCCGGCGCGGTCGTCGAAGTAGACGAAGCGGCCGTTCTCGCCCACTTCGCCGCTCATGCACACGGTGAAGCCGGCGGCCTCGGCGCGCTGCAGGTCGGCATCGAAGGCTTCGGTCCAGTAGGCGACGTGCTGCGCGCCGGCATGGCCTGCACGCATGAAGTCGCGGTACATCGACGGCACGTCGTTGCGCGTCTGCAGCAGTTCGAGCTGCAGGCCGCCGGCATTGGCCAACGCCACCGAGTTGTGCGGTTCGTAGCGCTCGCCGCGGTAGGTGTAGTTGCGGATCGGCACCTTGGCGTTGTAGTACCACGGTCCGACGCCGAGCACCCGCGACCAGTAGTCCATCGCCGCCTCGATGTCGGGCACGAGGTACGCCACCTGGCGGATCTCGCCGAAGAATCTGCTCATGCCATCCTCTTGAATGCGGCTGCTATTTGAGAAAGCCGGTCGAAACCCAGGGCACGGCGGGGGCGGCGACCAGGCCGATCGCCGAGGACCAGATCCGGCGCGTGCCCGGACGGGGGGAGGAAGTGCCGCTCATCTCGGTCAATCCGCCTTGCGGTGGTCGATGACCACGGCATTCACGAACAGGAAGAAGCCCATGAAGGACGCGAAGAACACCACGTCGCGCAGGGCGATGACGCCGCGCGTCAGGCTGTTGAAGCGTTCGGTGATGGACACCGCGCGCGCGATTTCCGCCAGCACGGGCATGCGCTGCGACAGGAACTCGGTCACCACCGGGCTGCCGGCCGCGGCGAAGACGAAGCAGACGGCGACGGCGAGCACGAAGGCGACCACCTGGTTCTTGGTCATCGCCGACATCGCCGCACCGACCGCCAGGAACGCGCCCGCGACCAGCAGGCAGCCGGCATAGCCCGCGAGGATCACGCCATTGTCCGGGTTGCCGAGGTAGTTGACCGTCAGCACCAGCGGGAAGGTCAGCGCCAGCGCGATGGCGCAGAAGGCCCAGGCGGCGAGGAACTTGCCGACCACCGCTTGCCATTGCGGCAGCGGCAGCGTCAGCAGCAATTCGATGGTGCCGAGCCGGCGTTCCTCCGCCCACAGCCGCATGGTCAGGGCAGGCACCAGGAACAGGAACAGCCAGGGCACGAAGGTGAAGAACGGCCCCAGTTCCGCCTGCCCGCGGGCGAAGAAGCCGCCCAGGGTGAAGGTCAGCGCGCCGGCCATCATCAGGAAGATGACGATGAAGACATAGGCGACGGGGGTGGCGAAATACCCGGCAAGCTCGCGCCGGGCGACGATCAGCGCACCCATCAGGCGGCTTCCTTCGGCATGGTCAGGTCGCGGAACACCTGCTCCATCGACTGCCCCGAAGCGACCAGCGCCTGCGGCGTCGAGTCCGCCAGCACGCGGCCGCCGGCGATGATGATGGCGCGCGAGCACACCGCGTCCACTTCCTCGAGGATATGGGTCGAGATCAGGATCGCCTTCTGCGGCGCCATGCGGCGGATCAACTGCCGCACCTCGTGCTTCTGGTTGGGGTCGAGCCCGTCGGTGGGTTCGTCCAGCACCAGCACCGGCGGGTCATGCAGCAGGGATTGCGCGAGCCCGACGCGGCGCTTGAAGCCCTTGGACAGCGTCTCGATCGGCTGCAGCTGCACGCCTTCGAGCTGCGTCAGCTCCATCGCATCCTCGACCCGCTCCGCCGCCTCGATGCCGCGATAGCCGCGGATGCGGGCGACGAATGTCAGGAAGGCGGTGACGGTCATTTCGGGATAGGTCGGCGCGCCTTCGGGCAGGTAGCCCAGGCTGCGCTTGGCGGCGACCGGGTGGTCCACCACGTCCTGCCCGCAGATGCGCGCGGTGCCGGCGGTGGGCGTCACGAAGCCGGCGAGCATCTTCATCGTCGTGGACTTCCCGGCGCCGTTGGGGCCGAGGAAACCCACGACCTCGCCGCGGTCCACCGAGAACGACACATCGTCCACGGCCGTGAAGGCGCCGAAGCGCTTGGTCAGGCGCTCGATCTCGATCAAGGCGGGCAAGGCCGGTCTCCTGCGCTGCGTCGTACCGGGAAGGGTGGCCGGTTTGGCGCGGTGCGGGGCCGGGCGCAAGCCCCCCGGACCCGCCTAGTC
>Ga0102832_1001159_pt1 | contig 23004 bp, 19 predicted proteins | sample EBPBio282013_DNA_FD_88942 | JGI IMG/M metagenome (GOLD analysis project Ga0102832, IMG submission 88942) | Wastewater treatment Type I Accumulibacter community from EBPR Bioreactor in Madison, WI, USA - Reactor 2_5/28/2013_ DNA (Illumina Assembly) | ecosystem: Engineered > Bioreactor > EBPR >... | reverse complement strand
AATCCGCGCCCGGGTCCTGCATCGAGTCCTCGGGCGGCTGCCCCAGTCGGGCCGCTTGGTCATCGTCGGTCACAGCCTCGGTTCGGTCATCGCTGCGGACCTCGTACGACGCCTGCCGGAGGGGCTCGAGGTTGTGGGGATGGTGACGATCGGCAGCCCGCTGGCCCACCCGGAATTCGCAGTCGACAAGCTCCGCGACATGCTGAAGGAGCCGCCGACGAACCTCGGCTGGTGGGTGAACTTCTGGAACGCTGCTGACCCGGTGACGACCCATCGAGGCATTTCCTCGGTGTTCCCCTGGATCGTCGACTTCCGCATTCCGACAGTCGTGGGGGTCCACTGTCATGACGCGGAGACGTACCTCGCCGACAGGGCCGTCGCAGCGGCCGTGGGGCTCGGGCTCTTCGGATCCTTGTGCAAGGACCTTGTGCCAGCGGACAGCGGGTTGCAGGTCCCGCTCGACTTTGCCGAGACCGTCGCGCTCATGGCGCTGCGATACGCCCACCTTACGAAGGCCAGGCTCGAGGGCGAGCAGCGTGATCGGTACGCGGAAGCACTGCGACGGGTGCAGGCGAGCACGGTGGAGCTGGTTCGGGCGCGCAACGAGCAGGAAGGACGCCCTGTGCCGACGGAGATCGCCAGGCTCTCAGTCGACCTGTCCGATCCCGATTCGGTGCCGCCGGAACCCCGTCCGGTCAGTCAACTGTCCAAGGAGGACGCGATCGTGCCGCTGCTGAGCGTCGCCGCGTCGAATGTGATTCGCCCCTTCGAGATCAGCGTCGGGATGGATACGCGCCGACAGGCGATGGAGGACCTCACCGCCGAGATGTGGCTCGGAGGCCAGATTGGCGCGGACGTGCTCGCCTCCGCGGAGGAGGCCCGGAAAGCTCTCGCCGATGGAACGAACTGGGTCAAGTGGGTGGCTCTCGGAATGGGCGCCGCTGCGCTGATCGCCGCCACCGGTGGTCTTGCCCTTGCCGTCGCGCCAGGTGCTTTCGGCGCCGCAGCGATCACGAGTGCGTTGGCTGCGTTCGGCCCGGGCGGGATGATCGGGGGACTGCTCACAGCCGGCACGTTGGTGACCGCCGGCGGTGGGGGGATCGCCTTTGGTTTGGCCAGTCCAGCGACCACCGCGGAAACGGTAGAAGCTGTCGTCGGTGCCCGATTGGCAGCGGCACTGCTTCGCCAGCGCCAGGGGCTCGAACAGGACCCCGCGACGTGGTCCGATCTGGTCGAGACGGGGATCGCCGTTCGCCGTGAGTATGCGCGCCTGCAGACCATCTCCGACGATTCAGCACCGTCTCTGAAGGAACTGCGACGAAAGCTCGTTGCTGTTGACCGTGCCCTCACCTACCTGAGCAAACTCGGCCTGGCGCCCGGTCAATCGGCCTCGGACGAGGTAGGCCACGGCTCCACCTGAGATGGCGGGCCCACGGCGCGAACAGCGCCGAGTAGGGCTCTTCGGTGATCGGCCGGTCAGCGAGCGGTATCCTGCGCGTCCACGGGGAGCGGTGTGGGCTCCTCCCGCGTGGCCCGGGCGGGCATGGAGGCCTCCGGTGCGGCGAGTTGCGGGGTGACGGTCTGCGTCGTCGGCACGGCCTGGCGCTCCGCGGCGGCCCGCTCCCGCTCGATGAAGGCGCCCAGTTCGTTGATCGTGGTCATGATCGGGGACGGGAAGACCACGGTGGTGTTCTTGTCCACTCCGATCTCGACCAGGCTCTGAAGGTTGCGGAGCTGGAGCGCGAGGGGGTGGGCCATCATGATGTCCGATGCCTCTCCGAGCGTCCCCGCGGCCATGAACTCGCCCTCAGCGTTGATGATCTTGGCCCGCTTCTCGCGCTCGGCCTCCGCCTGCTTGGCCATCGCCCGCTTCATGCTGTCGGGCAGCTGGATGTCCTTGAGCTCCACCAGCGTCACCTCGACACCCCAGTCGAGGGTGGTCATGTCCAGGATCTCCCGGATGTCGAGGTTGATCCGGTTCGTCTCCGCCAGGGTCTCGTCCAGCGTGTGCTGGCCGACCACCTTCCGCAGTGTGGTCTGGGCGATCTGGTCGATCGCGGTCGGCGTGTTCTCGATCGCGAGCACCGACTTCTTCGCGTCGATCACGCGGAAGTAGGCCACGGCAGAGATGTCGACGCTGACGTTGTCCTTGGTGATGATCCCCTGCGACTGGATGGGCATCGTCACGATCCGGGTCGACACGCGGTGCAGCACGTCCACGAACGGGATGATGAACCTCAGCCCGGGCTGGAGGACGGCGATCACCCGCCCGAAGCGGAAGAGCACGCCCTGTTCGTACTGCTTCACGATCCTCGCAGACAGGCTGAACAGGCCCACCAGGACGACACCCACACCCGCGTAGATCCACATCGCGATTCCGTTCGACGCCGTATCGCGGATCGCCGGGATCACCGCTTCGACCCGCAGTGTGAGTCTACTCGCGGGCCCTACAGGGGTGGTTCCGTCCGGCGTGGAATCGCGGCGGGGGACAGTGAACAGGTGTTCGAATAACTCAGGAAATCGTCAGGATCACAAGCGTGTTTGGACCCGCTGCCGACACCATTTCTGTCAGTAGGGGGTGGTTGACTGGAGGTATGGGACGGGATGCGGTCAGCCCGATGGAGGCATTGAGCCGAGTCGAGGGAATGCTCGACGGGCTCGAGCTGGACGCCGTGCCGCGGGGGCAGCGGCTGGCCTGCGCCCAGCGTGCCCGCGGGCTCGCTTCCCGGCTCACCGCGATGGCCGCGATGTGGCTGGCGACTGCCGACGCAGCGCAGGACTCCCTGCGCGAGTCGGGAACGCCGACGACCTCGTGGCTGGCGGTGCGGGGCGGGCTGTCCAGGCGCGAGGCGGCCGGCTTCCTGCATCAGGCGCGAGACCTCGCCGAGCGCCCGGAAGTGGCGTACGCGGCCGCCGCCGGACGGATCAGCATCGGGCAGGCCCGGGCGATCGGGACGGTTCTCGGTGGGCTGGGCCTCGAGGAGGACGGCCAGCGGGCCGAGGCGGAGCGGATCCTGCTCGGCCTGGCGGCTGCCATGGACAGCGACCGGCTCGCGAAGGCTGCTCCGGAGGTGTTGCGCGCGGTCGCGCCGGACGCCGCGGAGGAGGCGCTGGAACGGCGGCTCCAGCGGCAGTCCGAGGCGGCGCGGCGCAACCGCTCGCTCGTCTTCTGCAGGGACGGCAACGGCTCCATCACCTTCAACGGCAGCCTTCCCCTGGTGGACGGGGAGGCGTGGCTGTCGATCCTCGAGACCTACACCGAGTCACGGAGGCGTACCGCGCTCGAGGAGCGCGACCCGCTCGCCGAGGGACTGAGCCCGCAGCAGCGCCGGGCCGATGCACTGCTCGACATGATCCGCGCGCACCGGGCGGGCGGACCTACGTCGCGTGCTGGCCGGGAACGTCCTCGCGTCGTGGTGACGGTCGACTACGACAAGCTTCGGGCCGAGGCATCCGGGGCGGGTCTGATCCCGGACGGCCAGCCGGTGAGCGCCGGCGACCTGCGCCGCCTTTGCTGCGATGCGGGCATCCTCCCGGCGGTGCTCGGCGGCCCGGGCCTCGTGCTGGACGTGGGGCGAAGCCGCCGTCTGGTCACTCCGGACCTCCGCGTGACGCTCGAGCTGCGGGACGGGGGATGCGCGTTCCCCGGCTGCGAGGTGCGTCCCGCAGCCTGCGAGGCCCACCACGTCGTGCCCTGGTGGGCGGACGGAGCAACGGCGCTTTCCAATCTCATCCTGTTGTGCCACCACCACCACGCACTGGTCGAACCGGCCCGGTACCGGACACGCGACCAGTGGGAGGTGCGGATCGCCGCCGACGGGATTCCGGAGGCCGTGCCGCCACGACGATGCGATCCGGACCGGGTACCCCTCCGCCACGCGAGGCACCGACCTGCCCACATCAGCCCACCGGGAGCCGGCCCGCCCGGGGCGCCGGGAGAAGGGCACCACTCGCGGGCCCGCGAGCAGGGCCGTCCGCCTGACGGGGGAGTGCGAGAGGTGGCGAGCAACGCCGCCGATCACACCGCTGCGTGAGTAGGACGCGACCCGGGGCGGACGGTTTGCCTGAGTCAGGCGCCGTCAGATCGGTGGCGAAGCACTCTCCGGAGGAGTCCGCAGGTCAGCTGTTCCAGCGGAGGATCGCGGGCGACTCCTTCTCGCGGCCGAGCACGGAAACGCTGCCGACCTCGAGCGGGAAGCTCTGCCCGAAGATGATGGGGAAGTCGAGCCAGCACAACGCGAGTACCCGCGACGCGTGGCCGTGCCCGAAGCAGATCGCCCGCTCCGCGCCCGAGGCACGCACCCGGGCCACCACCCGGGTCAGCCGGGCGCGGACCTCTTCGGCCGACTCACCGCCCGGGCACCCGTTGAACCAGATGCGCCAGCCCGGCCAGCGTTCGCGGATCTGCGGGCTGGTCAACCCCTCGAACTCGCCGTAGGACCACTCGGCGAGGTCCTCGTCCACCTCATGGTCGCCGAAGCCGGCCAGCTCCGCCGTCCGCCGGGCCCGCAACCGGGGGCTGCTGAGCACCAGGTCGAATCGCGACGGGTCGAGCCGGTCCCGCAGGGACCGGGCCTGCGCCACGCCCTCCTCGGTGAGGTCCAGGTTCGTGACCGAGGTGTGCCGTCCGGTCTGCGTCCACTCGGTCTGCCCGTGCCGTACGAGGTAGAGGACCGTCATTCGTTGTCTCCTCCGGTGCTCCGCACGGCGGCGGACGCCTGGCCCCCCACCAGGTCGCCGGCGTCCGGCCACACCCAGTCGGCGATCTCGGGCAGGTCGGTGCCCCATTGGTAGGCGTAGGCGCGGGCCTCGATGCGGCGGTCGACCATGTTCTGGCGCAGCGTCGCGTACCGGGCCCGCAGCGACGGCACGCGATCGATGACGTCGATCACGAGGTGGAAGCGGTCGATGTCGTTGCGCATGCACATGTCGAACGGCGTCGTGGTCGACCCCTTCTCCTTGAACCCCCGCACGTGCAGGTTGGCGTGGTTCGTGCGGCGGTAGGCCAGCCGGTGCACCAGCCACGGGTAGCCGTGGAAGGCGAAGATGATCGGCTTGTCGCTGGTGAAGATGGTGTCGAAGTCGGAATGGCTCAGGCCGTGGGGGTGTTCGGCGGCGTCCTGGAGCCGCATAAGGTCGACCACGTTCACCACCCGCACCTTCAACTCCGGGATGTGGGTGCGCAGCAGGTCGGCCGCGGCCAGCACTTCCAGGGTCGGAACGTCACCGGCGCAGGCCAGCACCACGTCCGGTTCGGTGCCGGGCTCCTCCGTGCCGGCCCACTCCCAGATGCCGAGGCCCCGGGTGCAGTGCGCGATGGCCTCGGCCATGTTCAGGAACACCGGCTCGGGCTGCTTGCCGGCGACCACGACGTTGACGTACTGCTTGCTGCGCAGGCAGTGGTCGAACGTCGACAGCAGCGTGTTGACGTCCGGCGGCAGGTAGATCCGGATCACCTCCGGGCTCTTGTTGAGCACCACGTCGAGGAAGCCGGGGTCCTGGTGGCTGAAGCCGTTGTGGTCCTGGCGCCACACGTGGGAGCTGAGCAGGTAGTTCAGGGACGCGACCGGACGCCGCCAGCCGATCTCGTTGGTCGACTCCATCCACTTGGCGTGCTGGTTGAACATCGAGTCGACGACGTGGATGAAGGCCTCGTAGGAGTTCATCAGGCCGTGCCGTCCGGTGAGCAGGTAGCCCTCCAGCCAACCCTGGCACTGGTGCTCGCTCAACACCTCGACCACCTGGCCTTGGCGGCGCATCGGGTCGGGGGCGTCGGTGGGCAGGTAGTCACCGAGCCACTGCTTCGGCGTCGCCTCATACATCGCCTGCAAGCGGTTGGACGCGGTCTCGTCCGGCCCGAACACCCGGAAGTTCGCCGGGTTGCGCCGCGACACCTCGGCCAGGAACTCACCCAGCCGCTTGGTCGACTCCACCATCGGCCCGCCGTGGCCATCGGCGTCGGGTTCGACGGCGAAGTCGCGGAAGTCGGGCATCAGCAGGTCCTTCAGCAGCAGGCCGCCGTTGGTGACCGGGTTGGCCGACATCCGTCGTTCCCCGGACGGACGCAGGGCGCCCAGGCGTCCCACCAGCGCACCGTCGTCCTCGAACAGCTCCTCGGCCCGGTAGCTGCGCAGCCAGTCCTCGAGCACCTTCAGGTGCTCATCGGAGTCGCGGGCGCTGGCCAGTGGCACCTGGTGGCTGCGCCAGTGGTCCTCGGTCTGCTTGCCGTCCACCGACGACGGCCCCGTCCAGCCCTTCGGGGTGCGGAAGACGATCATCGGCCAGCGCGGGCGCTCCACGGCGTCCGGGCCGGCCTGCGCCGCTGCTGCCTTGATCTGCGCGATCCGGTCCAGCGCGTCGTCCAGCACGGCGGCGAACCGCTTGTGCGCCTCGAGGTGGTCGTCGTCGACCCCGGCGGTGAAGAACAACGGCTCGTGCCCGTAGCCGCGCATCAGGTCGGCGAGCTCTGCCTCCGGGATCCGGGCCAGCACGGTCGGGTTCGCGATCTTGTAGCCGTTCAGGTGCAGCACCGGCAGCACGACGCCGTCGGTCACCGGGTTGATGAACTTGTTGCCGTGCCACCCGGTGGCCAGCGGACCGGTCTCGGCCTCGCCGTCACCGACCACCGCGAAGGTGATCTGGTCCGGCGCGTCGAACACCGAGCCGTACGCATGCGACAACGAGTAGCCCAGCTCGCCGCCCTCGTGGATCGAACCCGGGCACTCCGGCGACACGTGCGACGGGATACCGCCCGGGAACGAGAACTGCTTGAACAGCCGGCCCAGCCCCGCCTCGTCAGGCGTGATGCTCGGGTAGACCTCGGTGTAGGTGCCGTCGAGGTACGCGTTCGCGACCAGCCCGGGTCCGCCGTGGCCAGGCCCCGCGATGTAGATCGCGTTCAGGTCACGCTCCACGATGGCCCGGTTGAAGTGCGCGTAGAGGAAGTTCAACCCGGGCGTGGTTCCCCAGTGGCCCAGCAGGCGCCGCTTCACGTCGTCGCGCGAGAGCGGACGCCGCAGCAGCGGATTATCGAGCAGGTAGATCTGGCCCACCGAGAGGTAGTTGGCCGCCCGCCACCACTGCTCGAGCAGTTCGGCGGTCTCGTCGCTGATCATGGTGCTCCCGTCGTCGGTTGGCCGTCGCCTCATTCTTTGCCCGCCTCGTGCAGGTATCAACCAACACGGGGCGCGGATCTGACGACCAGTGGGTATTACCCCGTAGCGGAATAGGCCCTCGGCCCCCGCTGTTGGGGTGTTCAGCGCGGTTCTCGGACGGGAGGTCGGGCGTGGATCGTGGTCAGCGAGCAGTTCTGATCGTCGGCATGTTGAGCGAGGCATCCGAGGCGATCGTCGCGGACGCCGACGTCGAGCAGGTCATCTGCCGGCACCTGGCGGAGGGCGTTCAGGCGGACGCCGCCGTGTGCTTCGTGCCGGGCGCCGACGGCGGACGAGTCCTCGGCGGGCATCCGGACCGCACGATCGCGTCCGTCCTCGCCCAGTCACTGGACGACGCCGACTTCGCCTCGGCCTCACAGGCCCCGCTCCAGGTGCGGGCGGTCGGCCTCGGCCACGTCCTGGTCGTCGCACCGCCCCCACTCGAGCTCGCCGAGGACGGCACCGAGCGCCGTGCGCTCGCCTTCTCGCGGGCCGACGGGTTCGACGAGGCGGGCGTGCTGCTGCTCCACGAGGCCATCCCGCCGCTGACCGCCCTGATGCCCCACGCGATCGCTGTCACCGAGCGCAGGGAGAAGGCCCGCGCCGGCAGGGACGCGGCGCGCGAGTTCGGACTCACCGGCCGCGAGCTGGAGGTCCTCGAACTGCTCGCGCAGGGCCTGCTGGCCACGTCCATCGCGTCGCGGCTCTCGCTCTCGCCCCGGACCGTCCACAAGCACCTGGGCAACATCTACGACAAGCTCGGCGTGCACGACCGCCTCGTGGCGGTCAGCCTCGCCCGTGGACGCGGCCTCGTCGCCGCCTGACCTGTCCGGGGACGCCCCAGGCTCAGGGCTGTTCCGCCAGCGTGAGGCTGGTGGTGCGTGCCGACCCGTCCCGCACGTAGTCGACCGCGACCGCCTGGCCCACGTTCGCGCTCACCAGCAGCCACGCGAGCGACACGCTGTTGGCCGGCCCACCGTTCAGCCCGGTGATCACGTCGCCCTCCTCGAGCCCGGCTTCTGCCGCCGGTCCCGCCGGGGCGACCGCCTGCACGAAGAGCCCCGCACTGGTGCCGAAACGGTCAGCGGTGTCCTGGCTGATCTCCGCGGTCTGGGCACCGATCCACGGATGCGTTGCCCGGCCGCTGGCCAGCAACTGGTCGACGATCCGCTGGGCCGTGGACGCCGGCACGGCGAAGCCGATGCCCACGCTGCCGCCGCCGGCGACGCCCTGCGCGTTCGGGACGGTGGAGATGGCGGTGTTCACGCCGACCAGGCGGACGTCGCAGGTCACCAGCGGGCCGCCGGAGTTCCCGGGGTTGATCGACGCGTCGGTCTGGATGGCGCCGGCGAGCACCGTCGTACCACCGCTGGCCTTCGGAGCGGGGACGTGGCGGTCGAGGGCGCTGACGATGCCGCTGGTGACGGTGCCGGACAACCCCAGCGGGGCACCCAACGCCACCACGGGCTGCCCGACGGTGAGAGGCTCGCGCGGTGCGAGCAGCAACGTCGGCAGCTTGTTGCGGTCGATCTTGAGGACCGCGAGGTCGGTGATCGGATCCGTCCCGACGAGGCGGGCCGGCAGTTGCTCGCCGTTGTTCAGGAGCACCTGGATGGTGCCGGAGTCGACGGCGGCGGCGATCACGTGGTCGTTGGTGAGGATCACGCCGTCCGCCCGGATCACGGCGCCGCTGCCCGACCCGGAGCCGCTCGCGCCGGTGACGAACACCGTGACCACCGACGGCAGCGCCGCGGTCGCGACCCGCGTCGTGTCACAGGCGCCCGGCGAGGGAGACAGCTTCACCGCGGCCAGGCCGCCGAGCCCGCCGCCGACCAGGGCGAGCGCCACGGCCAGGCCGATCAGCTCCAGCCAGGTGAGCGACGGTCGCTGGGACCACCAGCGGTTTCGCGCGGTCATCTCTTCCTCCTCAGTGCCCGTGCGGGCTCAGTACGCCAGGTCGGGGTCGGTGGTGAGTTCGACGTTCGCCCACACGTCGTAGCCGAGCGGGTCCAGCCCTGCGATGAGAGAGCGGCGGACCTTGTCCTCCTCCGACACGTCCCACTCTCCCGCACCGACGAGGTAATCCACCTCGACATACAGGCGGCGTCCCAGCTTGGTCGCACGGACGATCGGCTCGCCCAGGCCGAACTCGCCTGCGACGCGTCGTGCCTCCGCCTCGATGCCGCGGGACACTTCCGCGGGCGGTGCGGCCTCGAGGATCTCCCGGCCGCCGGAGGTGAGCAGCCGCCACGGGACGGGTGCGAGGACTGCGACGGCCACCAGCACGAGCACCGGGTCGGCGTACCGGACGACCGCCTCCCACCCGAGCGCGTCCGCGCCGGTCGCCGCCGCCGCCCCGACGGCGATGATCGCGCTGAGCAGCGCGCCGGCCTTCCACTGGTCGGCCTCTGCGGCCGCCAGTTCCGACCGCGGCGCCAGCCGGGGGAGCCCCAGCATCACCGCGATGGCCACGACGAGCGTGAGCACCCCGTAGCCGACCACGCTGGCCGGGGCCGCGTCCGTCCCGCCGGCGAGCAGCAGGGAGATCGAGTCGAACGCCGCATAGAACAGCGTGGCGGTGAGCGCGGCGCCCTGGACGACGATCGCCACCGGGATCACGGCCTCGCGGCCGAACGGGTAGCGCTCGTCGGGCTCCAGTCCGGCGGCCCAGGAGGCCAGCAGGGACAGTCCGGACAGTGCCGTCCCGAAGATGGTGAAGATGCCGTCGAACAGGACGATCCTGGCGTCTGCGACGAGGCCCCACACGACGCCGACGACGCCGACGAGCAGCGACGCGTAGACCGACAGCCGCAGCGCCCTGGCCTCGCTCACGAGCGGTACCGCGAGTCGTCGTTGACGAAGGCGTAGTAGAGCCCGATGAGCACGCCGCCGCCGATGAAGTTGCCGATCAGGGCGATGGCCACGTTGCCCAGCGCGAGGCCGACGTCGATGCCCGACTTGAGCCCGACGATCAGGAACAGGATGGTGTTGGCCACCGAGTGCTCGAGGCCGAGGAAGGCGAAGATGAAGACCGCGGTGATCATCGCCAGGGACTTGGTGAGGTCCTCCTTGATGAAGCCGTTGTAGACGAGCAGCATCGCCACGTTGATCATCAGGTTGCACAGGATCGCCCGGACGAGCAGGTCGGACCAGCCGAGCGGCCCGGCGGTCAGGTAGCCGAGCTTCACCGCGACCGCATGCTCCATCTCGGCCAGCGCCGGCCCGCTGCCCAGCGTGCTGAACACCATGAGCACCGCGACGAGCAGGCCACCGAGGATGTTGCCGAGGTAGCACAACCCGAGCATCCGGACGGCCCTGGGCCACTTCACCCGCTTGTAGTAGGCGCCGATCGAGGCGACCATCATGTTCGAGGTCAGCAGTTCGGACTTGGTGTAGTAGATGAACACCAGCGCCCATCCGAAGACCAGGGCGCCGACCAGCTTGCCGATGCCGGTGAGCGGGTTTCCCCCCACCGAGAGGGCGGAGAAGGTCGCGACGACGCTGAAGTACGCGCCGTAGAACACCGCGATGAGGATGCCGGCGGTGCCGGCCCGCTGGAGGTAGCGGACGGCCAGCTGGCCGGACATCGCCGTCTTGGTCTCCAGCGCCTCCAGAGCGGTGCTGATGAAGAACTTCCCGGGGAACAGCCGCTCGGTGTCGGTCGCCATGGGAGAACCGTGCCAGAACTGCCGGTGCGGCGTCAGCCGTCCCGCGCACCTGGGCCACCGCGGGTTTCCGGCCGCTCCCGGTCGGTCGCGCGGGGTCCCGAACGGTCACCGCGGGTTTCGGTGCGCTATCGGGCCTCTCCGGCGGGCATTTGCGCGCCGAAACCCGCGGTGAAGCGGGGACGGCGACCTGAGCGTGGCGTAGGCGCGCCGAAACCCGCGGCGAGGCGCGGGGAGGGGCGGGGTGTGGACGCCCGTCGGGCCGCGGGGAGCGTGGCAGGGTGAAGACGGGCGCCCGGAAGGGGCAGAATGGTCGCCGGACCGGCACGTGGCCGGTCGCCGTCCGGAAGGAATCCCTGTGTCTGTCTCCCTCACCGTGGTGCGTCCCGAGTCGCGCGAACCCCGGGTGGTCGAGACGGGCACTACCGGCCTCGACCTGTTCGGCACCGACCGGACGGTGGTCGCCGCCCGGGTGAACGGCGTCGTCGTGGACCTGTCCGCGGAACTTCACGACGGCGACGAGGTCGAGCCCGTCCTCGCGTCGAGCGACGCGGGCCTGGCGATCGTGCGCCACTCCTGCGCGCACGTGACCGCCCAGGCGCTCCAGCGGCTGCACGCGGACGCCAAGCTGGGCATCGGGCCGCCGATCACCGACGGCTTCTACTACGACTTCGACGTGGCGCACCCGCTGACCCCCGAGGACCTGAAGGCGATCGAGAAGGTGATGTCCGGCATCGTCAAGGAGCGGCAGCGGTTCGTCCGGCGCGCCGTGACCGACGAGCAGGCCGCGGCCGAACTCGCGTCCGAGCCGTACAAGCTCGAACTGATCGGTCTCAAGGGGTCGGCCACCTCCACCGAGGGCGCCTCGGTCGAAGTGGGTGCCGGCGAGCTGACCATCTACGACAACGTCCGCGGGGACGGCACTGTGGCCTGGAAGGACCTGTGCCGCGGCCCGCACGTGCCGCACACCGGGTACCTCGGCAACGCCTGGTCGATCACCCGCAGCTCTGCGGCGTACTGGCGTGGCGACCAGCGCAACGCCCAGCTCCAGCGCGTGTACGGCACCGCGTGGGCCACCAAGGACGACCTCGTCGCCTACCAGAACCGGCTCGCCGAGGCCGCCCGGCGCGACCACCGCAAGCTGGGCGCCGAGCTCGACCTGTTCAGCTTCCCCGAGGAACTGGGCGCCGGTCTGCCGGTGTTCCACCCGAAGGGCGGGGTGATCAAGCGCGTGATGGAGGACTACGTCCGCGAGGCCCACATCCGGGCCGGGTTCTCCTACGTCGGCACCCCGCACATCTCCAAGGAGGGGCTGTTCCACACCTCCGGGCACCTGCCGTACTACGCCGACGGCATGTTCCCGCCGATGGACGACGATGGCCAGAACTACTACCTCAAGGCCATGAACTGCCCGATGCACAACCTGATCTTCAAGGGCAGGGGACGCTCCTACCGTGAGCTGCCGCTGAGGTTCTTCGAGTTCGGCACCGTGTACCGCAACGAGAAGTCCGGCGTGCTCCAGGGGCTCACCCGGGTGCGGATGATCACCCAGGACGACTCCCACTCCTACGTGATGGCCAGCCAGGCCGCGGACGAGGTCAAGCACCTGCTGCGCTTCATCACCGACCTGCTGGAGGACTTCGGCCTCGACGACTACTACCTCGAGCTGTCCACCCGCGACACCGAGGGCGCCAAGTCCACCAAGTTCATCGGCTCCGACGAGCAGTGGGAGAAGGCGACGGCGGTGCTCGAACAGGTCGGACGGGAATCCGGGCTCGACCTCGTCCCCGACCCGGGGGGCGCGGCCTATTACGGCCCCAAGATCTCGGTGCAGGCCAAGGACGCCATCGGGCGCACCTGGCAGATGTCGACGATCCAGTACGACTTCAACCAGCCGGCCCGCTTCGGCCTCACCTACACCGGCCCGGACGGGCACCCGGCGGAGCCGGTGATGATCCACTCGGCCAAGTTCGGCTCGATCGAGAGGTTCATCGGCGTCCTGACCGAGCACTACGCCGGGGCGTTCCCTGCGTGGCTGTCGCCGGTGCAGGTGCTGGGCATCCCGGTCGCGGCGGAGTTCGAGCCGTACCTGGCCGACGTCGCCGCCCGCCTGACGGAGGCCGGCCTGCGGGTCGAGGTCGACACCTCCGACGACCGGTTCGGCAAGAAGATCCGCAACGCCCAGACCCAGAAGGTGCCGTTCATGCTCATCGCCGGCGAGCAGGACGTGGCCGCCGGCGCGGTGTCGTTCCGCTACCGCGACGGCAGCCAGAAGAACGGCATCGCTATCGACGCCGCGATCGAGGAGCTCGTCGCGGCGACCAGGCCGCCACGACGGTGACCGCGGACGCCCCGCTGGAGGACGCCGGGTCACTGCCCGGCGTCCCCGACGCGTTCCAGCGGCTCTGGACGCCGCACCGGATGGTCTACATCGCGGGGGAGAACAAGCCGACCGACCCGTCGGAGGGCAGTTGCCCGTTCTGCCGTGCGCCGGGCCTGGACGACGCGGAGGGGCTGGTGGTCCACCGAGGCCGCGCGGTGTACGCGGTGCTGAACCTCTACCCCTACTCTCCCGGGCACCTGCTGCTGTGTCCGTACCGCCACATCAGCGACTACACCGAGCTCAGCGCGGAGGAGTCGGCGGAGTTGTCCGCCTTCACCGCGCAGGCGATGACGGCGCTGCGCGCGGTGTCCGCGCCGGCCGGGTTCAACCTCGGGCTCAACCAGGGGGAGGTGGCCGGTGCCGGCATCGCGGCCCACCTCCACCTGCACGTCGTGCCGCGCTGGCGGGGGGACGCCAACTTCCTGCCGGTGGTCGCGCAGACCAAGGCCCTGCCCCAGCTGCTGGGGCAGACCCGCGAACTCCTCGCCGACGCGTGGAACGCGCTGTGAGCCCGTGGAGGGCCCTAAGCTGACCGGCATGGCCGGAGAACCGTACGACACCGAGAAGGTGCTGACGGTTCCCAACATCCTCAGCTTCATCCGCCTGGCCGGCGTCCCCCTGTTCCTGTGGCTGCTGCTCGAGCGGCAGTCGGACGTGTGGGCCGTCGTGGTGCTGGCCATCGGTGGGGCCACCGACTGGCTGGACGGGAAGCTCGCCCGCAGCTGGCACCAGCGCTCCCGGTTGGGCCAGGTTCTCGACCCGCTCGCCGACCGCCTCTACATCCTCGCCACGCTGATCGGCTTCGCGATGCGCGAGATCGTGCCGTGGTGGCTGGTGGTCCTGCTGGCGGCGCGGGACGTGCTGATGTTCACGACGATCTGGCCCTCGCTGCGCCGCCGCGGGTTCACCAGCCTGCCCGTCCATTTCCTCGGCAAGGCGGCGACCTTCGCGCTGCTGTACGCCTTCCCGCTGGTGCTCCTCGGCACTGGCGACGACCTGTGGCACACGGTCGCGCGCGTGCTCGGCTGGGCGTGCGTGATCTGGGGCGCCGGCCTCTACTGGTGGTCGGGCCTGCTCTACATCGGACAGGGCGTGGACGTCATCCGCCGGTTCCCGCTCGAGGCCGGCCCAGCGGGCGACGAGGGCAACTGAGCGGCGTCCCGGACGATACCCTTGTGCCAACGTGACGGCAGCCCGGCTGCCAGAAGGAGTACGTGCGTGTTCCCCGATGACCTTCGCTACACCAGCAAGCACGAGTGGGTTCGCCAGGGCGCCGGCAACTCCGTCCGCGTCGGCATCACCAGCTATGCCGCCGACGCGCTCGGCGACGTCGTCTACATCTCGCTCCCGCAGGTCGGCGAGGAGGTCGCCGCCGACGACGCGTGCGCAGAGGTCGAGTCGACCAAGAGCGTCTCCGACGTCTACTCGCCGGCCGGCGGCGTCGTCACCGCGGTCAACGAGCTGCTCAACGACTCCCCGGAGACCATCAACTCTGACCCTTACGGTGACGGTTGGATCTTCGAGCTGGAGCTCAGCGAGGCCGGCGAACTCGAGGATCTTCTGGACGCGGACGGCTACAGCGAGCTCGTCGAGGGCTAGGCTGAAGGTCAACCTGTCGTTGAGCCTCGATCGGGGGAGGGCTCGCTAGCCGAAGGCATGGAAGGTGGCCCACATGATGCAGTGCCCCGCGTGCGGTCATGAACTCTCCGAGGCGGTCAACTTCTGCCCGCACTGCGGTGCGAGCCTCGCGAAGATGTCTGGCGACACCACCCGGGTGATCCCGCCGGTCGTCGAGGAGTTCCAGATCGACGACCTCGCGCCGGACGATGCTGCCGCCATCGAGGCGCTGCCGTCCGGCTCGGCCCTGATGCTGGTGCTCAGGGGTGGCCAGACCGGTGCCCGCTACCTGATCGACGCCGACGTGGTCACCGCGGGACGGCACCCGCGCTGCGACATCTTCCTCGACGACATCACGGTCTCCCGCCACCACGCCCGCTTCACCCGCCGCGGTGGGCAGGTGTGGATCAGCGACGAGAACAGCCTCAACGGCACGTACGTCAACAAGACCCTGATCGACGGCGAGGTGGCCCTGCGGCGGGGCGACGAGGTGCAGATCGGCAAGTTCCGCATGGTGTTCTTCGCCGGGCAGGACTGATGGCCCTCGGACTCCGCAGCATCGGCCAGGTCCTGGCCATCCTGAAACCGGACTTCGACGACGTCTCCATCTCCAAGATCCGCTTCCTCGAGTCCGAGGGACTGATCTCGCCGGAGAGGGCACCGTCGGGGTACCGGCGCTACGCCGAGTCCGACATCGAACGCCTGCGCTACATCCTGCACGTCCAGAAGAACCACTACCTCCCGCTCAAGGTCATCCGCGAGCACCTCGACATGATGGACCGCGGCCAGGAGCCGCCCCCCCTGGGTGGACCGGGCCAGGGGGCCGCACCGGCGGTGGACGGCGTGGAGCAGGCCGCGGCGCTCGCCTCGCAGTCCCGCCCGCCCAAGCGGGCCATCCGGATCACCCGCCGCGAACTCATGGAACTCAGCGGGCTGAGCGAGCCGGCGCTCGCCGAGCTGGAGAAGCACGCGCTGGTCGTGCCGCGACGCGGCACCATCTACTACGGTCGCGACGCCCTCACCGTCGCGGTGATCTCCCGCAAGCTGGCCGCCTTCGGCATGGACGCCCGCCACCTGCGGGTGGTCAAGCAGGCCGCCGAGCGCGAGGTGGGGCTGATCGAGCAGGCGATCGCGCCGCACCTGCGCCGCAACCCGTCCAACCGGACGCTGCCCGCGGAGGTGATGCAGCTGGTGCTGCACGCCCACGCCGCGCTGCTGCGCTCCCAGCTCCCGCAGTGAGCGGCGCATGCGCGAGGTGAGGGTGATCGAGATCCGTGTCTCCACCGGGGACGCCGCGCCGCTGGTCGTGCTGGCGGAGGTCGGCGGCGCCGGCCGGCTGCTGCCGATCTGGATGAGCCACGGCGGGGCGTCCGCGATCTTCACGGCGGCGGAGGAGCCCGACCCCGACCGTCCGAACATCCACGACCTGGCCTGGAAGCTCGCCGAGGCGGCGACCGACCCCGTCCAGTCGGTGCGCATCACCGCCTACGACGACGGGCAGTACTACGCAGAGCTGGTCTGCGGCGAGCAGCGCATCCCGTCGCGGCCCAGCGATGCGATCGCGCTGGCGTTGCGCCTCGGGTGTCCGATCGAGTGCGCGGACACCGTGCTGGAGGAGGTCGGGGTGCTGCCCGGGGACGGGGTGGGCGCCGCAGAGCCCGAGGAGGCCGAGGAGGAGGTCGAGCGGTTCCGGGAATTCCTCGACAGCGTCACCCCGGAGGACTTCACCGGCGACGAGAACCAACCCTGAGGTAGCGGTTCAGACTCCGGTGCGTCGCGCGGCGCGGCGCGGCGTGTCGTTGACCCCCGTGTCGGCGGCGGATTACCGTCGTAATCCCAACGAGGTGATTCCCGAACCCTAAGCGAGGCAGAGATGAACGCTCAGCACCCGGTGCCGCCGGCCCAGGACCTGCTGTTCGACGGTGACTTCTCGCCGCTGCCCGAGGACCTCGGCTTCCGTGGCCCGGTCGCCTGCCGCGCGGCCGACATCACCTACCGCCAGCTCGACTACTGGGCCCGCACCGGCCTCGTCGTCCCGGAGATCCGTGCCGCGGGCGGCTCGGGCACCCAGCGCCTCTACAGCTTCCGTGACCTGCTGATCCTGAAGGTCATCAAGCGACTCATCGACGCCGGCATCTCGCTGCAGCAGATCCGCACCGCGATCGAGCACCTGCGGGCACGCGGCGTGGAGGACCTCACCACCGTGACCCTGATGAGCGACGGGGTGTCGGTCTACGAGTGCACCTCCGACGATCAGGTCGTCGACCTGCTGCGTGGGGGACAGGGCATGTTCGGCATCGCCCTCGGCGGGGTGTGGCGCGACATCGAGGGCACGCTCCAGGAGCTCCCGGCCGAGCGGGCCGAGGAGCCCACGCACGCCGACGACGAGCTCTCCCGCCGCCGTCGCGCCCGCGTCGCCGGCTGACGCGCCCTCGCCGCGCTGCCCACGGTCGGTCGCTGGGGGGCAGGGGCGCCCCGCCGGGATAGGTTTGTTCCTGCCATGGACGACTTCACCCGACGCCACCTGGGACCCGCGGAGGACGATCGCGAGCAGATGCTCGCCACCCTCGGCTACGACTCCCTGGACGACCTGACCGACGCGGCCGTTCCGGCCGCGATCCGGCTCACCGAGCCGCTGCGGCTCCCCGCGGCCCGCTCCGAGGACGAGGTCCAGCGGCGACTCGCCGCCCTCGCCGCGCGCAACAACCCCGGCACAGCGATGATCGGGCTGGGGTACTCCGGCACGATCACGCCGCCCGTGATCCGGCGCATGGTGCTGGAGAACCCGGCCTGGTACACCGCCTACACCCCGTACCAGCCCGAGATCAGCCAGGGCCGGCTCGAGGCGCTGGCCAACTTCCAGACGATGATCGCCGACCTGGCCGGGCTGCCGGTCGCCGGGGCGAGCCTGCTCGACGAGGCGACGGCCGTGGCCGAGGCGGTCGCGGTGGCCCACCGCGTGTCCCGAAAGGGCGGGGTCGTCGTGGTGGACGCCAACCTGCTGCCGCAGAGCCTCTCCGTCCTGCGCACCCGGTGCCTGGCGACCGGGATCGAGATCGTGGTCGCCGAGGGCGATCTCGCCGACGCCGTCCGCGAGAACCAGGCGTTCGCCGTCGTCGTGCAGGTGCCCGGTGCCGACGGACGCCTGCCGTCCGCCGCCGGCCTCACCGCGCTCGCGACGCTGGTCCACGACAACGGCGGCCAGGTGATCGCGGCCTGCGACCTGCTCGCCCTCACGCTGATCGGCTCCCCGGGCGCCTGGGGCGTGGACATCGTCGTCGGCTCGGCCCAGCGCTTCGGCGTCCCGCTGTTCTACGGCGGCCCGCACGCCGGCTACATCGCGGTCCGTTCCGGCCTGGAGCGACAGCTTCCCGGCCGGATCGTGGGACTGAGCAAGGACGCCGACGGGACGCCCGCCTTCCGCCTCGCTCTGCAGACGCGCGAGCAGCACATCCGGCGCGAGAAGGCGACGTCGAACATCTGCACGGCGCAGGTCCTGCTCGCGGTGACCGCGGGCTTCTACGCCGTGCACCACGGCCCGGACGGGCTCGCGGCCATCGCCACGACCGTCCACGACCGCGCCCGGAGGATCGCCGCGGCGCTGGTGGCGGGCGGCTACGGACTGGCGGGGGAGTCGTTCTTCGACACGATCACCGTGCACGCCCCCGGACGCGCGAGCGCGATCGTGGCGGCCGCCCGCGACGGCGGGGTCCACCTGCGCCTGGTGGACGACGACCACGTCGGCGTCAGCGTCGGCGAGGACACCACGGAGGAGGCCCTGGCAGCCGTCTGTGCCGCGTTCGGCGCCACCCTGGGCACAGAGGTGTTCGGCGGCCTGGGCGACCACCGGCGCGAGCGTGACTACCTCACCCATCCGGTGTTCCACGCGTACCGCAGCGAGACCGAGCTGCTGCGCTACCTGCGCGGGCTGGCCGACCGCGACTTCGCGCTCGACCGGGGCATGATCCCGCTCGGCTCGTGCACGCTCAAGCTCAACCCCGCGGCCGCCATGGAACCGATCAGCTACCCGGGCTTCGCCGGCCTGCACCCGTTCGTGCCCGAGGCGGACGCCGCCGGCTACACGGAGCTGATCGGCGAACTGTGCGACTGGCTGGCCGAGATCACCGGCTACGACCGGGTGAGCCTCCAGCCGAACGCGGGCAGCCAGGGCGAGTTCGCCGGGCTGATGGCGATCCGGTCCTACCACCTGGCCAATGGAGACGCCCACCGGACGGTCTGCCTGATCCCTGCCTCGGCCCACGGGACGAACGCCGCGTCCGCGGTGATGGCCGGCATGCGGGTGGTGGTGGTCGGCACCGCCGCCGACGGCTCGGTCGACCTGGACGACCTGCGGGCGCGCATCGCCCAGCACGCCGACGACCTCGCCGCGGTCATGGTCACCTATCCGTCCACCCACGGTGTCTTCGAGGAGACGATCACCGAGATCTGCCGCCTGGTGCACGAGGCTGGAGGTCAGGTGTACGTCGACGGTGCGAACCTCAATGCCATGTTGGGCCTCGCGCGTCCGGGCAGGTTCGGTGCGGACGTCAGCCACCTCAACCTCCACAAGACGTTCGCCATCCCGCACGGGGGCGGTGGCCCCGGGGTCGGGCCGGTGGCCGTCCGCGCGCATCTGGCGCCCTACCTGCCCAACCACCCGCTGGTGCCGTCGGCCGGCCCGGCCGGGAGCTACGGACCGGTCAGCGCGGCCCCTTTCGGCTCGGCCGGCGTGCTGCCGATCAGCTGGGCGTTCGTGGCCCTGATGGGACCCGACGGGCTGCGGCTGGCGTCCCAGACGGCGATCCTCGCCGCCAACTACGTCGCGCGCAGGCTCTCCGGATCGTTCCCCGTGCTCTACACCGGAGCGGCCGGGCTGGTGGCGCACGAGTGCATCGTTGACCTGCGCGAGCTCACCCGGCAGACCGGCATCACCGTCGACGACGTCGCCAAGCGGCTCGTCGACTACGGGTTCCACGCGCCGACGATGAGCTTCCCGGTCGCGGGAACGCTGATGATCGAGCCGACGGAGTCGGAGTCGAAGGCAGAACTCGACCGCTTCTGCGACGCGATGATCTCGATCCGGCGCGAGATGGACCAGGTCGCCGCGGGTGACTGGCCGGCCGATGACAACCCCCTCCACAACGCGCCCCACCCGGTCTCGCGGATCGCGTCCGACCAGTGGCCGCACCCCTACGGGCGGCAGCTCGCCGCGTACCCCGCCGGCCTTCGGACGGGACCGCTCGGCTCCGGCGGACGCGACAAGTACTGGCCGGCGGTCGCGCGGATCGACCAGGCCTTCGGTGACCGCAACCTGGTCTGCACCTGCCCGCCGGTGGCGAGTTACGGGGAGTAGCGGATGAAGCCGATCCTCGAGTGGTGGGAGAAGATCTCGGCGCGGCCGCTCGTCGCCCATGTCCTGCGGGCGGTCGAGCGGTTCAACGTGCGCGGTGGCGTCCAGCTCGCCGCCGCGATCACCTACTTCTCGGTGCTGGCGCTGGTACCGATCCTGATGCTGCTGTTCTCGGTGCTGGGGTTCGCGACCACGGTCTTCCGCCCCGAGTGGCTGGGAATGATCGAGGCCTGGATCAACACGAACTTCCCCGCTGACTCCCAGTTCGGGTCGGCCCTGCACGACGTCGTCCTGAGCGCGCTGACGGGCTGGGCGGGCTTCTTCGCCACCAGCCTCCTGATCTCGATCTGGATCGGATCGGGATGGCTGGGCAACACGAAGAGGGCCGTCCGCCTGCTGATGCGGGAGGACGTGGACAACCCCGGCAAGCAGCTGGTGATGCCGCTCGACATCCTTGCGAACTTCGCCGGGCTGCTCGGCGTCCTCGTCGGCCTGGTGGCGACCTTCGCCTCCTCGACGGTGGCCACCATCCTCGGCGGGACCGTCGGCGAGTGGCTGGGAGTGGGCGGCAGCGCGGGCTGGACGGCGCTCATCCGGCTGGTGGGCGCGATGGTGTCGCTGGCGATCGGCGCTGTCGGCTTCCGGCTCCTGTTCGCGTGGTTCAGTCCCACCTGGATCCCCACGCACCTCGCGTGGGTGGGGGCCGGGATCGGCTCGGCGGGCCTGTTGGTGCTCCAGGCACTGGCCACCTACCTGTTCGGTGTCTTCTCGCGGAACCTGGGGATCGCGGTCTTCGGCTCGACTATCGTGCTGATGATCTTCCTCAACCTCTTCGCCACCCTGATCCTCTACATCGCCGCCTGGCTGGCCACGTCGGTGGCGCCCGAGCCGGCCGCGCCCGAGCTGCCCGCCGGCGATCCGATGGAACCGTCCGTGCCGGTCGAGAGCATGCCGGGCGAGCTCTACGTGTCCAGCGAGGTGGCCCGGCGCTCACTCGGGATCGGGCTCGGGACCGGCTACGCGGTGGGTGCCGCCACCGGGCTCGGCATCGGCGCTGCGCTCGTCTCGCTCTTCTCCGCGCTGTTCGGACGGCGTCGATGACCCGTCCCGCACGGCGTGGGCTGGTCGAGCCGTTCCACGTGATGGAGGTGGTGAAGGCTGCGTCCGCCCGCCAGCAGAGCCACGGCGACGCGATCCTGCTCTGTGTCGGACAGCCGGGCACGCCGGCACCGCAGGCCGTCCGGGAGGCAGCCCGGGCAGCGATCGGGAACGAGGTCCTGGGCTACACGGTGTCGACGGGCGTCCCGGAACTGCGCTGGACGATCGCCACCGAGTACGCGCTGCGCTACGGCGTCGCCGTGGATCCTGAAGAGGTGCTGGTGACCACGGGGTCGTCCGCGGGCTTCCAGCTCGCGGTCCTCGCCGGCTTCGAGGCCGGCGACCTCGTCGCCATGACCCGCCCGGGGTATCCCGCCTACCGCAACACGCTGCTCACCCTCGGGTGCCGGGTGCTCGACCTCGACGTCGGGCCGGACACGCGCTACCAGCCCACCACGACGATGCTGGACGCCCTGCCGGAGGTGCCCGCGGGCCTGGTGCTCGCCTCGCCGTCCAACCCCACCGGGACCATCATCGACCCCGACGAGCTCGCCGCGGTGGTGGCGTGGTGCCGGGCGAACGACTGCCTGCTCCTCAGCGACGAGATCTACCACGGCATCTCCTACGGACGCCGCTGCGCGAGCGCCCGGGAGTTCGGGGAGGGCGGGGTCGTCCTCGGCTCGGTGAGCAAGTACCACTCGATGACCGGCTGGAGGCTCGGCTGGCTGCTCCTCCCCGAGCCGCTGCGACGTCCGGCCGAGCTGTTGCAGGGCAACCTGGCGATCTGTGCCCCGGCGGTCTCGCAGGCCGCGGCGATCGCGGCGTTCGGGCCCACGGCGAGGGCGGAGCTGGACGCGCACGTGGCGCGCTACGCCCGCAACCGCGAGTTGCTGCTGCGCCGGCTCCCCGAACTCGGCATCACCAGCTTCGCGCCGCCGGACGGCGCGTTCTACGCCTGGTGTGACGTCAGCCACCTCACGGAGGACTCCCGCCAGTGGTGCGCGGACGTCCTGGCCGCCACCGGCGTGGCGCTCGCCCCGGGCATCGACTTCGACCGTTCCCGGGGCCACCGGATGATGCGCCTCAGCTTCTGCGGCGACACCGCCGAACTCGACGAGGCCCTCGACCGCCTGGTCGCGCACCTCGTCCGCTGACCGCCCGGTCAGGCGCCTTGCCTCCCGGTGCGTCCCACAAGACGCCGAGGGCCAGCCTTGGCGTCGAGGGCCAGCCCCTGTGGACTGGCCCTCGACGCCAAGGCTGGCCCTCGCGCGGGAAGGCTGGCCCTCGAACTCAGTGCTCGGCGGGCTCCGCGGCGACCGGGGACGGCTGGCCGATCTCGGCGAGCAGGTCGAGGTACCACTGCTGGGAGATGTCGAACGGCTTGCCGCCCTTGATCCGGTCGAACGCGATGACGCTGAGGACGTCGCCGTTCTCCTCGTCGTGCCCGACGACGCCGGGCTTGCCGGCCAGGGCGGAGTCGACAGCGAGGTCGGTCATCGACTTGATCAGGGCGAGGTCGAAGGCGTTCGCGGCCGCGGAGCGGGAGTAGTAGCCCGACTTCTGGACGAGCACCTTCTCGGCGTTGAGCATCTTGGAGAACTGCTTGGCGAACCACTGGCCGGGGTTGATCCGCTCGAGGCGGATGTGGCCGAAGGCGTCGCGGGCGACCTCCTGGCCGGCCTTCTCCATCTCGGCGACGATGTCGGCGATGCCGGCGCCCTCGGAGAGGAAGATGTT
>Ga0102832_1001158_pt1 | contig 23009 bp, 24 predicted proteins | sample EBPBio282013_DNA_FD_88942 | JGI IMG/M metagenome (GOLD analysis project Ga0102832, IMG submission 88942) | Wastewater treatment Type I Accumulibacter community from EBPR Bioreactor in Madison, WI, USA - Reactor 2_5/28/2013_ DNA (Illumina Assembly) | ecosystem: Engineered > Bioreactor > EBPR >... | reverse complement strand
CAGCAGCGCGGTCGAGGCCGGGAGCGCCAGCGACTGCGCCTGCTCGGTCGTGACACGGATGCCGTACTGCTCGGCCACCTGCGCCAGCTCGAGGGCCGACGCCGATGCTCCGAAGGCCTGCGCCATCGCCGCGGGGTCGCCGATGCCCTCGATGCGGTAGGGCGGCACGAGCGGGCGGAAGTCGACCAGGACGGCCTGCCCGGCCGCGCGGATCGCCGTGGTGGAGGTGAGGCGCACGCCGTTGACCGCCACCGCCTCGGCCCCCGACAGCCACAGCCCGTTGACCGCCTGCACGACGTCCTGGTCGAGCACGCGGCCCGGGTCCTCCGGGTCGGCGGGGTCGGAGCCGGGTGCGTTGTCGAGGGTGACGACCAGGCCCGGGCCCACGACGTCGGTGTAGCCGGCCTGCGCCTCGAGCCGGGCGATCCGCTCCGCGAGCGCGTTGCCCTCGGCCGACTGCGACAGCAGCACCTCCTGCGCGGCGGCGAGCTCCTCGCGCGTCTGCTCGACCTCCGTCTCGAGCCGCTCCACCTCTGCCTGCGCCGCCTGCGCGCGCTGGACGAGCTGCTCGCGTGCGAGCTCCTTCTCCGGTGCCACGGCGCGGTTCTGCACGAGAGCGGTCACCAGCAGGCCCGAGGCGAGTGCGACGCAGAGCAGGAGCAGCGCCTTCGACCCGGTCGAGGGACGGGAGCCTGCGTGGCGCCGGTGCGCCTCGGCGTACTCCTGGGCGGCGTCGTCGTTGACCAGCTCGCGCAGCAGCGCCATCGACGCTGCGGGATCGCGCGGGCGCGTGCGCTCCTCGCCCTGCGCGGTGGCGGGGCTCACGGCGTCACGCCGTCCGCGCGACGGGCCGGCGCAGGATGCGGTTGGCCTGCTCGATGTAGAGCACGCCGGCCCACCAGTACAGCGCCGTGCCCCAGATGGCGAAGGCCCAGCCGAGCGCGAGCGCGACGTCGCGGATGTCGGTGCCCGCGGCCGCGGCACCGTCGCTGATGAGCAGGATCGGGAACGCGTACATGAGGCAGAAGGTCGCGGCCTTGCCGAGGAAGTGCACCGGCAGGCCCGTGATCCCTCGACGCTTGAGGGCTGCTAGGTAGAACGCGAGCAGCACATCGCGGGCGACCAGCACGATCACCAGCCACCACGGGATGATCCCGCGCAGCGCGAGGCCGAGCAGCGTGGCAGCGATGTAGAGACGGTCGGCGAGGGGGTCGAGCAGCTGCCCGAGGCGGCTGATCTGGCCGGTGGCGCGGGCGATCTTGCCGTCGAGCCAGTCGGTGATGCCCGACACCATGAGCAGGACGATCGCCCAGCCGTCGGCCTGCGGCACGAGGATGAGCCAGAGGAACAGCGGGACGCCGAGCAGCCGCAAGAACGACAGGATGTTCGGCACGGTGAGGATGCGGTCGGTGGTGACCTCGTTCTCCTGCACGTCCACGCCTCGACCCTAACCGCCGGGCGCCGCCTCGGGAGTCAGCCCGTCGTCGGAGTCGGCCGGGTCGGACGCCGCGAGCTCGGGATCCGGGTCGTCGGCCGCAGGAGGGGGCGCGGCGTCGTCGTCGCCCTGCTCCCCCGACGCATCAGCCGGCGCCGGCACCGGCTCTCCCCCGCCCGGCAGCACGTCGACGGCGGCGGGCGCCGCGGCCCCAGCTGCGGCGGAGTGCGCGCCCGCCGGCACGGGCCGACCGCGCCGACGCCCCCACACCAGCAGCAGCGCGCCGAGGACGAGCAGCGCGAGGCCGCTGGCTATCGCGACGAGCGACGCCGTCCATGCGCCGGGCAGCGTGAGCGCGACCGACACGGCGGCGCTGACGCCCGTGGCCGAGTCCGGCTTCATGATCACGACGGACGTCCCGGCGGGGACCTTCGCCGGGATCGTGGCGGGCGACGCCTCAGAACTCTGCAGCCAGAACCCCTGCGACGACGGGGGCGCCGGCGCCTGCGAGCCGGGCACCGGGCGGGTCTGCGCCGTGCCGCCGCCGAGGTCGGCCACCACGGAGTCGTAGGGGGCGCCCACCAGATAGGTGTCGACGTCGGAGGTGCGGGCGACGCCGAGGAAGACGGCGCGGCCGTCCGGGCCGGCGGCGGTGAGCCGCAGCGATCCGACGTCGTCGGGGATCGGCAGTCCCACGGCGTCGACGGAGAGGTCGTCGAGGACGAGGGCGGAGCCCTGGGCGGTGAGGGTGGTCGGCGCCGTGGCGACGCGGTCGTCGGAGCCGAACGTCACCGCGAAGACAGCGCCGGTCGCCAGGACCACCGCCCCCACGACTGCGGCGACGGCACCCGTCACCAGCAGCAGCACCCGTGCCACGCGGTCACGGTAGCCCGCGGAAGGCGCGCGGGGCGCCGCGCCACGACGTCGATGCGCCGTCCGGGCAGGCGGCCGGGTGCGCCGGTGGGGCAGGATCGGGCCATGGCCGACGTCCCCCTCACGCTGCCGCAGCTCAAGGCGCAGTGGATCGACGTCCTCTACGACCTCGAGTCGACGCACCGCACGGCGTGGATCGCCCTGTTCGACGGCCGGCTCGCCTCCCTCGAGGACGGTGTGCTCACCCTCGACTTCGTCGACGCGACCAAGATGGCCGGCGTCCACGGCTACCAGCGGGCGAGCAAGCCCTCGTTCCTCGAGGCGATGGCCGACTCGATCGAGCGGGTGACCGGCACTCGCCTCGTCGTCACGACGACGCGCGACGTCGACGTCTGACGAAACCCGTCCGGCCACGAGGCAACCTCGGGCGCCTCTCGATCCGTCTGTGCTGCGACGGCGGAAGGACGGAGGCAGGGATGGGCGAGGACCGCGACGGCGCCTTCACCGAGTGGGCCCAGCGCACCGCGCAGCAGCTGCGCGGCACGGCGTACCTCCTGTGCGGCGACTGGCACACGGCCGACGACGTCGTGCAGGACGCGCTGGTCCGCGTGTACGAGCGCTGGCACCGGATCCGGCCCGAGGCGGCGACGTCGTACGCGCGACGGGTCGTCGCGACGGCGGCGGTCGACCGCTCGCGCCGGCCGTGGCGGCGCGAGGTGCCCAGCGAGGTGCTGCCGGACCGGCCGTCGGGCGCACCCGACGACGGGCCCGACTACGACGTGGTCTCGGCCCTCGCCGAGCTGCCTGCACGCCAACGAGCCGTCCTGGTGCTGCGGTTCTTCGACGACCTCTCGGTCGACGACACCGCACGCGTCCTCGGGATCACCCCGGGGACGGTGAAGAGCTCGACCTCGCGCGGCCTGGACCGGCTGCGCGAGCTCATGAGGACGCCCGTGCTCGCGGGCCTGGACGAGGAGAAGCCATGAGCGACAACGACCTGCGCACCCTGATGCGCGACGCCGTCGGCGACGCGCCCGCCCGCGAGTTCAGCACCCCTGTGATCGCCTCGGCGGCGCGGGCCCGCACCCGGCGCCGCCGCGCCTGGTACGGCGTCGCCGGCATCGGCGCCGCGGCGTCGGTGGCCGCCGCGGTCGCCGTCGGCGGCGGGCTGCTGGGCGGTCCGGCCCCGGCCCCCGTCGCGCAGCCCACGGCTGCGGCGTCCTCCCCCGCGCCGGACCCCGGTGCGATCGGCCTGCCGACGAGCCTGCCCGTGGGCGAGACGGTGGCGGTCGTGGACGCCGAGCTGCCGGCCGGCACCACGGTCGGCGAGCTGGCGATGGATGCGGCCTGGACGCCTGCGGGCACCATCGAGCTGCCGCTGGCCACGTCCTCCGGGGCCGCGAAGCTGTCGATCGCCGTGACCGCGTCCGGCTGCTCGGCCGACTCCGCTGCGCTCGGCGGCGCCTCCCTCGACGCGATCGCGTCGGCGGTGTGCGCCGCGGCGTCGCAGTACCCGAACCCGCCCGGCACCGTCGTCGACGGCGGCAGCATCGACCCGGCCGCCTGACGGCCGGCAGACCGGGGGCGCGCAGGGCGCCGGGGCCACGCCCCGGCGCCCTCCTCCGTCCTGCTGCGGCTCAGGACAGGCGCAGCACCGTGACGTTGTCGCGGTGCTTGTCCTTGCCCTTGTCCTTGAAGTCGTCCGCGACGGCCACCAGGTCGACGTCGAGGAAGGCGAGCCCCTCGGGCTTGGCGATGCTGCGCGGGAGCGCCTGCGTGCGTCGGACCGCGGGTGCTGCGCCCGGGCGCAGCGGCAGGACCAGCTCGGCCAGGCAGCGTCCCTCGTCCGAGAGGACCCAGACCCCGCCGCGGTGGTCTGGCGCGAGATCGCTGAGGTCGTCGAGGTCGTCGGTGCCCTCCCCCTCCCACGGCCACCACGCGAGCGCGACGAGATCGCCGTGCGGCTCGTCCCAGCCCTCGTCGTCGGGCAGGAGGGTCTGCGTGCTGATGCCGAGGGGCGCGCTTCCCGCAGGCCCGAGCTCGACCAGACCGGCCGGGTCCTTCTCCTTGGCCACGAGCAGATGCCCGTCCCGCAGCAGCAGGATCCCCTCGCCGCGCGAGGCCTTCGTGGCGGTCCAGGTGCGGTGCAGCTCCGGGATCGTGCTCGTGTCGAGCGCCGCCCGCGCCACGATGGTGCGGCTGGCGAGGTCGATGCCGCCGAGCAGCGACGTCCCCTCCGTGAGCAGCCAGGCCCGGCCACGGCCGTCGAGGGCGACCGCTTCGAGCTGGGTCGCGATGTCCTCGTAGCCGGGCTGCGCACCGACCTCCTCGGCAGTGACCACCAGCCACTCGCCGATGTCGGACCCGCGGCAGGTGGCGAGAGCGAGAGCCACCCGGTCGTCGCCGAGCGCGACCAGCAGATGGCCGCCCTCCTCGCCCGCCCCCGGCATCGACGACAGGCCCGACACCTCGGGCAGCGGCACCCTGCTCGCGCCGATCGGCTCCATGGCTCCTCCTCGCTGCTGCTGGCCGCGATCGTGGCGCGTCGTACGGCCGCCTGTCCCGGCAACGGCTGGGTACGCCGCGTCGTCTCCCGATGCTCTGTCCGGGTGCCCTGTGGCCGGGGCCACAGGTGCCCGCCCCCGGTGTAACGCCGGGTTCACATACGTCTGCCAGAGTTCCTGCCAGGTCGCCGGCGGGTCGGGAACTCACCGCAGCGACCGGGCCGACGGGCCTTCGGTCAGGAGCCCCGTCGATGAACGAGGGCCCGCCGCTCACTGGGGTGCGGCGGGCCTTCGTCATGTCCGGCGCAATGCCGCGATCCGCCGCGTGCCGCCTGTCACGTGGGTGATGCTGGAGCCGGCGCCCGCGCGGGCGCGACGACAGGAGGACGACATGTTCGGCGTCGGCGGTCTCTCAGGCGGCAGCAAGGGCGGCCCGCACTACGAGTGCGAGGTCAACGAGGACTCCATCAACATGAAGCACTTCAGCAAGGTGTCCAACGAGCGGTGGGCCAACGGCTACCGGATGGCCCACGTGTTCACGCAGGACCGCAACACCGTGGTCGTGTGGGAGCGGATCGACTGAGCGGCAGGGTCTCTCAGCGGCCCAACGCACTGCGCAGGGCGACCTGCACCTGGGGATCGGACAGCTTCGCAGCCCGGGACACCCAGCCGCGCTGGACGCTCTCGAACACGTAGCGGTCGGCGGTGGGGAGCGTGCCGGTACGGACCATCCGGTCGAACTCGGCCCAGTGCACGACTGTGAGCCGGGAGAAGAACGGCTGCAGGCTCGGCAGCGCGCGCCACACGAAGGAGTCGCGCACCAGCACCGTGCGGCCCGGCACGAGCCGTGCGCCCGTGGCCGACGTCGAGCGGATGTCGAGCGTGGGGTTGCCGAGGCCCGGGCTCGACGACGTGGTCGTCGTGACGCCGGCGCGCACGATCTTCTCGGTGGCGATGCGCTCGGAGTGCTTCACGCCGATCGAGGCGAGGAGGGTGCTGGTGAACAGCGCCTTCGGACCCTGCTCGATCCGCGCGCGCGCCCAGGTGCCGGCAGGCAGCAGGCCCTGCCGCTCGTAGCGCAGCACGAGGTCGCGCACCCACACGCGAGCCCCGCGCGCGGTCCAGTGCGAGTCGCCGTACGGGTACGTCGACCCCGGGCTGGCCGACTCGACCGCGGCCACCGAGGGACGGAGCGGCGCCACGGTGCCCGACGTCGTCGGCCACACCGACTCGGTGGCCGCACGCACATCGTCGGCGCAGTCCAGCAGGGCCGGCGCCCTGCTGCCCAGCGCAGCCCGGCGGATGCTGGACTTGTCGGGCGCGAGGTACACGACGAACGCGTCGGCCGGCAGCCCGCTCGTCAGCTCCTCGAGGCTCGCGTGGACGGCGCGGGCGTCGTAGCGCCCGCAGGCCATGAGGAACTCCTGCACCGTGAACGGCTGTCCGTTACGGCCGCGGAAGACGCGATCCTCGACCTTGCCGCTCGCTGTGGGGATCGACGCGGCCACCACGGCACGAATCACAGGCAGCAGGCGCGGGTCGGGCGCGGGCTCGGCTGTGCTGCTCGCGGACGGCGTCGGCACGCCTGCTGCGGCGGGTGCCGCGGCCGGCGCCGACGCTGGGGCCGACGTCGAGCCCGGGCTCGGTGCGGACTGCTGCCCCGCACTGCCGCAGGCTGCCAGGAGCAGGCCGGCACCGAGGACGGGCACGACCGCGCGAGCGCGCACGGGCACCTCCTGGGCCGGGCCCGACGATGCGGGCAGCAGGTCTGCACGGGTCTGGTGCGACGTCGCGACACAGCCGCGAACGGGCGGTCCACGGTAACCCGCTCCGCGCATCTTCGGCCGATCTGCCTGCGCCGCACGGCTGACGACCTCGCTGCTGTGCCCCGGATCGCACCCGGGGTGGCGTTTGCGGCCGTCCGCATCGGGCACCGCCGAACTCCGTTCCCCTGACCGGAGGAAGTGCTGTGCCCAGCCTCATGGACCTGACCGCCCTGCTGCCGATCGACCGCGCCCGCGGGGCGCTGCTGCCGCCGGTGCGGCTGCTGCGCGAGGCGACCGTCATCGCTGCCCGCACGACGCGCCACTGGGAGCTGATGCTCGCCGGGGAGGATCCGTCCGAGCGCGGGCGCGGGCTCGACCCCGATGTGCTCGGCCGTCCGGGCACCACGTCGGCGGGCGGTGTCGAGCAGACGTCCAGCTCGTGGGGGCGGCGCGACGACGAGTCCGCCTCGAGCGCCCAGACGCGCGCGTCCTCGCGGCAGTCGCGGGCCGAGGGCGGCGACCCCGACGGCCGCAGCGGTTCGCTGTCGGGGTCGGAGCAGGTCGAGGTCGTCGACCTCAGGGACCTGTCCGGCGACGACCTGCCCGTCGAGGGCTGGCCCAGCATGTCGCTGGCCGACGCCCAGGCCTCGCTCTCGCCCCTGTCGCCCGCCCAGCTGGCCGCACTGCTTGCCTACGAGCAGGCGCACGGGCACCGCATCGCCTTCGAGCAGATGCTCCAGCACCGCCTCGAGCGCAGCGGCGCCGTCCTCGCCGAGCAGCTCCCCGACTGACCCCGCCGACGACGAAGGGCCGGCCATTCGGCCGGCCCTTCGTCGTGCGTGGTCGGGCTGACAGGAACCGTCGTCGTGGGGCGCTCGGGGCGGCGCAGGACCGCGGAGGCGCCTTCGGCGCGAGCAGCGGAGGCGGCCGGGCGGAGCGCGAGCGCTCCTCCCACATCCCGTCAGCCCGGTCGGGCACGACGAAGGGCCGGCCATTCGGCCGGCCCTTCGTCGTGCGTGGTCGGGCTGACAGGATTTGAACCTGCGACCCCTTGACCCCCAGTCAAGTGCGCTACCAAGCTGCGCCACAGCCCGAACTCCGACCGCGAGGATCGCCCGCGATCGGCCCGTGAAGGTTACACGACCGGCGGCGCTCCCCCGAAACCGGCAGGGCCGCGCGCGGACGCGTCGTACGTCACCGCTTGCGCTTGGCCCGCACCCGCAGGTTGATGCGGACCGGCGTGCCTTCGAAGCCGAACTCCTCACGCAGGCGACGCTCGACGAATCGCCGGTAGCCGGCCTCGAGGAACCCCGTGGTGAACAGCACGAACGTCGGCGGCCGGGTGGCGGCCTGGGTGCCGAAGAGGATGCGCGGCTGCTTGCCGCCGCGCACCGGGTGCGGGTGGGAGGCGACCAGTGAGGCGAGGAACGCGTTGAGCTTCGAGGTGGGGACGCGCGTCTCCCACCCGTCGAGGGCGCGGTCGAGGGCCGGCACCAGCTTGTCGGTGTGGCGTCCCGTGCGGGCGCTGATGTTGACCCGAGGCGCCCACGCGACCTGGTGCAGGTCGCGCTCGATCTCGCGCTCGAGGTAGCGGCGGCGCTCGTCGTCCATGAGGTCCCACTTGTTGAACGCCAGGACCAGGGCGCGGCCGCTCTCGACCACCATCGACAGGATGCGGGTGTCCTGCTCGGCGAGGGGCTCGTTGGCCTCGAGGAGGACGACGGCGACCTCGGCCTTGTCGAGCGCGGACTTGGTGCGAAGCGACGCGTAGTACTCGTGGCCGCTGGCCTCGTTGACCCGCTTGCGGATGCCGGCCGTGTCGACGAAACGCCATGTGGTGCCTGCGATCTCGACCAGCTCGTCGACCGGGTCAACGGTGGTGCCGGCGACGGAGTCGACCACGACGCGGGCCTCGCCCGCGAGCTGATTGAGCAGGCTGGACTTGCCGACGTTGGGCTTGCCGAGCAGCGCCACGCGGCGCGGTCCGCGCGGCTCGGCGACCCGGCTGCCCTGCTCGGGCAGCGCGTTGACCAGGTTCTCGAGCATGTCGCCCATGCCGCGGCCGTGCAGCGACGAGACACCCTGCGGCTCGCCGAGGCCCAGCGACCACAGCATCGCGGCGTCGGCGTCGCCACGGCTGTCGTCGACCTTGTTGGCCACCAGCAGCACCGGCTTCTTGGTGCGGCGCAGCACCTTGACGACGTCCTCGTCGGCATCCGTGGCGCCGACCGTCGCGTCGAGGACGAACAGGACGGCGTCGGCCTCGTTCATGGCGCGCTCAGCCTGCGCGGCGACCTGGGCCGCGAGCCCCTTCGCCTCGCGCTCCCAGCCGCCGGTGTCGACCAGCAGGAACCGCCGCCCGGCCCACTCCGCCTCGTACGTCACGCGGTCGCGGGTGACGCCGGGGACGTCCTCGACGACGGCCTCGCGCCGGCCGATGATGCGGTTGACCAGAGTGGACTTGCCGACGTTGGGGCGGCCCACCACTGCGACGACGGGCAGCAGCTCGTCGTCCTCGTCGTCGAAGACATCGAGGTCGTCGACGTCGAACCCGAGGGCCTGCAGGGTCTCGGCGCTGATCTCCTCGTCGTCGCCGAGGTCGCCGAGGTCGGGGAGGCCGTCGCCGTCGAGGTCGTCGACCTCGAGCACCTCGTCGTCGGCCCAGGCCGAATCGTCGGCGTCGTAGCCGGTCTCGTCCTCGAGCGGGTCGAGCGGCTCGCGCGGCTGGTCGGGGGTCACGGGTGGCTCCGGTGGTCGGGTCGGGCGTGCGGATCGTGCGGCTGGTCGGGCAAAGGCCCGGGCAGCTCCTGCCCGGTGCGGAGGGCGGCGGTGCGCACGTGGTCGGCAAGGACCTGGCGCAGCCGCTCGCCGGACCGGGCGAGGACCGCCCTGCGGCGGGGGTCGCCGTCGACACGGATGTCGACCGGCTCGCCCACGAGGACGTCGATGCGTGAACGCATCCGGGGCAGTGCATCCTTCCCGGCGCCGGCCGGGCGCGCACCCAGGATCGCGACGGGCACCACGGGCGCGCCGGACCGTGCGGCCAGGTAGGCCGCGCCGTGGCGGATGTGCCGGACATCGCCGGCACCGCGGTGCGCCTCCGGGAAGACCCCGATCACCCCGCCTGCGCCGAGGACGGCGAGGCCCTGCTTGAGCGCCGTGCGGTCGGGCCCGTCGTAGTCGACCGGGATCTGGCTGGTGGCGCGCAGCAGGCGGTCGAGCGGGGGCACCCAGATCGCCGCCTTGGCCATGACGTGCACCGGCCGCGGGCTCGCCACGGGGAGCAGCACCCCGTCGAGGAACGCGGTGTGGTTGGCCGCGAGGATGACGGGACCCTCGGCGGGGACGAGGTGGCTCCCCGTCACCGACACCCGCCACAGGCGCGTGAGCAGAGCAGCGAGGTTCCGCCCGGTCGCGGCGCCCGACGTCGAGAGCGGGGCCGCGTCGCCGGTCACGCCGCGGTCCGTTCCCGGACGAGGTCGACCACGGCGGCGATCACCTCGGCGAGGCCGAGCTCGGAGGCGTCGACCACCACGGCGTCCGGGGCCTGAGCGGTGGGGCTCGCAGCGCGCCCGGCGTCGGCGGCGTCGCGCCGCGCGAGGTCGGCCCGCACCGCCTCGACCGCGGCGTCGGCCTCGGCCGGGCTGATCCGCCCGGCGGCGACATCCTCGGCGGCGCGGCGGGCCGCACGGACGGCAGGATCGGCCACGAGCCACACCTTGAGGTCGGCGTCGGGTAGCACCACCGAGCCGATGTCGCGGCCCTCGACGACGATGCCCTGGCCGGCGGCGGCAGCCGCGCGGACGGCGGCGCGCTGCTGCTCGACCAGAAGGGCGCGCACCTCGGCGACGGCTGCAACCGCGGAGACCGCCCCGGTGACGGCCTGCTCGCGGATCGCGCGCGACACGTCGGAGCCGTCCACGTGGACCCACGACTCGTCCGGGTGGTCGCTGACCTCGATCACGACGCCGGACGCCGCCCGGGCCACCGCCGCCGGGTCGTCGAGCGGCACGCCGTCGCGCAGGACCGCCCAGGTGGCGGCCCGGTACATCGCACCGGTGTCGAGGTAGCGCAGGCCGAGCTCGCGGGCCACGCCGCGGGACACGCTGGACTTGCCGGAGCCGGACGGGCCGTCGACCGCCACGACGGCCAGCCCGGCGCCGTCGGCGGCGGGTGCGCGGTCGGGACGTGCGGTGCTCACGGCGGCTCGTTCTCGGCTCGGCTGCAGGGACGGCGGCGCGGTCGCGGCCGGGTAGGGCCAGCCTAATGCCCGCGGCGGCAGCGTCGGCGCAGGTCAGACGGGGTCGCGACCGCGACGTCGGTCACCGCGCCGACGTGACGACGAGTCGTCGAGTCGACAATCGAACGGAGGTCAGGACGGCAGCCACTGTCGACATAGCGCTGTACCGACGAAGTGATGAGGTCGCCCCGCCGGCGCCGAGCCGGTCAGCCGCGGACGTCCCAGCCCGCCGCGCGCAGCCCCTCCGCCAGCACCGCCTGGGACGCCGGCGCCACCTCGAGCTCGACCAGGCCGGTCGGACGGCCCTGGGCGTGGTCGATGCGGACGTCCTCGAGGTTGACCCCGGTCGCGCCGGCGTCGGCGAACAGCCGGCCCAGCTCGCCCGGCCGGTCGGCCACCGTGACGGCGACGACTGCGAACTCGAGCGGCCCCGAGCCGTGCTTGCCCTGGACGAGGCGCCGTCCGGCGACACCGGCCTCGAGCGCGCCGAGGACGGGCTCGGGCGACCCGCCGCGCAGACCGTCCCGGACCGCCGCCAGCCGGTCGATGAGCGCGTCGAGCGCGTCGGCCACGGGCTCGGCGTTGCTGGTGAGGATGTCGGTCCACAGCCGGGGGTCGGAGGCCGCCAGCCTGGTCACGTCGCGCAGCCCCTGGCCGGACAGCCGCACCTCCGACTCGCCGAGGCCTCCGAGACCTGCCGCCACCGAGGAGGCGACGACCTGCGGCGTGTGGGACGTCAGGGCGACAGCCCGGTCGTGCTCCTCGGGGGAGGTGACCACGGGGAGGGCGCCCAACGACTCGACGACGGCGCGCACGAGGTCGGTGCGGCCAGGCTCGGTGTGCGCCGACGGGGTGAGCGCCCAGACCCGGTCGGCGAACAGGTCCGGGAGCGCGGCCCCAGGTCCGCTCACCTCGCGCCCGGCCAAGGGGTGTCCCGCCACGAAACGGCTCAGCAGATGCTGATCGGACGCTACCGTCGCCAGAGCCTCGACCTCGCGTTGAAGTCTAGCCTTGGTGCTGGCTACGTCACTGACTGTCGCGTCGACATACGTACGAAGTGCCTCAAGAACGGCTTCAGCCGTCGCGGCAGGGGGGACAGCCACCAGGACGAGGTCGGGAGACTCTGGGGGAGCCTCCGAGAGGCCGGCGCCGCGCTCGACGGCCACCGCCACCGAGCCGCCATCGACGTCCTGCAGCCAGACCTGCACGCCCTGAGCCGTCAGGCCGAGCGCGGCGGAGGTGCCGATGAGGCCGGTGCCCACGACCAGCACCCCTCGGGGCAGCAGCGCCGCCGCTCCCCCTGGCGCGGCCGGCCCGTCGCTCACTGCGCGAGGTCCTGGCGCAGCACCTCGGCACCGCGCAGGTAGACGTGGACGACCTCGGCGCGGCTGCGGTCGAGGTCGGCGTGGGCCATGACCCGGACGACGCGCGACAGCGCGCCCGGCACCTCGATCTCCTGGGCGCAGATGAGCGGGACGTCGCCGAGGCCGAGGCCGCGGGCCGCAGCGGCAGGGAACATGCAGACCAGGTCGGGCGTGGCCGTGAAGATCATCGAGATGAGCTCGTCGGTGGAGATGCCGTTGCGCTCGAGCATCGCGGTCACCAGTTCGGTGACAGCCTCGGTCATCTCGGCGGGGTCGTCGGCGGTCAGCCGGGTGGCGCCTCGGAGCGCGCGGACGGGCACGGGGTGGTCCCCTTTCTCTCGACGTCTCACCTTAGCGACGCGGCGATCCCTCGCCTTGATGACTCACCGATGCACCGACCCATCTCTTGGCCGATGTGGCGGCAGACCTCTACAGCGTTCTACCGGTTTATCGATCTACCGTTTCACAGTTGTAGCGATGCATCGCTTTCCGGACTGCTCCCTCCAGCACGCTCCCAGAGCTCCACTCCAGGTGCGCTGCGCCCAGGCGGCGAGCCGCTTGACCCAGACCGCCGGAGCCGGCCCGGCCGTCCCTGAGCGAGTCCACCGCGCTGAACAGCGGCGACGCCGGACAAAGCGGGGAACTGCCGACCCTGGGTCGGCTGAGTGAATGGCTAAATCGACTTTATGCCGCGACCGGCACTCGCGCTCGGGTATCGACAAAGAGACAGGCGCGTCTGCCTGTCGCCCCTGCCTCTTTGTCGATACGGCGCTACAACGAGAAGGCCCCTCATCGCTGAGCGCGATGAGGGGCCGTCGACTGCTGCTGGGTCGCTGCGCTACAGACCGACCGAGGCGTAGAGCTCGCCGACCTCCTGGATCGACAGTGTGCGCACCTTGCCCGAGCGCAGATCGCCCAGACCGATGGGGCCGACCTTCACGCGGACCAGGCCCTCCACCGGGTGCCCGACCTCCTTGAGCAGCCGGCGCACCACGTGCTTGCGGCCCTCGTGCAGGACCAGCTCGACCAGGCTCCGCCCGGGGGCCGAGGTGATCACCCGGAACCGGTCGACCCGGACGTAGCCGTCCTCGAGCTCGACGCCCTCGCGCAGCTGCTTGCCCAGGCCCTTGGGGATCGTCCCCCGTACCTGGGCCAGGTAGGTCTTGGGTACGCCGTGGCTCGGGTGCGCCAGCCGCTGCGCCAGCTCCCCGTCGTTGGTCAGCAGCAGCAGGCCCTCGGTGTCCGCGTCGAGCCGGCCGACGTGGAAGAGCCGCTCCTTGCGCCCCCGGAGGTAGTCGCCGACGCACGGCCGGCCGCGCTCGTCACTCATGGTGGAGTGGACGCCGCGCGGCTTGTTCAGCGCGAGGACGACGTGGCCGGGGGCCGTCGGGATGCGCATGCCGTCGACCTTGATGACCGAGCGCGCGGGATCGACGCGCAGGCCCTGCTCCAGCACGATCCGGCCGTCCACCTCGACCCGGCCCTCGTCGATCATCTGCTCGCAGGCACGCCTCGAGCCGATGCCGGCAGAGGCCAGCACCTTCTGCAGACGGACCTGGGTATCAGCAGGCTTCTCGGCGCTCATAGTCTCAACCTCAGGTTCACATTTCGTCCGCGAGGGCATCAAGTAGTTCAATGTCCGGAAGGTAGTCAGCCAGGGGCGGCAGATCCTCGAGCGAGGCGATCCCCAGCCTCTCGAGGAACAGCTCGGTCGTCCGGTAGAGGATCGCCTGGCTCGTCGGGTCGTGCCCGGCCTCGGCGATGAGGCCCCGGCTGTGCAGGGTGCGGATCACGCCGTCGACGTTCACGCCGCGCACCGCGGATACCCGGGCCCGCGAGACCGGCTGGCGATAGGCGATGACGGCCAGCGTCTCCAGGGCCGCCTGCGTGAGGCGTGCGGTCTGGCCGTCGCGCACGTACCGCTCGACCACGGCCGAGCAGTCGGCGCGGGTGTAGTAGCGCCAGCCGCCGGCGACCTCGCGCAGCTCGAAGCCCCTCCCCTGTTCGTCGTAGCCGGCGGCCAGTGCGCGCAGCGAGGCCTCCACCTCGCCGGTCGGCCGCCGCACGACCGAGGCGAGGGTAGGGACGTCGAGGGGCTCGTCGGTCACGAGCAGCAGCGCCTCGAGGGCGCTGTCGAGCGTCGGCGCGCCCAGGCCCTCGTCGTCGGCGTCGTCCTCGACGGTGCCATCGGGCTCCGCCTGGGCGGTCACCAGGGGCCGCTCCGAGCCGTTCTCGGCGTCTGCGGCGCCCTCCCCTGCCGGGGAGTCCTGCCCGCTGGCAGCGGCCTCCTGCACCGCCTCTGACGCCTCCAGGGCGTCGGAAGCGGTCTCGGGCGGGGTCGCCGGGTCGTTGTCGCTCACGCGGGCTCCTCCGGGGCCTCGGGTGCGGGGCTGCCTCCGGAGGCCCCCGGGACGCCGATGTCGGCGTCCGGGATGTCCGGGATGTCCGGGATGTCGTTGCCGACGTCGCCGTCGGCCGAGAGGCCCACCAGATCCGCGTCGGTCACCTCGGCCGCCGTCCGCTGCTCGGCCTCCGCCGCAGCCTCCTGCTGGGCGGCGGCGTCGCCGTCGTACTCCTCGGCCGCGACCACGACCTCGCCCTCGGCGCTGCCCGTCCAGCGGATGTGCAGCTCGCCGAGGGGGTCGACCTGGTCGAAGGCCACGGAGCCATCGCGGTACAGCTCCAGCAGGGCCAGGAAGCGCGCCACGACGAGCAGGGTGGTGTCGCAGTCGGCGGTCAGGTGGCGGAAGGTCTGGGAGGGGGCGCGGCGGAGCCGGTCGACCAGGATCGCAGCCTGCTCGCGGACGCTCACCTTCGGTGCGTGGACGTGCGAGATCGACACAGTCGCAACGGGTTTGGGTGCCATGGCCCGACCCGCGAGGGCGGCGAACTCCACGGGCCCGAGCCCGAGGAGCACCTCGGGCAGGAGGTCCTGGAACTCCGGGTCGAGACCCACCTGGCGCGGCCGGCGCCGCGCCCCTCGGCGCAGCATGTCTCCGAGGATCGCGGCCACGTCACGGAAGGCCCGGTACTGCAGCAGCCGGGCGAAGAGCAGGTCGCGCGCCTCGAGCAGGGCGAGATCCTCCTCGTCCTCCACCTCGCCCGAGGGCAGCAGGCGGGCGGCCTTGAGGTCGAGCAGCGTGGCCGCCACCACGAGGAACTCGGTGGCCTCATCGAGGTCCCACTGCGGCCCCCGGCCACGGATGTGGGCGAGGAAGTCGTCGATCACCACGTGCAGTGCGAGCGCCGTCACGTCGAGCTTGTGCTTGGCGATGAGGGACAGCAGCAGGTCGAAGGGCCCCTCGAACTCGTCGAGCCGGACGGAGAAGCCCTCGCTGGCGGCGACGACACCGGTGCCGTCGGTGCCGTCGGTGCCGTCCGTGCCCTCGGTGCCCTCGGCCGCGGGCGCCACGGCGTCGACGGGCACGCCGGAGGCGCCTGTCCCCGCCCCGGGGACCGGCCCGAGCGGGTCGAGGACGTCGGTCACGCGCGGAAACCTACCTGCCGCACGCTGCCGGGGACGCCGACGACATGGCCGACGGCGCCCGCGCGGCCCCGGAGCCGACCGCTCCCCCCGCAGCAGGGTCGCGCCCATGGATGGGCGATGTGTCGATATCCCGATAAGCCGACGGCCTCTGACCTGCACCGATGCAGATCAGAGGCCGTGAGCGAGCAGGCGCTAGAGGCCGCGGAGCCGGCGGACGAGGATGCTGTCGTCGCCCTTGGCCTCGAGGTCGGCCACGATCACCGCGACCGCCTCGCGGACGATCCGGCCGCGGTCGACGGCCAGGCCGTGCTGGGCGCGCAGCGCCAGCTTGGCCTGCTCGAGAGCCACCAGCTCCTCCGGCGACACGTAGACCGTGATCTTCTCGTCGTGCTTCTCCCGGCCGGTGGGCCGCAGGTCGCCGGCACGCCCGCGCTTCTTCGGAGTGGCGCGGATGCGGGTGGCCGAGGCCGCGTCGGGCGCCCGGACGTCGTCGTGCTCCTCCGGCGGTGCCGCGAGCGCCACGGCGGCCGCCGGGCTCGCCGGGGCGGACGCCGAGGACGCCGAGGACGCCGTGGAAGGAGCGGCCACCGGCGCTGCCGGGGCCTCGCCCTCGGCGGCCGGCTCGGAGGTCCGGCGGAACAGCTCGTCGGCGCCGGGCAGGGTCGCACGTCGGCTCATGGGGCCAGCACCTCCCGTGCGAGCTGGCGGTAGGCGGCGGCGCCGGCCGAGCTCGAGGCGTAGGTCGTGATCGGCTCGCCCGCGACGGTGGTCTCCGGGAACCGCACGGTGCGGGCGATCACCGTGTGGAAGACCTTGTCGCCGAAGGCCTCGACCACGCGTGCGAGGACCTCCCGGCTGTGCAGGGTGCGGGAGTCGTACATCGTGGCCAGGATTCCCTCAACCTCAAGTCGAGGGTTAATCCGTTCCTGGACGCGGTAGATCGTGTCCATGAGCAGGGCTACACCGCGCAGGGCGAAGAACTCGCACTCGAGCGGGATGATCACACCGTCGCTGGCAGCCAACGCGTTGACGGTGAGCAGGCCCAGCGACGGCTGGCAGTCGATGAGGACGACGTCGTAGTCGGGCAGCACCGGCGCCAGGACGCGCGCCAGGGTCTGCTCGCGGGCCACCTCCGAGACCAGCTGGACCTCGGCGGCCGAGAGGTCGATGTTGCCCGGCAGCAGGTCCAGGCCGGCCACCGAGGTCTTGAGCAGGACGTCGTCGAGGGCCACTTCGCGCTGCATGAGCAGGTTGTAGACCGTGAGGTCGAGCTCGTGCGGGTTGACGCCGAGCCCCACCGAGAGCGCGCCCTGCGGGTCGAAGTCGACCAGCAGCACGCGGCGGCCGGCCTCGGCCAGGGCGGCGCCCAGGTTGATCGTGGTCGTGGTCTTGCCGACCCCGCCCTTCTGGTTGCACAGCGAGATCACCCGCGCCGGGCCGTGCCGCTCGAGCACGGGAGGCTCGGGGAAGACCACCTTCGGGCGGCCCGTGGCGTCGAGCTCGACCGGCGCCTCCGGAGCGGTGTCGATGGCTGCCGGCTCCCCTGCGGTGCTCGGCTCCCCCGCGCCGACGGCGCTGCCGACAGGATCCGTGGGGGTCCCGGGCACCGGCTCGTCCGCGTTTGTCGACATAGTCACAAGAAGACTCGTCTCTGTCGCGATAGACATTCTGATCGCCTTGGCGATGGAGCGTCACCCTAGGCGCGGGGTAGCGGCCGAAGCAAGGCCGGACGGCGGCGCTGTTCCGGGAGAGCACCCGTGCGGCGGGCATCTCCGCAGGTCAGGGGCCCCGTGGTGGTCTCGTCACCCGCGGGCGCGCGGGTGCGCGAGTGCGTACACCTCGCGCAGGCGGTCGACCGTGACCAGGGTGTAGATCTGCGTCGTGGTCACCGACGCGTGGCCGAGCAGCTCCTGGACGACGCGGACGTCGGCGCCGCCGTCGAGCAGGTGGGTGGCGAAGCTGTGCCGCAACGTGTGCGGCGAGACCTCGGCACGGACACCGGCCCGCTCGACCGCCGCCGCCAGCACCGACCAGGCCGACTGCCGCGTCAGCCGCCCGCCCCGGGCGTTGAGGAACAGCGCCGCATTGCCCTTGCCGGCGGCCGCGAGCGCCGGGCGGCCGCGGACCAGGTACGCCTCGACCGCCGCGACCGCCATCCGGCCCACGGGGACGAGACGCTCCTTGGAGCCCTTGCCCCGCAGCAGCACCGACGCCGAGCCCAGGTCGAGGTCGTCGACGTCGAGGCCCACGGCCTCCGAGATGCGCGCACCGGTGCCGTAGAGGACCTCCAGCAGCGCCCGGTCGCGCAGCTGGCGCGGCTCGTCGCCGCCGGCCGCCGCCAGGATCGCCTCGACGTCCTCGATCGGGATGGCCTTGGGGAGCCGGCGCACCTGGGTGGGCGGCCGGACGTCCTTGCCCGGATCGAGGGAGGCGAGCCCCTCCCGGGCGGCGAAGCGGTGGAACCCGCGGACCGCGACGACCGTGCGGCCCGCCGACGACGCCGCCAGCGGCGGATGGTCGGGCCCTCCCGCCCGCAGCGCCACCAGGAAGTCGGCCACATCGGCCTCGGCCACCTGGGCGGGGTCGCTGATGCCGCGGCCGGCGGCGAACTCGAGGTAGCGCGCCAGATCGCGGCGGTAGGCCGACAGGGAGTTGGCCGCCAGCCCGCGCTCCACCTGCAGGTGGTCGAGGTAGAGCCGCACCGCGCGGGCCAGCGGGGTAGGCCGCGCGGCGGCGCCCTCGGCGCCCGCCTGCTCCGGCCGGCCGGTCCCGTGCTCCCCGTCCACGGTCCTCACGCTACCTGACATAACGACGACCCTCCCGTGCCGACGACGTCCTCCGTCCCCAGGCCAGGCCTGCGGCGAGCCGTCCCCAGCCCACCACCTCCTCGTCCGGACGGGGCGGGCTCGGCGCCCCAGGGTCGCGGTGTCCGATGCCCTCCACGCAGGAGCCCCCATGACCCTCTCGCTCTCGCCCTCCCGCAGCCGGCTCCGCCGTGCCCTCACCGGCGGCGTCGCCCTGCTGCTCGCCGCAGGCGGCGGCGCCCTCCTCCTCGACGGTGCCGCCTATGCGGCCACCGGCAGCAGCGTGCTCCTCGGCCGGCTCAACGCCGCGGACGCGCCGACGGTCGTGCGCACCACCGCGGCCGGACCTGCGCTGCGGCTGCTGACCGCGACCACCGCGGCACCGCCGTTCACGACCAACGCCACAGGTCGGGTCGCGCACCTCGATGCCGACAAGGTCGACGGGCTCGACGCCGGCGCGATCGTCGCGCGTGCGCGCACCGACGTCGACGCCGCCCGGCTCGGCGGGCGCACGTCCGCCGAGCTCCTGGCGGCAGTGCCCGTGCCCCGCTTCGACATGGTGCGCAGCTCGGTCGCGCAGTCGGCCAACCCCGGCTACTCCCCCGGCGTGCTGTCCGCGGCCGGTGCCACCCCCGGCAGCTACATCGTCCGTGGGACCGTCACGATCCCGTGCGGCGCAGGCGGTCCCGGCGGCTACGTCGTCGACGTGCTGCGCGTGCAGTCGGCCATCGACGTGGCTGCGCTCCTCGACGGCCTGGTCGTGCCCGCATCGTCGTGCGGCTCAGCGGTGCCGGTGGCCGCCCGGACGTCGATGACGTCGACGTCGCGCCTGCTCGTCCGCGTGCTCGACGTCGACGCCGGGCAGCTCGTCACGGCACCGCTGTCGATCAGGCTCGAGGGCGTGCCCGCCGCGAGCCGGCTGTAGACGCGGGAGGGGCCGGTCCGCAGCGCGGTCCGGCCCCTCCCGAGGGGTGCCCCAGGCGATCCAGGTCAGGCGAGCACCGACTCCAGCGTGGTCGACGCGAGATCGGGGAAGGCCTCCGCGACGGCGCCGTAGGTGATCTGGCCGTCGTGGGTGTTGAGGCCGAGCGCGAGCGCGCGGTCGTCCTGCAGCGCCTGCTTCCAGCCCTTGTTGGCCAGCGCCACCGCGTACGGCAGCGTCACGTTGGTCAGCGCGTAGGTCGAGGTGTTGGGCACCGCGCCCGGCATGTTCGCCACGCAGTAGAACACCGAGTTGTGCACGGTGTAGGTCGGGTCGGCGTGGGTCGTGGGGCGCGAGTCCTCGAAGCAGCCGCCCTGGTCGATCGCGATGTCGACGAGCACCGAGCCCGGCTTCATCCGCGACACGAGCTCGTTGCTGATGAGCTTGGGCGCCTTGGCGCCGGGCACGAGCACCGCGCCGATCACCATGTCGGCGTCGAGCACCGCGCGCTCGACCTCGAAGGAGTTGCTCGCGATCGTCTGCACGTGCCCCTGGTAGATCGCGTCCATCTGGCGCAGGCGGGCGATGTTGAGGTCGAGCAGCAGCACCTCGGCCTGCATGCCGAGCGCGATGGCAGCGGCGTTCTGGCCCGACACTCCGGCGCCGAGGACGACGACCTTCGCGGCGTAGGTGCCGGAGACGCCGCCCATGAGGACGCCGCGGCCGCCGTTGGCGCGCATGAGGGCGTGGGCACCGACCTGCGGAGCGAGGCGGCCGGCGACCTCCGACATCGGGGCCAGCAGCGGCAGCGAGCGGTCGGGCAGCTCGACGGTCTCGTAGGCGATGCCCGTGACGCCGGCCTTGACCAGCGCCTCGGTGCACTCGCGCGACGCGGCGAGGTGGAGGTAGGTGAACAGGGTCTGGCCGGCGCGCATGCGGTGGTACTCCTCCGCGATGGGCTCCTTGACCTTGAGGATGAGGTCGCCGGTGGCCCAGACGTCGTCGGCCGTGGGCAGGATCGTGGCTCCGGCAGCGACGTACTCGGCGTCGGGGATCGAGGAGCCGGCGCCGGCGTCCCTCTCGATGTAGACCTCGTGGCCGTTCTTCGCCAGCTCGAACACGCCGGCCGGGGTGATGGCCACCCGGTACTCGTGGTTCTTGACCTCGCGGGGGATGCCGACCTTCACTGCGCTCGCCTCTCAGTCCTCGGGGACGATCCTCGGGATGGGCAGAAGGATGAACCCAGGACCGGTTCTTGGGGAGGACTGCCGAATCTGATTCGGTATACTCGGCTAGTGCCCGCATCCCGTACGACGAAGCCTGTGAAGTCGACCACGGCGCCGAATCCGGTTCACAAGCCGCTCGACGCCCTCGACCGCGAGATCCTGGCCGAGCTCGTGCGCGACGGCCGGCTGCCCAACAACGTGCTCGCCGACCGGGTCGGCGTCGCGCCGTCCACGTGCCTGCTGCGCACCCAGAACCTGGTCAAGCGCGGCGTGATCCGCGGGTTCCGCGCCGACGTCGACCACGCCCGGATCGGAGCCGGCCTGCAGGCCATGGTCTCGGTACGGGTGCGGCCCGGGGCACGCGGCAGCCTGCGCGAGATCGGCGAGCGGCTGGCGCACGAGCCCGGTGTGCTCAACGTGTACTTCGTCGCGGGCGCGTTCGACTTCCTCGTGCACGTGGCGGCGTCGGACACCGAGGGCCTGCGCGACTTCGTGACCAAGACGCTGTCGTCGCGGCCGGAGACGGAGTCGACCCAGACCAGCCTGGTGTTCGAGCACTTCCCCGGGGCGGGGATCCCTCTCTAGCTGGAGTAGATCCGGGCGCGGCCGCTGCCGGCCACACGCACGCGCTGCGGCCAGGGCGCGTCGGCAGGACGCAGCGTCCGCCAGCCCGCCGACCTCGACACCGAGGCGGCCAGCGACGCCGCGACGGTGAGGGGCGCGGTGAACCGGCCGGCGAGCACCGCCTCGACGGCGTCGTCGAGGGGCACCCACGCGATCGGCAGGTCGCGCTCCTCGCCGTCGCCCGGCGGGCGGCCGCCTGGGGCCGGCGACAGGCCGCGTGCGAGGTAGCAGCGGATGGTCTCCGACGACCCGCCGGGAGAGTTCTCGAGATCGACGAGCACAGCCCAGTCGGCGGCGACGAGACCCGCCTCCTCGACCAGCTCGCGCGCGGCACCGGCCAGCGGCGACTCGTCGGCGACGTCGAGCAGGCCGGCCACCGGCTCCCACAGCGACATGCCGACCGGGTGTCGGTACTGGCGGATGAGCAGCACACGGTCGCGGTCGTCGAGGGCCAGGACGCCGACCGCGCCCGGGTGCGCGACGTACTCGCGCACGACCGTCTGGCCGTCGCCGAGGTCGACGGTGTCGCGGCGCAGGTCCCAGACCATGCCCGGGTGCAGCGTCTCGCTGCGCGTGGTGATGCGCTCGTCGGCGTCGTCGGCGAGCGCGGCGGGGTCGCCCGCCCACGTCGGCGGCAGGACGTACCCGGCGTCGTCGGTCACGGGGTTCGCGGGCCTCAGGCGTCGACGGCGGCGAGGGTGATGTCGACGCCGCGGCGCGCATTGGCCGCTGCGATCAGCCCGCGGAACAGCGGGTGCGCCTTGGTCGGGCGCGAGCGCAGCTCGGGGTGGGCCTGGGTCGCGACGTAGTACGGGTGCGCCTCGCGCGGCAGCTCGACGAACTCGACGAGCCGGCCGTCGGGCGAGGTGCCCGAGAACCAGAAGCCGGCCGCCTCGAGCTGGCCGCGGTAGTCGTTGTTGACCTCGTAGCGGTGGCGGTGGCGCTCGTCGATGTAGGGCTCGCCGTACACCTCGCGCACGACCGATCCCTCCGCGAGCTTCGCGGGGTACAGGCCCAGGCGCATCGTGCCGCCCATGTCGCGCTCGCCGGCCACGACGTCGCGCTGGTCGGCCATGGTGGCGATGACGGGGTGCGGCGTGGCCTCGTCGAACTCCGTGGAGCCGGCGCCCTCGAGCCCGACGACGTTGCGCGCGTACTCGATCACCATGCACTGCAGGCCGAGGCACAGGCCCAGCGTGGGGATGCCGTGCTCGCGCGTGTACTTCAGCGCCGCGAGCTTGCCCTCGATGCCGCGCACACCGAAGCCGCCCGGCACGCACACGGCGTCGACGTCGCCGAGCAGCCGCTCGGCACCCTCCTCGGTGACGCAGTCGTCGGAGGTGACCCAGCGGATGTTCACGCGGGTGTCGTTGGCGAACCCGCCGGCGCGCAGCGCCTCGGTGACCGAGAGGTAGGCGTCGGGCAGGTCGACGTACTTGCCGACGAGGGCGACCGTCACCTCGTGGGCGGGGCGGTGGACGCGGCGCAGCAGCTTGTCCCAGTCGGTCCAGTCGACGTCGCGGAAGGGCAGGCCCAGGCGGCGCACGACGTAGGCGTCGAGGCCCTCGGAGTGCAGCACCTTGGGGATGTCGTAGATCGACGGCGCGTCGACGGCGGCCACGACGGCCTCGACGTCGACGTCGCACATGAGCGAGATCTTGCGCTTGATCGACGCTGGCACCTCGCGGTCGGCGCGCAGCACGATGGCATCGGGCTGGATACCGATGTTGCGCAGCGCGGCGACGGAGTGCTGGGTGGGCTTGG
>Ga0102832_1001157_pt1 | contig 23029 bp, 12 predicted proteins | sample EBPBio282013_DNA_FD_88942 | JGI IMG/M metagenome (GOLD analysis project Ga0102832, IMG submission 88942) | Wastewater treatment Type I Accumulibacter community from EBPR Bioreactor in Madison, WI, USA - Reactor 2_5/28/2013_ DNA (Illumina Assembly) | ecosystem: Engineered > Bioreactor > EBPR >... | reverse complement strand
TGCCAGCCGTCAGCATTTCTTGATTCAGCTTATCCGGGTTGATCGCGAAATCACGGCGATAGTATGGGCGGCTGTAGGTGCTGGTGAGTTGCAGGGACACGCGGTTAAACACGATACCGTAAATATTTACGGCACGGTTAGCACCCTGTTGCAGCGTTTGCAGGGTTCGCCGCAGCGAGCGACGGGTCGTACGCTGCCCATGAACGACGATGACCACACCGTCACTGTGTTCGGCAAGGAACGCCGAGTCCGGCCCGCCGATGCTCGGAACCGAGTCCATCACAATTGCGTCAAATTGATCGCGCAGGAGTTTAATCAAATCACCCAAACGCGGCTTGCTCAACAGAACCGCAGGGTTACTGCTGGCGCGGCCTGCTGTCAGCAAGGTCAAGTTTTCGACATTCGTATCCAGCAAGGCACGGGACAATAACACCGAAAGATCATCGCGCCCTGCCAGAATATCCGACAAGCCCATGACGTTCGGTAAGCCGAAGAACTCGTGCAGATTACCTTTGCGGATGTCACCGTCCACCAAGAGCGTACGCAACCCCGCCTCAGCCGTCACCAGCGCGAGGTTGGACGACGTAACCGATTTACCATCGCCTGAATCGTAGCTGGTAATGGTCACTACTTTAGGCTGTGCGCCGTCAGTTGCCAGCACCAGCTTCGCGCGGAGTTGGCGCAGCACTTCCGCTTCAATCGTTCCCGGCATGTTGGACACATAAAGCGGCAGCTTATTACGCGGGATCATACCCAACGGCCCGATAACACGAACGCCGTCGATTTGCTCCAAGTTGTCCTGCCACACCAGCCGGTCATCAAAATACGCGATGAGAATAATCGTCAAAATAGAGAGGATAAGACCACCCGCCGCTGCCAGAATCACACTCGCAAACGAACCCGTTACAACCGCCACATTCTTGACAGATGCCGACGAGAACACTGAAAGCTGATTGCCGGTATTCGCCATACTGGCACTCATCGTCGCGTAAAGGGTACGGACGTTTTGTAGTGTCGTCAGGGTCGATTGCATCCGCGTTTCGTTCTGGGCAATTTCGAATGCCGAGGTCAACGTCGCGCCGGTCGCTATTAAATCATCATACTCGGATTGCAACTGCGTAATTTGAGCTTGAAGCTGGCGGAGTTGGTTCGCCAAGAACTGCTGTTCCTGCGTAAGCTGCCCACCGGGGCCGTTATCAATCAACTCCTGAACAATCGCGTTTGCGATATTGACCGCATTATCAGCACTTGTATCTGAAACGCTGATGTTCAACAGAGGCAGGTTCGGTTCTTCGGACACTTCAATACGTTTATTGAAATCCTCAACCGAAATCGGCAGTTGTAACCGGTCGATCACCGGCTGCAAGACTTTGGCTTCGCGCACCAAATCGCCATAAGTGGTAATTTGCTGACGGATTACCTCAAATGCCTGCACCTGCGCCGTCGATTGGAAGAACTGCCCCAAAATAACCGTTGCCTTAGCGACATAGATATTCGGCTGTTTGGAACGGACAAAATAGCCCACACCGCCACCGATAGCGACGGCGATAGCAATAAGCCACCACCACTTCACAAGGAGTCGCAGGACAATCGTAAATGGGGAGGTTGTTGAATTCACGTCCGAATACCTCACTAATAACAGCGCCTAACAAAAACAGCACTCAGTTTATGCTATAAAACCTTACAAATAGATAAATACTAACACAGGTTACATGGAAAAACCGATGTAATGCAAGTCAGGTATCCCGATGATTTGTCAGAAAAATAGAATTTCTGAATAGGTCAGATTTCGATAGTGTTGGCAATTTTAGGCGGCAAACGTGGAAAACACACCTAATGAGGAGTGGGCATCAATCCTACCCCTCGCTAGGTGCGATTTTGATTTTTGTTATTCACAACGACGAATTATAGGGGTGCAACGACTTTTAGTAGTCGTCATCATCCTCATAATAGTCATCATCGTCGTCGTCGTCATCATCGAGGAAGTCATCGTCATCGTCATAGAGGAAATCGTCATCATCGTCATCGAACTCCGAGATGTCGTAACCTTCGTCATCGACAAAATCTTCGTCAATTTCGATGTCTTCTATCGTTTCTTCCTCTTCTTCCTCGAAGTCGAGATCCTCGAGGTCTTCATCCTCAAAATCCAGATCGTCGTCTTCTTCGAGGATTTCCTCTTCGTCGTCGCCAGTGTCAATTTCGTTCAGTAGTAAATCGTCTTGATACATACTCACAGCCCCAGATGGTCAAATATGGATTTGCGGGCGATATTTTAGCAGGTTATGGGCAATTGTGAACGGCAAGATTGGACGAAATTTGATTTCACAATCGGCTAAACCGCCCTACGCAAACATCATAGCACCACTAAAAGCAATGTTTCCTTAAGATGTGGTTCGCATTTCCTGTGTTGATCGACGGTTCAGTGCCATTGATTTCACAAGACTGCGAACCTCATTTAATAGCTGCTCTTGGCTGTATGCGCCCTTCTGCAAAACCTGTTCGACAGAACCATTCAAGCGCTGGTGATCGCCGCTGCTCAAATCCATCGCGGTAATGACGATGACAGGTATATCGGTTCCGGTCGGCAGCTTACGCAGTTCTTGTAAGAAGCCGAAGCCATCCATATGCGGCATCATCAGATCGAGCAAAATAAGCTGGGGTGGTTTCTGCTGCACAACCTGCAACGCCTCAAGGCCATCACCCGCCTGCAACACATTCCAGCCTTCTTTTTCCATCGTGCGCTGGATGATCTCGCGAATTTGTGGCTCATCATCGACCACCAGCACATCACAGCCGGGGACGTTGCATTCATAGCGTTTCAGGATTTTGATGAGGCGTTCACGGTCAATCGGTTTGGTCACATAGTCGGCTGCGCCGAGGGCGTAGCCCAAGTTCTGGTCGCTCACCATCGTCAGCATAATCACGGGAATTGAAGCCAACTGCGCGTCACTCTTGAGCGCGTTCAGCACCGACCAACCATCCATTCGCGGCATCATCACATCTAACGTAATGACATCCGGGCGCAGTTCGCGCGCCATCTTCAAACCGGTTTCGCCATCTTCAGCCGTGTAAACGTTATAACCCTCTTTAAGCATGAACCGGTTGACGAGTTCACGGGCGGTCGGATCGTCATCAATCACCAGCAGCGTTCCAGCGAAAGCGGCCACTGGCTGCGTCTTGCGCTTACGGGTAACAGTGGAAATGGGTTCTACTTCAGGTTGGACGATTTGTTCACGGTTTACCGGCAGCTTGAGGGTGAAGGATGAGCCAATACTGATTTGGCTCGTCACGGTAATGTCACCGCCGAGCATTTGTGCAAAGCGGCGGCTGATCGAAAGCCCCAAACCCGTGCCGCCGAACTTACGGGTTGTCGAACTATCCGCCTGCGAGAAGTCCTTGAACAACTTGATCAACTGCTCGGATGTCATGCCAATACCCGAGTCGGTTATCGTAAACGCGATCACTTCCTCTCCGGCTTCGACACGCCGATCTAAGTCCAGTTTGACCAAGCCTTTCAGCGTAAACTTGCTGGCGTTGCTCAACAGGTTAAACAAGATTTGACGGGTCTTGGTTAAGTCCGTTTGCATGAGGCCAACCCAATCGGGGCAGTTAACCTCCAACCGGTTACCGTTCTTCTCGATTAGCGGCAAAATCGTCATCGTGACTTCTTTAATCATATCAGGAATGTTCACGGTTTCCATAAACAATTCCATCTTGCCCGCCTCGATCTTAGAAAGGTCGAGAATGTCATTAATCAAAGACAGTAAATGGGCGGCGGCTGTTTGGATCTTCTTTAAGTCGGGGATAAATTCGTTGTTGCCTTCATCGACCATTTCCTCCTCAATAAGTTCACTGTAGCCGATAATCGCATTTAACGGCGTACGCAGTTCGTGGCTCATATTGGCGAGAAAGGCACTTTTTGCCCTATTCGATTCCAGCGCTTGATCGCGAGCAACCATGAGTTCGCTGGCAATGTTGTTGAACGAAACCGCAACCTGTGCCAGTTCATCCCTGCTCGCGGAGGTGAACCGATAATTCATATCACCCTTGACCATACGCTGTGTCGCTTCGTCCAAGCCAGCGATGGTTTGCTTGACGGCGACATAAAACCCGATTGCCAGATAAATGGCTGCGGCAATCGCAACCAATGCGACCACCGAAACAACCGAACGCCGTGCTTCAAACCGACCGACACGCGCAACGATTAAATTGTCGAGTGAGGACGACACCTCAGGATAAAAGCGGTAGACTTCATCAATCGTGACCGTTGCAGCGTCATATACCGCTTGTGGGGTCATCGATCCGCTAGTCGCGCCGACCGAATTCATCTCTCGGTTCATTTGCGACAAGAGTGCTGTTATCGTCCGTTGATAAGCAGCGACATCCTCTTGGAGAACAGCCCGCAGTTCCGGGTTAGCGGCGAACGAATAACCAAAACCCTGCACGTTGTAGTCAACATTATTATTCACCAAACCAGAGAGAATGGTGAGACGTGTTATATCTTCCTGAGTGACGGCTTTCGAAACGAAGGAGGCCGTACTGTAACTGCGAATTTGACTGAGATACTCCGTCAACGGCGGCAGCTTATTGATAACCGTGTCCATCAAATAGTAGCTATCAATGTCAGGATCGAGAATAAGGTTTGAACTGTTACCCGATATGACAACCAACTTGAGGATGTTATTCAGCAGTTCGGTGTAGGTTGAAGCGCTGGTTGCAGGGTTCATACCGGGAGAAGCATTTTTGACGCTCATCCACATGCTTTTGATCGAAGCCCATGTTGACCGCGTATCCAGCATATCCCCGTAACGCGCATCCACTTCATTGACCGCTTGTACTGCTTCATCAGCGGCTTGCTGGGCCTCACCCAAAGCGGTGGTGTTGAGGCTGCTATCACCTTTCAGAATAGCCATCTTTAGCGAAGCGTGGCGCTGAATATATTGAAGAAACTCTATCACGGGTGCGTTGTATATAAGGCCGAGGCGCTCTTTCTCTGCAAAGTCAATATCTTCATTGATCTTCGAAAGAAACTGTGTGATGACCACGATCAGGGGCAGCAGAAACAGAATGCTGATCAGCAAAAACTTTTGCGGATACTTCAGGCGGCTCATAACACGTGCCGCAGGTTGAAACAGTGCCAGCATCGCTTGGCCTTTCACCAGTTCATGTACGAACTAAAGAACGTAAATTATGAATGTGATGACCTAATCATATGAGGATTTCTCAATTAAAAATACTTGAGATGCCCGAGGCGGCTCATTCGCTTATCTTTTCATAAATAATTCGGTTCTGATTTTTACTTTTATTTTGAAAATTCTCATACAGTGGAATAAGGGGAGCAGTACAAGGAAGCTAGGATGAAACTGCGTCGTTACTTTTTATTTGGTATAGGCGGTACAGTTATTGCGCTAACGGCAATAATTCTGTTAGCATCCCAGTTTATCCTCGCGAATAATTACCAGCAGCTCGAAACGCAAGATGTAAAAGCGCAAGTCCAACAGGTCGTCGACACCTTCCAAAATGATATTGGCTCCTTCAATATCACTGATATTCATTGGGCAGCGCCTCCACAACCTCGTCCCGCTCCAACCGGTCAAGGACGCGGCAATGTTGATCTGCGCCTCGTTGAGAAGATAGGCTTTGACACCGGTTCAGCCGTTATGGTACTGGATCAAGAAAATAACATCATATTTCGCAATCAAGGTAAAAGCAGCGCTAACCACGCAGCCCCCTCAATCCCAACAAGTGTCTTACCTGAAATGCCCTCAGAAAACCCATTTACCAACGCCCACAACACACAGCGGCCACTCAAGGGTTTGATAAACCTGCCCGAAGGCACGCTGATGATGGTCTCAATACCCCTGCCAGCAGGCGGTGGACGCATTATTTGGGGGCGCTATTTTGATGAGGCAGAAATCCAACATCTGAGCGACGTAACCAACCTCGACATTCAGGCAGTCAGTTACGATGAAGACAATGTGCCGGCTGAGTTCCAGCGGGCGAAGAACAACCTCAGTAATGCCGACTCGTTTTACAGTGAAGCGGAGAACAATCATACGCTCGCAGGCTACCGGTTAATGAACGATGTATACGGCAAGCCGAGCATTATTCTACGCATTCAAATACCGCGCACTATTTACCAAGTCGGGCAAGGCGGCCTCACGAATTTCGCGTTAGTACTCATACTCTGTGTCATCGCCGCTGGTGGTGCCTGTTATTTACTACTCGAACAAGTCATCCTCGGCAGTACAACGCCACCCGCAGCCGCGACCACCTATCAAATTGATGAGTTCAACAAACTCGCGACAGGTATCCAATCCTTGATTGCGGCACGGATCGTCGTGGAGCAAAAACTGCAAGAATCTTATGCCAAGTTGGAAAGCCGCGTGGAAGAACGAACCAGCGAGCTTTTCACGATTAATGCCGGGTTGCAGCAGCAGCTCGACACCAATAAACAAATCCAAGCCGCACTCGCTGAAGCGCGTGATAAAGCATTGGAATCCCTGCAAGCCCGTTCACAGATGCTTGCAAACGTCAGCCACGATGCCCGTACACCGTTGACAATCATCAACCTGAACACAGAAATGCTGCAACAAGGGCGGCATGGCGAGATGAACGCCAAACAGAACGAAGTCCTTGACCGTATTCTGACGGCAACACGCCAGCTATTCAATTTCATGTCCAACATGCTTGGTGAATCGCAGTTGGAAAACGGTAAAATCTCGCTCGTCAAGATGGTATATGAGCCTAAACTGCTGGTTGAGGGCTTGGTCAGCATGTTAAAACCACTGGCTGAAAATAAGGGTCTAGCCATGCACGTCGAAGCCGATTTAGCACTGCCCTCCAATACAATGGGGGACCCGGAACGGCTCAAGCAAGTCATCACGAACTTGTGTGAAAATGCCATCAAGTTCACCAAAACCGGCGAGATACAAGTCAAGGCATATCGTAAAGACCAGTTCAACTGGGTGATACAAGTTCACGATACGGGCTGCGGCATCCCTCGTGAAGCCCAAAACCGTATCTTTGAAGCCTACTGGCAGGTTGAAAATACCGGTATACCATCAGCGAACCGGGGTGTGGGATTGGGGCTTTCCATCGTCAAGCAACTGGTGCAGCTCATGAATGGGACGATTACGGTCGAAAGTGAAGTCGGTAAAGGGACAATCTTCACGGTAACACTGCCTCTTGAAAATGATTCACCCCAGCTTGTCATCGAACCCATCAAACAACCGAACCGGATAGCCAACCCTTCATCATTTGAATTCTCGTGATACTCCGCATCCTCAGATTGTGTTAGGACAGCGCAACTCAAACACGTTACACTGAATACAGATAGGTGATGACATATCATCTACAGCTATTCCGTATTTCGTGTTAAGGAGTTTGCGTGTGAAGATTTTTGTTCCGGGTCGCATCTGCTTACTCGGCGAGCATTCGGATTGGGCAGGTGGCTACCGTCGAACCAACGCCGAAATTGAAAAAGGCTATGCGATCATCGCGGGAACGAACCAAGGGATTTACGCCGATGTTCAACCGCACCCCAACGCACTCGTTTTGTACTCAACCTCTCCCGACGGCGAACGACAAGGCCCATATACGATCCCGATGGAAGCAGAAGCGCTGCTCGATGAGGCGGAAAAAGGCGGCTTCTGGAGCTACATCGCGGGCGTGGCTTATCAAGTCCTGACACATTACCATGTACGTGGTTTAGTCATCGACAACTACAAAACCGATATGCCGGTTAAGAAGGGGTTATCGTCAAGCGCAGCCATCACCGTACTTACGGCTCGCGCGTTCAACCGGATTTATGACCTCAAAATGACCGTGCGCGGTGAAATGGAAATGGCGTATCAGGGGGAAATACTCACCCCCTCGCGCTGTGGTCGGCTCGATCAAGGCTGTGCGTTCGGCAACCGCCCTATCCTGATGACGTTTGATGGTGACCGGTTAGATACCCGCGAACTCCAAGTGAAGCGTAACTTGTACTTCGTGATCGTGGATCTCCACGCGAAGAAGGATACCCGCAAAATTCTGGCTGACCTGAATAAAGCCTATCCTTTTGCCAACAATACGGTCGAAAAAGGCGTACAGGAACTTTTTGGCAGTATTAACAAGCGGATTGCCCACGAAGCGCTCGAAGCCTTGCAAGACGCGGATGCTGAGAGTCTGGGCGCGTTGATGACCGAAGCCCAATCGTACTTCAATCAATTTGCGGCTCCGGCCTGCCCCGAAGAACTGACCGCGCCTGTACTGAACAAGGTGCTCAATTATGAACCGTTAAAACCGCACATTTGGGGCGGGAAAGGTGTCGGCAGTCAAGGGGATGGTACGGCGCAGTTCATCGCCCGCAGCGAAGCCGATCAACAGCACATCATTGACATCATCGAACGCGACCTCAACATGACCGGTCTGAAATTCACGCTGTATGCCGGAGCGCAAGTGCGTAAAGCGGTCATCCCTGCGGCGGGATTTGGTACGCGCTTATTCCCGGCGACTAAAGCGACCAAGAAAGAACTATTCCCGATTGTTGACCGTGATGGCATCGCTAAACCGGCTATCCTGCTGATCGTTGAAGAAGCGCTGGCGGCTGGCATGGAAGAAGTCATCATCATTGTGCAGGAACAAGATTTACCGTCGTTCCAAGCCTTCTTTAGCGAACAAGTGACCATCGAAAACTACAACAAACTACCACGTCACTTTCAAGAGTATGCCCAAAAACTGCTTGAGATGGGGCAAAAAGTCAAGTTCGCAATTCAACGAACGCAAGAAGGTCTAGGCCACGCGGTTTATGCCGCCCGCGAACTGATCGGCAACGAACCGTTCTTACTCATGTTAGGCGACCATATCTATCGTTCCGACAGCGACCGTTCCTGTGCCCAACAATTGGTGGAGGCTTTTAACCAACAGGGTCGGAGCGTGGTCGGCATGCGCCAAACTGGCGAACATGATATTGCCAACTTCGGCACGTTAACCGGGCATTGGCTGGAAAAAGATACACTGCTTAACATCACCGAGTTTGCCGAGAAGCCAACCGTCGAATATGCCCGTGACAACTTGCGCGTAGATGGATTAGATAGTGAGCAGTACCTCACTGTATTCGGGCAGTACATTATCAAACCGCAGATTTTTGACTACCTTGAAGAACATATTCAACACAACGTCCGCGAGCGCGGCGAGTTCCAACTCACCTCCGCGCTTGATCGACTGCGTAAAGAAGATGGTTTCGCGGGTGTGCTGATCGACGGCAAACGGTATGACATCGGCCTGCCAGACTACTACCTCGACACGCTGCAAACCTTCCGGGAGGGGTAAAACTGCCGAGTACGTCACATGAAGATAAAGGGTGCGGAATACTCTGCACCCTAGCCTCATACTTGTCTTTTATCGCAGTATCAACACTTACGATTTCACCAGAACGATCATGCTACAATCACATAAGGGTCTATTTACTCATCAAGGCTTACCTTATGCGACTGGGACGAATCGGGTTTATCCTCTTTACCATTTATTTAATGTTTCTGGGCGGCAGTGCTTACTACTCACTAGTGTTCCCTATCCGTCAACTGCACCACACTTTACTGACCCTCGTTATGGCGGTCTGGTTGATATTCCAATTACGGCGCGGTGGGCTACCTCAAACCCCACTTAATTGGCCGATTGCGGCGGCAGTGGTCGTGTGGTTTTTGAGTGCTTTCATGAGCATTGACCGGCGCATGGCATTTGAGAACTTGTGGTTTGTACTCATGCACATCCTATTCTTTTATGCGTTAACTGATTTATTTCGACGTGGGCGGCAGCGAATGGTCATGGATGCGCTTTTTATGGTAAGCGCTGTCGTTATCCTCATGAGCGCGGTGGAATTAGCCTCATGGTATTTTGGACTTGGAATCATTCCTAATACCCAAATCGGTTGGTTCAATGTGATTGGAACAGGGGCGTGGTTGCCTTTGACTCCAATTCGTTTATCACTTGCGATGAATATCAGCACACTCTTAGCCGGGTTCGTCGCGCCTATTGTCACGATTACGGCTGTGTGGGCGCTCACAACATGGAAAAAACCTTTTAGCCGCGTATTGTGGGTTTTATCGGGGCTGCTGCTGATTGTTCTGATCCTCACTTTCTCACGCGGCGGTTTGCTTTCTATCCTTACAGCAGTGGGAACAATGGGCGTACTGCAATTCGCCCAACTGAAACGAGTTACTAACCGCGTTCCAGCACGGTTAATTTTGGGCAGTGCAGTATTCATTGGCATCATCATCGTCGCCGGATATGTCATTTACTCGATCACACAATCCCGCAGTACCAATTCAGGTGATGCCGGAAGGCTCGATATGTGGCGTAGTGCTGCTGCCATCACGCGGGATTATCCCATCACCGGGGTTGGTGTGGGTATTTATGGGCGGGCATTCCGCACCTATCGCGACCCAACCATTGTTCAGGATAAACTTGCCTCGGCGCACAATGCCTATCTGAATACAGCGGCAGAAACAGGTATTCCCGGAATTCTCGTCAGCATATGGCTGGGAATCGTTATCATCCGCACATGGTACAAGAATTGGAAAACAACCGAATCACCGGCTCGCAAACTTCGGTTAGCAGGTGCCTTTGGCGCACTGCTTGGATTAGGCGTTCACAGCATGGTCGATGTCTTTACCATTACCCCTATTGTTCTCATAATCGTTGGGTTAGCGGCCTACTGCATCACGCCCACTGATATGGTCTATGAAGGCCAACGCGACTTCAGCACCACGACGCAGCGTCGAAAACTAATTACTTATGCAGCTTTGGCAGTCGTTATCGTCTATGGGATCTGGTTTATTCAACTCGACCGCGCCCAAACCCATTATCTAAACAGCTTTAATGAGTCCGAAAACCCAGCAACAGATGCTCAAAATGCGGCAGCAATCGACAGTGGTTTAAGCCTCTATCCATTGCAAACGGCTTATCTAAATGACAAAGGCGGCTCATCGACCACGATTGATGATTACAAAGCTGCTCTAGAACTTGAGCCGACATGGGATATTGGTTGGATAAACCTCGCCACACGAACCTTACAGCAGGGCGATACACAAGCAGCGCTCGATTATTTAGACAAGGCGCGCAAGATAAATGCCCATAATCCAGCCTCCCTCTTTTGGGCGCACTTGGCTGAAGAAACAAACAGCGCTCCGAATGACGAAATTATAACCGCCTATATCCGCGCTATTGAAGGTGGCAGCAGCCTTCCACTATCATCTTTTTGGTATGCCACAGATTTACGCAAGCAAGCCATCCATGAGTATCTAATGACGCAGCCACTTGATATTCAATATCGCGTATTAAGTATCCACGACGCAGCCCGTACTGCTGAACTCATCCCTCAAAGCCCCTCAACATCGGCTGACTGGTGGGTCACAGGGGAATACGCACTCACGGTATCAGGCCAACCAGAGGTCGCAGTCCAGAATTTCAGCGAAGCTATCCGGTTGAGTCCAGCCAACGGTGATTATTATGTCTCACGAGCACGTGCAACCTACCAAAATGATCCCACAAGCGCTCAACGGGATCTTCAAATTGCAGCACTTTTAGGTACGATCAATGAATTCCCTAATGTGCTGCTTGCAAAACTGACCACAATCCCTGCTGAACGCGAATTGCTATTAGCGCAAGCACTTCCTAATAAAGCGGTACCCCAAGAATTCGCCGCGGTCTTATACAACCGGCCCGCCATTTTTCAAATCAGCAGCCTTATGCAAGGTATCGGACCGGGGCATACTGTCATGCAGCCGTGGTATACCCTCGCTGACGAGCGACTAAAAGTAGGTAATCTTGAAGGAGCTATCCGCGTATACCGCGCTATTTTGGAATATGCGCCTGATGAAACGGAAGCGGCAGAACGATTAGCTCAACTGTCTTCCTAATCGTCAAAATATCATTAATTGCTCATACTTTGCCCAACAAAAAGCAGATACCATTGGGTATCTGCTTCTCGAAAATAAATATTGGATGTTCGAAGGTTAGCTTTCTAGCATCTTATAGGCGTTGGCAGCGTAGTCTTTCGCCGTCCCGGACACCGGTAGCAAATCCACGTCATCGGCTATGGCTTGCATCTTTGCCGAAGTCACAATTTCCTTTAGCTTCAGCACATCACGGTCGGTTGGGTCAAGTGGAATAGCATCGTTGAGCAGAAGATCCGCTATACCGAGATGTTTGGGGCTTTTTGCTAGCAAACGTACCGTATCCACGATATTGCTCACGATGTTTTCACGGTTATTCGCTTCATAGGCGAGGTGCAGCGATTGGCGGTAGCGGATCAACGCTTGGCCGAGCTGGTTGGCTTTATACGAGGCGTATCCGAGGTTGCTGAGTTCGAGTGCCTCAGCGTCTTTATCCTTCACCTCGCGGGCAATATACAGCGCCGAGTTGTGGAAGTTGATGGCTTCCGTCCAGCGGTCGAGGTCGCCATAAGCCGTACCGAGGCCACCCAACACGCGACCTTCATAATCGCGCTTCCCTTGCGCCTTGAACAGCTTAAGCGCCTGTTCCCATGTTTCAGCCGCCGTGTCCGGTTGGCTGCTATCCAGTTGAGCATATCCGAGCTTATAGAGAATTAGTGCCTCATTCTGTGCATCATCTTCAGAACGGGCAATTTCAAGCGCTTTCTGATACGAACGAATAGCATCGTCGCTTTCGCCCAACTGCTGGCGAGCATCTGCCAATGTAATCAACAAATGCATTTGCGTATCCGCATCAGCTTGTTCTTCGGCCAGCTTGATACCGCGCGTTGCGTGAAGAACAGCCGCGCTAGAGTTTTCCGTTTTCACCATCAACGCAGACAACATATCCAGCATGTTGAGGATATTGTCTGGATCATCCAGTTTCTCGTAAGCAGCCAATGCCTCGGTATAAGTGCTGATGGCTTCGTTATCCATACCACGACTGGCTTCTAATTGGCCAATCTTCCCCAAGAGATCGACTTGCTTCTTGGTATCGCTTTGCTGCCGCGACTGGCGCAGCGCATTTTGGAGGCGTGTCAGTTCGTCAGCCGGTTCATCCGCTTGCGCTTCAACAGGGGTTAAATCCGGTGGCAAGTCATCCAGTTCGTCAAGTTCCTCAACTTCATCATCCTCATCTTCGTCGTCATCAAGGTCAAGCAGGGACTTCGGAGGCGTGGGCGGGGCTGCCGATGGCGTACTGACAACCGGTTTACTCTCGACAGACTGCCACAGCGAACCTACAGCGGCAGACGCGGTAGGCCGCAGCCCTAACCCAAGATCGTCTTCGCTGTCGTCAACATCATCATCTTTATCGAGTTCATCTTCGTGAAGGTCGTCGTCAAACTCCTCGACATCCTCATCAAACTCGTCGTCGAATTCCGCATCCTCATCATCGAACTCGTCGTCAAATTCTTCGTTCTCGTCATCCGCACCAACAGGGTCAACATCTTCTGGCGGTAAAGCAGCAGGATTTGCGGGGAACGGACGGGTGAAGCTAGAAGCCATCTCGCGCAGCTTGAGTAGTTCAGCCACATACCCTCGCTCGTTGACGAAATCGCCCGCCTGCATCAGATCAACAACAAGCTGGTTGACCACCTCGCGTTCACCGTTGTCTGAACTCCATTGGGCAACCGCCATTAACAAATCCATCGCGGCAGCCAGTTTGTCATGGGCAGCGGGGCTGTTGTTACTGTACTTCTTTACGTAGGCCAGCAAGGATTCCCGCACTTTAACCTGCAATGATTCGAGGCGGCCATTCGGACGCAGCCATGTGGTCGCAAAGGTGGCGGTAATTTCATGGAGGCGATAGTAAGGCGACTCGTAGCGGTGGAAACGCTCGACGAGATGACTATTGACCAGCGTGGTCATCACATTATCAATTGTCTCTTGGTTCGCACCCGCCATCATACTCAGCAGTTCACCGGTTGCCCCAACCCCGAAGGTCGCCCCCAACAGCAGCAGCACCCCTTGATAAGCGTTGCTCAACTTGCGAAAACCAATCGCCAAGGCGAGTAGCTGAGGGCTAGCGCCGGAACTACTCGGTATCTTTTCAAACTCGGCAAGATAATCCGCCGGACTGATCTTTGCCGAGCGGAGCGTGCCGCCAGCGACCGATAAAGCAAACGGGATGTAGTCCAAAATACTGGCAACTTCGTCCAGATCATCATCCAAGCCGGTGGCCGTTTCCAAACCAGCGGTTTGCTTGAGCAGTGCCAAAGCCGGATCTTCTGCTAAGTTGCCGAGTTCAAAATTTGTCCACGGCCCTTCCAGCGGTTCTTTCGAGAGGATAATCGCCGGTAGATTGTTGGCGCAGCGGGTGATGAAATCCGCTGTCCCTTTAGGGTCAGGATTGCCATCAATCACGATGAGAGGCTTATTCGCGGCGAAGGAACTGGCAACAGCCGCAACCATACCCAGCGCATTACTACTGGCAGCAATTTCCAAGACGTTATAAGCACGACCCACACGCACGATCAAATCAGCGAGTGAGCTAGCTTCTGATTGCAACCATAACGCGCCGCCGGGAAGTTCGGTGTAAGCGCTGGCAAGGGTAGCGGCGAGCGCGGTCTTGCCGATGCCCGCTTCACCGTAAATCAGCACGGCTTTATTGGCTTTTAATTGACTGTAGACTTGTGCGAGTGTGCTATCCCGCCCGACCAGCTTAACGGGTAACTGCACAGGGAGAGATTGGGCTTTGTGAGCCGCGGCTTCGTGGGATGTGAATTCGGCCATCGCTTGCCACACCTTCATGTTCATGAACAGCGCATCGGAGGAATTTAATGAAAGTATAGCATGATCGCGTTTATTGCCAAATGTATCGCTTACGCTAGGACAAATGGCTGAGTGACATCCTCGAAATCTTCCTATACTGAATAGGGTTCCGATCAACATCAGATGGAGGTCATAATTGCATTCTTCTAATGGCTCGCTATACGGCGCTTTCGCCAGATGGCAGCTAGATTGCGTGGTTCGATGAGAGTAACGACCAACTTTATATCGTCCCACTCGTAGAAGCGGCTACAGAATGTTACCCGTTTGGCGAGAACTTTGGTCATGTCGGGCGTTTTTCAGTCTTGAACTGGTCTCCTGATGGACGATACATTGTGACCAATGAGAGCTTCTTCGACCAACTGTATGACAGTGATAGATGGCAGTTCGACACCGAGACAGGCGTTTACCAATCGCACCGATGACGGTTACAATGGCAGCTATCTGGAAATGCCGGATGAGGGAATTGTTGATTATCTGTCGACATGGAACGGCGCAACCGGCGACTTGTACTTCTTCCGCACGCCGCGCCAAGAGTCCGAGACCAAGAACCTGCTCAGTGATCTTTGCCAACTGCCTGTCGAAACAGGCGAACCGACTCTGATCAAAAGTATGGGTTCGGAACTGCCCGTTCTCAGCGTCTACCGTCCGGCTGTCGTCTCGCCAGATGGTGCGAAGTGAGCCTTCCTCGTACTCCCTCAGGACTTTATGGAGAACACAGCCACCGGCGTATAGACGTTTGAGTTTGCAAGCGGTGAGTTCAAGCAAGTTACATCACAAAGCGACTTGCAGTCGGGGTTGTCCGCATTTGCAGACCCTGAGCGCCCGCTCATCCCCAATAATCTCAGTTGGGCGGGAAATGACGCGCTGGTGGTTGCCAGCCGCGACTTCGAAGCTGCTGGGCCGGTCGTACAGAACAGTTACTATCTCGACCTGAGTGCTGAGACCGTAACGCCCCTCATCGACCTTTCCAGTATCCAAGAACGAACCGAATTGTTTAACCAGCCCGAAAATGGGGAACCGCCACTGAGCGCCCAATTACCTCTAGCGAGTGTTGCTATGCCCGATGGCAGTGGCGTAGTTTATCTGGGTATGGGATCTGGCACGAACGTGGCTTATCTCTGGTGGAAAGCCTTACCGACGAAGCCCCGACACTCATTGGGACGCTAGAGGAATTTACCGTCACCCGAGCGGCGGACAGCACACCGACCATGAGCGCGGATGGAACACGTGCGATTCTATTCGGTTATCTGATTGAATTAGCGCGTTAAAACGCATACCCACCTTGTCAGCAGCCTATGATCGGCGCTGCTGGCGAGGTGGGGCTTCATCTTCTTCTTGGAAGGATAGCAGCTCGTCCAAGCTCATCTTACCGAGGCGGTTTTCGGCGAGGGATGCCCGCAGTTCGTTGCTCAGTTCGCCATCTTCGGTGATATGGCGACGAATAGCGCGGGTGTTGGTTTCCTGCCACATGAACGAATGGTTGGCTAAAGGCAATCCGTCCGCGCTCACCCGTATCCGCCAGTTCCCGTGCATCGCTTGGGCATCATGGATGGGCAAGCGTGCCGAGGGAGTGACAAGATTACGCCCACGCTCCAAGTTATGCACATCCTCGTGGATGAAAATCACCTGTCCATCGCTATCAATCACTTCAAACTTAACGCGACCAACCGCGCGAGTAGGCAAACGAAGCTGCACAAAGGGCTGAATATAATCTGCGTCGTCAGGGACAGGCTGGGTACGGTAGACGACAGGATCGTTATCGCCTTGAAAAACCATGACCCCTAAGTCCACAGGCAAGACTTGAGCCGCGTCAGGGTTCAGGCCAGCCGCTTCAACAGCCCGTAAGGCGTGGGCATAGACTTTTTCCGCCCCGGATTGGCGCGGAAGGGGGTCTTCTTCGTAACTGTAGTCAAAATCAGGTGAAGAATCTTCACCGGAACGATTTCGGTTATTCGTCGAATTAAACTGCCGCCATAATAACCAAGCACCAATAGCGAGCATCAGGATGCCAAAAGTCGCTTGACTTGGGAGCGAGGACAAACCCATGAGAAGCAGGAAGAGTCCAGCGACTATTTTCCCATAATGCTGTGGGGTTCGTGCGTTCGACATGAAAGCGACCTACCGGCGTTGGCGCTGCTTATCGGCAGCCCGCATCAGGTCTTCGAGGGTCATTGGGCTATCATCCGCCGTATCGTCCTGCAAACGGGTTGGCGCATCATCGCCATGATCCGACGCGAATTGACGACTGCGGGCAATCAGCGAGGGTGTTGTGTTAAATCCCAACAAACCAACGGTCATATTGTCAACCGACACGCGCAAATCCCAATCTCCTGCCCCCGGTAAGCGGTCGTTATCCAAAAGCGGCAGTTGAGTATCCGCGAGGATATTCATCTCACCATCGCGCAGAAAGGTTTTCATCTCGTGGACGTACTGCGTTTGCCCGGTATGGTCGATAATCTCGAAACGAATGGTCGCGTTACGATCAGCCGACTGCGGGTCAATATTCAACGTAATATAAGGACGAACACCTTTATCATCCAACGAAATCTGCCGCCCGCGACGCATGGTCATGCTGCCATCTGAACTCGTGACCAATGAAATGAGGCCGATGTCGAGCAGGTTGATGCCGGGGGGCGCAAAGCTGCTCCGTCGGCGGGCGCGTTCGCTGGCCTCGCGGGCTTGTGCGCTCATCCGCATCATGGCGAGGGGCGAACTTGGAATAGCCTCACGTAAGCGTCGCGGCTGCACCTCGATAAACGAAGCGGCCAGCGCCACACCCAGCAGCCCGACGAGCAGGATAATCGCTGCGGGATTCGCGGCACCTGCTACGATGGCGACTGAAGTAATCGCTGTTAAGGCCGCTAACCAAGCGGTGTTTCGTCTACGAAAACGCATAATACTTTGTGACCATCATATGTAAACACTTGCAAACTGCGATTCTGCTGATTATCAACACGCTTATTATACGCCAAACCGCTGGCGAAGGTTGCACCACACACCCCCAATTACTGCTGTGTTCAGGGTTTTATGGAGATGTACGCTCGCGTTAACGTTGCCCAATCCTCCAAACTGAGGGTTTCGGCACGACGACGCGAGTCAATTTTGGCTGCGTCAAATAGAGCGTTAGCCGTATCCGCGTCTAAAGCAAGGCCACTGCTGAGGGCATTCTTAAGTTGTTTGCGCTTTTGCCCAAAACCGGCCCGCACGACACGGAAGAATGTTTTGGTATCCGGCACATCGACCTGCGGCTTGTCGTACGTGTCGATGCGGACAACCGCGCTATCAACTTCAGGGCGCGGCCAGAAGACGCTGGGCTTGAGGCGTGCAGCGATTTGCGGACGACCAAAGAACTGTACGCTGACACTGAGAATGCTCATATCATCAGGCTTGGCGATCATGCGTTCCGCCACTTCCATTTGCATGGTGAGTACCAGACGGGTTGGAGGATGATCGCTTTCCAAGAGATGTTTGATGATGGCACTGGTGATGTAGTACGGCAGATTAGCGACGACGATATAGGCCAGCCCTGCATACAGTTTATTGATGTCGAGCGTCAAAATATCCTGATAGCGAATGCTCAGGTTGGGATGATTGGCGACGATCTCCGCCAACACCGGTTGCAACCGTTCATCGACTTCAATAGAAGTCACTTCCTTAGACGCTTGAGCAAGACGTTCAGTCAGCAAACCCGTACCCGGCCCAACTTCCAAAACCAGATCGTTTTTTGTAAGGTCAGCAATCGACACGATTTTATCGAGCATATTCGGGTCATGCAGGAAATTTTGCCCGAGGCTCTTACGGGGGAGAATATCGTATTCTTCAAGCAGGGTTTTGGGGTTCATCACAGTTCCGTCGTACTGAAAGCGTAGGGACAAACGGTGGCTCATCACTACTCAAGGCGCAATTATTATTCAGGCAGCAGGTAGACAATATTAGCAGGTAAGGGGGTCAGGAGGTAGACATCGCTGTACTTCGACCACGATACCCAATTCGCGTCGTCATAACCCAAGTCAATCCACAGCGCGAACTTACGCGGCCCACCCGTATCCCCCGCGATACCAATACCATAACCGGGTACATAAACCTGCGTGTCGTAGGGAATAATTTTCGGGTTGATGCCCACGACACCTTTGGTCAACTTCCGTCCAGTAGCCGTCACATCATCACCACCGAGGGCGGCAGGATGATAGCTGGTGGTATACATCCGCAGGACGCGCCAATACTCGCGCGGGCCATCAGGTGTATCAATCGTTCGCAGGACGATATTCGTGCCGTAGGCAATGATACGATTAATGGGCGCACGAGCCAGCACCGTTTCTTCCGGCGAACGGCTGACTTCGATGCCGTTCTCGTAACGGATACGAATATTGGTTTCTTGGATGCCTTTCTGTCCTTCCTGCAAGACGAGCTTTTGATCGAGTTCCATTGCAGGGTCAGGCTGGTAAACCACCTCAAACGACAATACGGCTTGCTCAACTTCGACTTTTTCAGTCACGCGGATGACCCGAATAGCCATCCCCGGCAGCAGGGGGCTGTCCTCAGCCGGAATAGAATAGTCGAGGCCGGTGAGAGCGACCCCCGCCCCGAACAGCGCATCGGCAACACTGGCCCCTTGAGTCCGTGTTTCGAGCGTTACCCCATCCGCGACCACGGTGATTGGCTGTGAACGGTTGATGCTGATGGTCAGGCCAGCCGTAATCGGTACGTTCAACGGCGGTTGGACATCATCAGCAAGGAATAAGGTTGTACCGGTTTCAAAGAGGGCTTCGCCTACGGTAGGTGCAGTCGTTTCAATCGTCGTGGTGAGGCCACCATCCACAATTCGCACGGATACCGCACGTTGAACCGTGATATTGGTTACCGGAACCGGCCAGACGAGTAAATCGTTGGCATCGGTTGGGGTGCCATCAACCAATACCCGATCCTTCGTACCGAGCGTGATACCGGATTCCCGTAAAATATCCATCGGGTTCGTAAAGACGGTGTTGACGGGCTGCGCGAGGCCATCGACCGTAACCGTAACCGTGCGAGCGCGTTCGACACGGACAACCGACCCCGCAACGACTGTCGATTCAGGAGCCGGGGAAACCGTATCACCATCATTTATAGGGATGGAAAACTCACGGAGTAAATCCCCGACGGTTAGGGCGCTGGTTTGAATTTGATAACCGATACCGGAAACGATAATCGTCGCGGGCTTCGTGGGCGGCGGCTGGAAAATATTCAATGTCAAGACCACGCCACAAACCAGCGTACACGCCAGCAGGACGAGCATACTGACCAGCGCGAGCAACAACGCACGGTAGCGAAAAAAGCGATTTACTGCGGGTGACGATGTAGAAGGTGATTGCAGATCAGCGGAATGGGTTTCAGTATGCATTTCCGTGCGGAATTTATATTACTTGGACGGAAGGTGGATGTGTGAATGAGGATAGAAACGAAAGGAGTTGTTATCAGTGCGATCAGGCCGGGCTACCTGCAACACCCAGAAGAGACTCCTTAGTGCTGCTCCCGTCAAGGCCTGACACGGTTCGAAGGTTCTGCCGTGCAGGACCCAGTCTGACCGTACCGACAACAACTCCAACAAAAAATGTATTGAAAAGAAACGCGATTTAGTTAAATAAGTTTAATTGTGCATATTGTATTGATAGCGAAGCGAATTGTCAACCATTTTGCACGTTGTTCATAATTGACCGCGCAGATTATGACTAAAGACCTATCAAAAAATTGACAAATTTAACAAACTCTTTAGCCTATTCAGTTGCTCAATACGCCTACAATACGAATGGCACTTCGATGTAAACGTTATTCAAACGCTTATCGCTCATCCTCACGATTCTGCCATCATTTGAGCAACCACTTCTTAGAAAGATCAAGTATGTCCGAAAAGAATCTATCCGCGACAAAGGAGGCTGCCAACCATAAACAATCGGTGGATGCTTTGTTGGCGCAGATTGAAAGTATTCGGCATGAGGATTACCAACGGGTACTCGAACTGGCTGAGAACGCTCACCAGATAGCACTCGAAGACAGCTATTGGTCAGGGGTCACCAAGAGCTTGTATCACATGGCGGACAGCTATTTACGCCTCGGCAATTACGCGAAGGCCAGCGCCCCCGCCCAGCAAGCCCTGATTACGGCACGGACGCATGGTTTGGCGATTGAAGAAGCCTATGCCTTGAGTGCGCTTGGCGCGGTCTATGCGTATCTGGGTGATGAGTCTGAGGCGACCGATCTCTTTTTCCAACAGTTGACGATTGCGGAAGCCTATAACCATTTAACACTGATGGGTTATGCCTACGGCGATTTAGGCAGCATGTACCTGCGGACAGACGCTTGGAAGCAGGGGTTAGAACTCATTGACAAGTGCAACCAAATCTTCGACTCGCTCCAACGGGAGGAAGAGAAGTATATCTGGTACTTTGATATTGGGAACTTCTACAATACGCGGGGCGAGTTCGAGAAAGCCTACGAGATGTTTGAAAGTATGTACCGCCTCGGCACACTTAAGAATATTACCGAGGCTAAAATTTTAGGGCAAACGGGGATGGCGAAGGCGAAGGCCGATCTTAATGACTATGCCATCGCCCACACATGTATCGACCACGCCCTATCCATCATTCAAGCGTCGAACTCATCACTCAAGTGTGAGGTGTTTCTGGAACGCGGGAAGATTTATACCCGGCAGAATCATTATGAAGCAGCGATCATCACCCTGACCAATACGCTTGAACTCGCTACTCAAACGCAGCATTGGAAAGTCCTCTTGGAAGCACGGCAGATGCTGTGTGAACTTTACGAGAAAACGGGCGACTACCAGCAAGCACTTATTCATAACCGGGCTTACCACGAGGCGCGGGATAAGGCTTTCAACGACCGTTCGAATGCACGCTCACAGACCCTCCAAACGCTGTACGAGATCGAAACGGTGCGAAAGGAAGCGGAAATCAACCAGTTACGGTTACAAGCGGCCGAGCATGAACTGGAAGAATACAAACAAGCCGAAGCCAAGCGGCTGGAAATGGAGCGTCTCAAGGTCACACTGGCGGGCGAACGGGAGCTGGTTGAAATCAAGGAACGCATCCTGACACGGATTTCACACGAGTTCCGCACCCCGCTGGCGATCATTCGTACCTCGATGGATATTCTCACGCGGTATGCAAACCGGCTGAGTGAGGAAAAGCGCCAAACGTATCAAGGGAAAATCGACGAGCAGTTCAAGGCGATTGAAAAACTGCTCAACGATATTGGAATCGTCCTTCGGGCAGATAAGGGGCAAATCCCCAAGTCAAAAGAGGCAATTTCCCTCAGCCATATTTGTAGGCTGGCGATCCGAAACGCTCAGACCCAGACGAACAGTTCCCAACGGATTCAAATGACGATTGAGGCAAACCCGGACGCGATCTGGATTGAGCGTGACATCCTACTCGAAATCCTCACCCACCTCCTGACGAATGCCCTGAAGTTCTCAACGGGCATTGTGGAGATGCAGGTTCAGACACAATCGGATCGCATCACCATTCGGGTAGCGGATACGGGCATCGGTATCCCGACTGACGAGCAGGAAAAAGTCTTTGAGTCCCTGTACCGTGCCAGCAACAACGATGAAGTGCCGGGGAACGGGCTGGGCTTGACGATTGTGCGGGATTATCTCTCGTTGATCGGTGGGACGATCAAGCTCCAAAGCGCCCTCAACGACGGCACGACCGCCCTTATCACCATTCCTGTTACGTCCCAAATCCCCGAAGCGGATTAGTCGCGTTTCAATCCAATTTGCGCTATGGTATCCCTAACTATTGAAGTTAATGAGGATACTTATGACCAGCCCCACTATTCCTTCTGATAAAAAAGTTTGGTTCATTACCGGTGTTTCGACCGGATTAGGCCGCACCCTCACCGAGGCCATTCTGGAGCAAGGTGACACTGTAGCCGGAACAGTACGCAACACAGATCAAATCCCAGAGTTGGAACAACTTGCACCCGGGCGCATCAGCGTGACGCGCATGGACGTGACCAAAACGGATGAGGTGAAGGCGGCTGTTGACCATGTAATCAACACCTTCGGGCGGATTGATGTGCTGGTCAACAACGCGGGACACGGCTTTATCGGCGCGGTGGAAGAAGTGAGCGATGCCGAGGCGCGGGCGCTATTCGATGTGAACGTGTTCGGCGTGCTGGCCGTATTACAGGCAGCCCTCCCCCACATGCGGGCGCGGCGCAGCGGGACGGTGGTCAACATGAGTTCGCAGGGCGGGGTTAAGAGCTTCCCCGGTTCCGGT
>Ga0102832_1001153_pt1 | contig 23076 bp, 23 predicted proteins | sample EBPBio282013_DNA_FD_88942 | JGI IMG/M metagenome (GOLD analysis project Ga0102832, IMG submission 88942) | Wastewater treatment Type I Accumulibacter community from EBPR Bioreactor in Madison, WI, USA - Reactor 2_5/28/2013_ DNA (Illumina Assembly) | ecosystem: Engineered > Bioreactor > EBPR >... | reverse complement strand
GTGGAACCAGTTCGCGATCTGGATCCTCAGCCAGATGAAGCGCTGGGGCCAGCTCAAGGGTGACGTCGACTACGCCAAGGTCGCGGCGGAGGTGTTCCTCGCCACCGACACCGCGGCGATGATGAAGGAGATGGGCCTGACCCCGCCGGACCCGTCGAAGAAGTCGATCGTCGTGATGGGCAAGCCGTTCGACCCGGCCAAGGCCAACGAGTACGTCGAGAGCTTCGCGATCAAGCGGACCTGACCGTGGCGACGCTCAAGAACTCGCTCGGGCTGCGCGCCGGCCTGCTGTCGCTGATCATCTTCGCGACGCTGGTCGGCGTGTGGCAGCTCGCCACCCAGCCGGCCGGCGGCGGCGGCGCGGCGGTCGATCCCGAGTACGCCAAGCTGGTGGGCGCCGCGGCGGCCACCGGCACGAAGTCGGCGATGCCGACGCCGGCCGATATCGGCGCGACCATCTGGAAGCATCTCGCCGACCCGTTCTACGTGCGCGGCACCAACGACAAGGGCATCGGCATCCAGCTCGCCTACTCGCTGGGCCGCGTGCTGCTGGGCTTCGCCCTGGCGGCGCTGGCCGCCATCCCGCTCGGCTTCGTGATCGGCATGTCGCCGCTGGTCTACCGCGCGCTCGACCCGTTCATCCAGGTGCTGAAGCCGGTGTCGCCGCTCGCCTGGATGCCGCTCGCCCTCTACACCATCAAGGACAGCGCGATCTCGTCGATCTTCGTGATCTTCATCTGCTCGGTGTGGCCGATGCTGATCAACACCGCGTTCGGCGTGGCCAGCGTGCGCAAGGAATGGCTGAACGTGGCGCGCACGCTCGAGGTCGGGCCGTTCCGCACCGCCTTCCGGGTCATCCTGCCGGCCGCCGCGCCGACCATCATGACCGGCATGCGCATCTCGATCGGCATCGCCTGGCTGGTGATCGTCGCGGCCGAGATGCTCGTGGGCGGCACTGGCATCGGCTACTTCGTGTGGAACGAGTGGAACAACCTGTCGATCGCCAACATCGTCACGGCGATCCTGCTGATCGGCCTGGTCGGGCTGCTGCTCGACCAGGGTCTCGCCTACCTGGCGAAGCTCGTCACTTACCCGGAATAGGACCATGGATCCCCGTCCCCTGATCAGCGTCGAGGGCCTTGTCCGGCGCTTCGGCGACCCGCGCCAGCCGGCGGTGTTCGAGAACATCTGGTTCGGCATCGACCGCGGCGAGTTCGTCTGCCTGATCGGCCATTCCGGCTGCGGCAAGACCACCATCCTGAACGTGCTGGCCGGGCTCGACCAGCCGAGCGACGGCGCGGTGATCGTCGACAACCGCGAGATCGACGGGCCGAGCCTCGACCGCGCCGTGATCTTCCAGGGCCACGCCCTGCTGCCGTGGATGACCGTGCTGGGCAACATCGCCTTCGCGGTGTCGTCGCGCTGGCCCAAGTGGGACCGCCGCAAGGTCGAGGAGCACGCCCGGCGCTTCATCGAGCTGGTCGGCCTGAAGGGCGCCGAGAACAAGCGGCCGGCCCAGCTGTCGGGCGGCATGAAGCAGCGCGTCGGCATCGCCCGCGCGCTGTCGATCCAGCCCAAGATGCTGCTGATGGACGAGCCGTTCAGCGCGCTCGACGCGCTGACCCGCGGCATGCTGCAGGACGAGGTGCTGCGCATCTGCGCCGACACGCAGCAGACCGTGTTCATGATCACCCACGATGTCGACGAGGCGATCCTGCTCGCCGACAAGATCGTGCTGATGACCAACGGGCCGGGCGCGAAGATCGCCGAGATCGTGGTCAACACCATGCCGCGCGCCGAGCGCCACCGGAACGACCTGCACCGTCATCCGCAGTACTACGCGATCCGTAACCATCTCGTGGAATTCCTGGTCAACCGGTCGAAGGCCTTCGACCAGGAGATCGTCGGCGGCGGCTACGACCCGCGCCGGCTGAAAGTGGTGAAGCCGGGCCTGGCGGCGGTGAACCCGCCGGCCGACGTGGTGCCGCTGCGCCAATCGCACTGAATCAAGCAAGACAGGAGAGAACGATGAAGCGGGCAGAAGTCACCGAGAAGATCCTCTCGGCCAAGCGGCTGAAGGGCCTGACCTGGGAAGAGATCGCGGCGAAGATCGGCGGCGCGTCGAAGATCATCGTCACCGCGGCCTGCATGGGCCAGATGAAGATGACCAAGGAGCAGGCGACCAAGGCGGCCGAGCTGTTCGGGCTGGGCACCGAGGAGACGCTGCTGCTGCAGGAGGTGCCGTATCGCGGCTCGCTGCCGCAGGTCCCGCCGACCGACCCGCTGATCTACCGCTTCTACGAGCTGGTCCAGGTCTACGGCACGACCTGGAAGGAACTGATCCAGGAGGAGTTCGGCGACGGCATCATGTCGGCGATCGACTTCGACATGACGATGGAGCGCCAACCCGACCAGAAGGGCGACCGCGTCCGCATCGGCATGTCGGGCAAGTTCCTCGGCTACAAGTCGTACTGACCGGCCTGCGAAAGGTCCCTCGCTTCGCTCGGGATGACAGACTTCATTGTCATCCCGAGGGCGTAGCCCGAGGGACCTTTATTGCCTACTCCGCCGCCAGCCGGCGGGTGGTCCGGGGATCGCGCGTCAATAGCCCGTCGGCGAGGTCGCGCTCGATCAGCGCGTCGGGGCGCTCGGCGACGCGGCCGAAGCCGGCGCCGCCGCCCACGAACATCTCGACGACGTCGCCGCGGCCGAGATCGACCGCCGCCTTGCTCTTCAGGTCCTCGATCCGGCCGTCGGCGCGCCGGATGCGGCAGTGGCCGCGCTGCCCGGGTTCGCCGCCCTCCAGCCCTTCCGGCGCGAGGCGGAAGCGGTCGGAGTAGATCGCCAGCTGCACGTCGTCGCGCAGGATCTCGCAGCGCCGCAGGAAGCCCGCGCCGCCCCGCCGCGCGCCCAGCCCGAACGAGTCGGGCGCCAGCTCGTAGCCGACGATGCGGAAGAAGTCGTAGTCGATGTCGAGCGACTCGACCGGCGCGTTGGAGCAGTTGCTGAGCGGCGAATCGACGGCGTCGCAGCCGTCGGCGCCCTTCGAGGCGCCGTAGCCGCCGCCGAAGATCTCGAGGTAGACGCTGTAGCCCTTGTCGCCGAGGTGGCTGAGGCAGAACGCCGTGGTGCAGTCGAAACCGGTGGCGATGACGCGGTCGGGCAGGGCCTGGGCCAGCGCCTTCATCACCGCGTTGAAGGCGCGGTAGGCCGGGATCATGCGCGCCCGCACCGGCGCCGGCGGCCGCGGGTTGAGCAGCGAGCCGTACGGCACCTTGATGCGGATCGGCCGCGCCATGCCCTCGTTGTAGGGAATGTCGGGGCTGGTCAGCACCGACTTCACGCACGACAGCGCCGCCGACAGCGTCGAGGAATAGGGACAGTTGAGGTTGCGCTTGACCTGCGGGCAGGTGCCCTCGAAGTCGATCTCGACCGAGTCGTCGGCGATCGTCACGCTGGCCTTGACCACCAGCGGCTCGTCGCTGAGCCCGTCGTCGTCGATTGCGTCCTCGCCATGGAACGTGCCCTTGGGCGCTTGCGCGATCGCCGCCCGCACGCGGCGCTCGGAGTAGTCCTGCATCTCGCGCATCGCCGCCTCGACCTTGTCGACGCCGTAGCGCGCGCACAGCTGCTGCACGCGCATCACGCCGATGGCGTTGGCCGCGAACTGGGCATTGAAGTCGCCGATCGTCAGGTCGGGCACGCGCACGTTGGCGGTGACCAGCCGCTCGAACGAGCCGCCGTTCCAGTCGTTGGCGAAGCTGTAGCGGCTGGGCGGGAAGCGGAGCCCCTCCTGGTAGACGTCGGAGGCATGGATGTTGAGGCCGGGCGCGCCGCCGCCGAGGTCGAGGTGGTGCGCCACCGAGGCGCCGAAGCCGACCACCCGGCCGGCGACGAAGATCGGCGTGAAGATGAAGACGTCGGGGATGTGCTGGCCGCCCTCGAACGGGTCGTTGTTGATCAGGAAGTCGCCTTCCCGGAGCGTCTCGACCGGGTGGCGGCGCAGGCAGGCACGCAGCGTCTCGCCGATCGGGCCGAGCTGCATCGGGATCAGCTCGGCCTGCGCCACCGTGTTGCCGTGACAATCCATCAGGCCGGCCGAGCCGTCGCGCGCCTCGCGCAGGATGGTCGAGTAGGCCGAGCGGATCAGCTTGACGCCCATCTCGCGGGCGGCGGCGATCAGCGCCTGGCTGATGACGGCGTAGTCGATGGCGCTGAGCGAACTCATGGCGTTCTCCGGAGCGTCAGGTTGTCGGCTTCATCGAGCGTCGCCGTCCAGCCGGGCGGCACCCAGGTGGTGGCGGTATAGCCTTCGACGACGGCGGGGCCGGCGATCGCCTGGCCGACGGTCAGCGCCTCGGCGGTGTGGCGCGCGCAGTCGAGCCAGGCCTCGCCGTGGAAGACCCGCGTCGTCTCGGCGGCGCGCGGCGGCAGCGTCTCGCGGTCGAGCCGCGGCGGCGCGCCGATCGGCAGGGTCGCGCCGACCCGCAGCGTGACGATCTCGATCGGCCGGTCGAGCGCGGCGCCGTGCATGAAGGTGCGGTGGTGGGCGTCGGCGAACAGGCCGGCGAGCAATGCGGCGTCGAGCGAGTCGAGGCGGTCGGCGGGCACCTCGACGCCGACCTCGAAGGCCTGGCCGACGAAGCGCATGTCGAGCGTGTGGGTGTAGACGAGGTCGCCCGGCAGCTTCATGTCGGCGAACTGCGCGGCGAGCCGTGCCCGCATCTCGCCGAACAGGCGCGCGGCCTCTCCGGCGGCGGCCGCGTCGAGCTTCATCTTGCGCGTGACGGCGTCGAACTTGGTGTAGTCGGAGGCGACCAGCCCGTAGGCCGAGATCACGCCGGCGTTGGGCGGCACGACGATGGTGGCGATGCCGAGTTCCTCGGCGATGCGCGCGGCGTGCAGCGGGCCGGCGCCGCCGAACGGCACCAGCGCGTAGTCGCGCGGGTCGCGGCCGCGCTCGGTCGAGACCAGCTGGATGGCGCGTACGATGTTGGCGTCGGCGAGCTGCAGCGCCGAGGCGGCGGCCTGCTCGACGGTCAGCCCGAAGCGCTCGGCCAGCGGCTCGAAGGCGCGCCGCGCCGCGTCGGCGTCGAGCTTCATGCGGCCGCCGAGGAAGGCGCCCGGCCGAATCGTGCCGATGACGATGTGGGCGTCGGTGGTCGCCGGTTCCTGGCCGCCCTTGCCGTAGCAGGCGGGGCCGGGATCGGCGCCGGCGCTGCGCGGCCCGACGCGCAGCATGCCGCCGTCGTCGACCCAGGCGATCGAGCCGCCGCCGGCGCCGACCGACACGATGTCGAGCACCGGCGTGCGGATCGGCAGGCCGTCGATCTCGCTCTCCGAGGCGAGCGACGGCCGTCCGTCCTGCACCAGGCAGACGTCGGTCGAGGTGCCGCCCATGTCGAAGGTGATGAGGTCGCGGAAGTCCGAGCGCGCGGCCTGGCGGGTCGCGCCGACGACGCCGGCCGCCGGGCCGGAGTACAGCGCGGTGATGGCGCTCTCGCGCATCGCCTCGGCCGGCAGGCGGCCGCCGTTCGACTGCATCACCGTGAAGCGGCCGCGGAAGCCGGCCTCGGCCAGCCGCGTCTCGAAGCGCTGCAGGTAGCCGTCGATCACAGGCTGCACGTAGGCCGACAGGAGCGTCGTGGTGGCGCGCTCGAACTCGCGGAACTCGCGCGCCACCTGGTGGCTGGCGGTCACCAGCACGCCGGGCAGGGCGGCGGCGATCAGCGCCGCCAGCCGCTTCTCGTGCGCCGGGTTGGCGTAGGCATTGAGCAGGCAGATCGCGACGGCGCGGTAGCCGCCCGCGGCCAGCGCCGGCACCAGCGTGCGCTGCACGGCGGCCTCGTCGAGCGGCGTTTCCACCGCGCCGTCGGCGCCGAGGCGCTCGACCACCTCGAAGCGGTCCTTGCGGCGCACCGGCGGCACCGGCTTGGCGTAGAACAGGTCGTAGATGTTGCGCCGGTCGTGGCGCTGCATGAACAGCAGGTCGCGGAACCCCGCCGTCGCGACGAAAGCCACCGCGGCGCCCTTGCGCTCGAGCACCGCGTTGGTCGCCACGGTCGAGCCGTGGCCGAGGTCCTCGATGGTGGCGAGATCGATGCCGGAGGCGGTGAGCGCCGCGAAGGCGCCGACGTCGGGCGTGCGCGGCGTGCTCGGCACCTTGGTGACGACGACCCGCCCGCCCTCGACGGCCACGAGGTCGGTGAAGGTCCCGCCGACCTCGACCCCGACGCGCATCAGGCGCCGGACAGGGGGGGAGGCGACTCGAGACGGGCCTTCAGCGCGGCGATCTCGGCCTTGAGCGCCTCGTTCTCTTCCCGTGCCTTGGCGGCCATCGCCTTGACCGCCTCGAACTCGTCGCGACGCGGAATGTCCATGCCGTCGAGGATCTTGGCGATCTGGTCGCGCACGCGGGCTTCCATCTCGTCCTTCATGCCGGACAGTGCGCCCATGGCGCCGTTGGCCACCTTGGTGAGGTCGTCGAGGAACGGATTGCGGGTCTGCATGGCTGTGACTCCTGATGCAGGGAGTATGGGTGGCTGGTAGGGTCGCATCAAGAACGCCCAGCGACATCTGCGCGAGAACATCCGGAGGACGCCGTGAGTCTGGTCAAGGTCGAATCGAGCGAAGGCATCACCACCATCACCATGGCGCGGGCCGATCGGCGCAATGCCCTGAACCAGGAGCTGTGCGACGGGCTGATGGCCGCCTACGTGGCCTTCGAGAAGGGCGACGACCAGGTCGCGATCCTGCAGGGCGACGGCCCCTCTTTCTGCACGGGTGCTGACCTCCAGGCGCCCCCGGCCGCCATGTGGAAGGCGGTCCCCCACGTCAGCCACGCGCTGACCAAGCCGGTGATCGCCGCCACCCAGGGCTGGGTGATCGGCGGCGCGATCTGCATGGTCATGACCTGCGACCTGATGGTCTCGGCCGACACAACGAAGTTCATGTACCCCGAGGCCAAGGTCGGCGTGTTCGGCGGCCTGATGCCGGGCATCGTGTCGCGCATGCCGCACAAGGTGGCGATGGAACTGCTGCTGCTGGGCGAGGAAATCCCGGTCAAGCGCGCCTACGACGTCGGCTTCGTGAACAAGGTGGTGCCGCTCGGCCAGGAGCGCGCCGAGGCCCGCCGCATGGCCAAGGTGATTGCCGACTCGGCGCCGCTGGTCATCCGCACCCTGCGCGACTTCGCCAACCAGACGCTGCCGCGCGGCCCGGCCGAGATCTTCGTGCCCGAGCGCTACAAGCTCGAGACGATCGCCAACAGCGCCGACCGCCACGAGGGCGCCGCGGCGTTTCGCGAGAAGCGCGCGCCGAAATTCAAGGGCAAGTAGGCTTCCATGACCAAGCTCCTCCTCGTCGGTTGCGGCAAGATGGGCGGCGCCATGCTGGAAGGCTGGCTCGCCCAGGGCGTGCCGCCGGCCGACATCGTCGTCGCCGAGCCGGCCGAGGCGCTGCGCCCGAAGACGCCGGGCATCCGCAGCGTGGCCACGTCGGCCGATGTCAGGGAGACGCCGCAGGTCGTCGTTCTGGCGGTCAAGCCGCAGTCGATGGACGCGGTGCTGCCCGATCTCGCGCGCTTCGCGGCCGGCGGCGCGGTGTTCCTGTCGATCGCCGCGGGCAAGACGCTGCGCTACTTCGCCGGTCACCTCGGCGGTGCGGCCAAGGTCGTGCGCGCCATGCCCAACACGCCCGCCGCGGTGCGCCAGGGCATCACCGTCGCGACCGCCGGGCCCGGCGTCTCCGCTGCCGAGAAGGCGCGCTGCCACGCGCTGCTCGAGGCGGTGGGCCAGGTCCTGTGGGTTGACGACGAGGCGCTGATGGACCCGGTGACCGCCCTGTCGGGCAGCGGGCCGGCCTACGTCTTCCTGCTGGTCGAGGCGATGGCCGCGGCCGGCGCCAGGATCGGTCTCGCGCCCGAGATGGCGATGCAGCTGGCGCGGGCCACCGTCGCCGGCAGCGGCGAACTGCTGCGCCAATCGGCCGAGCCGGCCTCGCAGCTGCGCGTCAACGTCACCAGCCCCGGCGGCACGACCGCCGCGGCGCTGCAGGTGCTGATGGCGGCCGACGGCATCCAGCCGGTGTTCGACAAGGCGCTGGCCGCCGCCTCGGCCCGCTCGAAGGAACTGGCGGGATGAGCGAGCCGGCCGACGCCTCACTCGACACCGCCCTCGACGCCTTCCTCGCGCTGGTCGCCGAGAAGGGCTACGGCGCCGTGACGCTACGCGAGGTCGGCGCGGCGGCCGGGCTGGGCGTGGCCGAGCTGTACCGCCGCTACCGGGACAAGCCGGCGCTGGTCGCGGGCTTCCTGCGCCGGGTCGACGACGCGGTGCTGGCCGGCACCGCCGCCGCGCTCGATCCCGAGGAGACGGCGCGCGACCGCCTGTTCGACGTCATGATGCGCCGCTACGACGCGCTGCGGCCGCACAAGGCGGCGGTGACGGCGGTGCGGCGGGCGGCGGCCCGCGACCCGGCGCTGGCGCTGGCGCTCGCCCCGGCCCTGCGCCGCTCGATGGCCGCCATGCTGGAGGCGGCCGCGGTGCCCAGCGACGGCCTGCCCGGGGTCCTGCGGCAGGGCGGCTTGTTGGCACTGCACCATGCGGTCACGAAGGTCTTCGAAGCCGACGACACGGCCGACCTGTCGAAGACCATGGCGGCCCTGGACAGCCGCCTGAAGGGCGCCGAGCGCTGGGCTCAACGCCTTGATAAGTATGGGAAAAAGGACGAGGCGCCGGCGCCGGCCGCGTCATGAACGCGCCTGCACCGTGAATTTTTGGTGCAGCGCACAAAAACACACCTTGACTCGCTGCAGTGCATCCCTAGATTAGGCTCCGTTGTGCACCGCAACATAACGCGGTCACCAAGAGTTCAAGTCCAGTACCCAATCCCAAGGAGCCTATCCATGTTCAGCAATGGCGCTTTCAAGAACCCGTTCGCCGACTTCGACTTCACCAAGGTCGCCGGCGACTTCAAGATGCCGGCCGTCAACGTCGAGTCGGTCGTCGAGACCGCCCGCAAGAACTTCGCCGTCCTGACCTCGGCCAACACCGCCGCCGTCGAGACGATCAAGACGATCGCGCAGCGCCAGGGCGACATGGTCCGCGCCGCGATGGAAGACTTCTCGAAGCACGGCAGCGAAGTGCTGGCCGCCGCGACCGTCGAGGAGAAGGCCATCAAGAACCTCGAGTTCGCCAAGAAGGCCTACGAGACCGCGATCTCGAACGCCAAGGAGATCTCGGAGATGGTCGGCAAGAGCCAGACCGAGGCGTTCGACGCCCTGAACGCCCGCGTCGCCGAGCTGACCGAAGAGGTCAAGGCCGCGCTCGCCGCCAAGAAGTAAATCGTTCGTCCGAACGGCCCTCCCCCGCACCGCGGGGGAGGGCTAGTTTGGGCGCATGAGCCAGATCACGTACGACGACTTCACGCGGGTCGATATCCGCGTCGGCACCATTCTCGAAGCGGCCCCGCTCGAGGGTGCCCGCAAGCCGGCCTACCGGCTGCAGATCGACTTCGGACCCGAGATCGGCATCCGCAAGTCCTCCGCCCAGATCACCGTCCACTACACGCCCGAGACCCTCGTCGGCCGCCAGGTCGCCGCCGTGGTCAACTTTCCGCCGCGCCAGATCGGCCGCTTCATGTCGGAAGTGCTGACGCTCGGCTTTCCCGCGGCGGACGGCAGCGTCGTGCTGGTGTCGCCCGAGCGCGCGGTACCGAACGGGGGAAGGCTGTTCTGACACAAGCGAAAGGTCCCTCGCTGCGCTCGGGATGACAAAGCTTTGCTGTCATCCCGAGGGCGAAGCCCGAGGGACCTTTAAAACACCCGGTGGATCCACTTGTGCGGGTCGGCCGCCTTGCCGCGCTGGATGCCGACCAGGGCGGCCTTCAGCTCCTCGGTGCGCTGGCCCGGGCTGCCGTTGCCGATGCGGAACTCGCCATCCTTGCTGCGCACCGTGCCGATCGGCGTCAGCACCGCGGCGGTGCCGCAGGCGAAGGCCTCGCGCAGCTTGCCGCTGGCGGCGTCGGCCTTCCATTGCTGGATCGAGTAGCGCTCCTCGCGCACCGTGATGCCCTTGTCCCTGGCCAGCGTCAGCAGCGAGTTGCGCGTGATGCCCGGCAGGATCGTGCCGCCGAGCGGCGGCGTCACCATCGAGCCGTCGTCGAACACGAAGAACACGTTCATGCCGCCCAGTTCCTCGATCCACTTGCGCTCGACGGCGTCGAGGAAGACGACCTGGTCGCACTTGTGCTGCGTCGCCTCGGCCTGGGCGAGCAGGCTGGCGGCGTAGTTGCCGCCGCACTTGGCGGCGCCGGTGCCGCCCGGGGCGGCGCGCGTGTAGTCGTCCGACACCCAGACCGACACCGCCGGCGAGTCGCCCTTGAAGTAGGCGCCGACCGACGAGGCGATCACGAGGTAGAGGTAGTCCGACGACGGCTTGACGCCGAGGAACACCTCGTTGGCGAACATGAACGGGCGCAGGTACAGGCTGCCGTCGCCGTCCGGGATCCACGCGCGGTCGATGCTGACCAGCTTGTCGCACGACTCGATGAACAGTTCCTCGGGCAGCGACGGCATGGCCAGCCGCTCGGCCGACTTCTGGAAACGCCGGGCATTCTCGATCGGGCGGAACAGCGTCGCGCCGCCGTCGGCGGTGCGATAGGCCTTCAGCCCCTCGAACACTTCCTGCGCGTAATGCAGCACCGCCGCCGCCGGGTCCATCGGGATCGGCGCGCGCGGCTCGACCCGCGCATCGTGCCAGCCCTTCGACTCGTGGTAGCGGATGGTCACCATGTGGTCGGTGAAGACCCGGCCGAACCCGGGATTCTTCAGCAACTCGGCGCGCTGGTCGGCCGGCAGCGGCGACGGGTGGGGCGTGTGGACGAACTGGAGCTTCTGGGTCTTGGACATTTCCACTCTCGACTTTCGCCTCTCACTGTACCACCGGACGCCTTCTGGCAAGTCGGCCGGGCCGTCCCTCAGATCGGAATCCGCACGATGACCCGCAGCCCGCCCAGCGGCGACGCGGCCAGCGAAACGTCGCCGCCGTGGCTGCGCGCGATGTCGCGGGCGATGGTCAGGCCGAGGCCGACGCCGCCGGTGTCGACGTTGCGCGACTGGTCGAGCCGGAAGAACGGCCGGAACACGTCCTCGTGCATCTCGGGCGGGATGCCGGGGCCGTTGTCGTCGACCATGATCTCGACCGAGGTGCGGCCGCGCACCGCCTGGAGGCGCACCGCGGTGCCGTGGCGCAGGGCATTCCCGACCAGGTTGGTCAGGCACCGCTTCATCGCCAGCGGCCGCAGCTCGACGTTCATGTCGCCCTGCCAGGTCACCTCGATGTTGGCGTTGTTGCGCCGCGCGCCGGCGGCCACGTCCTCGAGGATGTCGGACAGGTCGGTCGGCGAGGTGTCCTCGTCGCCCTCGCCGCGCGCGAAGGCGAGGTAGCCCTCGATCATCCGCTCCATGTCGACCACGTCGTCGGCCAGCTCGCGCGTCTCCGGCGATTCCGGCAGCAGCGCCAGCGACAGCTTCATGCGGGTCAGCGGGGTGCGCAGGTCGTGGCTGACGCCGGCCAGCATCTCGGTGCGCTGCTGGATCGAGCGGCTGAGCCGGATGCGCATGGTGTGGAAGGCGGTGGCGGCGTTGCGCACCTCGCGCGTGCCGCCCGAGAAGGCGAAGTCGGGCACGTCGCGGCCTTTGCCCAGCGCGTCGGCCGCCACGCCGAGATGCTCGATCGGCACCAGCTCGCGGTGCATGAACCAGATGGCGAGCCCGAACAGCACCAGCGCCAGGCCGAGCTGGGCGATCACGTAGGCGAAGCTCGAGCCGAAGGTCAGGCGGACGTGCGGCACCAGCACGTCCATGACGTCGCCGTCGGCCAGCTGGATCTCGATCAGCATCTGGCCGCCGCCGATCGAGTTGTCGATGAAGTAGGGATACTTGAGGTCGGCCTCGAGCGCCCCCTGGACCTCGCGCGCCACGATGTCGAAGAACTCGGGCTCGCGGAACGGCCGGATGATGCCCTTGCGGAAGCTGACGTAGAGCAGCAGGTCCTGGGCCGAGTGGCGGATGATCCAGGCGCGGTGCGCCTCGTCGGGAAAGTCCGAGCGCAGCGCGATCAGCATGCGCAGGTCGCGGACCAGCAGGATGGCCAGGCGGTTGGTCACGTTGTCGCCGCGCTGGCTGTAGAACCACCACGCCGACAGCGCCTGCAGCAGCAGCATCGGCACCACGATGATCAGCAGGGCGCGGGCGAACAGCGTCTGCGGCGAGTGCTTGTCGGCGAACTCGGCGATGCGGTCGAACAGGTCGCGGGCCGAGGCGGGCATCCTCATGCGTCGACCAGCCGGTAGCCCTGGCCGCGCACCGTGCGCAGGTAGCGCGGGAACGACGGGTCGGGCTCGATCTTGCGCCGGAGCCGCGTCACCTGCACGTCGATCGCCCGCTCGTTGACCGCCGCGCCGACCGAGCGGCACAGCGTCTCGCGGCTCAGCACCTCGCCCAGCCGCGCCGACAGCACGCGCATCAGGGCGGTCTCCGCGTCGGTCAGCGGCACGCGCTTGCCCTCCTGCGTGAGCTCGCCCAGCTCCTGGTCGAACTGCATCGGGCCGAAGCTGACCAGCCGCGCCGCCTCGCCGCCCGCCGCCGGCGCGGCCGGCCGGTTGCGCTTCAGCACGTTCTGGATCCGCAACAGCAGTTCGCGCGGTTCGAACGGCTTGCCGAGGTAGTCGTCGACGCCGGTTTCCAGGCCGGCGATGCGGTCCTTGGTCTCGACCATCGCGGTCAGCATCAGGATCGGCACGTCGTCGGTGCGGCGGATCTCGGTGGCGAGGTCGAGGCCGCTCTTTCCCGGCATCATGACGTCGAGCACGATCAGGTCGAAGTCGATCAGGTCGAGCCGCTCGCGCGCCTCGGCGGCGTTGGCCGCGACGGTGACGCGGAAGCCGTTGCGCGACAGGAACGACCGCAGCAGCTCGCGCAGGCGGGTGTCGTCGTCGACCACCAGGATGTGCGGCTTGTCGGCCGAGGCGTCGATCTGGCTCACCGCCCGCCACGCACCTGCTTGTCGACGACCGCGCGCTCGGCCGGGTCGAGCAGGCCCAGCAGCACCTTGCGGAAGCCCTCGACCGCCTCGGCGCCGGTCTCGCGGTAGGCGCGGGCGAAGCGCTGGGCCTGGCGGTCGGTCAGCGCGCGCTCCAGCGCCTGGCCGCTCTCGGTCAGCCACAGCAGCCGCTCGCGGCGGTCGCGCGCGCCGCTCTTCTGCTCGACGTATCCCTTCTCCAGCAGGTCCTTCAGCACCCGGCTGATCGACTGCTTGGTGACCTTCAGGATCGACAGCAGGTGGCCGACCGTGTGGCCGGGGTGGCGGCCGATGAAGTACAGCGCGCGGTGATGGGCGCGGCCGAGCTGGTAGTGCTTGAGCTGCTGGTCCGATTCGAAGGTGAAGTCGCGGTAGGCATAGAACATCAGCTCGATGCCGTGACGCAGCTCCTCCTCGCGCAGGAACAGGGGATTGGCGGGGGGTCTGGAATCAACCATGCGATGTCGAAGCTTCCTGGGCGGACTATAGCACGGCCTAGACGGGACGATGCGCCTCGGCGTCGCGCAGCGCCTGGTCCTCGACCTGGATGGTCGTGTGGGTGAGCTTGAAGCGCGTCGCCACGATCTCGTTGACCGCGACCAGGGTCGCCCGCGCCCCGGCCATGTCGTCGATCACGACGTGGCACGACAGCGCGTCGAGGCCCGAGGTCAGGGTCCAGACGTGCAGGTCGTGCACGGCACGCACGCCGGGCACCTCGCGGATCGCCGCCTCGAGCAGCGCCACGTCGATCTCGGGCGGCGTGCCTTCCATCAGGATGTGCACCGCCTGGCGCAGCAGGCCCCAGGTGCGCGGCACGATGAACAGGCCGATCGCGGCGCCGATGATCGGGTCGGCCAGCCGCCAGCCGGTGAACATCACGACGAGGGCCGCGACGATCACGCCGAGCGAGCCCAGCATGTCGCTCATCACCTCGAAGTAGGCACCCTTGACGTTGAGGCTCTCCGACGAGCCCGCCGCCAGCAGCTTCATGCTGCCGAGGTTCACCGCCAGCCCGACCAGCGCGACCGCCAGCATCGGCCCGGCCATCACCGGCGGCGGATCGAGCAGGCGGCCGACCGCCTCGTAGAGGATGAAGATCGTGAGCAGCAGCAGGACCACGGCGTTGAGCAGCGCCGACAGGATTTCCAGCCGGACGTAGCCGAAGGTCTTCTGCGGCGTGGCCGGCCGCTCGGCGAAGCGGATGGCGATCAGGGCGAGGGCGAGACCGCCGGCATCGGTCAGCATGTGGGCGGCATCGGCGACCAGCGCCAGGCTGCCGGTCAGCAGCCCGCCGACCGCCTCGACCACCATGAAGCCGGCGGTCAGCGCCAGCGCGCCCTTCAGGCGCGCCTTGTGCTGCCCGGCCGCGGTGCCGGGTCCGCCGTGCGCATGGCCATGCGAATGCCCCATCCGGCGATCCTACACGCTCCATCGCCGAGCTGGGGCAGGGATATTGACAAGGTCAATGATACTGACCTATTAGGGTTCATCGTTGCCATTCGGGAGTCCGAAACGACCGAATGGGAAATATTCCTGCGGAGGATGGGCAATGTCCTTAAGCATGCACGACCGCGACGGGTTCATCTGGCTGGACGGCAAGCTGGTGCCGTGGCGCGACAGCCAGGTCCATGTCCTGACCCACGCCCTGCACTACGGCTCGGCGGTGTTCGAGGGCGAGCGGCTGTACGACGGCCGGGTGTTTCGCCTCGCTGCGCACAGCCAGCGCCTGATCAACTCGGCCCGGATGCTCGACTACGAGATCCCGTGGAGCCGCGCCGAGATCGAGGAGGCGACCCGCGCCGTGGTGCGCGCCAACGGCCTGACCGCTGCCTACATCCGGCCGATCGCGTGGCGTGGCTCGGAGGTCCTCGGCGTCTCGGCGATCGGCACGACGGTGCATCTCGCGATCGCGCCGTGGGCGCAGGAGAGCCGCCTGTCGGTGCAGGCGCGCCCGGCCGGGATCGACGTCACGCTGGCGAAGTATCGCCGCCCGTCGCCCGAGAGTGCGCCGGGCGGCGCCAAGGCGGCCGGCCTCTACCTGATCTGCGGCATCGAGAAGGACCGCGCGCTGAAGGCGGGCTTCGACGACGCGCTGATGCTCGACTGGAAGGGCGACCTCGCCGAGTCGACCGGGGCCAACGTCTTCCTGGTGATCGACGGCCGGCTGGTGACGCCGGCACCGGACAATTTCCTCGATGGCATCACGCGCCGCGCCGTGATCGGCATGGCCCGCCGCCGCGGCTGGACGGTCGAGGAGCGCGTCGTGAAGCCGGCGGAACTGTCGACGGCCAGCGAGGTCTTCCTGTGCGGCTCGGCCGCCGAGATCGTACCGGTCGGCTCGATCGACGGCCATCGCTACCAGCCCGGCCCGGTGGCGCGGACGCTGATCGAGGACTACCACGCCCTGGTGCGCGCCCCGGACGCCGAAGGCTTCGGCGAGTCGGCGCATCTCGAACAGGTCGGCCGGTCGATGGCCGCCTAGATGAAGGGTCCCTCGCTGCGCTCGGGATGACAAGGTGAGGCTGTCATCCCGAGCGTCAGCGAGGGACCTATCGCTACTTCTCCCAGCGCGCCGCCGCGGCGTCGTCGCCCTCGTGGGCGGCGACCCACTGTTCGCCCTTCGGGGTTTCCTCGAGCTTCCAGAACGGCGCCTTGGTCTTCAGCCAGTCGACCAGGAATTCGCAGGCCTCGAAGGCGGCCTCGCGGTGCGGCGAGCCGACGGCGACCAGCACGATGCGCTCGCCGGCTTCCATGCGGCCGTAGCGGTGCACGATCAGCGAGCCCTCGAGCGGCCAGCGGCGGTGTGCCTCGGCCTCGATCTCCTCCAGCGCCTTCTCGGTCATGCCGGGATAGTGCTCGAGCGTCAGCGCGTCGATGCGGTCGCGGTGCAGGCCCTCGCGCACGTGCATCTCGCGCACCAGGCCGACGAACACGGCGAGGCCGCCGATCCGGCGGTTGCCTTTCGTCAGGCTGTCGAGTTCCGCGCCGACGTCGAAGTCGGCCTCCTGGACGCGCACGGCCATGGTCGCCTCCGCAGGTGTCAGCCGCCGGTGAAGGGCGGGAAGAACGCGACCTCGCGCGCGCCGGCGATCGGCACGTCGAAGGTCGCGGTGCGCTGGTCGACCGCCGCGCCGAACGCCGCGCCCTCGGCCAACGCCTCGGCATGGCCGGGGCTGCGGCCGCGCAGCCACGTCACGAGGTCGCCGACGGTGCGGACCTCGGCCGGCGGCGCGAGCTCCTCCTCGGCGACGCCGACCGTGCGCTTCATCCAGGCGAAGTAGCGGACCTTCATTGCGTATTCTCGCTACCCATGTGGCGCAGCCCGGTGCGCAGGTAGTCGTAGCCGGTGACCAGGGTCAGCACGGCGGCGACCCAGATCAGCGCCAGGCCGACCTGGCCGATCACCGGCGGCGCGGCGTCGCCCAGCAGCAGGAAGGTGATGGCGCCCATCTGCGCCCCGGTCTTCCACTTGGCGAGCTGGCTGACCGGCACGCTGACGTTCAACTCGGCCAGGAACTCGCGCAGGCCGGAGACCAGGATCTCGCGCGCCAGGATGATCAGCGCGGCCAGCACGTTGATGTCGGCCAGCGTCCCGTTCTTGACCAGCATGACCAGCGCGGCGGCGACCAGCAGCTTGTCGGCGATCGGGTCGAGGAAGCGGCCGAAGCGCGAGATCTGGTGGTAGCGCCGCGCGAAGTAGCCGTCGAACCAGTCGGTGATGCACGCCACTGCGAAAAGCCCGGCCGACAGCCACTGCGCCCAGCCGCGGTCCAGCCAGAAGCAGGCCACGACCAGCGGGATCGCGACGATGCGCGACAGCGTCAGCAGGTTCGGCAGGTTCAGCATTCCGTTCTTTCTAGCGGCCGCCCCGGAAGTGGTCATGGATTTTCTGGGCCAGCGTTTCGGAGATGCCGGGCACCGCCTTGATGTCCTCCAGCGTCGCGCCGGCGACCGCGCGGGCGCTGCCGAAGTGGTGCAGCAGGGCCTTCTTGCGGCCCGCCCCGATGCCCGGCACCTCGTCGAGCGCCGAGCGCGTGATGTCGGCGGCGCGCCGCGTGCGGTGGGTGCCGATCGCGAAGCGGTGCGCCTCGTCCCGCAGCCTCTGCAGGAAGTACAGCACCGGGTCGCGCGGCTCGAGCGAGAAGGGCGGCTTGCCCGGCACGAAGAACCGCTCGCGGCCGGCGTCGCGGTCCGGCCCCTTGGCGATGCCGACGATGGCGATGTCCTCCAGCCCCAGCTCGGTCAGCACCTGGCGCGCCACCTCGAGCTGGCCCTGGCCGCCGTCGATCAGCACGAGGTCGGGCCAGCTGTCGTCGCGGCGCTCGGGATCCTCGCGCAGCGCGCGGCCGAAGCGGCGCTCCAGCACCTCGCGCATCATCGCGAAGTCGTCGCCGGCGGCTTCCTCGCTGCGGATGTTGAACTTGCGGTACGAGTTCTTGATGAAGCCGTCCGGTCCCGCGACCACCATCGCGCCGATCGGCGCGGCGCCCTGGATGTGGCTGTTGTCGTAGATCTCGATCCGCTCGGGCGGTCCCTCCAGACCGAACACCCGCGCCGTGCCTTCCAGCAGCTGGCGCTGCGTGCCGCGCTCGGCCAGCCGGCGCGCCAGCGCCTCGCGCGCGTTGACCACCGCCTGGTCGAGCACGTCCTTCTGGTCGCCGCGCCTGGGGTTGCGGATCTCGACCTTGTGGCCCGCCGCCAGCGCCAGCGCTTCCTGCAAGAGCTCGGCGTCATCGACCTCGTGGCTGGCGAGGACCAGCTTCGGCGCCGGCCGGTTCTCGTAGAACTGGCCGATGAAGGCGGCCAGCACGGCCGGCGGCTCGAGGTCGCGGGCGTGGCTGGGGAAGTAGGCGCGGTTGCCGAGGTTCTGGCCGGCGCGCAGGAAGAACACCTGGACGCAGACATGGCCGCCCTCGGCGTGCACGGCGAAGATGTCGGCCTCGTCGATCGACGGCAGGCTGATCGACTGGTGCGACTGGATCTGGGTCAGCGCGCGGATGCGGTCGCGCAGCACCGCGGCCTGCTCGAAGTGCAGGTCGGCGGCGGCCTGTTCCATGCGCTGCGACAGCGCCTGCTGGATCTCGCGGTTGCGGCCGCCGAGGAAGCCGCGCACCTCGTCGACGATCGCGGTGTACTCGGGCTTGTCGATGCGGCCGACGCACGGCGCCGTGCAGCGCCGGATCTGGTACTGCAGGCAGGGCCGGGTGCGGGTCGAGAACACGCCGTCCGAGCACGAGCGCAGCGGGAAGGCGCGCTGCAGGGCGTAGAGCGTGCGGTTGACCGCGGTGGCCGAGGCGAACGGGCCGAAATACTCGTTGCCCGCCTCGCGGGTGCCGCGGTGCTTGGCCAGCTGCGGCCACTCGGTGTCGCGCCGGATGACGATGTAGGGGAACGACTTGTCGTCGCGCAGCAGCACGTTGAAGCGCGGCTTGAAGCGCTTGATCAGGTTGTTCTCGAGGAGGAGCGCCTCGGCCTCGCTGTCGGTGACCGCGAACTCCATGGTCCGGGTCGCCGACACCATGCGGATCAGCCGGGTCGCCAGCCGCGTCGGCTGGGTGTAGTTGGCCACCCGGTTGCGCAGCGAGCGGGCCTTGCCGACGTACAGCACCTCGCCGTCGGCGGCGATCATCCGGTAGACGCCGGGCTTGCGCGGCAGGGTGCGGACGAACTCGCCGATGATGCGCACGCCGTCGGCCAGCGACCCCGCGGCCGGCGGGGTGTCGCTGTCGGCCTCGTCGGAGGCGAGCTCGGGGATGGTGTCGTCGATCACGGGTTCTCCCTAGCGCACCCGGGGCCGGGACGGCGCGGAGAAGGTATGTGGGGAACCCTGTGAAAAAGCGCCCGCCGGGGGTGCCGTTGCCGCACCGTCACCGTGTTGACTCAATTCCGTAGCGGTGGCAGCAGCCCGGCTGAACCCACCCAGGCCCTTGATCTGGAACGACTATTTAAGCTGGGGACGGAAGAGATAAAAATCTGGAAGCGGCAGACGTTCTTGGTTTGGTCCAATCGTCTGCCGCGTTCCTATTTGTGGATAACTTTCGGTATTCAGAGTACCGACAGCATCCGGCCGACCAGCGGGTGGCGCACCACGTCCTGGTGGCCCAGCCGGACCACCGAGACGTCGTCCAGCCCGTCCAGCTTCTGGCCGATCGCGGCCAGGCCGGACAGTTCCGGCAGCAGGTCGGTCTGGTCGGGATCGCCGGTGATCACCATGGTCGAGTGCCAGCCCAGCCGGGTCAGCAGCATCTTGAGCTGCCCGTAGGTGCAGTTCTGGGCCTCGTCGATCAGGACGAAGCTGTTGTTCAGGGTGCGGCCGCGCATGAAGGCGACCGGGGCGATCTCGATCGTGCCGTCGTCGAGGTGCTGGCGCAGGCGCTTGGGTCCCAGCCGGTCGTTCAGCGCGTCGTACAGCGGGCGCAGGTAGGGATCGAGCTTCTCGCGCATGTCGCCGGGCAGGAAGCCGAGGTTCTCGCCGGCCTCGACGGCCGGCCGCGACAGCAGGATGCGCGAGACGGAGCCCCCTTCCAGGGCCTCCACGGCAGCCGAGATGGCGAGGTAGGTCTTGCCGGTGCCGGCCGGGCCCAGCGCCACCGTCAGCGGTTTCGAGTCTATCGCCTCCATCAGCAACCGCTGGTTGTCGCTCCTCGGTCGGATCTTGCGGATGTAGCTCTGGTCGCGGTCGTTGGCCGGAGTGTTGTCGAAGACGACGTTGTGAATACGGGCACTATCGATGGCGTGCAGCTTGGCTCGGCGTGCGGCGCGTTTGGCCATATTCGGACTCCGGGAACGAGGTCGGGAGAGCGGGAACCGATGGCCCCAAAACAAAAAGCCCCCGCAGGCGGGGGCGAGGGCGATCGGTCGTCAGGCAGATGGTGAGGCTGACAGGGCACGCGGTGGGGGTTCCACCGGTGATCCAGGCTCCGTCAGGGCGTAGCTCCCTGGGACGGATAAGCACCTCCTCTGTCTGACCTTGAAAGCGTACCCCCATCCCCGGCAGCCGGCCACAACATAATGGGCCGACGCCAAAAATTCACACTAGGGGCAGTTGGACGGGTTGGTTCGTTCCCAGGCCAGCCGGCCGGCCACCCAGGTCTCGCGCACTGCCCGGTCGTCGCCCAGCGTCATCTGGACGAACAGCTGCTCGGCGAAGTCGCGGGCCTGCTCCATGCGGTAGGCGATCAGCGGCGTCGAGCGCAGGTCGAGCACCACCAGGTCGGCCTCGTGGCCGGGCGCGAGGCTGCCGATCCGGTCCTCGAGGTCCATCGCGCGCGCCGACCCGCGGGTCGCGAGGTAGAAGGCGTGACCGGCCGACAGCGCGAAGCGGTTGAGCTGGGCCGCCTTGTAGGCCTCGCCCAGCGTCGCGAGGATCGAGAACGAGGTGCCGGCGCCGATGTCGGTGCCCAGCCCGACCCGCACCGGCCGGTCGGCGCGCACCGCGCGGGCGATGTCGAAGGCGCCGCTGCCGAGGAAGAAGTTCGAGGTCGGGCAATGCGCGATCGCCGCGTCGGCGGCGTGCAGCCGCTGCAGCTCGCGATCCTCCAGCCAGATGCCGTGGCCGAACACCGCGCGCCGGCCGCACAGGCCGTGGGCATCGTAGACGTCGAGGTAGTCGCGGCGGTCGGGGAACAGCTCCTTCATCCACGCCACTTCCTGCGGCGTCTCGGCGAGGTGGGTCTGCATCAGGCAGCCGGGGTTGGCGCGCCACAGCGCGCCGGCGGCGGCCAGCTGTTCCGGCGAACTGGTGCCGCCGAAGCGCGGCGTGATGGCGTAGAGCAGGCGGCCGCGGCCGTGCCACTTCGCGATCAGCGCCGCCGACTGGTCGTAGCCCGATTGCGCGGTGTCGCGCAGCGCCTCGGGCGCGTTGCGGTCCATCAGCACCTTGCCGGCGGCGATCCGCAGGCCGAGCGCCTCGGCCTCCTCGAACAGCGCGTCGACCGACTGCGGATGCACGGTGCAGTAGACGCAACTGGTCGTGATGCCGTTGCGCAGGCACTCCTGCAGGAACAGGCGGGCGACGCGGCGCGCGTGCTCCTTGTCGGCGAACTTCAGCTCGTTGGGAAAGGTGTAGCGTTCCAGCCAGTCGAGCAGCTGCGCGCCGTAGGCGGCGATCATCGGCGTCTGCGGGAAGTGGACGTGGGTATCGACGAAGCCCGGCACGATCAGCGAATGGTCCGCGACGCGGCGCACCGCGACGTCCGTCGGCAGGGTCTTCAGGACCTCGGCGGCCGGTCCGAAATGCGTGATGTGCCCGTCGGCCATCGCCACGATGGCGTCGGGCTCGTGCACCATGGTGCGCTCGAGCCCGTCCTGGAACGGGTCGCCGGTGAAGGTGAGGGCGGGCCCGCGGAGAGCCGCGGGAGGGGCAGGGGCTGGCATGCCCGCGAACGTTGCCAACAAACCGCCCGCCGCGAAAGCGTCAGCGCGCGTATTCCTCGGCGGCGATCGCGAAGTTCAGGTTCTGGGCGTCCTTCAGCATGAAGGTGGTGATGCCCAGCAGGTTGCCGCGCGAATCGAACAGGCCGCCGCCGGACGAGCCGTGCGAGATCGGGGCGGAGGTCTGGATGACGCGGCCCTCGTCGCTCATCGTGCGCTTGGACGACACGATGCCGTCGGCCAGCGACAGCTCGTAGCCCTTGGGCGCGCCCACCGTGTAGGCCGGCTCGCCGACCTTGACGTCGGCCCACGGCCGCACGCGCACCCAGCGCGGCAGCGCCCCCGCCTTGCCGCCGACGCGCAGCACGCAGCGGTCGGCCCGCTCGTTGGCCGCGACCACCGTCGCCTCGCGCTTGTCGCCCTCGCGCTCGATCGTCGCCGTCGGCTCCTTGCCCACGACGTGGCAGTTGGTCAGCAGGTCGGTGGCGCTGATCGCCACCGCCGATCCCTGGGCGCGCGGCACCCGCACCACCCAGACAGCCGGGGCGACCCGTTCGAACACTTCCTCCGGCCGCAGCGGGTTCTGCTCGCGCAGCACCAGCGTGATCGCCGCGGTCTTGCCGGTGCGATCGACGGTCGTCGCCGTCGCCGGCGGCGGCGCGGCCGCGGGGGCGAGCGGCAGCGGCTCGATCCGCGGTGTCGGCTTCGCGCCGGGAACCAGCACCGGCCGCAGCGTCACGCTGTTGGCGGCCGCGGCCAGCACCGCGCCCTGCGTGGCGGCGCGCGCGTTGGCGAGGCTCGCGACCACGGTCAGCAGCCCCTGGTCGCGGCACAGCGAGCGTGTGAAGAAATGGCTGTCGCCGCGTTCGCCGGCGACCACGAAGCCGTCGTCGCGCCGTTGCTGCAGGCGCACCTTGCGGTCGGGCGCGGTGATCCCGGCGTAGCGCTTCTGCTCGTCGTCGACCTGGGCGCAGGCCTGCGCCATCGGCCGGGCGCTGATCGACAGCGCGAACGGCCCGCGCGACCGGGTCCACCAGCGGCCGTCTTCCTGGGCCGGCGGCTGCAGCTCGGTCAGCGCGGTCGGCACGCCGACGCTGTAGCCCAGCGAATCGTCGACGAGGCGCGCCCACTTCACGGCGTCGCGCTGCTTCAGGCCCTCGGTCACGAGCTCGAGCGATTGCTGCGGCGACAGCGCGCCGGCCGGCAGCTTGCGCGCCGCCTGCCACGCCGCCAGCGCCTCGCGCGTGGCGGCGCTCATCGCGCCGTCGATCGGCCCGGTGTAGTGGCCCGTCCAGGTCAGCGCCTGCTGCAGGTCGGCGGTCGTGATCGCGTCGACCGGCGGCGGTGTCTCCCAGCGATAGGGAAAGACGCGGCCGGGCGTCTCGGCCGCGACCTCCGCGCCGAGCAGGCAGAAGACGGCGCCGACGCCGCGCGCCAGCCGGACCAGGATCGTGTGCATGAGCCCCCGCGTCACGTTCGCATCGAACGGCGCGGCGGCAAAGCGCCTATTTGGTCCGTCGGTCCGCCCCGGGCAGGACGAAAGCACCAACAACCCCAGCCTGAAGGGCCACCCGAAGTCGGTCAACCCCGCCCCCCGCGCCGTGTTGTCCCTGGTCACCCG
>Ga0102832_1001152_pt1 | contig 23081 bp, 23 predicted proteins | sample EBPBio282013_DNA_FD_88942 | JGI IMG/M metagenome (GOLD analysis project Ga0102832, IMG submission 88942) | Wastewater treatment Type I Accumulibacter community from EBPR Bioreactor in Madison, WI, USA - Reactor 2_5/28/2013_ DNA (Illumina Assembly) | ecosystem: Engineered > Bioreactor > EBPR >... | reverse complement strand
GCTAGGCTGCATTCACCAAGCCGCAACAGAAAGGGGCCACGCGTGAGCACCGCGCCCGGCGCAGGCAGTAGAGCCGCCGTCATGGGCTTCGAGCCAGGCGTGGCCGTCCAGGAACTCGGCTGGGATGCCGACGTCGACGAAGAGCTGCGCGAGGAGATCATGGATCTTCTCGGCGAGGAGTTCGTCTACGAGGCGCTGGAGGCCGTCGATGTCGTGATGCTGTGGTGGCGTGCCGAGGATGGCGACCTGGCAGACGGCCTGGTGGATGCCCTGACCGACCTGACCGGTCACGGCCGGATCTGGCTGCTCACCCCGAAGGTCGGCCGCGACGGCTACATCGAACCCACCGACCTGGCCGAGGCGGCGCTGACCGCCGGCCTGGCGCTGGCCAATCCCGCCACGGTGTCTCCCGATTGGCAGGCCCACAAGCTGGTTCGCCCCAAGGGCATCCGGCGCTAGTCGACCTCGAAGCGCTCCTCGGTGGTCGAGGAGGTCGTGCCCGGTCAGCAAGAAGCTTCGTCCGTCGGTCGGGTGCGCCTAGGCTGGCGAGCATGGGCGTGGAGAAACCGGAACGGCCGGACGATGGCCGCCGCGCGCTGCTGACGGCGATGATCACCGACGAGCCCGCCCGGCTGCGCCGGCGGAGCATCTCGCTGGGCGTTCCGCCCGACGAGGCCGACGACGTGGCGCAGACCGCGTTGCTGCGCGCGTGGCGTTCGATCGAGCACCTGCATGCGCCGGAACCCGGGCGGATGTGCTCGTGGCTGGACACCATTGCCCGTAACGCCGCGACCGATCTCGCCCGCCAGCGCTCCCGGCGCCCGGTGAAGGGCCTCAGCGAGGACGTGGCCTCAGCGGGGAGCGTCGCGGGGGAGGTCGAGATGCGGGTCATCCTCGACGGGGCGCTGCGCGCGCTGCACGGGTTGCCTGAGAAGCTGCGCGAACCGCTGCTGCTGAGCGCCGTCGACAACCTCTCTGCGTCGCAGATCGCCGAACGGCTCGCCATCACCCCGGCGGCCGCGCGGCAGCGGATCGCCCGCGCCCGCAAGGCGCTCGCCACCTGCCGCGCATCGGGGATGTCGGATTTGCCGTGAGGGCCGGCCACGCCGGGTGACCGGCCCCACTTCGCGATGTCAGGTGGTGCCGAAGGGGTTGTCGATGACGTAGCGCCAGCCGTGCTCGTCGTCGTGGACGGCCACGTCGGCGGTGGTGCCCGCGAGGGCCAGTTCGGAGCCGTCCGGCGCGGTGCCGGTGATCGTCCACTCGGCGATCGCGAGGCCGGTGTTCCCGCTCTGGAAGACGTGGCGGACGTTCATCGAGATCGGCAGGTTCAGGCCGAGGAACTGCTCGAGTGCGCCGCGGACGACCGCTTCGCCCTGCACCGGCTGACCGGGGGCCGGCACGAACACGACGTCATCGGTGTTCAGAGCCATGAGCCCATCCAGATCGCGAGCATTGAAGCGCTCGGCGAAGGCGAGGTTGAGCCGATCGAGAGAGGTGACGGGGGTCGCCATGGGTGCGTCCTTTCGATGTCGGGCCGGCTTCGTGCCGGCCTCTGCAGAGAAAGACGCTGCGGCTCCCGGAGCGTGACAGGTGAGAGATCGGATCGGTGCCGGCGGAATGCAACGGGCCGCAAGTGCGGCACGTCTGCTACCCGGTGTTCCCGCCGCGCATGCCCGGCAGAGCCTTGCTCGGCTCCCCGAGCATCCTGAGGCGCTCAGGTACCCTGGTGCGAGCGTCGCGTGTCGGTGGCAGGCAGTGTCAGGTATGGAGGCGCGGAACCCGAAGGAGCACGACGATGATCACGTCGTTCCCTTCGCCCTCTCGTGACTGAGGGCGAGACCACCAGGCTGATCGCCTGGGGCAACGAACTGCGGGCCGTCCACGGCCGGCTACGCGAAGCGCTACGAGGGACCAGGGCGGCGCTGGTCGTCGGCGAATCGGCCCGCCCGCTTTCCCGCGACCTGCTGTTGTTCTGCCACGGGTTCTGCGTGGCCTTGACCGGACACCATCAGGGCGAGGATCGAGAGCTGTTCCCGGCTATCGCCGCGGCCCGTCCCGAGCTGCGCGAGCCCTTGCGGAAGCTGCAGCAGGATCACGCCATGATCGCCCACCTCGTCGGGGGCCTGCAGGCTGCGATCGACCGATCCGCCTCGCCCGCAGAGCTCGACCAGCACCTCGAGGGAATCGCCGCGATCATGGAGTCGCATTTCCGCTACGAAGAGCGTCAGTTGCTCACCATCCTCGATGCCCTGGAGTTCGACGCCGACCCCGGCGACGTCCTCGGGCCGCTGTGAGCCACCGCGTGGGCCGTCCGTGGGCATGGACGCCCTTGGCCAGGGTTGACACCATGGGTCGATGGTCACGCACTATTTCACCGCGTCCAGTCTCGACGGTTTCATCGCTACGACCGGGCACTCGCTCGACTGGCTGCTGAAGCAGAAGTTCGATGAGCACGGCCCGATGGCGTATCCGGAGTTCGAGCGTTCGATCGGAGCGCTCGCGATGGGGGCTTCGACCTACGAGTGGGTGCTCCGCAACGATCCGGGCGGATGGCCGTATGCGCAGCCGACCTGGGTGTTCACCCATCGGGAGTTGCCGATCGTCGCGGGTGCGGACATACGCCTCACCAGCGCGGACATCCACCACGTGCACGCCGAGATGACGGCAGCCGCGGCCGGACGCGATCTGTGGGTGGTCGGCGGCGGGGGCCTTGCCGGGCAGTTCGCCGACGCCGGCCTGCTGGACGAGGTGTGGGTGCAGTACGCGCCGGTGACGCTGGGTGCCGGCGCGCCCCTGCTGCCCCGGGCACTCGATCTCGAATTGATCGACGTGGCGCGCAACGAGGCCTTCCTCTGCGGCCGCTACCGCGTCGCCGGTAGCCTCCCTGTTTCCTGACCCGGTGTGCGGCGGACGCCGGCGAGGAGAGCCGATGAGCGACACGGAGCTCAGGGGTCTGCCCTGAACCGGCTGCGCCGGGCCGCGGCGATCGCCGCCGGAACCACTGGGGTTGTGGACGCAACTGGTCGTCGGAGCCGTTCTGATTCCGTAGTGGCTGATCGCGACGACCATGCCGACATCCGCAGCGGGCCGGCGGCAGGTGGCTTCCACAAGCTCCGTCGGCGTTCCTTGACCCGGGTACGGGTGGGGGATCGTTGCCAGAGCTTCTCGGCATAGGTGGAGAGACTGGACGCGCGCTGCTTCGCGGCGAAGTCGGGGAATCACGTGGCGAACTTGGAGGAGTCGAAGATGTTGTCCTGTCGGTAGCGCGGGAGCAGTTCCTCGGCTTCCCGGACGGCGAGGTTGAGCATTCCGCCGATGTGGAACACCCACCTGGGCACCGTGGTGTACCCGATCCTTCGGCAGTTGAGTTGGGACTGCTGCACCTGTAGGTGACAGGTTGGGTTAGGCGGCCTGGGTGGCCGGTGTGGTCATGATGGTCTCGAACTCGATGGGGGTCAATCGGCCGAGGCGTTCTTGTTGGCGTCGGCGGTGGTAGGTCCGCTCGGTCCAGGTGACGATCGCGACCCGGAGGTCGTGGCGGGTGTGCCAGCGGCGGCGGTTCAGGACGTTCTTTTGGAGCAGGGCGAAGAAGGATTCCATGGCGGCGTTGTCGCCGGCGGAGCCCACTTGGCCCATCGACCCTTTCAGGTGGTGGCGGCGCAGCGCGGCGAGGAACTTCCTGGACCGCCCTGACTGCCTCTGTCCGAGTGCACGATGCAGCCGGTGACGTTGCCGCGGCGGGCCACGGCCATGTTGAGCGCGTCGACGGCGATCCGGGCTTTCATCCGGTCACTGATCGAGTAGCCCACGATCCGGTTCGACCACACGTCCTTGATCGCGCACTCGTACAGCTTGCCCTCATCGGTCCAGTGCTCGGTGATGTCGGTCAGCCACAGCTGGTTCGGCCCGGTCGCGGTGAAGTCCCGCTTGACCAGGTCGTCGTGGGCCGGCGGGCCGGGCTTCTTCCCGTTCTTGCCGCGCTTCTTCCCGAACACCGACCACCAGCCGTTGGCGGTACAGATCCGCCACACGGTCCGGTCACAGCCTGTGTGACCGGCCTCACGGGCCTCATCAGCCAGCAACCGGTAGCCGAACTCGGGATCATCGGCATGGGCGTCGAAGACCGCGTTGGCCAGATAGGCCTGATCGAGGTCCCGGTCGGTGACCGGGCAGGCGAGCCAGCGGTAGTACGGCTGGCGGGCGAGCTTCAAGACCCGGCACGCGACCGTGACGGGGATCCCGTCGCCGGCCAGCTCACGAACGAGCGGGTACATCATTTTCCCGGCAGGTTCGCCTGCGACAAGTAGGCCGCCGCCCTGCGCAGGACTTCGTTCTCCTGCTCCAACAGCCGGTTACGGCGCTTCAGCTCCCGCAACTCGACCGATTCGGCCGCCGGCGTCCCGGGCCGCAGCCCGTCGGCGACGTCGGCGGCCTGCAACCAGTTCCGCAGGCACGACTCAGAGATCCCAAAGTCCTTCGCCAGCTGAGCGATCGACGCCTCGCCCTTACGGGCGACCGCCACGACATCGTCGCGGAACTCTCTCGGATGGGGTTTCGGCATGGTGCACATCCTTCCAGCGGAACCCCTCAGGGCCCCACAGATCGGTTGTCACCTATTCATGCACCAGTCCCACCTGGCGAGCCGTTCAACTGGCTGTTCGATCCTGAGTTGCAGCGGATGGCCGTGGAACGCAGGCAGGCATTGGAATCTGGGCGTCAAACCGCCGATGTCGTTGGTTTGAACAACGAGCTACTGGTGGACGCGGCCGGACTCGAACCGACGACCAACGGCTTGTAAGGCCGACGCTCTACCAACTGAGCTACGCGTCCCGGCGACCATGGGTCGCGGCGACCATTGTGGCAGCAGGGGGCGGAAATCCTCGCATCGCCATCTCAGCGCGGCAGCCCGTCGTTCCTGGATAGCCTGGTGGCTCGGGAGGCGAGGTGAGGTCATCGATGAGCCGGGCGCAGCGGATCGTGCCTGCCGTGCTGGGGGTGCGCGTCGACGGCGGCCTGCCGGCGCAGGTCAGGCCGATGGTCGTGGGCAGGCTGGTCGTGGTGACCGGCGCCTCCCGCGGTATCGGACGGTGCATGGCAGAGCGGCTGACGCAGGCCGGAGCCAGGGTGGTGGCGGTGGCCCGCGACGAGGCCGCCCTGCGGAGCCTGCCGGACGCCGTTGAGCCACGCGTCCTCGATCTGCGGGATACGGCTGCCGCCGGCGCCGCCGCTGAGCGCCTGGTCGCCGAGTCGGGGATTCCGGGCCTGGTGATCTCCAACGCCGGCCACTCGATCCACCGCTATCTGGAGGAGTACACGGAGCGGTTCCACGACGTCGCGCGGCTCAGCGGCGTCAATCTGCTGGGGCCGATCGCCTTCCTGCTGCCGCTGCTGCGCGAGATGATGCGTGCCGGCTCGGGCCAGCTGATCAGTGTCTCGACGGTGAACGTCGACGTGCCGTTGCCGGGCTGGTCGGCCTACACCGCCACGAAGTCGGGGTTCGATGCCTGGCTCGACGCTGTCTCACCCGAACTGCGGCGGGCCGGCGTCCGGGCGACCTCGCTGCATCTGCCCCGGGTGCGGACGGCGATGAGCGCGCCCACCGCGGGCCGCTACCCGGTGCCGGAATTGACGGTCGACCAGGCAGCGGACGTCATCTGTCGTGCGATCGTGCGCCGTCCCCGGCTGGTGCGACCCTGGTGGGCGGCGGCCGGCGGCTCGTTGGTCCGGCTCGCCCCGGGTGCCATGGACGCGCTGCTCGCCCGCGGTCTGTCGGCCGGCTGGAGGTTCTGACCAGCCATGTTCTCCGATGCCCGCGCGACCCTGCCCGAGGTCGTCCGTCAACTCTGGGGCGGCCTACGGGTATTCGGGATCGGCTCGCAGCCGGTCACCCTGGCCCGGATCGCGCTCGGCGGGCTGCCGCGGCACGGCATGACGGTGGCGGGTGCGATCGCGGTCACCGCGAAGGTCAGGGGCGATCGGGTCGCGCTGCTGGACGATCGGGGCGCGGTGACCTACGCCGAACTGGGACGAGCGGCCGACCGGCTGGCCTCGGCGCTCGACCACCATCGGCTGGCCGGCCCGGGCACCCGCGTCGCGGTGATCTGCCACGACGACCGGGATCTCTTCATCGCCGCCGCCGCTGCCGGACTGGTGGGCGCCCAGGTCGCCCAGCTGTCGCCCCGGATGGGCCAGGCCGCCTTCGACGCCTGGCTGGCCGGCAGCGAGGTCGAGTTGATCCTGCATGCTCCCGGGTCGGCGTTCTCGCTCGACGTGGGCCCGGACGGCAGCGAGAATCCGCGAAGCGGTTATCGGGGGCGGACGGTGGCCACCTCGGAGTTCCCGGCGCTGATCGCGACGACTCCGGCCGGGCATCGGGTCCCGGCCCGGGCGAGGGAGTCGGCGTCGGTGATGGTCACCTCCGGCACCACCGGCGTCCCCAAGGGGGTCGCCATCGGACGGCGGGCCAGCCAGCCGCTGGCCGCCTTCGCGCTCGCCGGCGCGACCCGGATCCGCCCCGGGGCGCCCACCCTGGTCTGGCCACCGCTCCACCACGGCTACGGGCTGGCGGCCGCGATGCTCTGCCTGGTCGTCGGGTCACCGGTGGTGACGGCGAGCGCCCTGCCCAGGCTCAGCCTCGCCGACGGTGCGGGCGATGCCGCGCTGGCGGCCGTCCGGCGATATGGGGTCGAGGTCGTCTTCGGCGTCCCGGCGCAGCTGCGTGCCCTGGCCGGCGCGCTCGCCCGCGACCCCGCTCCCGCGCCGCGGCTTCGCGCCGTCCTGAGCGGCTCCGACCTGCTCGACCAGGCAACGGTCACCACTCTGCAGGAGGCTGTCGGGCCGGTGCTGGCCGACTTCTACGGCTCCACCGAGGCCGGCACCTTCACGATGGCGACCGGCTCGCTGGTCGCCGACCAGGGCTGCGTCGGGCGTCCGATCGTCGGCGCCCGCGTGCAGATCGTGGGGGAGGACGGCATCCCGGTTCCAGTCGGGGTGCCCGGGACGGTGCGGGTGCGGTCGCTGATGGCGTCGGTGGCCGACGAACCGGGGTCGTCCTGGCTGAGCATGGGCGATCGCGGCTACCTGGACGAACGGGGGAGGCTGCACATCCTGGGCCGCTCGGGACCGGTTGCCAGGCTGGGCGGCGAGTTCGTCGACCCCACGCTGGTCGAGAAGCTGCTGGAGCGCCACCCGGGCGTGGCGGAAGCCGTCGTCGAGGTGGTGCCGGACGAGCTCCACGGTCAGCGGTTGGTCGCCACGGTGACTCCGGCCACCGGCCATGGGGTGGATCCGCAGCACTGCCGCCGGGTCATCGGGGAGAAGCTCGGGCCGGCAGCGGTACCCCGCGAGATCATCGTCCGCGGCATCTGACCCGCCTCGATCGCGCGCCCGGGGTTCAGGTCAGGAAGTCGTCGAACTCCTCGAGGAACCGGTCGATCATGGCCAGCTCGTGCTCGTCGAGGAGGTGAGCGGGTGCCCGGCAGTGGGCGGAGGCGATCAGCCCGCGGCGTTGGGAGACGAGCTTCTCGGCGGCGATGATCAGTTCGATGCTCTGCATCCAGTAGGCGATGTACGGCAGGAGCCGACGGTGGAGTTGCTCCGCAGCTGCCTGCTCCCTGCCGTGCCACAGGCTCCAGATGCGCTGGTACAGCTCGACGGCCGAGCACCCCGGCTGCACTCCCACGGCTCCCCGACGCAGGGCGTCGATCAGCTGCACGCCGGCGTAACCCACCACGGAGTCGAGCGGCGGCTCCTGGTTCTGCAGCGAGGAGATGAGTCGTCCCGGGGGGGTGGATTCCACCTTGACCTGCACCAGGTTGCCGGTCTCCCGCGCCATCTCCACGATCGCCGCGGTGGTCAGAACGCTGCCGGTCTGGGCTGGTGCGTACTGGAGGATGGCGGTCGCGGGCGCGATCGCGCTCAGGATCGCCCGGACGTGCGCGACGATGTGCGCCGGGCTCGGCCCGTGCAGGTGGGGCGGCAGGATGTTGATCATCTGCGCCCCCCGTTCGACGGCCGACCGGGCCCGCTCCACGGCGACCCGGGTGGAGTGATCCGAGACCGACGCGACGACGACCGCCTCCGGGACGTCGCGGAACCTGTCGATGACCAGATCGCGGAGCGAGGTGCGTTCGTCCTCGGTGAGCTTGTAGAACTCCGAGGCGAACCCCGGGTACATCACCGAGCGGACGCCGGTGCCGACGAGATGGTCGAGAAGCCGTCCGAAGCTGTCGAAGTCGACGTCGCCGTCGTCGGTGAAGGGGGTCTCGACAACGGGGCAGACGCCCAGCACTCTGCTGCCGGTCATGGTTCGGCTCCTCTCCTAGAAGGCTGCGCGGGGTGGACGATCGCCACTTCGTCCGACGAGGAAGTCCAGATCCGCCCCTTGATCCGCCTGCGTCACGTGGTCGATGTAGAGCCTGGTCCAGCCGCGGTCCGCGGATGGGGTCGGGGGCCGCCAGGACTGCCGACGGCGCTGGAGTTCGTCGTCGGGCACCAGCATCTCCAGCCGGCGCGCCGGGACGTCGAGGACGATGGCATCGCCGGTGCGGACGAGCGCCAGCGGCCCGCCGATCGCCGACTCCGGGGCGACGTGGAGGACGCAGGCGCCGAAGGCGGTGCCGCTCATCCGCGCATCGGAGACCCGGACCAGGTCGCGCACGCCCTGGTCGAGGAGTCGCTTGGGAATCGGCAGATTGCCGACCTCCGGCATCCCCGGGTACCCCTTGGGCCCGCACCCGCGCACGATCAGCACCGTGTCGGGCGTGACGGCCAGGTCGTCGTCCTCGATCACCTCGTAGTAGGCCTCGAGCGAGTCGAACACCAGGGCCGGCCCGGTGTGCTTCAGCAGCGTGGGATCCGCGGCGCTGATCTTGATGATCGCGCCGTCGGGCGCGAGGTTGCCGCGCAACACCGCCGTTCCGGAGCCGGCGGCCATCACCGGATCGTCCAGCGGCCGGATGACGCCGGGGTCGTCGTTGCGGGCGGCCTGGATCTCGTCGGCCAGGGTCAGCCCCGAGATCCGCAGGACGTCGTGGTGCAACAGCTCACGCAGCTCGCCCAGCAGTGCCGGGACACCGCCGGCGTAGGCGAACTCCTCCATCAGGAAGCGGCCGCTGGGCATCAGATCCACGAGCAGTGGGATCCGGCGCCCGATCTCGTCGATGTCGTGGAGAGTGAGCGGAACGCCCAGGCGTCCCGCGAGAGCGAGGAGGTGGACGATCGCGTTCGTCGAGCCGCCTATCGCGGCGTTGACCATCAGTGCGTTCTCCAGCGACCCGCGGGTCATGACGTCGGAGGGCCGCACCCCGCCGGCCGCGAGTTCCACGGCGCGGGCGCCGGTTCGCTCGGCCAGCGCCAGCCGTCGCGAGTCCGGCGCGGGCAGCGCCGCCGCGCCGGGCAGTTGCATGCCGAGCGCTTCGGTGAGGCAGGCCATCGTCGATGCCGTCCCCATGGTCATGCAGTGACCGGCGGAGCGGTTCAGGCAGCTCTCGAACTCCGCGAACTCGCTCTGGGTGACCTCGCCGGCGCGCAGACCCTCGGTCATCTTCCAGATGTCGGTACCCGAGCCGACCACCCGGCCGCGGAACCGGCCGTTGAGCATCGGGCCGCCGGTCAGCATGATGGACGGGATGTCGACGCTCGCCAGGCCCATCAGGGCGGCCGGTGTGGTCTTGTCGCAGCCGGTCAACGCCACCACCGCGTCCAGCGGATTCGCGCGGCACAGCTCCTCCAGCTCCATCGCCATCAGGTTGCGGTAGAGCATGGATGTCGGGCGGAGGAGAGGTTCGCCCAGGGACATCACCGGGAACTCCAGCGCGAATCCGCCCGCCTGCTGGATACCGCGTCGAACGGCCTCGGCGAGCTGTCGCAGGTGGCCGTTGCACGGGTTCAGCTCCGACCAGGTGTTCGCGATGCCGACCACGGGCCGTCCGTCGAACTGGTCTGCGGAGAACCCCGCCTGACGGAGGTGATGGCGCGCGATGAAGCCGTTCTTGCCCCCATCGCCGAACCAGCAGAATTCGATGCGCTCGATCGGCCTGGCCGGTGGCGAGCAGCAGGCCCAGGTACTCGACCGTCAGGTCATCGCGCCGCAGCACGATCGGCTCGATCGGCTCCAGCCTGGCGAGGCGTTCGCCGGCGGATTGGCCGAGCCTGGCCGCCAGCTGATCCTGTTCGTACCGGAGGCGGGCGTCAGAGGGCGCCTGCTCGACAGCGTCGCGGTAGTGCTGCCAGGCGAGCGCCTCGTCGCCGGCCACGTTGTACGCGGCCAGGGCGGCATTGCGCAGCAGGACGGGGTACCTCATCCCGAGCTCGATCGCCCGCTCCCAGTGCCGGTGCGCCTCGTCCCGCCTGCCATGGGAATACAGCAGCGTGCCGAGCAGATAGTGGGCCACCGGGTCGTCCGGATCGGCCTGGAGCGCGGCGGTGAGGGCGTCGTGATGATCCAGGCCACGGGGAAATGCCAGGGCAAGATCGGTCTCCCGGGCATGGGCTCGCTGGGCCGCGGCCTCCTGGTGGCGGCCCAGCCGGTCGAGCAGAGCGGCCGAGAGATAGCGAGCCATCGGGGCGACGTTGCCGGCGATCGTGGGAGTGACCGTCGCCGCGCCCTGGAGTATGCCGAGGGCCACCCCGGTGGCTCCCGCCTTCGTCAGATCGGCGGCGATGTCCAGCAGGAGTCCGCCATCGGTCGACAACGGGGCGCCGGCCAGTAGGCGCAGGGTCGCGTCGAGCGGGTCGGCCGCCAGGCCGGCTCGCAGCACCGTCTCGGCGCCGGCTGCATCGCCCATCCGGCGCAACAGGATGGCGTGGAGCGCCGTCCGCCGGCTGTCGTGGCCCACGACGCTCAGCGAGTCGAGCACGCGGAGGGCCGCGCGATTGCGATGCTGGCCGGCCAGCAGCTGGGCCAGTTCGAAGCCGGCGGCAGCCGCCCAGGTGGCATCCCAGCCGGCCTTGCCGAAGGCCTGCTCGGCCTCCTGGAGTCGTCCGAGACGACGCAGGCAGAGACCGAGCAGGTAGAACGCCTCGGTGTCCGTCGGGTTGGCATTGCGCCGGGTCAGCCGGACGAGCGCTCGCTCGACCCGCTCCAGTGCGCCGGTGTAGTCGCCGGCGCGGTAGACGTGGTCGGCCAGCGCGAGATTGGTGCGGACATCGCCCGGATCCCGGGCCAGCGCCTCGTCCCAGTAGGCCAGCGGGGAACGCGTGGGGTGCCGGTACTGGGCGAGATGGAGGCCCGTCAGGTACAGCTCCTCGACCGACTCGACCTCCTCCGGGGCAGGCGGCTCCTCGGCCACCCAGGGCTCGGCATCCTCCGGGCTGGTCGGAGCCCAGCCGACCAGCAGGCGTCCCTCGGCGTCGCGAAGTTCGACTCGCAGCCCGGCCGGGTCGGCGGCCGCCGCAGCCAGCACGGCCGGGATACCCGGGGCCAGATCCTGGGTGGCCTCGGCGAGGACGCCCGAATCGGCGAGGATGCGCAGCTGTGCGCCGGGCTGGGGCGAGGTCACCGCGAAACGCGCCTGGATCACGCCGTCGTGGTCGACGTGGACGGCGGCGTCCGGTGTCGCCTGGTGTACCGGGCCGATGCCCGGGATCGGGTACCAATACTGGCTGAAGGTCTTGGTCTCGCCCGGCAGCAGCCAGGCGAAGTCGGGTTGGTTGTCGGTGTAGACGCCGGCCATCAGCTCGACGTAGGGACCGTCCGAATCCGTGAGCTGCGCGTCCCAGGCATGGCCGAACGGCGCGTTCCCCCAGGTCCACAGCTTCTTCCCCGGCGACAGCCGGCGTTCGGCCCAATGAACCATGCCGGCTCCGGCAGCGTGGTCGTAGCCACCGAAGAAGTCCTGCTGGGAGTCGACGATCATGTAGGAGGTCGGGACGGGCACGTTGCGGTACCAGTCGATCCGGTTCGCGCCGGGGTTCTCCGCTGCCAGCGCGGGGTAGTCGACGCCGTAGTAGCAGCGATCCGCGGCAGGGTAGGCCGTCAGCGCGCGGCGGGCGTGGTCGGCGACGTATCGGACGTCCTCGGGGAAGAAGGCCTGGTAGTCGTCGTGGACTCGTGCCGCGACATTCGCCCACCACAGGAAGGTCTGCCGTTCGGCGGTGCGATTGTGCAGCCGGGCGACCAGTTCGACGACCGCCGACTCGGGCCGGAGCCGGATTCCGTGCTGGGCCGACATCCGGGTGAAGGGGTCATGGTCGGCGCACCAGACCGTCACCGACCCGTCGGCGCCGTGGTCGATCGTGGTCTCGACCGGCAGCCAGGTGGCAGGCCGGTGGTGCTGGGGCCAGTTGAACTCCACCCCGCCGCTGATCCACGGACCAGCCAGGCCGACCAGGGCCGGTTTGATGACGTTGTTGCGGTAGAAGAAGTCGTAGCCGGTGACCTTGTCGTAGCCCACGTGGATCCGCCCGCCCAGCTCGGGCAGGATCATCAGCCGGAGGTAGCGGTTCTCCAGATGGACCGCCTGCCACTCCCGGGTGGTCGGTGTATCGGAGACGCTGTCGATGAAGGGGATCGGGTAGACCTTGCCGCTGGATCCCTGGTACACCCGGTGATCCAGGAACATCGGGTACGGGCTGGGGTCGCCGGCCGGGTAGGTGCGGATCGCCACCGGCTCCTTCCACGCCACGGCCCGGCCGTCGGCCAGACGATCCTCCAGCCGGGCGGGAGCAGCGGGTAGCTGCAGGGTCTCCGGCCCGGGAACGGCGCTGTCAGTGACCGTCATGGCGGTCCTCCTTGGATCGGAGTCGGCTGGAGCCGATTGCATCGGTGACGCTACCCACGCTACGACTGTCGGCGGTCGGCCCGGATGGCTCCTTCTGTGAGTTACTTGGATAAAACTCTGAATCGAAGGGGATGGATTGCGGTCGCTGGAGCGGCTCGCCGACGCAGTGTTCCCGGAACGGGAGCTCATGGATATTCCTGCGGGAAGCGGTGACGGTGAGCCCGGAACTCCACGACCTGGGATCGAGCGCGGACGCGCGGCCGGCGGACGGTGGACTCCAGTAGGGAGTTGGACCATACTCTGACGATGGAGCGGAGCGGGAAGGGTTATCGCCGGGAAGGCTTCGCCGGGCAGCGGCTGCGGGTGGTGCCCAGGTCGATCGTGGCCGGGGCCTTGGCGGCACCGGTGACCTCACAACTGCTGGTCACCGATTGCGGCCACTTCCCGCACGCCGAGGGACATCGCAGGACGCGTCCGCACGGCGCCGGCCAGGCGGTGGTGATCGTCTGCTCCCAGGGCGTCGGCTGGGCTGAGATCGACGGGGTGCGCCATGTCGTCGGCCAGCGGCGGGCGCTGGTGGTACCCAAGCGGGTGGCGCACGCCTATGGCGCGGCAGCGGACGATCCCTGGACGATCTGGTGGCTCCACCTGGACGGTGCGGCGGTGGCGGAACTGCTGGCGGCCACCGGGGCGACCCGGCAGAACCCGGTGATCCCGGTGACCAGCCTCGCTCGATGCACCGCCCTGATCTCGGAGGCCGTCGACTACCTGGAGCGGGACGAGACGCCGTCGAGCCTGCGCGCCGCCTCGGGTGCCGCGTGGCACCTGCTCGCGACCCTGGGCGACCAGCGTGAGGGGTGGGCGGCCGACGATCCGATCGAGCGGGTTCTCGAAAGCCTGGCGACCGACCTCGGCCGCCCGCTGGCGATCGCCGACCTCGCGGCGGAGGTGAGCCTCTCCACCTCGCACCTGACCGCCCTGTTCAAGGCGCGGACGGGCTACCCGCCCATGCAGTACCGCACGCTGCTGCGGATGCAGCGGGCGCGCGAGCTGCTCGACACCTCGGACCGGCCGATCGCCTCGATCGCCCGGGAGGTCGGCTACGACGATCTGGGTCATTTCTCGCGGCGTTTCACGAGCGTCCATCAGGTGAGCCCGCGGGCCTATCGCAACACCGGCAAGGGCTGAGTCCTCGTCGAGCCCTGAGCGGTAGACTCACCCCTCGTGACCGCTGCTGACCTGCTCCTGGAACTCGCCGAACTCGATCGTGCCCTGACGTCGATCGAATCGGTGCTGGATCCGGACGCCAAACGGGCCGAGATCGCCCAACTCTCCGAGCAGGTTTCCGCCCCCGACCTGTGGGACGACCAGGAGAACGCCCAACGCGTGACCTCCCGGCTCTCCCGGCTGCAGGCCGAGGTCGACCGGCTGGCGAAGCTCCGCGGCCGGATCGAGGATCTGGGCGTGCTGGTCGAACTGGCCGAGGAGGAGAACGACGCGGCGACCCTCGCCGAGGCGCAGAAGGATCTGAAAGGCCTCACCGGGGATATCGACGCGCTGGAGATCCGCACCCTGCTGTCGGGGGAGTACGACCAGCGCGACGCGCTGGTCACCATCCGCTCCGAGGCCGGGGGAGTGGACGCGGCGGACTTCGCCGCCATGCTCCTGCGGATGTACCTGCGGTGGGCGGAGCGCCACGGCTACGCCGCCGAGGTCTACGACACCTCCTACGCCGAGGAGGCGGGCATCAAGTCGGCCACCTTCACGGTTCGCGAGCCGTTCGCCTACGGCATGCTGTCGGTCGAGCAGGGCACCCACCGGCTGGTGCGGATCTCGCCCTTCGACAACCAGGGCCGCCGCCAGACCTCCTTCGCCGGAGTGGACGTGCTACCGGTGACCGAGGAGGCCGATCACATCGACATCCCCGAGGCCGACATCCGGGTGGACGTCTTCCGTTCCTCCGGGCCGGGCGGGCAGAGCGTGAACACCACCGACTCCGCCGTCCGGATCACCCACCTTCCCACCGGCCTGGTGGTGTCCTGTCAGAACGAGAAGTCGCAGCTGCAGAACAAGGTGGCGGCGATGAAGGTGCTGCAGTCGCGGCTGCTGGAGCGTGCCCGGGCCGAGAAAGAGGCCGAGATGCGCGAGCTGAAGGGTGACGGCGGCAACTCCTGGGGGGCCCAGATGCGCTCCTACGTCCTGCACCCCTACCAGATGGTGAAGGATCTGCGCACCGAGCACGAGGTCGGCAACCCGGAGGCCGTCTTCGACGGCGACATCGACGGCTTCATCGACGCCGGCATCCGCTGGCGCCGGCAGCAGGGCGAGCGCTGACACCGGGCGCGACGCGCCGGTAGGCGCGGTGATTGGCCCGTTTCGCGCCGTCAGCATACACTCCAGTGAGGCCGGCCTGAGAGATCCTCAGGAAACTTCCCCATCGTCCACCCCGGCCCCAGTTCCACCGTGATCAGATTCGAAGGCGTCTCCAAGACCTATCCGGGACAGACCCGTCCCGCGCTGGTCAACGTCAACGTCGAGATCGGCAAGGGAGAGTTCACCTTCCTGGTCGGGGCCTCCGGCTCGGGCAAGTCCACCTTCCTGCGGCTGATCCTGCGCGAGTACCTGCCCTCCTCCGGCCATCTCTACGTCGCCGGCAAGGACCTCAGCCGGATGCGGGGCTGGAAGGTGCCCGCCCTGCGGCGCCAGATCGGAACCGTCTTCCAGGACTTCCGGCTGCTGCCGGGCAAGACCGTCGCCGAGAACGTCGCCTTCGCGCTTCAGGTGATCGGGAAGCCGACCTCCGTCATCCGCAGGATCGTTCCCGAGACCCTCGAGTTGGTGGGGCTGGAGGGCAAGGGCGACCGGCTGCCCGAGGAACTCTCCGGCGGCGAACAGCAGCGGGTGGCGATCGCCCGCGCCTTCGTCAACCGGCCGGCGATCCTGATCGCCGACGAGCCGACCGGCAACCTCGATCCGGCCACCAGCGTCGGCATCATGAAACTTCTCGACCGGATCAACAAGGCCGAGACAACGGTGATCATGGCCACCCATGACGCCACCATCGTCGATCAGATGCGGAAGCGCGTGATCGAACTCGTAGGCGGCGAAGTGGTCCGCGACCAGACCAAGGGTGTCTATGGCTACCAGTGAGCGCTCGCTGCGAGGAGGTACAGCCTGATGCGGCATATCCTGCGCGAGATGTGGTCCGGCCTGCGCCGGAACGCCTCGATGACCCTGGCCGTGATCGTGACGATGTGGGTGTCGCTCACGCTGTTCGGCGCCGGCCTGCTGGTGACGCAGCAGGTGGACCTGCTGAAGGGCAACTGGTACGACCGCATCGAGATCAGCGTCTTCCTGTGCGTGGAGAGCTCCCGCGGAGACAACTGCGAGCCCGGGGTGGGCGCCACCGATGCCGAGCGCTCGGCGATCGAGACCGCGCTGCGGGACAACCCGGAAGTGCGCGACGTCTATTACGAGAGCAAAGCCGATGCCTGGGTCGCATTTCGCGAGGCTTACGCGAACGACCCCATTCTGGAGACAATGACCGAGGATATGATGCAGGATTCCTTCCGCATCAAATTGGTCAATCCCGAGGAATATCAGGGCGTTGTCTCGATGGTGCGCGGAATGCCCGGCGTCCAGGCGGTACGCGATCTGCGCGACATCCTCGACCCGCTGTTCGCCTGGCTGAACATGGCGCGCTGGGCGACGGTGGTGGCCAGTGGGCTGTTGCTGCTGGCGGCGGCCCTGCAGATCGGCAACACCATCCGGATGGCGGCCTTCTCCCGTCGTCGCGAGATCGGCATCATGCGCCTGGTCGGCGCGTCCAACTGGTACATCATGCTGCCGTTCCTGCTCGAATCGCTGCTCGCCTCACTGATCGGTGCGGCCCTTGCCAGCGGCTCGCTGGCAGCGATTCAGGAGTTCGTCATCGTACGAAAGGCTAAAGTCGAGATAAAGACTGTTACCGCTTGGATCGGGTGGGAACATGTCGGAATCGCGGTCGTGAGTCTTGTGCTGCTCGGGGTGGTGCTCTCTATCATTCCGACATTGATAGCAACTCGAAGATTCCTTCGAGTATGAGTCGATTCGAATTGGAGTAGCTCGTGCGCCAGGTGACTTCCCCCACCGCCGCGCGTTCCGGACGAGGGCCTGCCCGTACCGGATTGCGATTGCTGATCACCGGTATCGCCGTGGCCGGACTGCTGGTCGGCAGCGTGACCCCGGCCGCGGCGGACGACCTGAAGGATCAGCGCGCCAAGGTGCGCAAAGCGCTGGCGCAGACCAAGTCGCAGATCTCCGAGGCGAAGGACGATGTCGAGCAGGCCTCGGCGTCGCTGGAGGAATCCGAGCAGAAACTAGCAACCGCGCGAAAAGAACTCGCCTACGTTCAGGGAAAACTCAAGAAAGCCCGTAAGGCGGACGCCGAGGTCGCGCAGAAAGTGAAGCAGGCCGAAGCCGAATTGAAAGCGGCCGAACAGGCGGTCGTCCAGGGCGAGGCGGATCTCGTCGCCCAGAAGAGACTGATCGCCTCGGTGGTGACCACGACCTACCAGCAGCAGAACAACCTGGTCGAGCTGGGCGTCCTGTTCGATGCCGGCAGCGTCGAGCAGATCGCCGAGCGTGCCCAGTTCACCGAACTGGTCTTCGGCAGCACGTCGACGGAAATGCAGCGCCTCGAGGAGCTGCAGATTCAGCTCGAGGCGGCCAAGGTGGCGCGGGAGCAGGCTCGGGAGAAGGTGGCCGAGCAGCGCCGGCAGAGCAAGGCGCTGGTCGTCGAGGTCAAGCACCTGGCGGCCGACGCGGCGGCCCGCGAGGCCCGCATCGAGCGCCTGGTCAAGGAGAACACCCGGCTGCGCGACACCGCTTTGGGTGAGCTGGAGGCCACCAAGGAGCAGTACGAGAAGCTGGAGAAGCAGGAAGCCGCGATCACCAAGAAGATCCTCGCTGCGATCGCGAAGCAGAAGCACCTGAAGGTGAACTCGAAGGGGTTCATGCGCCCGGTCAACGCCGAGCCCGGCTCGCCGTTCGGGATGCGGTATCACCCGATCCTGCACTACAAGCGGATGCACTGGGGGCTCGACTTCGGCGCCAAGTGCGGTGCCCCGCTGTACGCCATGGCGGATGGGAAGGTCGCCCAGGTGCTGCGGACGTCGCAGTCGAACGGCCTGGGGAACTGGACCGTGATCAACTACGGCAAGTACAAGGGCGACAACATCGCCAGCGGCTACGCGCACCAGTCGAAGATCCTGGTCAGGTCCGGCCAGTCCGTGAAGCGAGGCCAGGTCGTCGGCTACGTCGGCACCACCGGGTTGTCGACCGGCTGCCACCTGCATCTGCAGATCTACAAGGACGGAGTGCGGGTCAACCCGGCCTCGTACGTGTAGCGCGGGCAGGCTCGTCGGGGCTGGCAGGTAGGCTGGGACATCCGACCTGTCGAGCGCCGAGGAGGAAGCCCATGCCGCGACCCACCGGGCGGATCATGGTCGCCCAGAACCGCAAAGCCCGCTACGAGTACCACCTGCACGACACCTTCGAGGCGGGTCTGGTGCTGACCGGCACCGAGGTGAAGTCGCTGCGGGCCGGACGGGCTTCGCTGGCCGACGCCTTCGCCACCGTCGACGACGGTGAGGTCTGGCTGCGCAACGCCCACATCCCCGAATACGAGTTCGGCACCTGGCGCAAGAGCCATGCCAGCCGGCGCAACCGCAAGCTGCTGCTGCACCGCAAGGAGATCGCGAAGCTTGCCAAGGAGACCGCCAACTCCGGGCGGACGATCGTGCCGCTCGCCGTCTACTTCTCCGACGGCTACGCCAAGGTCGAGATCGCCGTCGCGACCGGCAAGAAGGAATGGGACAAGCGTCACTCCATCGCCGAGCGCGAGGCAAACCGAGAGGCCCAGCGGGCACTGGCCGGTCGCAACCGGGGCGAGTGATGCGCGGCCGTCGCCTGCTCCGCGGGCTGTTCGCCGGCGCGGTGCTCACCCTGGCGGTGACCTTCGGCATGGCGCCGGCCGCGCACGCGGCCACCGGGGACAGCTACGACTCCTGGGACGTTCAGGCCACCCTCAACACCGACGGCACCGTCGACGTGGTGGAGACCGTCACGCTCCGGTTCGGGTCTGGCTCGGGACGTCACGGACTGGAACGCACGCTGTTCACCCGCGAGCCCGACCCGGACACCGGCATGGACATGCTCTTCCCGGTCACCGGAATCTCGGCCGAGAGCCTCAGCCCGGGCGTTTCCGGGATGACCGACCTGTCCTACCAGCAGGTCGACGGCAACCCGCGCCAGGTCTACCTGCGCATCCGGATCGGCGATCCGGAGCGGACGATCTCAGCCGACACCGCCACCTACCGGCTGCGGTACACGATCGCCGGCCTGATGCGGTCGCCGGGTGGGGTCGACCAGCTCTACTGGGACATGACCGGCTCCAGCCTGGGCACGATCAACAACTTCACCGCCACGATCACCGTCCCTGGTGGCGCCCAGGCCGCGGGCTGCTCGATCGCAGCTTCCGGATCGCAGGGCGCCTGTACGGCGACGGTCGACGACCAGGGACGCGTGACGATCGCTGAGGACACGGTTCCGGCCGGCCAGCTGCTCACCGTCGGGGTTCGGGTGACCCCCGGCCTGGTCTCGCCCAATACACCGCTCTTCGACGAGGACGCGCTGGCCGCCGAACAGAGCCTGGGCCGGGGCATCCTGCTCGGCTCCACCGGCGCGGGCGCGCTGGTCGCCGTGGGCGGCTGGGCGTACCTGCGCGGCAGGACCGGCGACCGCCGGTTCGAAGGGCTACCGCCGGGCGTCCTGCCCGCCGCCGACCAGACCGCCACCGAGGTGCGCAATCCCAGGAAGCTGGAGATCCCGGTGGCCTTCGCGCCGCCGCGGCTCTCGCTGGCCGAGGCCGGGCTGCTGCTCGACGGAGCGGGCCAGGTCAGGCACACGACGGCGACCCTGGTCGGGCTGGCCGTCAACGGCGCGATCCGGCTGCGCAGCGAGGAGCCGCCCCAGGCATGGCTGATCGACGCCGATCGGGCGCCGGACCGTCCCAGCAAGGCGTTGGTGAAGGCGCTGTTCAGCGACGGGGAGACGGCCGACCTGTCGACCCCGGGCTCGATGACCGCAGCCGATCGGGCCGTGCAGCGGAAGGCCAGTGAGCTGTCCGATCGGGGGAACTGGTTCCTGTCCCGTCCGCAGTTGGGTTCGGCCGGCGCGATCACCATGGTGTTGCTCGTCCTCATGCTTGGTATGGGGGCCGTGGTGCTGATCGGGTCGATCGCACTCAATCTGTGGCCGCTGGGGCTGGCGGTGGCGATCACCGGGCTGGTGGTCGCGCTCAAGCTCTCCCAGGCACGGCGGACCGGTACCGGACGGGCGCTCACCGACCAGGTCGAGGGCTTCCGTACCTACCTGGCGACGGCCGAGGCCGACCAGTTGCAGTTCGAGGAGGGTGAGGACATCTTCTCGAAGTACCTGCCCTGGGCCATCCTCTTCGATCTCACCGCGCGCTGGACGCGCCTGTGCGAGCAACTCGTGGCCATGGGCCGGCTGTCGAGCCAGGCTCCCGACTGGTATGCGGGCAGCACCTGGGATCTGCACCTGATGGCCTGGCAGCTGAACCAGATGAGCACCCACGTGGCTACCGCCGTTGCGCCTCCGCCGCCCCCGCCCAGCGCCTCGGACAGCGGTTTCGGCAGCGGCGGCTCGGCCTTCGGTGGCGGCGGCGGGTTCAGTGGCTTCTCCGGCGGTGGCGGCGGTGGTGGTGGCGGCGGCTCCTGGTGAGAGCCGCGGCTCACGCCGGCGGAGGGGCGGTAGTGCCGCGTACGACGAGCTCGGTGGGCAGCACGACCCGATCGCGGGACACCGCTGCCTGTGACTGCAGCTGAAGCATCACCAGCCGCACCAGTTCTCGTCCGATGCGGTGGAAGTCCTGCCGCACCGTGGTCAGCGGGGGAGTGGCGAACTCGCTGAGTTCGATGCCGTCGAAGCCGACCACCGACACGTCCTCCGGCACGCGCCGGCCGCGTTCGGCCAGTGCCCGCATCACACCGAACGCCATCTCGTCGTTCGCGCAGAAGATGGCGGTGACAGCGGGATCGTCGGCGATCTGCCGTCCCATCGAATACCCGGACGCCGCGCTCCAGTCGCCGCGCCACAGCTGCGGAGGCCGGATCCCCACCTCTTCCAGGCAGCGTTGCCAGGTGGCGGCTCGCAGCGCGGCCGGATCGGAGTCGGCCGGCCCCGCCAGGTGGTGGACGGTGCGATGCCCCAGCGCCAGCAGATGACGGACGGCGGCTTCGCTGCCCTGGACCTGATCGGCGACCACGCACGGGTAGTAACCCACCAAGCGGGAATCGGAGACGGCGATCGGCAGGCCCGCGGGCAGGGCGAGCGAGTCGGGGGTGGCCTGCTCGGCCCGGATGATCACCAGCCCGTCGATCGCCTGATGCGACAGTCGCTGGGCGGCGTGCTCCCAGCCGTCGGCCCGCGGATCGTCGACGTCCAGCAGGGTCACCGAGTGGTTCTCGGCCTTCGCCGCTTCCACCACCGCCTTCATGGTGAGGGCTTCGCCGGTGCGCTCGAAGCGGTGGGCGAGCAGGCCGAGGGTGCCGAAGGATCCGTTTCGCAGGGCGCGGGCAGCGCGGTTCGGCGCGTAGCCCAGTTGATCCATCGCCGCCACGACCCGCGCGCGGGTGGCGGGCCGGACCGAGTCGGCGCCGGTCGAGACGCGCGAGACGGTCTGCGCGGAGACTCCGGCGAGCCGGGCCACGTCTTCGATCGACGGGCCGGTCTTGCGGCGACCTCGCCTGCTCTCCACGGACATACGGCCATGCTAGTGGAGAGTATGGCTACGTCAACATTGCCGATCTGGAGGGCTGTTTGCGGGTATCAATCGTTATCTGAGCGTGACAAACGAGTTGGTGACAGGTCGGAAGAGGCTTGATATGTTTACGTCAACATTTTGGCGCGACAGTAGCTGGACAGCGTTGGGGAGCAGCCCGTCAGGGCTCATCCCAGGGAGTTCTGGCCTGTTGCCGGATTCGTACACGGAGGTGCGACGCCTCCCGGGAAGGCACCGACCCGCAACTCGGTGAAGAGACACCAGAAGGGCTGTCATCGAATGAACAACGCACGAAAGCTTGCTTCACTGGCCGTTGTGCTGCCGCTGGCCCTCGGGCTGGCAGCCTGCGGCGGGGGAGCGACCCCGACCGCCGAACCGGGCGGCAGCGCCACCGCTGGCCCCGTCGAAGCCGGCACCCTCACCGCCTGGGCGTGGGATCCGACCTTCAACATCTACGCTCTGGAGGAGGCCGCCAAGATCTACGAGAAGGACCACCCGGGCTTCAAGATCGAGGTCGCCGAGACTCCTTGGGACGACCTGCAGACCAAGCTCACCACGCTGGCGCAGTCGCGTCAGACCGATGAGCTGCCCGACATCTTCCTGGTGCAGAACAACGCCTTCCAGAAGAACGTCATCAACTACCCCGACCTGTTCAGCGACTACCCCGCCTCGGGCGTCGACTTCAGCGAGTTCCCGCAGGCGGTGGTCGACTACTCCGTCGTCGACGGCGTCAACTACGGCCTGCCCTTCGACAACGGTACCGCGATCAACGCGCTCCGCACCGATGTGCTGAAGGAGGCCGGCTACACCGTCGCCGACTTCACCGACATCACCTGGAGTGACTTCATCGCCAAGGGCTCCGATGTCCTGGCCAAGACCGGCAAGCCGCTGCTCTCCGGCCAGGCCGGCTCCTCCGACCTGATCATGATGATGCTGCAGAGCGCCGGCGCCAGCCTCTTCGATGCGGAGGGCAAGCCGACCATCACCGGCAACGAGCCACTGCTGAAGGCGATCGACACCTACAAGCAGCTGGTGGAATCCGGCGTGATGGTCGAGGTGAACTCCTGGGACGAGTACATCGGCACCTTCGTGAACGGTGCCGTCGCGGGCACCATCAACGGCGTTTGGATCCTCGGCTCGGTGCAGACCGCCAAGGATCAGTCCGGGCTGTGGGAGATCACCAACCTGCCGAAGCTGGACGGCGTGTCCGGTGCCACGAACTTCTCGGCCAACGGCGGCTCCTCGTGGGCGATCAGCTCCAGCGCCAACGTCGAGTTGGCCGCTGACTTCCTGAACTCGACCTTCGCCGGTTCCACCGAGTTCTTCGACACGATCCTGCCCTCCTCGGGTGCGATCGCAACCTGGATCCCGGCCGGCGCCAGCAGCGTGTACTCCGAGCCGCAGGAGTTCTTCGGCGGTCAGCCGGTCTTCGCCAAGGTGCTGGAGTTCGCCGCGCAGGTTCCCAGCAACAACACCGGTGCCTACTACTACGAGGGACGGGACGCGGTGAG
>Ga0102832_1001151_pt1 | contig 23086 bp, 18 predicted proteins | sample EBPBio282013_DNA_FD_88942 | JGI IMG/M metagenome (GOLD analysis project Ga0102832, IMG submission 88942) | Wastewater treatment Type I Accumulibacter community from EBPR Bioreactor in Madison, WI, USA - Reactor 2_5/28/2013_ DNA (Illumina Assembly) | ecosystem: Engineered > Bioreactor > EBPR >... | reverse complement strand
TCGAGCGCAGGCGGGCGCCGTCGGGCCGCTCGTCGCGCCAGAAGCGCACCGCCAGCAGGAAGGCGGTGGGTGCCGCGCCGGCGATCTCGACGTCGCTGAAGCGGTTGGCGAGCCACACCAGAGCGAGCAGCGCCGCCGTCCACACGAGGTCGTCGAGCTTCTGCCGCGCCGGCACCGCGACCCCGGCCTCGCCGGCGAAGCGCCAGTAGAGCAGGAGGTACATCGCGTGCATCGGCACCTGCAGCACCGCCGAGCCGAGCCCGAGTTGGCCGGGCGTCAGGCCGGCCAGGGTGGCGCCGACGGTGGTGCCGATCGCCAGCGCCCCCCACGGCACCAGCGACTGGCTGTAAAGGCCGAGCAGCAGGGCGGGCAGGCCGCCGATCCCCAGCCGCCGCAGCGCCGCCAGCGCGATGATGTAGCCGACGCCGAAGCCGGTCACAGATTCGGCGAAGGGTGCCAGCAGGAAGCAGACCGCGAACAGGCGGCGCGGCGAGGCCTCGAGCGTGCCGGCGCCCTGCACGCCGCCGCGGGCGAGGGTCGCGCGATGGAAGAAGACGCCGGTGACGATGATGGCGATGACGTGCCAGGACAGCCACAGGCCGGCCGGCACCTCGCGGCGGAACAGCAGCGCTATGGCGGTGGGCCCGTCTGCCTCAAGAACCAGTGTCGCCGAGGCGGCGAGGGTGGCCGCCAGCCCCGCCAGGCCCGCGACCAGGGCGCTGGCACGGCCCGAGGCCAGCAGACCCAGCACGAGGAGGAGGGGCAGCAGCGAGAGGAGCGTGATCATGCGGGGTTTCTATAGCCTTCCCGCGCGGCAGAGGCTTCGGTCCCGGCCGAAAGGTGGCGCCGGAACGGCCAAAAACACCGCCTTGCGCCCGCGCGCCCTTTCCCTTAAACCCGCCGCCACTGCCCCGATAGCTCAGCTGGTAGAGCACGTCATTCGTAATGATGGGGTCGGCGGTTCGATTCCGTCTCGGGGCACCATTCTTCCATCCAGACTAGTTCTTTGTCGTCCGCGCTCGTTCGCCGACCCCTCAGAACGCTCGTAAAATCAGGCTTTGAGCGTATATTGACGCTCGGCGCCGTTCGCGGCCGTCCGAAAGAATCCGGCTTCTCTGGGTACACTGTAGGTACGCTGGAAGGGCCGGGTACACTGGCGACTCGCAGTTTACGAGGGACCTCTCCCATGGATGAACTGAGCGACACCAAAATCCGCAATGCCAAGCCGGCCGACAAGGAGTACACGCTCGCTGACGGCCAGGGCCTAAGCGTTGTGGTGCGACCCAATGGGACTAGGCTGTGGCTCTACCGCTACCGTTTCGGCGGCAAACGCAAGAACCTGTCCTTTGGCACCTTTCCCGGCGTCGGACTGAAGTCCGCCCGCGAGAAGCGGCACGACGCAGAGAAATTGCTAGACCAGGGGCAGGATCCGGCCGCAGTGCGCGAGGCGCAGCGAAAGGACGACGAGAAGCACAAGCACACCTTTCGCACGGTCGGCGAGGAATGGGTGAGCAAGAAGCTCGAGAAGGAAAACAAGGCCAAAGCGACGATCAAGCGGGAGCGTTGGAATCTCGGCCAGCTCAATCGCGAGATCGGCGATCGACCGTTGTGTGAGATCGAGCCTCCCGATTTGCTGACGGCGATGCGACGCGTCGAAGCCCGCGGCCGCTACTATACCGTCGGCCGGCTGCGCTCGACGGCCTCGCGGGTCTTCCAATTTGGTATTGGCGCGTCGTATTGCAGCAGCGATCCCACCCGCGATTTGAAGCACGCGCTTACCAAGGCACCCAAGGCAAACCCGCGTCCGGCTCTGACCGACCCGGACGAGGTTGGCGACCTGATGCGCCGCATTGAAGTTTACGACGCCAAAAACGGCGGATTAGTGCGCTACGCGCTCAAGCTGATCGCCTTGACCATGGTGCGGCCGGGCGAGCTTCGGCTAGCGGAATGGACCGAATTCGACGAGGCGAACCGGATATGGTTGATTCCCGCCGAGAAGATGAAGATGCGCGATGATCACGAAGTGCCTCTTTCCCGCCAGGCGCTCGCTATTCTTTTGAAGCTGCGGCCGTTGAGCGGCCGATGCCGCTACTTGTTCTCATACGATGATGATGTGCCTATGTCTGACAACACGCTCAACAAGGCTCTACGGATCATGGGCTACGATACCGGTCCCGGAGGCGACCATTGCGCGCACGGCTTCCGTTCGACAGCGTCTTCCACGGAGGAAAAGAAGCGGCGGCGACGCGACGAGGTGGTGCGGCGCCAACTTGGCAAGGGCGACAAGAACAAGATTCGCAGCATCTATAACCGAGCGGAGTATTGGACCGAGCGTGTACGTTTGATGCAGCACTGGGCTGACCGGCTCGACAGCCTTCGCGACGGGAGGCTCACCGTCTCGCTAGGCAGGTCCGCGGCCTAGCTTGTTCTTGATTCGACCCTGGGCAGCGAAGCGTGAAATTCGTCCACGCTGTCGAGGTCGATCATGGTCTTGCCTCCCATTTTATAGGCCCTGATCCGCTGCTGGGCGATCAATTCGTACGCTTTGGTCTTTCCGAATTTTCCATAGCGGCAACCGTCCTTAAATTCGACGAGACGACGCTGCTTGCCGATGCCTTTGTTACTCATGGTTCGCGCAAGTGCGTCGCAAATTTCTCCCATGATCGAATGATCAGGCCAAGCTGCACGAGCGGGCTTTTCCATCTCTCGACAAGGTGTTGAAGCGCACTCGCTGGGGAGACGGCGGCCAGGGTGACGCTGATCGCGCTCCGGCTGATGTTGTTTTGACGTCATCGACACGGCTCCCATCGCCTAGATTTGTCGATCTACGTCTTCGACGGTTACAAAGCCAAGAGCCTGTGATGCTGGCGCTAGCTCCGGCGTGTTATGGAGTGCAATTGGGGCGGATCGGCCGCTAAAGAAGCCTCATTGCCTTGAGATCGTAGTTTCAAATCCCGCCCCCGCAACCAAATCGGACGAAGAACTACAGAAGCTTCAACGAGTTGTTGGGGTTTTGTTTTGGCTGCCAAGTGTGGCCTCACTAAATTCAATGGCTTAGGGGGTAGATTCAAATCACGTCACGCCTAGCTTCGAGCGAGTACGGCAACATGCGCTATGACACGCTGCTCTTCGCCGTCATGGTGGAGCTGTGTGCCAGATGATCGTCGCGACCTGTCACGCGACACGACGGCGCTCGTTGCGCCAGAAGCCGATCAGCAGTATCGCCGCCGTCGCGACCTGCGCCGAAATACCTTGCACGGTTGGATAGAGTCCGACGACTTCCAGGCGGATGAACGCGGCGACAGGCGTAACAGGCAGCCATCCGGCCTCCTGGAGGGCGGCCACGCCTTTGCCGACCAGCACGACGCAGAGGACGGCGAGCAGCGCCGAGCTGTACGCAAAGAACTTGCCCACCGGCAGAGTACGACCGAAGCGCAGCAGGGCCCAGGCAATGACTATCAAGACGGCGACCGCTGCCGCAGCGCCGGCGATGACCGCGCTAGAGTTCCCCCCGTTCCAGATGGCGGCGTAGAACAGGATCGTCTCGAACACTTCGCGGTACACCACAATGAACGTTAGTCCGAACAGCCCCCAGGCGGACTGCCGCGAAAGGGCGTGGCCGAGCTTGTCGCGAATGTAGCGCTGCCACGTATCCGCTTGGCTCTTACCATGCATCCATATACCGACCCAGAGCAGGATGACCGCTGCGAACAGCGAACCCAGTCCCTCGGTCACTTCACGGTGTGCACCGCTGATCGCGATCAAGTAGGTCGCCGCTACCCAGGTAAGCGCGCCGGCGGCCAGCGCGGAAATCCAGCCGAAATGCAGGTAGGGCTCGGCGTCGCGCCGGTCGGTCTTGCGCAGAAGCGTGAGCATCACGATCACGATCAGCATTGCTTCAAGCGCTTCGCGAAGCAGCACGGTGAACGCGCCGAAGAAACTGGACGCCGCCGTCGCTTGCCGAGGATCGAGCGCGGCCTCGGCGTCGCTGAACAATCCATCCAGCACCCTGACCTGGCTGCGGATGTCTTCCACCGCCTCGCCGCGCTGAAGGGTGGATCGAAGCTCGCCCATCGCGGCTTCGATACGCCGCATCAATGCGCCATCGTGGACTGCCAGCAATTTCTCGACCGGTTCGAAGCCGTCGAGATAAGCCGACAAAGCCAGATCCGTAGCCGCCGCGCGATTGCCCTTCTCATAGGCCAGAACTGCTTCGGACAGTCGCGAGCGTGCCAAGGCGAGCGAGGCGTTCGACGTCTGAACTACGGCATCGGGATTGCGCCGCAGATAAGCGGTGAGCCTGTTGGCCGTGTCTTCGCCGAGCGTAGCCGCGAGCGTGACCGGCCTGTCGCCGACCAAGCTCGCCAGCGTGGTGCGGCTACGCAGGCCTGGGTCCGCTTTCCACAGCTGTTCGCCCCTGGCCGCATCCTCGGTGGGATAGGCAAGCGAACCCACATAAAAGGCGAGAGCCCATCGGTCCTGGGACGGCAGATGCGCGAAGCTTGCCATGCTTGTCCCGTCGATTCCCTGGCCGATTACCTGGTAGAGCGCGAAGATGCTGCGCTCCCCGGCACGCTCTTTGTCGGTGAAGGCGATGGGAGGCGGGTTCAGGCCTTCCGAGGCCGGCCCTTTGCCGTTGCCGCTTACGCCATGGCAACTCGCACAATGCTCGGCGTAGAGTGCCTTCCCGCGCTGGAACTCAGGTACCACGGTCGGGGCCAGCGGGACCGGGTAGGCTTTGACCAGGTCCGCGGCAAACGATCGCGACAAGGTGGCAACAACCTCTGGCGCCGCCTTCCGCTCAATCGCGGCCTGGAGGTCGGCGGCCTGTTTCAGGAGAGCTCCCTTCTCGCCGGACGATGGCAAGGCATCCAGCTTGCCTTTCGCCGTACTCGCAAATTCAACCATCTCGGCGTACTCGTCCGCATTGATGACCTCGCCATCGCGGACGGCCTCGCGGTAGTCGACCGCGACATAGTCGAGCAGCCGCCATATGGTCAGAACCGAATCCGTGTCCGCGCGGACTGCGACTCCGGAGATCAACTGGAGGGACAGCAGGAAACAGAACGCCAACGCCCGAATTGTCATAGCCCGCCACTTCATCGCCAATGCGACTTACTTTCAAAGAATAGCGGATTGAACGATCGTCGTCGACCGATGGTCTACTTCCAGGATACTCCAGCGCAGGTCGCGATGACCGCCTTGCTCCTGATTGGCTTCTGGAACAATCAGCGTCTCGCTTCCGCGCAGCGCACGGATTCAGAGGGCTGAAGCGGCACATTATTTTGCGATCAGAAGGTGCCAAAGCGCTCTGATTGTCGCTGCACATTCGTCTTTTGAGCCTCGTGCATTGACGTTGCCAGCAGATCGGTGGCGTTGTGATTCGTGGCGTGGACACGCTCCGCGCTTCAGAAGTGCAGCGCCAGGGAAAACGCGGTGCAAGCACCGAGGATACTTTCCTTCTTGATCCTTTAGTGGCTACAGGGTGCACCATGCGCTTGCATGTGCCGGCGGCAGCGATCTCCCTGCGGGCACGACCTTTGCGACCTGAAACGGAGCCGCTGAAAATGCGTGTGTTGCTACGCCTGGCGCACGCAATCGACGGTCTAAATAGAACCGTCTCTCAGTTCGTACGTTGGGGATTGCTCGCGAACGCCGTCCTCATCACGGCAAACGCTCTGAGCCGCAAATTCTTCTCTCTGGCGTGGGCGTCGGCGTTCGATCTCCAATGGCAATTTTTCGCCGCCGTGGTCTTGCTGATGGCTGCTTATACCTTTCAACGAGACGAGCACGTGCGGATCGACATCCTGGCCGGCCGGCTGGGCGAACGGGGCCTTGCCTGGCTGGATCTCATTGGAATTTGCCTCGTTCTTCTGCCGGTATGCGCAGCCCTCGTATGGGTGAGCCTGCCGCAGTTCGTCATCGCCTTTCTTTCGGGTGAAAGCCGGGCGACGCGGGAAAGTACCAGTCACATTCCTGCATGGATCATAAAGGGCTTCATCCCGGCTGGATTTCTTCTGCTCGCTCTGCAAGGCATCGCCGAAGCCATCCGCTGCGTTGCGTGTCTCAGGGGCGTTCTTCCGCGACCGATGCACCGGCGCAGACTGATCGAGGACCGCTGAGATGACGGAAATCTTTGCGCCGGCGATGTTCCTCTGCCTGGTGTTGGTACTCTTCGCCGGGTTTCCGGTTGCCTTCTCCCTGGCGGCGGTCGCTGGCGCATTCGGCGCCATCGGCGTCACGACGGGCCACTTCAACGTTACCTTCTTGAACAATATGCTTTTCCGCATTCAAGGGACGTTCAACAACGACAACCTGCTGGCGCTGCCGCTGCTGATTTTTATGGGAATGCTGCTGGAGCGCACCGGGATCGCCGAGGAAATGTTCACAGCCCTGAATCGCTTATTCGGGCGTCTTTCCGGCGGGTTGGCGTACACAACCATTGTTGTTGGAGCAGCCCTCTCTGCGATCACCGGATTCGTTTCAGCGTCGGTGGTTGCCATCGGGCTCATATCGCTGCCCGTGATGCTGCGCGCAAGATACGATCCGAAACTTGCCACTGGGGTGGTAGCCGCGGCCGGCACGCTTGCTCAGGTCATTCCGCCAAGCCTCGTTCTCATCATTCTAGCAGAGCAGCTCGAAGTGTCTCTTCTCGAGATCTATCGAGGCGCGCTCTTGCCGGCGGCACTCCTTGTCGCTTTGTATCTGTCGTACATCTTCCTCGTCACGCGCCTGTCGCCCGAGCGCGCTCCTTCCACATTGGGCAGGTATGTTGCGCCACGGTCGCAGATAGTCCTTGAGGTTGTGCGCGCGGCCGTACTGCCGTTGGGTATAGTGTCTGCCGTGCTGGCAGCAATCTATTTCGGTGTAGCGACGCCGACCGAGGGCGGAGCCATTGGGGTCGTCGCCGTAGTGCTGCTGGCGTTGGCAACGCGAAAGTTGACCGGGCGCAACCTTCGCCAAGCAATGGATGTGACCGGCATATTGTGTTCCGGTATCATCTTTCTATTGCTCGGAGCATCCTTCTTCATGTTGGTGTTCCGTGGCCTTGAAGGCCATCTTTGGATCGAATCTCTCTTCACGTTTCTGCCCGCAGGCCAAGTGGGCTTCATCGTATTCATCAACGTGGCGATTTTCTTCCTGGCGTTCTTTTTGGATTTCTTCGAAATCGCTTTCATCGTGCTGCCGCTGATCGCGCCGATCGCGCGCCATCTCGGCATCGACATGGTGTGGTTCACGGTGCTGCTCGCCGTCAACCTTCAGACGTCTTTCATGCATCCGCCCTTTGGAATCGCTCTCTACAATCTTCGAAGCGTAACGCCGTCCTCCGTTTCTACGTCGCAGATCTATTGGGGAGCCGTGCCGTTTCTGGCTCTGCAGATCTTGATGGTTGGGCTCCTTATTGCGGTACCGCAAATCGTGACGCGGACTCCGGCACCAGCTGCCGACCCGGCAACGATCAATATAGAGCTGGCTCCGCCACCAGCTGAGAACTGAGGCAGCCGACCGAGCATCAGCGCATGTTGGTGAGCGCATCGATCACGCGGCAATCAACAACGCGGCCATTCTTGCAGGCACGCACCATGCGTCTTAGTTCATCACGCAGCACGGTGAGGCGGCTCAGCCGGCTCTCGACAGCTGAAAGCTGGGCCGAAGCCAGGTCCGATGCCGCCTTGCAGGACAGTTCGGGCTTCTCTTGCAGGGCAAGCAGAGCCCGTACGGAAACCAGTTCAAACCCCAATTCGCGCGCGTGACGGATGAAGGCCAGTCGGCCAGCATCTTCGTTGCCGTATATGCGGCGGCCGTTGGGCGCGCGGCGTGCCTTCGGCAATACGCCGGCGCGCTCGTAGTAGCGAATGGTTTCAATGTGGACGCCACTTTGCTTCGAAAGCGTGCCGATGGACATCATTGCCGGCCACCTCGCCTGTTTCTGTAGTTTCTACAGGATGTATGCTTGTGACATGCAAAGCAAGGACAATGGCCGCGACAACAACCTTTGATTCTCTCGCGATGTCCTGACCGCGAAACCTCTCGGGAGACAAGCAATTTTGTGGAGCGTCTCGTGACCCGACAAAGGCCAAGCCAGTGCCAATCGCCGGAGTCAATTCGACGAATTGGCACCGCGCGATGACGCGCCCGACAGCCGCGTTATCCGCTCCTATTGTCAGTCGAACGCGTCTCCGAGGGAGCCGCGGCGGCGCCGACGCCCGCGATCAGCACAATCATCGCGACGATCGTAGCCGCGCTCGTCATAGTCGCCGCCTCGATTGCCCTGCGGGATTGGCGCGGGTTGAGGCGGCAGAAAGGGAGTGCCGCCTTGAGGCAGGAAGCTGTCCAGGTCATCGGACCCTCATCGTCTCATTCAGCGGGTCCCTGCTCGATCAAGGCCCTCCTTAATGGATCTCGTTCGCCAGAGGGAGGCAGTCATCAACAGGGTGGCGCCCGTGACGATCAGTACGTCCGCCATATTGAAGGCCGGCCAATGCCAATCGCCGACATGGAAATCGAGGAAATCGGTCACCGCGCCCTGACGCAGTCGATCAACCACATTGCCGGCGGCGCCGCCGGCGATCAGGCCGGCACTGATAGTCTCAAGGCGTTTTTCGGCTCGGATGGCCCAGACCATTAATCCTGTCACTATGACCGCACTGATTCCGGCTAGCAGGAGCGGACGCTCAAAGAAAAGCTCGCGAAACATCCCGAAGGCGACGCCGGTGTTGAAGCCGAGAGAAAGATTGAAAAATGGTGCGATCTCGATTGTGCGCGGCGGCACCATCACAAAGTTGACAATCAGCCATTTGGTGACGAAGTCGATCCCGAGAGCGATGGCAAAAGCAACGCCAGTCCAAGTGGCTCGATGCGGCAATGTTCCAGATTGCACGGTCAATGTGTCCTCATCCGGATGCCATCGCACCGTCTACCGCAGTGACGATTGTTGCGGGTGGTCGTCATCGAGGTCGAATACCTGTATGCCACAATCAGCGCGCTGGGCCTGCTGCAGCAACCGCGGGCCGTTGATGCACGCGCGTCGGAACTCCAGATCCCGTCGATGGACCGTCCATCGTCTGGCCACGGTTGAGCAGGCGCAGACCGTTTAGAACGACCAGAAGTGACGCGCCAACGTCGGCGGCGATGGCACCCCATAGCGATGCGAGACCAATCACCGTCAGAGCTGTGAACACGAGCTTCACGGCGATGGAAAACGCAACGTTCTGCCGGATCACGGCGAGAGTCGCGCGCGAATGGCGCACGAGCCAAGGAAGTTTGGACAGATCGTCCGACATAAGCGCCACATCGGCCGTTTCGATGGCGGCGTCGCTGCCCATGGCGCCCATTGCGATGCCGAGATTAGCACGCCCCATCGCCGGAGCATCGTTGACCCCGTCGCCGACCATGGCAACCGACCCGTGGCGCCGGACCAAATCCTCGACGGCTGCCACCTTGTCGGCCGGTAGAAGCTCCGCTCGGACCTCGTCGATGCCCGTCTGCTTCGCAATCGCTTCTGCCGTCGCCCGATTGTCGCCTGTGAGCATCACGACGTGTTTGATGCCTGCGAGGTGCAGCGCCGTTACGATGTCCCTCGCTTCCGGCCTGACGGCATCGGCAACGGCCACGAGACCCCAGATCTCCTGCCCAATGCCCACCCCGACGATGGTGCGACCGGCGCTTGAAAGTGCATCGGCCCGCAGAAGAACTGCATCTGAGTTGATGCCCTGCTCCTCAAGATAGCGTCGCGAGCCGAGCCACGTCTCGCGACCGGCCACTCGCCCGGTTACGCCTCGGCCAGCGATGGCTTGGACGCCCTCGGCGGGTTCGGCGGCGATCTTGAGTTCGGCGGCTTTCGCCAGGATGGCGCGCGCAATCGGATGCCCGCTGCGCGCCTCCAGGGCCGCGGCCAAGCCGAGAACGTCGGTTTCGTTACGGCCGCCGAGCGGCACGATCTCGACGACCTGTGGCCGCCCTTCGGTGAGCGTGCCGGTCTTGTCCATCGCAACGGCCTTGAGGTGCGCGGGCGTTTCGAGATGAATGCCGCCTTTCACCAAGACACCCTGTTTCGCCGCGCCGGCGAGTGCAGCCACGATCGTCACTGGCGTCGAAATCACGAGGGCGCAGGGGCAAGCGATCACAAGGAGCACCAGCGCACGGTAGAACCAGACGTCCCAGGCGCCGGCCAGCAGCAGCGGTGGAGCCAAAAAGATTGCGACGGCAAGCGCCATCACGACAGGCGTGTAGATGCGCGCGAATTTCTCCACCCACTGCTCACTTGGCGCGCGTCGGCTCTGTGCCGAGCCGACCATCCGGATGATCTGGGCGAGTGTCGTGTCGTTTGCCGCTTTGGTGGTCACGATGTCGAGGGCACCCTCGCCGTTGATGGTGCCGGCAAAGACCTGGTCGCCCTCCGCCTTCAGTACCGGAATGCTTTCACCGGTGATCGGCGCCTGATTGACCTCGCTTTCGCCGGCGGCAACCCGGCCGTCGAGTGGTACCTTGTCCCCTGGCCGGATGATGATGTGCTTGCCAACCCGAACCTCGGTCGCCGGGACATCGCGCTCGGAGCCGTCTTCGAGCTTGACGCGTGCCGTGGCGGGCGCGAGTTCCATGAGGGCAGCAACCGCGCGGCGCGCGCGACCAAGGCTCCAAGCCTCGAGCGCCAGCGCCATCGCGAAGAAGAACGAAACCGTGGCAGCCTCAAACCAGGCACCGATTCCAATGGCGCCCGCAACCGCCACCATCATCAGCAGATTCATGTCGGGACGAAGCCGCTTGGCGGCGAGCCAAGCCTTGGGCGCGACGTAACGTGCCGCACCGAGTACCGCGAACGTGTACAACGCCACGCTGGGCAGCGGGGTCGACCCCGAGCCGTGTTCACCCGCCTCGAAAGCCGCCATGACGCCGCCGCCCAGCCAAGCATGGATCGCAAAGCCCATTGCCGTGAACACGCCGCTCGCGATGGTCAGCCACGATTGCACTCGCCTGCGGCGCTCTTCGGCCTGCGCAGCTTCGCTGGTGCCGCCTTCGATCCAGGGCTCGGCGCGCAGTCCAGCGCGTGCCACAGCCTTCTCTACTCGGGATTCGAGTGCCGCATCCGGCGTCATGTCGATCGACATGCGGCCGTTGAGGAGATCGAAGGCGAGCTTGTCTTCGCCGACCAGCGGCCCAACCTCACGCTTCAATGCCGCGATCTCGTCGGCACAGTCCATGCCGTGAATGCGAAACATAACTTGGCCGGGCAAAAGGGTTGGGGGCGGCGAGTTGAGCGCCTCCTGCGGCTCTGCGGCACCGCTGGATGCGGGACGCTCAGGTACTCTGACGGGCGCGCCAAGGGAAACTGCCGGCGGCAACCAGGGCTCGGCGCGCATACCCGTTCGCTCCACAGCTTCCTGGATCGCGTCGAGTGCCGCCCGGCTCTGGGGAGCAACGGTCATCGTGCCTTGCTCGGTGTCGAAGGCAAGCTTGTCGTCGCCGACGAGCGGACCCAGTTCACGCGTGAGCGCTGCAACCTCGTTCTTGCAGTCGAGTCCAACAACGCGGAACAACATTGCTTCGGCCGTGTCGTCCGCAGAAACGGAGGCACGCATGCCGGTCGTGTCGACGCGGCTGACGATATCGTCGACTGTCGCCTGCCGTTGCGGCGCGACCGTCATGAGCCCCTTCGCCGTATCGAACGACAGCCAAGCTTCGCTCCCAACGAGCGGACCAACCTCACGCTTGAGCATGGCAACTTCGTTCTTGCAGTCGAGCCCCTCGATCCGGAACAGCAAAGTCGGTGCAGGCTGCTGCTCCAGTTCACCTAGGAGATGCGCGTGCATCCCGGTCGTTGCGACCGCCCGCTGAATGGCGTCGACTATCGGAACGCTCTCGGAGATCACCTCCATGACACCGGCTCGAGTATCGAAGGACAGCTTGTCGTCGCCGCCGACGACTGGCCCGACCGCCGCGCGAAGCAGGCGAACCTCGTTTTGGCAATCCAAGCCGTCGACCTGAAAGCGCAGCGATCTTGAAAGGCCCATCGTCGCGTCATCAACTTTCATCATTGGCTCCTTGGTGTCGCGATTCGAGTTCAGCCCCCAGCTGCTTTCTTTTCAGAAGATCATAATTCCTGTAGCCGCTACAGAAGCAAGGGGCGCTTTCAGCAACGATTTCTCGCTACTCTCCCCAAAATAAAGGGCTACCCTATCTATCCCTGCCAGCCTGACCGACCCGATCCGTGAAAAGCTGAGGCAGCCAAGGCACACTCGCCCGTATGGAATCCGATAGGGCGCCATCCGGTGACCGCCTTGCGTCCGGTCCGCGCACAGCGGCGCAGCTCCATGCTCACGCCTGTGATCTTAGGCGGCTTTACTTACGTAGGCTCTTGCTCTTGTTCTACTGTGGGATGTCGAGTGGGCATCCTTTGTGCGAGAAGTAGCGCATGAACCCTTACGGACAAGGCCATCCTCACTTCGGGAGCAGGCATTGCAGGGCCGGCCTTGAGCCTTAGCGTAATGGCTCCAGCGATCCGGCTTCGGGCCGACCATTGTCGAGCGAACACCTAGACTTCGCGAAGGCGGGTGCGTGATTGACTTCCCGGGCACTGGAGTCGACGTGACAGAGCGAATAGGCACTGTGCCGTGACAACACCCCGTCACTCGGGGAAGTTCGCGCGTCACGATGGGCGGATCGCGCGATAGAGAGAGATTGAACCGCTAAGCGTTGGAATGACAACCGTTTCCTCCACGTTCCGGAAACCGGCGCCATGCATCAGCTCCGGCAGAACTCCACGCGCATTGGGTTCGGTGTTCAAGCGTCCATCGAGATTCTGGATTACGCTTCTGAAGAGAACTCGCATGAGGCGGGTGCGCTGACGGCCATAATCCGCAATGTGAAGCTCGCCGCCGGCACCGAGCGCAGCATACGTTGAGGCAAGCGCGGCCTTCTTTTCAGCCATCGGCACCTGATGAAACACGAGACTCGACAAGATCTTTGTCGGACGCCGTCCATCCAACAACTTTGCCGTCTGCCGCGCGAAGCCGACGTGAAGCTCGATCGAGAGGCCAGCGTCCACAAATCGTTTCCGCGCCCTCTCCAGCACGGCCGGGTCCGGATCAATCCCTATGAGCTGGACAGACGGCGCGGTCTTCCCCACCCGCACAAGAAGCGAACCCGTGCCACAGCCAATGTCGACGATTACGTCGGCAGGATCAGGGTGGAGCTGCTCGACAAGAGCACTCCGCCATCGGCCCTCGCGCGTCAGCACTGCGACACCGAAATCGTAGAAAGGCGTGAGCCAGTGATGTCCGGCAGCTGGCGTGTAGCTTACGTCTGACGGCATAATAGTCCCTCTCGGTTCTGCCACTGTGTATCTTGCAGCGCCTAGGTGGCCAGCCGGCAAGACGCGCCCCGTAGTGTTGAACGACTGCGCCTGCGCCACTCCTTTGAGCGCGCCAAGCGTCCCCGATCAGGCCTATCACCTGCTCATTCATAATTGGCCTCAAGTGCGTGGACTCAGTCGCTTGCTGTACCTACAGCCTGTAGCCACTACAGAATCAACTCCCGTGTGACATCAACATTGAAGCTGCGCGTGACGGATGAAGTCGCATCGGCCGCATCTCGTCGCTGTAGATCCGGCCGTTGGGAGCGCGGCCTGTCCTTCGACAATGCGCCGGCGCACTACGGACGTCGCCCTCGAAACGGCCGATGCGGCATTATTCAGGTCGGGTTGGCGATGTCGCCGCGCTTGTCAGCTTGTCGCGCGCGCGGCACTTTCGAACATATGGAAGAACATCACGCTCGCCCTCCACTTGAAAGGTGACTTTCTCGCCACGACTTGTCCTCCAAGCGACGCCGCTCTGTGTGGCGATTCTCGCCGACACGGCGCAACAGTCTTTGTCACGGCTAATGCCCTGCGTCTCCTGCGATTCGGGAGATGGCTTGGGTCGGTCTTTAAGTATCGACACTGAGACACCTTGCCATCTCGCCCCTTGCGCCCAACTGAATCGGCGTATGCAAGTGGGTACAGTAGCGATTGGACAGGGTCTCAAGGAGCTTGTGTGAAAATCGGTTACCCTAGCAACGAAGTGGGAATATCATGCAGTCAAAAATGGGCTGCAAGATGGGTATAATCAGTCGTATGGGAGTGACCAATGAATGTTGGTCTCAGTGGTTGCGGGCTCGCGCCTTGAATCTAGGCGGCCGCTGGGAGAAGCAAGTAAAGCTGGTTGCCCTCCCCCGCAACCACCTCAACCTGCGAAGTCAAGTTAGACAGAACAGCGGCCCCTAACGGGCGGCTTTTTTTGTGTTCGTAAGTTCGGATAGCTGCGTCCTCCCGCGACCACTTCAACTTGCGAAGGCCGTCAAGGAAATTAGCCGAGACATCAACATCGGCGTTGACGCTGAGCCGAACAACTCAACCCGCCGGCGTGCAGTTAGCGACGTTTGGGCATGTACGGCGAGCCATCTCGTGGGCCGGCGCGTTTGGGCGAAGTGTGGCGTCGCAGAAATACGTGCTTTTGTCGGCGTGAACGATCGCTGCGCTTCTCAGTAGTGAGCTTGGCACCTGCCGGGAGCCGAGCGGGCAGACGACTTCGTCAATCGCAGCTCAACGCTGTCTCGAGCGGCCACAAAGGCAATCAGTGAGTAGTCCAGCCAATACCGCCACCGGAGACGTACGATTAGCAGCATTGCAAAGGTAATGGGCGACCCAGGGGATTGGACAATGTCCGTCATGGTGGCGACGTCTTCGGCACTCGGCCTCACGGAGAACGAAGGGTGAGAGTGCCATTCGCCAAGATAGTTGAAGCGCTCGTAGTCCCGACCGGTGCGCTCGAAGAAATCATCGAGCGTCGCTCGATGAATCTGCGGGTCTCGGCGGAAGTGCGTGTGTGAGCCGGAAAAGCCATCGACTGAGAAGTCGACAATGCGAAAATGGTCGGGAGACAATTGTTCGGCCATAAGCATGCCGCCGATCTCACGACGGCCGGCCTTGCGAAGAGCTAGTCGAATGCGCCGTTCAACCTCCGGTGTCTGTTCGACCTTCATCCTTGGCCTTCTTCAAGAGCGCAACCATGAAATCGATGGCTTCCTCTGCTTTCTCTGGAGTGGATGTAGACCATGGTCCATCAGGAACGAAGTCGATCGGCCTAGTGTCGAAGGGGGCGGCAAAGATCCAGGCTGCAGCGAGACCAACGGCATAGGCCGGATGAGGAAAAGCCGATTCCGCGGGCTGAATCAACGTGTCGAGCGCCAGCCTCGTCGCATGCGCGGCGATCACGGCAACGTCGGCGTCATCCGCAATAAGAGGCCGATCGTCCGGGCCGGCCGCACCGTATTCACGATCGTCGCCGTGCCAAGGGACGCCCTGATCGTGGCACCAGGCAAGATATTGCCGCCGGGCCGAATGCGGCGGCGGCTCTTTATCAGGTCTCACCCTGGCTACAAAGCCACCAATGCCACCCGCGTAGACTTCCGCCCACACCATCGGGTGAAGACCGCTGCGCGCCGCCGCGGCGACAAAGTTGAAGGCGTGGGCATCTGCGGTGGCATCAATCAAGAGATCGCAGGTGGCCAACTTATCGAGCACGATTGCTGTGCCGCCCGAGGATTCTTGGCCGCCCAGCGCGACACGAAACGCTCGCACCTTTATGCCTGACGCCAGGGCCAGCAAGCGAGCCTCGAGCGCTTCTACCTTGTGGGCGCCGACACTGCCTCCGTCGAGCTCGTGACGCAGCAAATTGCCCGGCTTCAGGATGTCATCGTCTATTAGGACGATTGCGCCCACACCGCACCGGGCAAGACTTGCGGCAATCTTCGAGCCGAGCGACCCGCAGCCGACAAGCCCACCTTTTTTGACTGAAGCGTTGCGTAGCTGGGTGGTAAGCGGCCGCCCACGTCGTCCGAGAAGTCGGCGGTCTGGTAGGGAATCACATGCCGTTCGCCGGCCTTCGGATATGAAAAGAACGCTCGTGCCGAATGCTCGGTCGCGAGCACCACAAAGCGGTTCGAATGATCATCAAAGAACTCCGCTGGCGTTCCGCCAGCGTCTTGGACCAATCGCTCCAATGCCGCGTGGTCTGGCCGTGTGGGCACGCTGTCGAGAGTTGCGACGCGCAGCAGGAGGCATGCTTCACCGGCAGTTCCAGGGACGGATAGGCCCGTTTCGAGCCAGTCTGGTGCTGTTTCCGAGCCAAGTCGTCCAACATGCGCCGTCCAGATTTTTTTCGGGGGCTGCGCTTCCTTAACGAAGCCTTGCTGAATGCTGGGGCAGGGAAGGGTACCCACATGCTCGAGTAGGCTTCGCGTCACCAAGAACCGAAATGTCTGGCTTCGCAAGTCCTGACCAATTGATGTGCGATGTGCTGAAGGCGCCGGTGCCCGGTGCTGCGTGTCAGGATCTTCGGCCACCAAGAGCCTGTGAGCGCTCTCGATCATCATCGCGCCGCTAAAGGCAGGGTCCCAATTGTCGGCCCGGTACTCAAGGCAAAGCTCGCCGCCGTCGCCATACTGATGCCCAGATAGGCGCCGGCCGTCTCGTGGCGTGATTTGCGGAGGTGCTGCCGGAAACAACGCCGGATAAGTCAGCAGAAATGGATGGGTTACTCCGCTGACCGTGATGTCGAAGTCGAAACCAAGCCTAAACGCCGGAAGCGCCCGAGGTACTGCGGTTGTGAGCCACGAATGGTCGATCTGCAGCCTCTCGATGGCTGCAACTTCCTGCTTCAGGCGGACAGGATCCTGCACCCACCACATCAGCCAAATCCACGCGGCTTGTCATCAACGCGAGGCGCCTTCGGGAAAGCCAGCGGAGCTGCCGCCGGCACGACAGTACCAACGCCCAACAGGCTCGCCCCAGCCTGCGCCCGCGACTCCGCCCGGTCACTGAAGAAGGTGGTTGCAAACACCTTGTCCCAGCACTTCAAGGCTTGTTGCCGCGTGCACCCGTACTCAAAGAGCGGCGCCAAATTATCGATTGTTTCCGAAAGCTTATCGCGCAGAAATCGTGCACGCGCATCGTCTGGGCCGGAGGTGATTGTTTCGTTCGGCGTGACAGGGTGATCGATTACGAGAGATCCGCGCAGCCGATCCCGGATTGCGACCATCGTATTGTAAAGCGCTCTGTCCTCCCGGCCGGCATCGGCACGATAACGCTCCGTCACCAGTTTGGTGATGCCGAAGCCGCTCAGGACCTGGCCCTTCCAGCTGTCGCGGCTGCGGGCATATTTCTTGATCAGCCGCACGATGCGGCGAAGCTGCCGTCCGTTGCCGGTATCGGGGCTCTGGCGGTCGTTCTCGGCCTCGAACCACGACGCAACGGCGCGCGCATCCGAGCGCTTCCAATCGCTCGCCGCGAGCTCGTAGTGATACGTTTCATTCCCCCAGAGGTTCTTGGTCGTGACGCGTCGATAGACCGGTACGTCGACATGAAAACCGGCTTCGTAATAGACCCGCACGCAGTTTTTCCGGACCTCCGGCGGTTTCTTAAACGATCCATCATCTAGAGCGTCCCGCACCATCTGACGCGCCTGCAGAGCAGACATTTCCGCACCGCGCTCGCCGACGAGATCTTCCTTGTGAAAATAGACGCCGTCGTCGATGTCGTAGTCCTTGCCGGGATGCTGCGTCATGGTCTTCATGGCGTAGCTTCCCTGAACGACGAACTCCCGCGGCGCAGGCTTCCCCGCGCTGCTGAGACCTTTCTTGAGACGATCGCGATTGGCGTTTCGCCGGTTGCGCATATCGGTCTGCTCTGCCTGCGGCAAGGTCACCTTCTCGTTGTGATATGCCAATAGGTCCTTTGCACAATCGAACATGTTCTACGTCCTCTTTCCTGTTGCTAGCCTGCCACCGTGTTTGCTGTCTTCGACGACCCCTCGGTGACTGGCTCGGTACGTGGCGGCGCCGAGCTGAACAGCGCGCAAATCAGAGCCGCCTCTGGATCGCTGTTCGCATACGCACATTTGCTGTTGGTCATGTCGGCGTCCGTGCGCGCCTGGTTGACGAGGGCCTGAATTGCCTCGGGGCGCGTCTCGTCCAGACCGAGATAGGGGATCAGGGCAGCTGGCACCCTTTCACTGGGGAAACGGATGATCGTGCACTTGCGGTCGACGTGACGCGCCAGCTTCTTGGCGACATGGTCGAACGCGAATTGCTGGGCGTCGATGGAAAGCGCGGCCGCTTCGCCGCCGAATTTCCATTCAGCCAGGCCGCGATGAGTGGCGTATTTCGAGATTTGCTCGCCTGCCGGCATCGGGCAGGTCCCAAGGCAGAAGATCTCGATTTCCTGACCGGATTTGGTGAGATCGAGCGCATCGACCAGACCGACCAGTACAGGATTGTTCGCCCACAACCCGCCATCAACGAACATGTTGAAACCGTCGGTCTCGTCCCGGAACTGGTTCAGCGCATCTTGCTCGTTGGCTGGCGCGACTGTTGCAGGATGGTTGACGGCCGCAAGCGAGCGGTACACGGGAGCTGCCGATGTTGCGAGGCAAACATCCACCAAGCTGTAGTTGTCGTCGCGATGATTGGTCCCGGGAAGGTGCGGGGTCTTGAACACCCACGCCCGATGCTGGCTCATCTCGACCGCAGGGATGGCGAGAGCAATGCGCCGCTCGGTGTAGATCTGGCCCATCGTCTTCTGGCCGAGCTGAGCTTGGAGCGCCGCGCGCAGGCTTTCAGTACCGGCTGCCAATGCAGCCGGTCGCTTGTAGAGATCAACGATCGCACTGCCCAAGCCGGAAGGCATTGCCCGTGGAAAGATGCTCGCCCCGTATCGCCGGTAGAGCGCCACGACGTTCTTCAACGGCACGTCGGCGGCGAGCGCGCAGGCGATGATCCCACCGGTGCTGGTGCCGACGATCAGATCAAAGGCCGCTCCAATATCGAGAGCAGAAACATTGCGCTGCCGCGCAAAAGTCGCTGCGACAAGATCCAGATAGGTCGCGGTATACGTTCCGCGCATCCCTCCGCCATCCAGACTAAGGACTCTAAAGGGCCGCCTCTCAGTCATGATCGGTGCTCGCAATTTTCTCGTTCATTGAATCCACTTAACGGCAGTTAAAAAAAATCAGCCCACCCGCTGATACACAAACTCGACTCCACCTGAATTCGCGGCACTCTCTCGCCGGAGCAAAAATCCCTGCTCCCAGAGCTGTTTGAATTTCATGCTCGCATTCGCGATCGTCATATCGCTCTTGCTCTCCGCAAACTCGGCAGCGCGCACAGTTGGGTGACGCAATGCAAACTGAAAAGCCTCCCGGCAACCCTGGGTCGGTTCCGCTCCAATAAGCCGGCCCGTCCTTCCCTCCCACACGAGAAGCGGTTGGCCCTTCCTTGCCGCTGCAGCATCCCAATTCTCGATCAGATCGGGGTCAGTCAAGTCGATCAGACAAAAGCCTTTGCTTCCACGATATCGCCGCGCAATCTCAACCACCGTTTCCGAAGCGAACGATATGTCGACCCGCTTGACGTCCTTCATGGAGATCTTGAACACTAGTGTTCCTGTGTTTTCTTCCACCGATCCGAGCAGACGCTGATAGACCTCGCGTCCCTGTGCACGCCCCCAACCTTCTGGGCGATCCATGATTTCACGCAGGGCAAGCACGCGAACGTCCTCGTTCATTTAATCCATTTAATCAGACTTGGCCGATAAATCAACCCCCTAGCTTGAATCCGAACCCAATGTGCGTGCCCCACATGAGCGGAAGCCCGTCGTAACAGTCCGCAGTGTTGACCTTGTAGGCGCCTCGCGCGGGTAACAGCACGACGCGCTGACGAGGCAGTCGCACATCGAGAACGGCTTGAAATTTGATGGCTTTGGCGGCGCTTCCCTTCAGCCCGCAGCCCCGATCGGGACCGTGCCGAGACAGTCCCTGCCGAAATATTTCGACAAGCAGTTGGGTATCGGAAAGGCCTGTGAGCCTCGGAAATTCATTTCCTATGGTCGGCCGGAGCGTTTGCATGATCCCAAGACCGCTGTCCGACACTGCCACCGAGAGCCGATCGCCCTTCGGATAGACCTGTAGCGCCGCGTATCCGTCCAGGAGGGTGCTGCTATGGGAGAAGACGTTGTCGATCAGTTCGGCAAAGATGGTCCATGCCGCGCCCTCGAGCTCGGCTGCGTCCGCCCGAGTGTGGCAAGAACGCATGAGAGCGGCGGTCAGGCGGGTAGGAAGGTCTTCGTCGCGCTCATCCTTGCTAATACGCGCGATCTCGACCAGGGCCGCGTTACCTCCCCGGTGGGCTTCTGCCGCTGAATAGCCTGGCCGAGACGGGAACACTTCGACTTCAGGCGCGAGATGGTCGAAGAAGCCCATCCGATTGAGGTATCCCATTGTCCCGGTATCGCCCTCTTCGAATTTCATGCGCACGCGTCGTGTTGTCGCCGCCAGTTGATTGGCGAGGGACAGAAAGCGGATTGCCGCTTCGACCATGATCTTGCAGCCGCTGGGGACTTCGAATGTCACCTCGAATGTCCCCGAATCATGGGGGCCGCAAGACGCGCGCAGCGCCAAATCAAAGCGCGAGGCGTTGATCCATTGGGCCGGAAACCGAACTTCGCAGTGCAATGACTACCTATTCAGAAGGACAGGGCGCAACTCATGATAGCACACGGTTCGTGGGGATTACCCACTTTGCTTGCGCGTCCTTGTTCGTCAGCCGCGTTTGTCCTTGGACTCTAGGCAGCGGCGTCCTGTCTTCCTGGTCATCGCAACGGAGAGTGAGAGGGCTGCGCCGGCTTCCGTGACGGATTGGAGGTCGAGAGAAAGTCTCCCGGCCGTCCGTCGCGGAGTATCCCTCATGGCAAAGGCCGTTCAGAAGATCACCCTCAGCGCCTCGCGCGACATCCCCTTCAACCAGCTGGTGCTCAGCCAGTCCAACGTCCGGCGCCTGAAGGCCGGCGTCTCGGTCGAGGACCTGGCTGAGGACATCGCCCGGCGCGGGCTCCTGCAAAGCCTCAACGTCCGGCCGGTCCTCGACGAAGGTGTCGAGACCGGCCAGTTCGAGATCCCGGCCGGCGGCCGCCGCTACCGGGCCCTTGAGCGCCTCGTGAAGCAGAAGCGCCTGTCGAAGACGGCGTCGATCCCCTGCATCGTGCGCGATCCAAAAGGCGAGATCTCGGCGGAGGAGGATTCGCTGGCGGAGAATGTTCAGCGTGTCGCCCTGCATCCGCTGGATCAATTTCGTGCCTTCAAGGCGTTGCGCGACCAGGGCGCCGGCGAGGAGGAAATCGCCGCTCGCTTCTTCGTCGCGCCCGCCGTGGTGAAGCAGCGGCTGCGCTTGGCCGCCGTGTCTGGGAAGCTGCTCGGGATCTATGCCGAGGACGGCATGACCCTGGAGCAGCTCATGGCCTTCACCGTCAGCACAGACCATGCCCGGCAGGAGCAGGTCTGGGAGGCGCTGCAGCAGTCCTACAACAAGGAGCCCTACCTGATCCGCCGCCAGCTCACCGAGAGCGCCGTGCGCGCGTCGGACCGCCGCGCGCGGTTCGTCGGACTCGATGCTTACGAGGCAGCAGGCGGCATAGTCCTGCGCGATCTGTTCGAGGACGACGGAGGCGGCTGGCTTCAAGACGTGGCCCTGCTCGATCGCCTTGCCACTGAGAAGCTGGCGACAGAGGCCGAGAAGACGGCCGCCGAAGGCTGGAAGTGGATCGAGGTGGCCGTCGACTTCCGCTACGGGCATGCGCAGCACCTTCGGCGGCTCGACGGCGTGGAGGTCGAACTCACTCCGGCCGAGCAGGCGAGGTTCGACGCCCTGACCGCCGAGCAGGCGAAGCTAGAGGGCGAGTACGAAGGCGCCGACGAGCTGCCAGACGAGGTCGACACGCGGCTGGGCGAGATCGAGCAAGCGCTTGTCGCCTTCGAGAATCGCCCTGTCCGCTACGAGCCAGCCGAGATCGCGCGAGCCGGTGTGTTCGCCAGCATCGATGCCGACGGACACCTTGCGGCCGACCGCGGCTACGTCCGACCGGAAGACGAGCCGGCGCTGTCCGGCAGTGAAGACCCGGCGACAGGGGAGATCGGCGGGGCGGATGATGCGGCGCCTGCCACTCACGCCCAGCGTACCGTAATCACCATCGGAGGCGAACAACCGGACGACGACGGCGACGATGATGTGATCAAGCCTCTGCCGGAACGACTCGTGAGCGAGCTGACGGCTCATCGCACCCTGGCTCTGCGGGACGCGGTGGCGAACAACCCGCAGGTCGCCCTCACATCGTTACTACACAAGCTTTGCCTCGACACCTTCCAGCACAGCTCGCCAGGCGCGTGCCTCGAGGCTTCGGTGCGGCACGTGTTCTTCCCTGTCCAGGCGGCCGATTTGAAGGACAGCCCCTCGGCCAAGGCGGCCGCCGAACGCCACGAAGCCTGGAAGGCCGAGCTGCCCAAGGACGACGACGCGCTTTGGGAGTGGCTCACGACCCTCAACGACACCCGCCGTGCCGCGCTGCTCGCACATTGCGTCTCGTTCGGCGTGAATGCCCTCTACGAGAAGGGTGACCGCTACGGCGGGCCAGGCGTCTCGGCGCACGGTGTTCAGAACCGTATCGCCCAGGCCGACCGGCTCGCCCGAGCTGTCGGTCTCGACATGGTCGAGACCGGCTGGCGGCCCACGGTCGACAACTATCTCGGCCGCATCACCAAGCCCCGCATCCTTGAAGCGGTGCGGGAGGCCAAGGGTGAGCAGGCGGCGCAGCTCATCGATCACCTCAAGAAGGCCGAGATGGCGAAGGAGGCCGAGCGGCTGCTCGACGGCACGGGCTGGTTGCCCGAACCATTGCGGCTCGTCGACAGCGTAGACGTGTCGGCCACGTCGACCGACACGGTCGAGGAACTTCCCGCCTTCCTCACCGACGGCGAAGGACGGGATGCCGCCTCGGACGAGTCGGAGGCGCATCCCATCGCCGCCGAATAGAGCGGACTCCGCGGGGCGGCTTCGACCGCCCCGCGTTCTCGCCGCCAATCGTTGAATAAGCCCGGCCGCGGTGCCGGGCTTTTTCCATTGAGAGATCCACCATGACCGATCCCCAAGGGAGAGGGAGAGGACGGCCGGGACGGGTTTGAGCCGGCGGGGTCGAGAGAGCGCCCCCTGGTTCGGACCGTTCCCG
>Ga0102832_1000779_pt1 | contig 23096 bp, 17 predicted proteins | sample EBPBio282013_DNA_FD_88942 | JGI IMG/M metagenome (GOLD analysis project Ga0102832, IMG submission 88942) | Wastewater treatment Type I Accumulibacter community from EBPR Bioreactor in Madison, WI, USA - Reactor 2_5/28/2013_ DNA (Illumina Assembly) | ecosystem: Engineered > Bioreactor > EBPR >... | reverse complement strand
TGAGGAGCCGATTGATGCCGTCCGTTCAAACCATCGAAACAAGCCAAAATGAATTGCTGTGGGTGCTTGAAACCCGCAATATGGGCTATGCGTTCGCGTGGAACAAACAGCAGCGGCTCGAAAATGTTTATTGGGGCGCGAAACTTCCCTACCCGACGGATTACGCCCCGCGCCCAATAGCGTTTGACCCGTTGGGTAACTGGAACATCGCTCGCAGCACCTACGAAGAATTTCCAGCGTGGGGTGACTACAAATTCAATGAACCGTGCTTAAAAGTACGCTTTAGTGATGGTGTACGTGCCTGTTTGCTCGACTACAAAAATGCCACCGTCACTGAAAACATGGCTTCGACAACCCTCACCATCCATCTGCAAGATCAGCATTATCCCCTCAAGGTTCGCCTCATCTACGAAGTGTTTGCGGATCACGACATCATCGTGCGCCGTGCGGAAGTCGAAAACACGGGCAGTGAACCGATTGAACTGGAACAAATCCTCACCGCAGCACTCCACCTGCCCCGCCACGAGTCCTATCAGTTGACTTCGCTGAGTGGGAAATGGGGCGGCGAGTTCCAAGTACAGCGGTTTGATTTACCGCGTGGCAAGCAGTTGATTGAGCGGCGGCGCGGCAGCACCGGCTTTGACTCCAACCCGTTCTTTATGCTTGGCGCGGATGGCAAGTCTACGGAAACCAGCGGCGATGTCTGGTTTGGTGCGCTGGCATTTAGTGGGAATTACAAAATCGTCCTCGAACGTGATGCCTTTGAGCATGTCAGTGTTTCGGGCGGCATCAACGATTTCGATTTTCGCTGGCTCTTGGAAGCGGGCGAAACGTTCACCACACCGGCATTCGTCGCTGGTTATACACCGCAAGGCTACGGTGCAGCCAGCCGTTTGCTGCACGCCTACGAAAATCAACACATTGTCCCCCGCGAAACCGCCTCGCAGCCGCGTCCAATCGTCTACAACTCATGGTACGTCACTGAATTTGATGTGCGTTTCGAAAACCAGATCAAAGCGGTGGAGTTAGCAGCCAAAATCGGTGTCGAGCTATTCGTCATGGATGACGGTTGGTTCGGCCAGCGCAATAACGACCGTGCCGGCTTGGGCGATTGGTACGTCAACAAAGAAAAGTTCCCTCAAGGTCTAACCCCACTCATTTCGCGGGTCAATGAATTGGGTATGGACTTTGGCATTTGGGTCGAGCCGGAAATGGTGAACCCCGACAGCGATCTTTACCGCACACATCCCAATTGGGTCTATCACTTTGCCAACCGCCCGCTGAGTGTAGGCCGCAACCAGTTGGTGCTCAATGTAGCACGACCCGATGTACAGCAGTTCATACTCGGCTTTATGACGGATCTGTTGGCTAACAACAATATCAAGTTCATCAAATGGGATATGAACCGCCATTTCAGTGAGCCGGGTTGGGCAGAAGCACCAGCCGGTCGTGACCGCGAATTCTGGGTACGGCATACGCAGGGTGTGTACGAGATTTGGCAACAACTCCGCCAAAAATTCCCGCACGTCTTATTTGAGTCCTGCGCCAGTGGCGGCGGGCGGGTCGATCTCGGTATTATGCAGTATGCCGATCAATTCTGGATGAGCGACAATACCGACCCCTATGATGATTTGTTTATCCAAGAAGGCTTCACCCTCGCCCATACGCCCCTCACCCGCATGATGTGGGTCACGGATGCGAACGGCATCAACGGGCGAAGCTATTCCTTCGAGTATCGCTTCCACTTGGCAATGATGGGTGTGCTCGGAATTGGTGCAGACCTCACGAAATGGTCTCCAGCCGATTTGGACAAAGCGACTGCATTTATCGCGCTGTATAAGGAAATCCGCGAAACAATGCAGTTCGGTGCGTTCTACCGGCTGCGTTCGCCCCGCGAAAGTGCCTTGAGCGCCTTCCAGTTCATTCACCCTTCCGGCAATGAAGCGGTTGTCACCGTTTTCCTGAGCCAATCTCAATTTGGATATTTCGCTACCCCCATCCGGCTTGAAGGGTTAGACCCCGACGCTCGTTATCAAGTCGATGGGTGGGATGAGACGTGGAGTGGACAGGCGCTCATGCAGCGCGGTTTACCCATTGCGCTCAAAGGTTCATTTGTGAGCCAGCTAATTCGGTTAGTACGCATGTAGGGCAACGTAGCCATCGAGGGTTGAACACGCGATAGAGAAAGGAAGCACGCAGCGTTTCTACCCATTTCGCATCTTCGAAATAGATTTTGACTGCTATTTATGATGTAGGAGTTGATTGCAATGTTTAAGCGACTTTTATTTGTTGTAGTACTCATGCTCGCACTGAGCAGCACAGTACTCGCCCAATCAGCATTTAATGAAGCCCCTTCACTCGCCGAGCAGGTCGCAGCCGGAACCCTGCCCCCTGTCGCCGAACGCCTCCCCGCCGAACCGCTGGTGATCGAACCAGTTGAACAGGTCGGCACGTATGGCGGTACATGGCGCATGATCGACCAGAACAACGAACTCGGCTTTACGCTGATGACGGCTGGCGTAGAAGGCTTCCTCAAATGGAACCGTGATGCGTCCGGCTTCCGCCCCAATGTACTTGAAGCCTACGAGTGGAATGATGACGCGACACAATTGACCGCGCATATGCGTCAAGGAATCCGCTGGTCAGACGGCGAACCCCTGACCGTGGATGACTACTTGTTCTGGTGGAACGACATGGTTCTCGATGAGAATATTCCGGTCGACCCCGCTTCCGGCACGGTCGTGAACGGCGAACAGATGACCCTCGAAAAGACCGATGATTACACATTGGTGTTCACCTTCGCTGGCCCGAACCCGCTGTTCCTCGAAAACCATTCGCGTGGCCCGTGGAACTCTGCCCAGTCGATTGTGCCTGCTCACTATATGGAGCAGTTCCATCCAAAGTACAACACGGCTGTCACCGACACGACCGAACTCATGAACCGCTACAACACCTCTACTCGCCTGCACTACCCCGACATGCCAACGCTTGGGCCGTGGATGGTGACCAGCTACGTGGAAGACCAACTCGCCACCCTCACACGTAATCCCTACTACTGGAAGGTCGATACCGAAGGCAACCAACTGCCCTATATCGACAACATTCAGGTCGAAATTGCGTCCGGTTCGGTTTCCGAGCAGGTTACGCTGCGCGCCATCGCTGGTGAACTCGACATGCAGGTGCGTGACATCGCCCTCCAAGATGTTCCACTGATTTTGGAAAGTGCCGAAGCCGGTAACTACCACGTCATTATGTGGGACCGTGGCGACTTCGCTTGGCCGTGGCTGATGCTGTTCTACGATCTAGCCGACGATGGTCTCGAAGACCTGATGTACACTCAGGCTTTCCGCCAAGCACTCTCAGTCTCGATTGACCGCAACCGCATCAACGATGTGACCGCGCTCGGTCTTGCGACCCCCCGTCAGTTCTCGATGCTGCCGTGGGCGGAAGAATTCCAAAGCCCTGAAGGTGAAGCCCTGTACGAAGAATGGGCAAACTCCTACATTGACTACAACGCTGAAGAAGCAGGCAGCCTCCTCGACTCAATCGGTGTTGTCGATACCGATGGTGATGGCTTCCGCGAACGTCCTGACGGCACGCCGCTGGAACTCACCGTCACCATGTTCCCGGATGACACCAAAGTAAGCCAATCGCTCGAACTCATCCAGCAAGACTGGCAAGCTGTCGGTATCAAGACCGTCATCAACATCATGACATGGGAAGAATACACGACTGCCAACGAAGCCGGTGAAGTCCAAATCTTCGCATGGCCGAGTGCTGCGGGTTGGGGTTTGCTCTCTGCCCCGTCGGTTTGGGCACCGGTCGAAGGTGTCCAGTGGGCGATGGCCGGCATGAATATCGGTCAGTATTACCAGACTGCCGGCGCTGAAGGTGTCCCAGCACGTGAAGGGTCGATGCTGGCACAATTGCAAGAGGTCTACACCCGCGCGGTCGCCGCGACCACAGCCGAAGAACGCAACGCTGCCCTACTGGAAGCGTATCGTATCCACGTTGAACAGGGTCCGATCACCATCGGCACCATTGGTCAACATCCAAGCCCGGTGATTGTCGGCAACAACTTCCATAACGTACCGGAAGTTGGCCTCGTAGCCTCGTGGGATCTTGGCTATCCGGGTACTGCCGACCCCGAACAATTCTACATGGATCAGGAATAACCCCTCATCCACACGTCAAGAAGGGGCAGGGTTTCCTACCCCTTCTTGAATGATTGGAGCAGAAACTATGACGAGATACATTGTGAGGCGATTGCTCCAGTTTATCCCATCACTGATTATGATCGCCTTTGTTGGGTTTGTAATCATGGAACTGCCCCCCGGTGATTACGTCAGTAATTACGTACGTGGGCAGAGCCTAAGCGGTAATCGGGACGCGGCAACACAAGAAGCCGTAATGCGAGAACAATTTGGCCTCGATAAACCCTTCTTGCTGCGCTTTGCGGACTGGACGTTTAACCTCATTCGCGGTGACTTTGGTATTTCGCTTTCGACCGGCACGTCCGTGCGCGACATCATCTTGAGCAAATTAGGCGCGACCGTTGCCGTTTCCTTGACGGTATTTGTCCTTTCGTGGGGGTTGGGCATCGCGCTCGGTGTGTATTCGGCGACCCACCAATACTCCAAAGCCGATAACATTTTGACGACCATTTCGTTTCTTGGCCTCGGCTTGCCGGATTTCCTCATTGCGCTCGCTTTTCTGGTATTGGCGTGGCGGCTGAACGGTGAGGTACTCACCGGGCTTCAATCTGCGGAATATATTGGTAAACCGGTTTCCGTTGGCTTGATACTCGACTTCCTCAAGCACCTGTGGATTCCAGTAAGCGCGGTTGTCATCACTGGCATGGCGTGGGTAATGCGTGTCATGCGTGGCAACCTGCTCAATGAACTCGGTAAAAATTATGTGACGGCACTGCGGGCAAAAGGGGTGCCGGAACAGACAATTATCTGGAAGCACGCCTTCCGCAATGCCCTGCATCCATTAATCGGTGCGCTCAGTCAAACACTCGCCTTCTTGATTAACGGCTTTGTGATTACCAGTATCGTACTCGATTTACCGACGATACAAGTCACTTATATGACCGCCACTCAGGGACAAGACCTGTACCTCGCTGGCACAATCTTGACACTCATCGGTTTTCTGGTCTTGCTCGGAACACTGGTATCTGACTTTTTATTGGCGTGGCTTGACCCGCGCATCCGGTTCTCCTAGTACGTGAAGCGCTCAACATGGCAACTTTACCAAATGTAAGCAATCAACCAACCGCGCAAGCTGCTCGCAAAAAGGAAGATGTGCAGCTCGTATCGGTACGCCGCCTGATGTGGCTGCGTTTCAAGCGCAACCGGTTAGCACTTTATAGTGGTGTCTTTCTGGTGCTGATGTATCTCGCGGCCATTTTCGCCGGTTTTATCGCACCGAATGACCCGACCAAAGTGAACGGACAGTTCGTTTCAGTCGCGCCGCAAGGACTGCACTTCTTTGATACCGAAGGTGACTTCCACCTCATCCCGTTTGCCTACGGGCTTGAGTCATCGGTAGATCCGGCGACGTTCCGCCGAATGGTCGAGATTGTTCCTGAAGAAAAATACCCGCTTCAGTTTTTTATACGCGGCCCACAATACACGATTCTTGGCCTCATCAAAACCGATATTCACCTCTTTGGAGTCGAAGAACCCGGTCAGTTGTTCCTCTTTGGCACCGACTCGCAGGGTCGAGACATTTTTAGCCGCGTCTGGTATGGCGCACAGGTATCGCTGTCGGTTGGCTTGTTCGGTGTATTCCTAACGCTGCTTTTCGGCTCAATCATTGGTATTGCCAGCGGCTACATCGGCGGCATATTTGATGACATTGTTCAACGGGTTATCGAGCTGCTAATGTCCTTCCCACAGTTACCCTTGTGGTTAGCGCTGGCTGCCCTCGTGCCTGATAATTGGCCGTCCGACCGCATCTATTTCGCGATCACCATTGTGCTCGCCATATTGAGTTGGGGTGCGCTGGCGCGGCAGACACGCAGTATGGTCTATGCCCTGCGCGAGGCCGACTTCGTGACCGCCGCCCGTTACTCGAATTGCAGCAGTTGGCGCATCATTATCCGCCACTTGCTGCCGAATACAATGAGCCACATCATCGTAATTGCTACGACCTCCATCCCCGGCATGATCCTCGGCGAAACCGCCCTGAGCTTTCTCGGCTTGGGCATTCGTTCACCGCTGATAAGCTGGGGGCTGCTGCTGACCGATGCCCAGCACGTCCGTGTCTTGATCCAACAACCGTGGATTCTCACGCCCGCAATCTTCGTGATCGCAACGATTATCGCCTTCAATTTCCTCGGCGATGGTCTTCGCGATGCCGCTGATCCGTTCGCAAAGTAGTGTTGTTATGACGACTGAACAAAAGTTACTCCAAATCAAAGACCTTCGAACCCACTTTTTCACTGAAAACGGCGTTGTTCGCGCGGTGGATGGTGTCAGCTTCGACATCCCGGTCGGCAAAACGTTAGGTGTGTTGGGCGAAAGTGGCTGCGGTAAATCCGTGACCGGCTTCGCCATTCTCCAGTTGATTAACGCGCCGGGACGTATCGTCGGCGGCGAAATCCTCTTTGAGCGCGAAAACAATGGCCGTAAAGAGGTAGTTGACCTATTGAAGTACGGCGCACGCAGCGAGGACATTCGCCGGATACGCGGCAACGAAATCGCCATGATTTTCCAAGAACCGATGACCTCACTTGATCCCCTCTTCACGATTGGCGATCAACTTGCCGAGGCCGTCTTGGTACACCAAAAAATATCCAAACGGAGCGCGATGGATCGGGCTGCCGAACTCCTCGACAAAGTACGCCTGCCCCAAGCGCGTGACCTGCTGACCAAGTATCCGCATCAACTCAGCGGGGGTATGCGCCAGCGTGTGATGATCGCGATGGCCTTAACGGGGCATCCCCGGCTGCTCATCGCCGACGAACCAACAACCGCGTTGGATGTGACGACCGAAGCGCAAATTCTCGACCTCATGCGAAGCCTTCAAGAAGAGTTTGGCATGGCGATCCTATTCATCACCCACGACCTCGGTGTCATCGCCGAAATGGCGGAGTCGGTTGTGGTGATGTACATGGGCAAGATTGTTGAAAAAACCGATATTCAAACACTCTTTCAAGCCCCGAAACACCCTTATACCCGTGCGCTGCTCGAATCCATTCCGAAAGTCGGCCACAAACAAGAAGGCCCCCTACATACCATCGAAGGCATGGTTCCCTCACCATTCGACATCCCGCGCGGCTGCTCATTCCACCCGCGTTGTTCACAGTTCATGGCGGGCGTGTGTGATGGTGCGGTTCCGGCTGAAACCTTCTTAGATGAGGCGCACAGCGTTCGCTGCTATCTCTATTCACAACAGGCGGAAGGAGCACCTCATGGCAAGTGAGCTTAATGCGGTGAGAAAACCCAAGCCGCTTTTAGAAATCATTCACCTCAAAAAACATTACCCCATCACGCAGGGCTTACTAAAACGCACGGTAGGCTATGTCAAAGCGGTTGATGATGTCAGCTTAACCCTTAATGAAGCGCAGACCATCGGGCTTGTGGGCGAAAGCGGTTCCGGTAAATCAACCCTCGCGCATACCGTGATGCGCGGCATTACACCGACAGCCGGTACGGTGATTTTCCACGACCAAACGCGCGGTGCGGTTGATGTCGCCCATGCGGATTCTTCCACGCTGCGGCAGGTACGGCGCAATATGCAAATGGTGTTCCAAGACCCCTTTTCATCACTGAACCCGCGCATGACCGTCCTCGACATTATCGCTGAACCGCTGGAAGTAAACGGGATTGCAAAGGGCAAAGCCGCACAGGAGCGTGTTGCCGAGTTATTGCAGCTTGTCGGCCTACGACCGGAATACATGCGCCGCTACCCTCATGCCTTCAGCGGTGGGCAGCGTCAGCGTATCGTCGTCGCCCGTGCGCTGGCGCTCAATCCGCGCTTGGTGCTGATGGACGAGCCTACATCCGCGCTGGATGTTTCCATTCAGGCGCAAACACTCAACCTGTTAAAGGAATTGCAATCGCGGCTCAACCTATCCTATCTGTTTATCTCGCACGACCTCGGTGTCGTCGAGCATGTCAGTGATCTGGTCGCGGTCATGTATGTGGGTCGCGTGGTCGAAATTGCACCGACGAACCAGCTCTATCAGAAACCACAGCATCCATACACCGAAGCGCTGTTATCCAGTATTCCGAAACCCGACCCGACGCGCAAAAAGCAGCGCATCCCGATCACGGGGGAAATCCCCAATCCAGCCAACCCACCCTCAGGTTGTCACTTTCACCCCCGCTGCCCCTATGCTCAAGAGGTTTGTAAGCGTGAAACACCTCTTTTGCGGGAAGTCAAACCGGGGCAGTTTTCGGCCTGTCATTTTAGTGAAGAACTGTCGTTGAAAGGCGTAAACGATTATTAGTCCAAAAGGTGTGTTCGAGGTTCAAAACTTTCTCCGAACTCACCCCGCGGTTTGTTGCGGTAAATCGTTGGTGACATACCGACAACTTTCTTGAATAAGCGCGAGAAATAAGCGGAGTCTTCATAACCGAGTTCGTAGCCAATCTCGCGCACTGTCAAGTTTGTGAGGAAAAGCAGTCGGCACGCATGTTGCACTTTGAGGTGAATGAAATAGTCAATCGGCGAATAACTGGTTTGTTCTTTGAATAATCGCGAGAAATGAGATGGCGACAAATCAGCATGGCGAGCCATCTCCGCCAGCGTCAGCGGTTTATGCACATTGTTGTTGAGGTAGATAAGTGTCGCATCGAGGTTATGAAAGTGGCTGGTTTGCAACGTCGGCGAGAAGGCCCGGTTGTTAAAGAACAGGCAGCCGAGCAAATGATGTAAGGTTTGTGAGGCGTAAATCATTCTTTCGAGTACGAAACCCGTCATCAACGCCTTATAGCATTCCGTAAACAACGCTTGCAGGATGCTCATCGCATGTTCATCAACCGAAAGAACCCGTTCGCCGGATGCCGACTGATGCGTGAAGAAGTCAGCATTACTACCGGTGAAATGCACCCAATAGATCGACCAAGGAGCAGCGTCTGATGCCCAGTAAACATGCGGTGTGTTACGCGGAATTAACAAAGCCTGATTGGCCTGAAGTGTTCCTTGTTTTCCATCAATGTCATAGCGACCGGAACCGTCAACGCACAGGATCAGGATATTTTCGTGCGTGCCGTTTTCCCGCTCGCAGTAATGATACTTGGCACGCGGGTACCAACCGATGTCGGTGGGCATAAGCGGTTCAACCAGCGGATGTTCCGAGAATCGGGGCAGGATATGACGGGGAATCACATACAGGATTTGGTCTTTAAAGCCTTCGCGAATTCTGATCTGCACCATCGAAGCGCTGCCTAAGTTCGTTTTTACCAATTATAACATGCGGACGCTGTGGCCTATGACCACAGTTGTGCGAGGAGTGGTTTTATGGGGTCGTCAAATCAAGCAGTGCAAATGTGGGAAGAACAGGTCACCATCCCGACCTACGGCGTTGGTAAGCCGGATAAAAACCCGATGTTCTTGGAAAAGCGCGTCTATCAGGGCAGCAGCGGCGTTGTCTATCCGCATCCCATCATCGAACAGGTTTTTGACGAGAAAGAAGATCGCGCCTACAACGCAATCTTCCTCGAAAATCGCTACCTCAAGATCATGCTCCTCCCCGAACTCGGTGGTCGCGTCCAAATGGCGCTCGATAAAACCAATGGCTACCACTTCATTTACTACAACCGTGTCATCAAGCCTGCCCTTGTGGGGCTAACCGGTCCGTGGATTTCCGGCGGCATCGAGTTCAACTGGCCGCAGCATCACCGCCCAAGCACGTTCGAGCCAGTGCATTACCGGCTGCAAGAGAATGCCGATGGTAGTAAAACCGTCTGGTTCAGCGAAATCGAGCGCATGTTCCGTACCAAAGGACTAGCCGGTTTCACCCTGCACCCCGACCGTGCCTATCTTGAAATTAACGTCCAACTTTATAACCGGACGGATTTCCCACAAACCTTTCTGTGGTGGGCGAACCCTGCCGTTCACGTCAACGACACCTACCAATCCGTCTTTCCGCCCGATGTGTACGCAGTGATGGATCATGGCAAACGCGATGTATCCAGCTTCCCGATTGCGACCGGCACTTACTACAAGATGGACTACTCCCCCGGTACGGATATTTCTCGCTACAAAAATATTCCCGTTCCCACCTCCTATATGGCCTATCATTCCGATTTTGACTTCGTAGGCTGCTACGACGAAGCCCCTCAAGCAGGGATGCTTCACGTTGCCAATCACCACGTTGTCCCCGGCAAAAAACAGTGGACGTGGGGCAACGGCGATTTTGGGCAAACATGGGATCGCCACCTAACCGATGAAGATGGCCCCTATATTGAGCTGATGTGCGGCGCGTATACCGATAATCAACCCGATTTCAGTTGGCTGCAACCCGGCGAGGAAAAGCGCTTTACACAGGTATTCATGCCCTATAAGCGCATCGGCGCACCGAAGAATGCCTCAAAAGATATGGTCATCAATCTGGAACCGTCTCAAGGTCAGGCACGAATTGGCGTGTACAGTTCTGCGCCGCGAACCGTACGGGTCACCCTTACGGCACGTGACCAATTAATCTACGATGAGACGTTGCAGCTTGACCCCGAAACGGTTCTCGATACCAACATAACCGTCGCCAATGATATGCCAGATACCGCGTTGACCTTGACCGTATGGGAGGACAGCCAAAAGCTGCTGTCATATTCACCGCTTGAGCAGAAGGGCAATGACATCCCCGCCCCTGCCACCCCCGCGAAAGCACCTGCCGACCTTGAATCGAACGAAGCGCTGTTCCTCAATGGTTTGCATCTAGAGCAGTACCGCCACGCCACCTATCGACCGGAACCCTACTACGAAGAAGCTCTCCGGCGTGATCCGCTCGACAGTCGCTGCAATAATGCGCTGGGTTTACTGCTGCTGCGGCGCGGCAAATTCGCGGATGCCGAAGCCTACTTTCGTACCGCCGTGAAAAGCCTGACCCGCCGTAACCCCAACCCCTATGATGGCGAACCCTACTTCAACCTCGGCTTGGCGCTGTCGTTTCAGGGTCGTTATGACGAAGCGGTTGATGCGTTTTACAAAGCCGCTTGGAACGCCGCATGGCAAGACAGCGCCTATTTTGCCCTCGCCCGCTTGGCTGCCCGCAAAGGTGCCTATCGTGATGCACTGGAGTTAGTCGAACGCGCACTCTCCCGCAACACACGCCACATGAAAGCCCATACGCTGCGGATCGCCTTGCTGCGGCATTGTGGGCAAGCTGAACTCGCCGAACGCGCAGTTGAAACCGCCCTTCATCTTGACCCGCTCGACTTCGGCGCGTTGATCGAAAAGAAGTGGCTGAATGGCGACAGCGCCTATCGTGAACTGCTCAACGATGATGTTCATACTTATATTGAAATCGCTCTCGATTACGCCCACGCGGGGTTGTTTCAGGAAGCGCTCGACTTGCTGCAAGAAGCACCGCAAACCGACCCGATGGTCAAATATTATGCGGGCTGGATCGCGCTGGAAGCCGGTGATAATGCCGGGGCGCAGCATCGCTTTGCAGAAGCACAGCATATAAATCCCGACTACTGCTTCCCCAACGCTGTTGAAGCCGTCATCGCCCTCGAAGCCGCCATCCGCCATAACCCGGACGATCCACGCGCACCGTACTACTTGGGTAACTTCTGGTACGCCCACCGCCGCTATACCGAGGCCATTACCTGCTGGGAACGTGCAGCCGAACTTGACCCCACCTACCCCACCGTTCAGCGCAATCTTGGCCTCGCGTATATGAATAAGTTACATGACCAGTCACGCGCCGATAACCGCTATGAAAGGGCATTCACCCTGAACCCTTCGGATGCGCGTGTTCTCTTTGAACGTGACCAATTGGATAAGCGCCTCAAGCATCCCCCCGTTGAACGTCTCGCGCGGTTGGAGCGCTATCCGTCACTCGTGCAGGAACGGGACGATTTGACTATCGAGTGGGTCGCTTTACTGAACCTACTCGGTCGCCACGACGAAGCACTTGATGTCTTACTCAAGCGCAAGTTTCATCCGTGGGAAGGCGGGGAGGGCAAAGTCATCACCCAGTATGTGACCAGCCGTGTCGAACGGGCTAAAAACCACCTCAAGCTAGGGCAGTACGATACCGCCATCCGCGAACTGGAGGCCGCGCAGGTCTACCCGCTCAATCTTGGCGAAGGTAAACTCACCGGCGCACGCGAAAATCACATCAGATATTTTCTCGGCGAAGCCTACAAGGGATTAGGCCAACCAGAAATCGCGCGTCAACAGTTTGAAAAAGCCGCCGCCGGTTCCGTCGATCCTTCCTCGCCCATGTACTACAATGACCAACCGCCCGATATGATTTTTTATCAAGGCATGGCTCGGCTCGCCCTCAGTCGTGATGTAGATGCAAAATCGCTTTTTGAACGTCTAATTAGTTACGGGCGCGAACATCTGAATGACGAGATCAAGATGGATTACTTCGGCGTATCGCTGCCGGATTTCATGGTTTTCGATGTCGATCTGGCGCAGCGCAATCGTATCCATTGTCATTATATGTCCGCACTTGGTTTACTGGGTTTAGATGACGAAACGGGCGCGGCACAAGAATTGGATTGGGTACTCGCTCAACAACCGGATCATTTAGGCGCGGTGCTGCATCAGGCGTGGATGCAGGAACGCGACCAGTACCCATCTGCCAGGCAGGAAGTGAAGCGAGCCGAATGAGCAGCCCTGCCCTGCCTGTTGAAGGCACTTGGCTAGGTCAAAAAGCGCTCACTCTTGAAACCGATGGGTTAAAGTTCGTCACCATACCGGGAATGGGCGCGAAAATCGTTTCCCTATTTGACAAAACAGCGCGGCGTGAATGGCTGCTCCCACCCATCAACCGCCCTTTCAAACCGGTGGCCTACGGAGCAGCATTCGCCGACCAAGATATGAGCGGCTGGGACGAGATGTTTCCCACCATCAATGCCTGCACGTATCCGGTTAAAGGTGCTTACGCAGGTCGCAGCCTTCCAGATCACGGCGAAGTATGGGCGCTCCCGTGGCAAACCGAACGGGTAACGCAAACCTGTATTCGGTTATCCACCATTGGGCAAGCACTACCCTATCGCCTGACTCGCCAAACCGAACTGGTCAGCGCCAACCAGTTTCGACTGACCTATGAAGTGATCAACACCGGCACCGGGCCACTCGCTGCGCTGTGGACGGCGCATCCACAATTCATGGTTGATGCAGAGACACGCATCCGGCTGCCAGCAAGTGTGGATAGCCTCGTCAACGTCCACCAGACGGCGGATTGGGGTGCGGTTGGCAATCGGTATTCGTGGCCTCTAGCCCAATCGCAGCAAGGGCAGTTTCATCGGTTGGATCAGATTGGGGAGCCAGCTTTGCACAACTGCCGGAAGTTTTATCTCCCCGCCGATCACCCCGTCAGTTGGGCAGCGCTGCAACAGGGTCACGATGGTGCGTGGATACGCTTGTCGTGGAATGTGAGCGAACTACCCTACTTGGGCATTTGGGTCGATGAAGGCGCGTATAATACCGCTTCGACAGCCGCCCTTGAACCCTCCACCGGATTTTACGATGCCCTCGATTTCGCATGGCGGAATAATCGTGCCATGACCTTGCAACCCGCTGAACCCGTTCGGTGGACTCTAACTATCGAATTGGGAGTAGGCACAATAATCGACACCGATAGAGCTTGAATTAGGGATAGGAACGATGTTCGACACCGACAGAGATTGAATTAGGGCCGAAATGCATCTGAAACGCGCTAATTGCAAATTTTCTCTCACGAACGGTATCCGCTTTTACTCCCTACTCACTACTATAACTTAGGTTTATTTTCGGTTAACCCGACAAACTATTTTCTAACCGTCCACCAACCATAACGCGCCAATTCTCGCCTACAAAGTTAGCGCCAACACCGCTTAAAAGCGACCAAATGTTCTGACAAATGTTCGCCCTTTTGTCATTCATCTCTGCTATCCTATTCAAAGGCTGGTTGTAGGGACGAGATACCTCCCGTCCGCCTTACGTAGCGCCCCACACGCAGCTTAACAACCTCATTAGCAGCGAAAGCGGCGGCAAACCCTCTAACGTTTCGCTGCTAATCTTCGCCTTTGACTGATAACTTTTCGTGCTGCTTTTGCCGCTTTTTACGCTGATTGTGCTGTGGAAGTGACGATGGACGACCTGTATTTTCCTTTGACTGTCACCTGTTGTCTGTAGCCTAAAGACTGCCTTTTGCAGCAAACGTTGCAGCAGCGAACGTACCATCCGCCGCTGCAAATAAACGGATTAGGTGACTTGTCTTCGTATTGAGATGGAGACTAAATACTAGAGCCTGTTTAGCAATCTTGGCGGCGGCAACCTCATCGCCAACATTGCCGCAAAATCAGCCGAGCCAGCCGCCGAATCAGTACATAAAACGCGCCTGCTATTGTCAAAATTGCCAACCGACATGACTGACAATGACGACATTTGCGACAAAACCGAATGTAGTCTGGAGCCAAAAGCCAATCGCTAACCGCTTAAAGCTGATTTGCAATTGCGTTTTTTGGGGTTTTTGTGACCAAAGGAAATCCTTTAGGGCAATATATTGAACTTTTCACTGGCAACTGACAACTGTCAACGATAGACATTCATCCATTGATAACCCGCCCCGTCGCCAGTATGCCGAAACGCACACAATAATAATCGTCGCGGGTGAGAAGATAATTCGGGGATTGCGGGTCAGAAATATCCAACCAGACCTGCCATTCTTCTTCCGTTAAACCAATGCCATGAGCGTACGCCTTGAGTTCAGGGGTGCATCCATACTCCGCCTCAAAAATGTACCGCTGAATATAACGGATAATATCGGGGTGTAACGGGGCTTGATATTGGGCGATATGCGCCGAAATATGCAGTTGAGCTAAACTGGCAGCCCGCATCCAACCGAGAACATTTTCGTTTTCAAATGACGCATGTAATTGATCGCGCTTTCTAAAGTTAAGGTTGGCCGCCGTCGCGAGGCTGTTCTCAATATGGGCATATCCGGGTAAATAAACCGCTCCCAAACGGTTGCCTAAAAAGACCGCAACTTGTCCGCCCGGCTTGACGATACGCGCCATGTCACGCATCACGTCTTCCGACGAAAAACCGCGTTTCTCGCCGATGGACGTTAACACATCGGCTGTCCACACCCAATCGAGACTGTTGTCGGGCAGCGGAAAAGGATCACCAAAATCAGCACAAAACAAACTCACGCGCTCAGTCAACCCATGCTGCCGAACTTGCTCCCGGGCAATCGCCAGCAGTGTTGGCGAGTTATCCGATCCCCAGATATGGCCTGTCGCATGAAGTCGCTTATCGAGAAGCAGAAGGACTCCCCCCGGGCCGCAGCCAGCGTCCAGCCCTACTGATCCGGGTGGCAGTTCCAACTGATGAAGTGCGGATTGCAGTGCGGGTTGCATAAAGTGGTTATAGAGGAGTTCTTGGTTAGCGTAATCTTGAATAGTCAATCGAATATGCCCTTTTTGGAGATTGTAGGGGTTTTGAGGCAGTGAAAACATCAGCTTTTAAGCTACTAAAAGATCAACCACTTCACCCATAACCTTTTTGACTTGTGCCTATATTCTCAAAACACAGTGTTCACTATCGAATGTAAGGAGACGATAATGACGAAAATGGGTTATGCCCTCTCTTCAGAAGAACACGTACCACAAAAGTTGATCCAGAATGCCAAACAAGCCGAGCAAGCAGGGTTTACCTTCGCCCTAATTTCAGATCACTATCATCCGTGGATTGATAAACAGGGGGAAAGCCCATATGTGTGGTCAGTTCTCGGTGGCATCGCTCAAGCCACGACAACCCTCCAAGTTGGCACAGGCGTGACGTGTCCAATCATTCGCATTCATCCGGCCATTATTGCACAGGCCGCTGCTACTGTGGCCTCCATGATGCCGGGACGCTTTTTTCTAGGCGTAGGCACAGGGGAAAACCTGAATGAACATATCACCGGCGAAAAATGGCCGATTTTTGATACACGGGCAGAAATGCTGGAAGAAGCCGTCGAGATCATTCGCTTACTCTGGCAGGGGGGTTCCCAATCGTGGGATGGTATGTATTACACGGTCGAGAACGCCCAAGTGTATACCCTACCTGATGAACTGCCACCGATCATGCTTGCTGCCAGTGGTGAAAAAGCGGCTGAACTGGCAGGACGCATCGGAGACGGTTTAATCACGACTGCACCCGACAAAGAGGTGATTGAAGCCTTCAAGAAAAATGGCTCATCGGATCGGTCAATGTACGGGCAAGTATCCGTCTGCTGGGCGAAGGACGAAGAAACCGGCCTCAATACCGCGCTGGAATGGTGGCCGACCGCCGGATTAAGTGGCGAACTGAATCAAGAGCTGCCCACGCCTGCCCACTTTAAGCAAGCGACCCAGACCGTCCGCAAGGAAGACATTGCTAAAACAGTCGCCTGTGGGAACGATCCACAGAAACATCTGGAAGCGATACAGAAGTTTGTGGATGTCGGGATAGAAAATATCTATATCCACCAGATCGGCCCCGATCAAGATGGCTTTTTGGAGTTTTATCAAAAGCACATCCTTCCCGAATTCCAGTAACGATTTAACCCGTGTGGTTCAGTGGCATAAGTTACTCAGCTTATGCCATTGAATTTGTTGAGTAAAATTCCAATCATTTTGAATAGAGTGATAATCGATCCCACACCCACAATTCCTTATGATCCCATTTCCTAAATCGCCTTGTATGAATTCCCTGAGAGGGTTTCTGGAAAGCCTATTTTCAGGCACGAATGCTCGGAAACTTATACTTGGTTCCCCTCGCCCTGAGGGAGAGTCTGATGGTGGAGTGAGCCTGCGAGCGTACCATCGTAGGGGTGAGGGCTACGAGTAAATCCCTTTCTAGAAACCCTCTGAAGCGAATGGGAAGCGCCTCCTAAAGTAATAAGCAGGAAAAAATGAGCCACTTAGCCCTTAGCCACAGTAACCAACCGGAGTAGATTAGAGTTAGGCATCGAGCTAACTTTTCCTATTATCAGATAGGTATAGATGAGCTGGCAACCACCGGAATAATAATGTTAAAGTAATTTATAAGTTCTAAATGTGGCATTAAAAGGCCGAATTTATGATGACAAACCAGAAAAAAATTAAAGTCTTAATCGTTGACGACCACGAAATGGTACGCTATGGATTAGCGATTTTGCTCAACGGGTTTGACCATATGGAAGTGGTTGGACAAATTGGCGACCCTCGAATGCTTTTAACGGTATGCTCGTCCACCCAACCTGATGTCGTACTCATGGATATTTTGATGCCCCACATCAATGGGATCATGGCAACAGGTTTACTACGAGATAAATTTCCTCATATCCAAGTAGTCGCGCTAACCAGTACAGCCGACGAAGAGCAAATAGCGAGTATGCTCAAAGCAGGCGCGATTAGTTACATCTTGAAATCAGGCAGAATTGATGATGTCGTGAATGCCGTCGAGGCCGCCTATTATGGCAAGCCGACACTCGCCGCAGAAGCAACCAATGTACTCCTTTCAAAGATTTTTCAACCCAATAAAGTTGGACATGATTTGTCAAAACAAGAAATTAAGGTTCTGGAGTTGGTCGTCGAGGGGCTAAGTAACCGTGAAATTGCTGAACGTTTAGTATTAAGTCAAGCCACTATCAAGGCCCATGTACGCAACATTTTAGCCAAACTCAGAACCAAAAGCCGTACAAAAGCCATTGCCATTACCATTCGTTCTCGCCTACTTGATGATATGAAACAAAGCACCACATAAATTTACAGCTTGGAGATAGCCAAAAACTGATACGCGACTTTTCGTTCCCAATCGGGAGTTGGGTTTTCGAATCAGCGTGGCTCGGCGGCCTGCTCAACGGTTTGACCCAAATAACAGGCAGAACGATGGTCTGTGTCAAGCCGAAAAAGCTCTGGCTCTTGCTTACGACAGGGTTCAAACACAAAAGGACAGCGCGGGGCAAAACGACAACCGACAGGCAGATTTATGGGCTTGGGCGGTTCCCCAGTCACCTCAACCAACGGCCTTGCCGCGCGTTCTTCTGCTGTAAGCGCTGGCGTACTGGCGATCAGCGCTTGTGTATAGGGATGGTGCGGTTGGCTCATGATCACGTCCGCCGATCCGGTTTCGACGAATCGCCCCAAGTACATTACCGTGATTTTGTCCGCGAGATACCGTGCAACCATAATATCATGTGTGATGACAATCAACGCGGTACCCGATTGTTCACGTAAATCAAGCAGCATATTCAGAATATCCGCCCGCACCGAAATATCGAGCATCGACACCGGCTCATCCGCGATGAGAACCTCAGGCTTCAACAACATCGCGCGGATCATCGCGATCCGTTGTAATTGCCCACCACTCAATTCATGCGGATAACGCGCTAAGAAATCTGCCGCAGGCACAAGTCCTGTCGCCTCAAATGCCTCCGCGATCATACGTGTACGGTCTTCGGTACTGCTGCCAATGCCATGAATTTCCAATGGCCGTCGCAGGGATTCACCAAGCGTAAAACGGGGGTCAAACGCTTCATAAGGGTTCTGAAATACGATTTGAACGTGCTGCCGGAACCGCTTCTTTTCTTCGCTAGTCAGGCGGCTTGTATCCTTGCCGTGAAAGCGAATTTGACCTTGTGTTGGCCGTTCAAGTTGTAATAGCAACTTCGCCAAAGTCGATTTTCCACAGCCGCTTTCGCCCAACAGCGCGAGGATTTCACCCGGACGAAGTTCCAAATTCACGCCGTCAACGGCATGTACCCAAAGGGGTTTACCAAGCTGTAACGCACTCAGGCTGCCCTGCTGCGCCCGAAAATATTTAGCCACATCTTTAACTTGAAGAATCGGTTCGGTCATGGGGTTTATATCTCGTTGACCCTTACACATTTACTGGTATGCCCCGGTTCAACAACTTGCACCGCCGGAACACCTTGCCAGCAGATGTCCATCGCGTAAGCACAGCGCGGGGCAAACACACATTGATTAATGGAAAGCGATAAATCAGGCAAGGAACCGGGAATACTTTTCACCCGCCCAGTCGGCGCATCCAACCGGGGCAGCGCCCCGAGAAGCGCCTGCGTGTAAGGATGCTTCGGCGCATGAATAACCGTTTCTACCGGCCCATCTTCAACGATCTGGCTAGCATACATAACCACGATCCGGTTCGCGTTTTCCGCTACCGCTGCGATGTCATGCGAAATCATCAGCACCGTCAGGTTGAACTCATGCTGTAAACGGCGAATTTCGCTCAAAATTTGGCGCTGTGTCAGCACATCCAACGCGGTAGTCGCTTCATCCAATATCACGAACGGCGGATCAAACAGTAGGCTGAGGGCGATCATCACACGTTGAAGCATACCACCGCTCAGTTGATGCGGGTACGAGCGCACCGTTTCCGGTGGCAGCCGAACCAGCGTCATCAGTTTCTTCATGCGCTCGCGCATTTGCGCCATCGGAATTCCGGGATCATGGGCGCGTAGAATATCAATCATGTGTTCTTCGATACGGTGTACAGGGCTTAAAGCCGCTAACGCCTTCTGAAACACAATCGAAATCTGCCGCCAGCGCACCTGCTGATTCATCGCAGTTTCGTTCAACCCGATGAGTTCGATACCATTAAAGCGCATGGAACCCGAAAGTTTTGCCGTACGTGGCAGGATACCGAGTATCCCGTTGGCTAACGTTGACTTACCCGAACCGGATTCGCCAACTAAACCGACCACTTCGCCACGCCGAATCGTTATCGAGGCATCATTAACGGCTGTGACCTGCTTGTATTCACTGCCGTAAACGATATTCAGGTGCTTAAGTTCGAGGAGAACGTCAGACATGCTACCTGCTCTCTACTCATCCAATAATTGACGGCGAGGATTCAGCACCGCAGAAATACCATCGCCGAGGAGGTAAAACGACATCACAGTGAACACAATCGCCAGCCCCGGAAAGAAGCTGATCCACGGCGCGTTGCGGAGGTAGCGCTGACCGATAAAAACCATCTGTCCCCACGAAGTCACATTCGGATCACCGAGGCCAAGAAACGACAAACCCGCTTCGATGAGGATTGCGTTCGCGACTAAAAGTGTGCTGTTGGCGATGATGGGTGCAAGTCCGTTCGGTATGATGTGCCGGATGAGGATACGGCGGCGCGACTCGCCAAGCACAAGTGCCGCCTGCACAAACGTGCGTTCCCGCAGTGCCAGCGCTTGAACACGCATCAGACGGGCGTTAGTCGCCCATGTCGTTAACCCGATGACGATCATAATATAAACGAAGTTACTACCCAGCGTCGCCACGACTACAATAATCAAGAAAAACGATGGCGTAATCAGAAACACTTCCGTCAGTCGGCTGAAAAAAATGTCAATCCAACCACCGAAATAGCCGGATATGCTGCCAACCACAATACCCACTGCTGCCGAAATCCCCGCCGCGATAATCCCGATGAGCAGTGAAACCCGTGCGCCGCTCAGGACCCCACTAAGCATATCGCGACCGAGGTTATCCGTACCCATGAAATAATCGGCATCCGGCGGAGACAGCCGTGGCCCATCAATCGAGAATGGATCACGAGGCGCAAGCAGTGGCGCGGCAGTCGCCAGAATAATCAAAGCGATCAGCATGACCAGCCCGACTGGGCCATAGCCGCTCTTCATAAATCGCTTCCACGCGGATGAATAAAATGGACGCAGCAGCCAACCGCGAAAGCCTTTTAGGTTCGGTGATGTATCTAAATTCTGAACTGTCATGACTGGTACCGTATTCTTGGGTCAATGAAAGCATAAACAATATCGGTGATGAGGATTGCCGCCATGACCGAAATCGCGATCACCAGATAAATACCCATCAACACCGGATAATCGCGCTTGAGTACCGAGTCGAGTGTAAGACGACCTACCCCCGGCCACGCAAAGACGATTTCAACCAGCGCCGCGCCGGATAGCGCATACCCCAAACTCAGGCCAAACAACGTCAGAGAAGGCAGCAGCGCGTTCTTGAGTGCATATCGCCGGAAGATGGTTCCTTGAGAGAGGCCGGACGCACGCAGCGTTGTGATAAAGTCTTCCTGCCGCGTCTCACCAATACTCGCCCGTGCCACACGGTAATAACCGGGAAGCTCAACCAAAACCAGCGTCAAACAAGGCAGCGCCAGATGATGAAGCACATCAAGCGCATAGGCCAATCCTGTATAGGATTCACGTGCGTTGGTGAAACCGGACGTTGGGAACCAATCAAGCTGCGTCGCGAAAATGATAATGAGGATAATACCCAACCAGAACGTGGGCATTGAAAACAACACATAACCAATCAGCGATGCCCCAAAATCCAGCCACCGTCGCCGCGCCGTTAGCACCGCCACCACATTCCCGCCAATGAAAGCCAATGTACTACTGCTCAGGGTCAGCAGCAGGGTCGCTGGTAAACGTTCACCAATCATTTCAATGACGGGTCGACCAGAGAGCATCGACTTACCCAAATCACCCTGAAACAAGGTCTCCAAATACGTCACAAACTGCACAGGCAGCGGCTGATCCAAACCATACTTGACCAGTAAGGCTTGGCGAGCTTCTGGCGAAAGTGAAATCTGGCCTGAATAACGGTTGACCGGATCACCCGGCGCAAGGTGGATGAGCATGAACGAGATGACCATCACCAGAAAAAAGGTAGGGATCATCGTTCCAAGTTGGCGAAGTAAATACCTGAGCATGTTTCTCGGTGGTTATATAAAGGGCAGCGGGCATTTGTGCTCGCTGCCCTTATCGATCAGTTAGCTGGATGCACGCTGGACAAGGGCAAAGTTACCAAAGCCCAAAATATCACCTGCCGCGTCACCCGGAACGGGCAGACCGCTAATTTCCTTGCGGTAAACGAAGGTCGTGGCCGCACCCGAGAACGGGATCGAGGCAATATCCTCAGCGAGCAAAGCCTGAACCTGCTTGTATTTCGCCGTCGCTTCTTCCGCATTCGGTTCAGAAGCCGCTTCGTCAAGCAGCTTATCAACCTCCACATTCGAGTAATGCCAGAAGTTGATGCCACCACCTGTACCGTAACGATTCTTCAACGCGCCGGGGCCGGGGCCAAGGAAGCCAGCCAGATAGGTAATGTCATAATTGTCATCCGTAGCCACGCGCGCGTTCCACGCCGAAGGTTCCAGTTCCACCAGTTCGCTGTCGATACCGACTTCACGAAGTTGAGCTTGGATCACCTGAGCAATGCTGCGCCACGCATCCCCGAATGCCAGATAAGGGAACGACAGCTTAAAGCGGTAGCCGTCAGCTTGCACCGGATAGCCAGCTTCATCGAGCAGCGCCTTGGAATTTTCAGGATCATAATCAGGGGCCGTCGCATCGCTGTTGTTCGCCCACGAAATGACAGGCGTATAGTAAGTATTGACCGGAGTACCCGCTCCACTCAAACCACGTTCAACAATCTGGGCGCGATCAATCGCCTCACCAATCGCTCGCCGCACCTCGATATTACCGGTGATGTCGCGACCATGATTGAACACGATATAGAAATTGCTCGCGTAGACTTTCTCAACTGTCGTGAAGCGGCCATCAGCTTCGACGTTCGCCAGCGAATCCGTCGGGAACAAGCCGGAAATGTCAACGTCAACTTCATCATTCAGGATCGCCTGTTCGAGCGTAGCCGCGTCAGGGATGATGCGGTAAACGATGCGATCCATGTATGGGCCTTCACCGAAGTAATCAGGGTTCGCCTCAAGCGTAATATGGTCACCCGCGACATATTCCACGAACTTGAACGGGCCGCTGCCAATCGGTGTCTGGTTCACCGGGTTGGTTGACCAGTCTGTACCTTCGTAAAGGTGCTTTGGCAGCAAGAAGGTCGCATACCACGCGAGGAAACCGAGGAACTGCGACGAAGGAGACGACAGGTTAAATACCGCCGTGTAATCATCTGGCGTATCGACGCTCTCAAGCATGATGAGATTGTCACGACCCGGTGCGCCTTCTG
>Ga0102832_1001150_pt1 | contig 23121 bp, 26 predicted proteins | sample EBPBio282013_DNA_FD_88942 | JGI IMG/M metagenome (GOLD analysis project Ga0102832, IMG submission 88942) | Wastewater treatment Type I Accumulibacter community from EBPR Bioreactor in Madison, WI, USA - Reactor 2_5/28/2013_ DNA (Illumina Assembly) | ecosystem: Engineered > Bioreactor > EBPR >... | reverse complement strand
GCAGCGGCTGCGGTGAGGGGTAGATCTGTACGGCTCTATTGGTCATGGGGACCCTTCACCACGAACCGACGACCACGGAGAGTGCCGGGGTGTGGGGGTGCCCCGCGTGGGTGAGGATGGGCGGGTGCGGGAGGACGGGCTGCGGGTGCCGCTGGAGTCGCGGCTGGCGCCGTCGCATCCCCGCTACGCCGAGATCATCGCCGCGCACGACGCCGCGCTCGAGCACGGCGAGGACGGTTACATCGATCCCGTGAGCGGTTGGTGGGTGTTCTCGGCCGCGCACCTGCTCGACCGCGGCGACTGCTGCTCCAACGGCTGCCGGCACTGCCCCTACGCCGAGGCCTGAACCTGACCGCACCGCGAGGTCGCCCCGACTACCCGCCGGGTACGCCGGGGCTAGAGGAGGTGGAGGGCCTTCCGGGGGCAGGCCTTCACGGCGGCCTCGGCCTGGCGCACGTCGCGCTTGTCGGTGAGCGGCTCGGCATGGACGATCGGGTAGCCCCACGAGTCGACGCCGATGACGTCGGGCGCGAGGTGCGAGCAGATGCCGACGCCGTCGCACACCGACGGGTCGAGTCGCAGCCGCGGGCCGGCGGCCGGGCCGGCCTGGGGGCGGGCCTCGCGCAGGGGGACGACGCGCGGCATCACGCCTCCTCGGGGTCGGCCGGGATCGGCAGGACGCTGTGGAGCGGGGCGTCGCAGCTGCGGCCGTGCTTGTGGCGCGCGACGTCGTCGGCGAACACGGTCAGCGCGGTGGAGAGCATGCGCAGCGCGCCGTCGGGGTGGCGGCACGCGCCGCGGCCGGAGATCTCGCGCACGTAGGTGTCGAGGGTGTGCTTGTCGCGGCGGCCGAGACGGCCCTCGACGAGTCGGTCGACGAGGTCGGCGACGGCCGGCAGCCCGAACACGCAGGGCCCGCACTGCTTGGCCGACTGGCCCGCCAGGTAGCGCAGGATGCGGCCGGACTCCTCGAGGCCGCACACCCGCTGCGGCAGCGGGCCGAGCAGGCCGGCGCCTACGGAGAGGCCGAAGGGCTTGAGCGCGGGGTTGGAGACAGGGAGCGGGGCCAGGTGCTCCCAGCGCACCCACGAGCCGCCGTACCCGCCGAGCAGCGCGGCCACCGGGGCCTGGCCGTCGGGCGAGCGCCAGCTGCGGGCGAGCACCTGGCCGAACGTCTCGTCGGGGCCGGCCTCGACGACGACGCGGTAGGTGTCGCTGACGACGGTGAGCAGCGAGGTCGGCGCGTACGCGGCCGCGCCGACGTGCCCGAGCAGGGCCGCGCGGGCGAGGGTCTCGGCGTTGTTGACCAGCACCGGGCGCTCGCCGGCCGACCACGGGCGAGCCGGGTCGGCGACCCAGCGCGGCAGGGTGGGGCCGCCCTCGAGCGTGCGGATGATGCCGGTGGCCTCACCCGACAGGTAGCGCGCGGGCGCGAGCATGATGCGGATGGGCGGGTCGAGCTCGCCGGCATGGCGGCGCTCCTCGAGCGCGCGCGTGACCGAGCGGGCCGAGGCCCAGGCCCCGTCGTGCAGCCAGACGACGCCCTCGCGCGCTCCGAGCACCTCCACCGCGGCGGCGAGCCCGTCGAGCACGAGGTGCGGTCGGGTGAGCAGCAGCACGGCGTCCTTGGCGATGGCGGGCTCGCCCTCGGCCGCGTTGGCCACGACGGTGCCCCCCGCGCCGGCGCGGGCGACCGAGCGCCACTTCGCCGCGGTGGGGAAGTGGCCGCCCCCGCGTCCGGACAGCTCGACAGCGTCCATGTCGGCCAGCAGCGTGTCCGCGGCGTGGCCGAGGTAGGACCGGCGCGGCCCGAACAGCGCACGGTGGGCGGCGAGGTCGTGGACGGTGACGCCGGTGAGCTGCTCGGCGTCGTGGAGCGGCAGGACCGCTGAGCCGTCGAGCATCCGCACGGCACCCGCCGCCAGGGGCGTCGTGGCCGGCACGTCGGCGTGCGGGTGGGCGAGGTGGAGGTGATTCACGACGACCGCCTCGAATCGGAGCCGAGGATGTCGTCGCTGTAGACCACGGCGCGCGGCGCGGTGTCGGCGCGCCGGCCGGAGAGCTCGGTGGCGCGGACGTCGGCGAGGTCCTCGGCCTGGTCGCGGTGGCTCACGGCCGTGTAGCGGCTGAAGGCCACGCCCACCACCAGCGCACCGGTTCCCACGTACACGGCGAGCAGCGCCGGGGTATCGATGCCCGCGAGCACGCCGTGCAGCCAGACCAGGATGAGCGACACGATCGCGACCTTGTGGACCGGCCACCAGACGCGACGGGCGACGCGGCCGGCGAGGGCGGCGGTGAGGCCGGCGGCCATGCCGGCGTAGAAGCCGATGACGCCGAGGGTGACCGGAAGCGGGCGGTACTGCGACCCCATGGGCAGGAACGCGCCCCACCAGCCGACGTTGGCGTACTTGTCCGTCGCCAGCACCACGATGTGCAGCACGGTGAACACGAGCACGAACACCGACAGGCTGATGTGGGCCCGGATGCGCGTTGCCGAGCTGGGCCAGGCGATCCTGGCGCGGGCCGGGTGCGAGAGCACCAGGCCCAGCAGCACCAGGGCCACGAGCAGCAGGTACGAGGTGACGCCGGCCGACCGGCCGAGGATCCACGGGGCCATCTTGTCGCCGGCCACGCGCTGCACGCCGAGGCCGATCAGCCAGCTGGTGACGAACGCGCTCGCCGTGACGAGCAGGACGAGGCCCGTCGCCATCGTGACCGAGCGGGCGTCGATCGCCTTCTGGTCCATGCGCTCACGAGACACGGGGTACCTGCCACTCCACGAAGGGGCGCATCTCGCGGCTGACGCCGACGTGGCCGAGGGTGTCGACCCACAGCGCCGCCAGGCCGCGACGATCCGCCTCGGCGCGGATCGCTCCGCGCCCCAGCACGAACAACGACTTGCTCCACACCTCGGCGATCGCGCTGTCGGCGCCCACCACCGTGACCGACGCGAGGTCGGACTCGGCCGGCAGACCGGTGCGCGGATCGATGAGGTGGTGCACCTGACGCTCGCCGAGCTTCCACGAGCGGATGCGGGTGGACGACGTCGCGACGCCGACATCGAGGACGCGCAGCACCGCCGCGGGATCGCCGCCGAAGGGGTTCTCGACGTCGACCAGCCAGCCCTCGCCCTCGGGCCCGTCGCCCAGGCACATGATGTCGCCGCCGGCCTCGACGAGCACCGACTCGCCCGACCCGGCGAGCAGCTCCGCCGCCCAGTGGACGGCGAGGCCCTTGCCGATGCCGCCGAGGTCGACCGGCTCGCGGCCGATGCGCACGGCCGAGCGGACGTCGTCGAAGTCCGGCCGCCACGGCTTGCGGCGCCACGGGCGCCGGCGGGACGGGCCGGCCTCGTCGGACAGCGTCAGCCGCCGGCTCTCGAAGGGCAGCGACCGGTCGTAGCCGATCGCGGTGAGGGCCATGAGCACGCGGGGGTCGAACAGCCCGTCCGTCGCGCGGTGCGCCTCGGCCGCGGCCCGCAGCGCCTCGAAGCACTCGGGCGCCACCTCGTGCCACCTGCGGCCCGCGGCGTTCGCGCGCATGAGATCGCTCGAGGGGTCGAAGCGCGTGCACGTGGCCGCCACCCGCTCGACGAGGGCCTGGGCCTCGGCGACGTCCTCGCCGGCAGCCGCCGTGGGACGCACGACCCACACCCGCCACTGCGACGCCATCGAGCGGAAGGCGTGCCGCAGGTCGGTGGGCGCGGGCCGCACGTCCTGGCTCATGCGCCCGAGGCGCCCGTGGTCGTGTGGCTCGTGGTCGAGCTCGAGGACGAGCCGGACGAGGAGCCGGACGACGACGAGCCGGACGTGGAGCCCGACGACTTCTTCGTCGTGCTGGCGGTCGACTTCGAGCTCGACGACGAGCGGGTCGAGGACGACGACGACCGGGAGCCCGACGAGCTGCTCGACGCGTGCGAGGAGCCGGACGAGCCGGAGCCCTTGCTGATCTGCGCCGCCTGCTTCTTGAGCTTGGCCACCTGCTTCTTCAGCGAGGCCACGGTCTTCTTGGCCTGGGCGACGTCCTTCTTCAGCACGACCACGGCAGGGTCGACCGCCGGCGCCGCAGCCGCCGGGGCGGCCTTCGGCGCGGTGGCGGGCTGGTGCTCGGCCGCCCAGACGGTGGTGCCGGTGAAGACGGCCGCAGTGGCCGGGGCCACGAGGGCCGCGGCAGTCCAGCGCGCCCGGGATCCGCGCTCAGTCATCGTCGCCCTCCTCGTGCTCCTCGTGCTCGTCCTCGTCGTCATCGTCATCGTCGTCGCCGGAGCCGGAGGCGCCGGTGGTGCTGTGCGACTCGGTCGGGCGCGGGGCCGGCTTGCTCGCGTGCGAGGTGCCGGACTTCTCGTGGTGCTCCACCGCCTGCTGGGCGCGTGCGGCCTTCTCGGCCGCGACGCGGGCGGCAGCGGCGCGGGCGGCAGCGGCACGCTGCGCGTCCTTGAGCGCCTTCGACGCGTCGCGGAGCTGGCCCTGGAGGTCCTCGCTCTGCGCCTGGAGGACGGCGAGCTCGGCCTCGAGCTCGGCGGCCGAGGTGTCGGCGACGGCCGTGGAGCCTGCTGCCACCGCCGTCGGCTGGTAGGCCGAGCTGAGGCCCGCGGCGACCGCGACCCCGCCCGTGGCCAGCACGCCGCACGTGGCGAGCGCCGTCCCGATGATCCTGCCTGTGGTCGACCGCATGGTGTCCCTCCGCGCGTTTCGTCGATCTCGTCCGGGCCCCGACCCGGTCCCGGGTTGACCCGGTGGCTCGATCATCGGGAACCGCCGCACCGGGATCTCCCCCGTGCCGTCCAAGATCGGGTGGGGTTCGTCCAAGAAACGTCCAAGATCACGGGGAGTGACTGCCGCGAGGCCGGCTCGCTCCGCCGGACGGCGTACGACCATCGACGCAGAGCGCCCCCGACCGAGGTCGAGCCTCAGGGCGCTCACCTGCGACGACGCCGCAGCGTGCCGGACGCGCCGCCGGTCACCCGCCCGGGGTCAGGGGACAGCCTCGGCCTGACCTGATCAGGCCCGCGACGGTGCGTAAGCAGGGCGGATCGGGCCCGTTCAGGGCCCGCCGCCGGACAGGTTGTCGACCTAGAGCGACGAGGCCTTGAACGTGTTGCAGCGGTTGGGGTCGCCGGTGGTGTAGCCGGTCTCGAGCCAGCGCTGCCGCTGCGCGGACGTGCCGTGGGTGAAGGCCTCGGGGATGACCCGCCCCTGGGTGCGCTGCTGGATCCGGTCGTCGCCGATCACGCTGGCCGCGTCGAGACCGTCCTCGATGTCGGCGCGGGTGATCGACTCGACGAAGCCGGTGCGCACGGCGTTGCGCGCCCAGACCCCGGCGAAGCAGTCGGCCTGCAGCTCGAGGCGCACGGCGCCGCTCTCCGGGCCCTGGCGGTCCTTGCCGACGAGGGTGTCGTAGCCGGTGATGTGCTGGACGTGGTGCCCGTACTCGTGGGCGATCACGTAGGTCTCGGCGAACGCGCCGCCCTGCGCGCCGAACTGCGAGCGCAGCTCGTCGAAGAAGCCGAGGTCGAGGTACACCGTCTCGTCGGCGGGGCAGTAGAACGGCCCGACCGCCGACGTCGCCGCGCCGCACGCCGTGCTGACGCGGTCGCTGAAGAAGACGGTGTCGGCCTTGCGGTACGGCGTCTGCCCGCCGTCGAGCGCGCCGGCCCAGTAGGCCTGCACGCTGTTCACCGCGGCGACGATGCGGCACTCCGACGACTGGTCGGCGTCGGCACCGGTCTGGCAGCGCGACGCGAGGTCGCCGCTCTGGCTGGTGCCGGTGCCCTGCCCGGTGTCGACCGCCGTCTGCCCCGAGCCGCCCCCGCCGAGCACGCCGCTCATCAGCAGGACGACGACGCCCATGACGACCAGGCCGGTGATGCCGCCGCCGGCCAGCTTGTAGGCCATGCCGCCCGCCGCCACGGCCCCCGGGTTGATGCCGCCACCGCCGCCACCGCCGCCGGACGACTGGCCGCGGCGGTCCTGGATCTGACCGGTGTCGAGCTTGGCGTCGTCGTCGAAGTCCACTGCTGCCCCCTTGCCCTCGCGCCCGGGCCGGCTCGCCCTGGGGTCAACCTAGGGGCGCATGCACGGTCGCGCGAGTAACTGGCGTTGTCATCGGTTCGGGGGCCTCGAGACCGATGACAACGCCAGTTACTCGCAGCAGCAGCCGGACAGGGGTCGACCCCGAGGCCCGGTCGGGGGTGACGGGCCTCGGGGTCGAGGTGCGGGCGGGCCGAGGGGGCTCGGCCCGCCCAGCCGGCAGTGGCGGGGGCACCAGCGCCGGCAGGATCAGGTGCTGCGTCGACTGCGTCCCTCAGCGGTCGCCGCGGCCCTGGTCGGCAGTGCCGTCGTCGTCGCCCGGCGTGCTGCTCGAGGCGCTGGGCGTCGGCGAGGCAGAGCGGTCGTCGTCGTGCGAGTCGTCGCCGCCGCGGCCGCGACCCGAGTGGTCGTCGTCGCCGTCGTCGTCGGAGCCGTGGCCGCTGTTGGCCGAGCCGCGGCCGGAGTTGTCGTCATCGTCGTCGTCGGAGTCGTGGCTGCGGCTGGCCGACGGCGAGGCGGACGAGTCGTCGTCGCTGTCGTCGTCGCCCCGCAGGCCGCCCTTGTCGTCGCCCGCGTCGTGGCTGGGGCCGTCGTCGCTCACACCGTCGGGGCGCTCGCCGCCCTTGTCGTCGCCGGCGTCGTGCGTGGGGCCGTCGCTCGAGGGCGAGCTGCTGGGGGTGGCGGAGTCGTCGGACGCCGACGGGCTGGCCGAGTCGTCGGAGGGGGAGGCCGACGGGCTGTTCTCAAGGACGATGTCGTCCGAGCCGGCCTTGGTCGGCACGGTGGCGGCGACGGCGGCGGTGCCGCCGAGGAGCACGACGCCGGTGGCCAGCACTGCGGCGATCTTCAGGTTCTTCATGGGGTGTCCCTCCCTCGGTGCCGGGGGCTGTCCGCGGCGTCAGGAAGGACGCTAGGGAGGGGTCGTCGAAGAGGTCACCGACGATCGTCCAAGATTCATCTAAGGCTCGGCTCACCTTCGTCGCGGGCGTCGTCCGGGCGGTCAGCCGAGGGCGATCCGCACCGGCCCCGCGTCGGCCCGCACGCCGCTGACCAGCGACGACGGCACCCGCAGCACCCGTCCCGGCACCGCCGGCCACGGCAGGCGCACCCGGCCGACCTGCCGCCCGCCCTGCACCGCGACGAGCACGGGCGCGAGCACGCGCTCCTCGGGCCACAGCAGCAGGCGGCCTCGCGCCGGCCCGGGCTCCCCCGGCCGCCACACCGAGGGCGCCACCCAGCGCAGCGGCGGCTCGGCGGCCAGCTCGACGCCGGCGCCGGGCTGCCGCGGCGCCTCCAGCCAGCGCCGCACGGCCGCCGCGACGTGGCGGCCGTCGAGCGCGCACACGTCCGCGGTGTCGACCGGGTGCACCAGGTTGCCGGCAGCGAACACGCCGTCCGACGACGTCCGCAGGGCCGGGTCGACGCGCGGCCCGAGGGTGGCGGGGTCGAGGTCGAGGCCGCCGAGGCGCACGAGCTCGTGATCGGGGATCCAGCCGCCGGTGAACACGACGACGTCGCACTCGACCGTGCGGCGCCGCCCCGTGCCCACCTCCTCGAGCTCGACCGCCTCCACCTGCTCGCGGCCCACGACGCGCGCGACCCGGGCCCTGGTCAGCAGCGGCACGCGCAGCCCCGCCGACGCCGGCATCCGCAGACCGGCGTAGGCCTCGCCGTAGGGGCGGTCGGTGGTCATGAGGACCGTCCGGCAGCCCGCCTCGCGCAGCGTCAGCACCGCCGACCAGCTCACGAGCTCGGAGCCGACGACGACGGCGCGCGTCCCGGGCGACCGGTGCTGCAGGTGGACGAGCTGCTGCAGCTGCCCGGTCGTGAGCACCCCGGCCGGCCGGTCGCCGGCGACGAGCCGCGCGGGCCGGGCGCGCTCGCGGGCGCCGGTGGCGAGCACCACCGCGCCGCCGGTCGCCGTGAGGCGCCCCGCGGGCGACGTGACCTCGAGCGTGCGCTCCCCCGCCCAGCCGGTGACGGTCCAGCCGGTGCGCACGTCGGCCCCGGCGTCCTGCGCCGCGGCCACGAGCCGCCGGGCGTACTCCGGGCCGGACAGCACGCGCCGCAGGTCGCGCAGGCCGTAGCCGGGATGGTCGCTGTGGCGCGGGATGCCGCCGGCCTGCTGCTCGCGGTCGAGCACGACCACCCTGCAGGTGCGCGCGAGGTCGGCGGCCGCGGTCAGCCCGGCGGGGCCGCCGCCCACGACGACGACGTCGGCGCGCACGTCGGCCGTCATCGGCCGCCGTCCTCGAGCAGGCGGGCCACCTCGGCGCCGCAGAAGAACCCCTGGCACCGGCCCATGAGCGCGCGGGTGCGCCGGCGCAGGCCGTCGAGGTCGGTCGGCGGGATCGTGGAGTAGAGCGCATCGCGGATCTCGCCCGCGGTCGCGCGTTCGCAGAAGCACACGACGCGGCCGTACTCGGGGTCGGCCGCGATGCGGGCCGCGTCGGCGTAGGGGCGGGGGAACGCCTCGCCGATCATCGGCATCCGCGGCACCGGCGGCAGGCCGGGCCGCTCGGCGAGCGGCTCCCCCGCGCTCTCCATCAGCCCGACGACGTGCTCGGCAAGCGCCATCGACGCCGTGAGGCCGGTCGACCGGATCCCGCCGAGCAGGACGTAGCGCATGCCTGCGTCGACGTCGACGACGTAGTCGCTGTGCTCGGTCGACGCGCGAAGCCCGGCGTACGTGGTCGTGACCTCCTCGTCGAGCAGCGACGGCATGATGCGCCGCCCCTTCTCCAGCAGCGACGAGAGGCCCTGCTCGGACGTCGACGTGTCGGACCGGTCGTCGAGGTCCTCGGCCGTCGGCCCCAGCATCACGTTGCCGTACACCGTGGGGCTGACCAGCACACCCTTGCCGAGCGAGCTCGGCACCGGCAGCACGATCGTGGGCGCGAGCGGCCGCGCGAGCTTGTCGAAGACGATGAGCTCGCCGCGCCGCGGGACGACGGTGAAGCGGTCGAAGCCGAGCATCCGGTCGAGGACGTCGGCTCCCATACCGGCGGCGTTGACCACCCAGCGCGCGGACACGGCACCGCGATCGGTCGTGAGCAGGGTGCGCGCGAGCCCGACCTCGATCGCCGAGACCCGATGGCGCAGAAGCAGATGCGCGCCGCGGTGCACGGCCTCGGTGGCGTACGCCAGCGCCGCCGTCCACGAGCAGACGATCGACTCGTCCGGCACCTCGAGGCCGCCGAGCGCACCGGGCCCGAGCGCAGGGACGCGCGCGTAGACCTCGTCGGCGCCGACGAGCCGGGTCCGGGTGTAGCCGTTCTTCTCCGCCTTGGCACGCAGCCCAGGCAGGGCATCGAGCTGCTCGTCGTCCCACGCCACGAGGAGCGCGCCGGTGCGCTCCACGGGGATGCCGGCCTGCTCGGCGTACGCCGACAGCAGCGCGTACCCGCGCGCGACGAGCCGGCTCTCCAGCGATCCGGGCACGGCGTCGAAGCCGGTGTGCAGGATCGCGGTGTTGGCCTTGCTCGTCGCGTCGCCGACGTCGCCGCGCGCCTCGACCAGGGCGACCGACACGTCGCGCCCCGCCAGCTCGCGCGCCACGGCGCAGCCCACGATGCCGCCGCCGACGACGGCGACGTCGACCTCGAGCACGTCGCTCACGCGCGCGGCTCCGGCAGGCCGAGGCGCACGGCGTCGCGCCAGCGCTCGAGGTGCTCGGCGGCGCGGTCGGCCGGCCACTGCGGCTCGAACGTGGCCGACGGGCTCCAGCCGCCCACGACCTCGCCCACCGACGCCGAGGCGTCGAGCCCGATGCGCGCCGCCGCCGCGACGCCGAGGGCCGTGGCGTCGGGCGACGGGTACACGTCGACGGGCACCTGCGCGAGGTCGGCCTGCGCCTGCATGAGCGCCCGCGAGCGCGTGAGCCCGCCGTCGACGCGCAGCCGCGACACGGGCTTGCCGACGTCGCCCTCCACCACGCCGAGCAGGTCGACCACCTGGGCCGCGACCCCGCGCAGCACCGAGCCCACCAGATCGGCTCGGCTCGTCGAGAGCGTGACGCCGGAGAACGAGGCGGTCGCGTCCGAGCGCCACCAGGGGGCGGCGAGCCCGGCCAGCGCCGGCACGAACAGCACGTCGTCGCTGCTGCCGATAGTGGCCGCGTCGACCGCCTCGTGCTTCTCGAGCAGCCCGACGTCCACCAGCCACCGCACCGCCGACGCCGCGGTGTACACCTGCCCGTCGAGGCAGTACGTCGTCTGGTCACGCAGTCGCGCCGCCACCGACGTCGTGAGCCCGGCGCCCGAGCGGGGGGCGCTCGAGCCGGTGGAGGTGAGCAGGAAGGCGCCCGTGCCGTAGGTGCACTTGGTCTCGCCGATGTCGCGGCAGTCCTGGGCGAGGAGCGCCGCCTGCTGGTCGACCATGAGCCCCACCACCGGGACCTCGGGGCCGAACGCGGCGGTCGTGCCCACGACCTCGTCGCAGGCGACGATCCGCGGCATCGTCTCGTCGTCCAGCCCGAACAGCTCGAGCAGGCGCGGCGACCAGCGCACCGCGTCGAGGTCGAGCAGCAGGCTCCGGCTCGCCGTCGTGACGTCGGTGACGAGCTCGCCCGTGATCGCGTTGACGATCCAGGTGTCGGTGGTGGTCACGACACCGTTGCCGGTCATGTTGCGGCGGATCCAGGCCATCTTCGGCGCGGAGAAGTACGGGTCGAGCACGAGCCCGGTGAGCGACCCGATCTCGTCGGCGCTGTCGCGGAGGCCGTCGCAGACGTCCTGCGCGCGGCCGTCCTGCCAGACGAGCGCGACCCCGTGCGGCGCTCCCGTGGCGGGGTCCCAGGCCAGCACGGTCTCGCCCTGGTTGGCCAGCGCCACGGCGTCGATGCTGCCGCCGGCCCGTGCGACCGCGCGGCGTCCGGCGTCGAGGACGGAGGCCAGCAGCTCGTCGGGATCCTGCTCGACACGGCCGTCGGCAAGGTAGTGGGGGCGGACCGGCGACTCGGCCGCCGCGACCACGGCGCCGTCGTCGACGACGAGCGCCTTGGTGCCCGACGTGCCCTGGTCGATCGCGAGGACGCGCACCGCCGGCTCCCTCCCTGCTCGGTCCGCAGTGTTCCACAGCACGACGGGCCGGGCAGGGGCGTCGGCAGAGGCCGGCAGGTGTCGCGTCGGCGCCTCAGCGGCGGCGCTCGAGCAGGAAGTCGTCGGGGCCGGGCCCGTACTGGTTGCGCAGCCGCTGCGAGGGCTGCACCAGCAGGATCAGCAGCCAGGCCCAGCCGATGAAGGGCAGGAACTGCACGAAGAACCAGGCGCCCGAGTAGCCGGCGTCGTGCAGTCTTCGCACACACAGCGAGATGCTCGGGATGAGCAGCACCAGCACGACGAGCAGGGTGATCCAGCCCGATCCGCCGCGGCCCGACTCCCACCAGACCGTGGCGAGGACCAGCACGTTGAACAGCAGCGCGAACCACCAGTACTCGCTGCGGCTCGACCGTCCGCTGGTGGCGAAGAACCCGCGGAAGGCCCGCGCCACCGACTGCCACGGGTTCGCCGCGACCGGGACGCCGATCGGCGCCGTCCGTGCATTCGGCGCCTCGATCGCCATCCGGTCCCCCTCGTCGGTCGTGTGGCTCGACGCTAGCCGAGGTCGTCGACGTCGACCACGACATCGAGGCCGAGCGACGTCGCGACCGCGACCGCCTGCGCGACGTCGATGCGTGTGCCGCGCAGCCTCGGCTGGGAGACGTCGAAGGCACCGAGCTCGGAGCCCACGAGGTCGGCGCGGGTGAGGTCGGTGCCGTGCAGCCACGCCCCGGACAGGTCGCAGCCGCGGAGGACCGCGCCGACCGCCTTGGCCTGCGCGAGGTCGGCCTCGCGAAGCCGGACCCCGGTGAACGACGTGCGCCCGAGGTCCTGCCCGGCCAGCCCGACGAGGCTCCAGTCGCCGCCGTCGACGACGACGCCGTCGAGCGCGCAGGCCTCGAACCACGACCCGGTGAGCTTGCAGCCGACGAACCGTGCGCCCACGAGCCGCGTCCGCACGAAGGCGCAGCCGAGGAACGCCGACGACGTGTGCGCCGACGCGCTCAGCGTCACGTCGCGGAAGACGCACCCGGTGAACGTCGTCCCGGTCGACGTCAGCGACGTCATGTCGACCTCGCGGAAGAGCACGCCGTCGAAGGACTCCCTGTCGAGCGCGCGGCCGTCCCAGTCCTCGCCGTCGACCTCCTCGACGGTCGGCGGCAGCGGTCGCGAGGGTCGGGTCGCCATGCGGCCACCGTAGCCGCGATCTGGTAGTCGGATGGCGCGGCAGCCGCGCGATCCGACGACCAGATCGGGCTAGCGTCGGGGCTGTGGAGGCTGGGCCCGGGATGCTCGACGACGTGGTCGCGCGGCTGCGCGCCGCGGGCTGCGTCTGGGCCGACGACGAGGCCGCGCTGCTGGTCGCGCAGGCACCGGACCCGCATGCCCTCGACTCCCTGGTCGCCCGCAGATGCGGGGGCGAGCCGCTCGAGCGGGTGCTCGGCTGGGCCGAGCTGCTCGGCGTGCGGGTGCCTGTCTCGCCGGCGTCCTTCGTCCCCCGGCGGCGCAGCGAGCCGCTGCTGCGCGCAGCGCTGGCGCTCATCCCGTCCGGCGCCCGCCGAACCGTCGTCGACGTCGGCTGCGGGTCGGGGGCGCTGGGTCTCGTGGTGCACACGCTGCGGCCCGACGTCGTCCTGCACGGCACCGAGGTCGACACCGCGGCGGCCGCGGCCGCGAGTCAGCTGCTCGGCACCGGGATCGTCCACGTCGGCGACCTGCTCGACCCGCTGCCCGCGTCGTTGCTCGGACAGATCGACGTCGTGCTCGCCAACCTGCCCTACGTACCGACGGCGCGGATCGCGACGCTGCCCCGGGAGGCCCGCGACCACGACCCCCGCATCTCGCTCGACGGCGGCGACGACGGTCTGCGGCTGCACCGCCGTCTCGCGGCACGCGTCTCCCCCTGGCTGGCCCACGGCGGCACCGTGCTCGCCGAGGTCTCCCCCGGCCAGGCCCCCGCGTGCGCGGCGGCGTATGCGGCCCAGGGCCTGCGTGCCACGGCCCATACCGACGACGACCACGATGTCGCCGTGGTCACGGCTCGCGGCCCCGCCCGCGTGGCCCGATAACGCTTCGCTGATCCGAGCTGGGGGTCGGATCGCGTCGTCGAGGACGCGATCCGACCCCCGACGTCCTCCTAGGTAGCGAGGACGCCGATCTGAGTAGGCGCTGCTCAGGTGCGCGGAGGCCGCGGCCAGCAGTCTCTCCGTCGACGGGACACCCGGTCCCACCTTCGAGGAGAGATAGCCATGCACCGCACCCTGCGACGAGCCGCCGCTGCGGGTGTCTCGATCACCGCGCTGCTCGGGGCCGCCGTCGCGGCCGCACCGGCCGCGTCCGCCGCCACGCCCTGCCAGTCCGACTGCATCAGCGGGCTGACAGCCACCCCCTACCCGGACGGCCTGCGCCTCGCCGTGAGCACGTCGGCCCCCACGCTGGTGAGCGCCGAGATCTGGTTCGGCCAGACCAAGGTGAAGTCCTTTGCCCCGGCCGCGGGCGCGGCGCTCTCGACGTCGCAGGCGTACGAGCTGAAGTCGGGCCTGTCGCAGGGCGTCTGGTACCGCTACGTGGTCAAGGCCGCCGACTCCTACGGGAACGTGCGCACCGAGGAGGGCACGCTGCGGACGAGCAAGCGCGACCTCAACGTGTTCTTCGACAAGATCAAGCTCACCAACGACTCTGACACCTGGAGCGCCGGCGACATCTACGAGCTCGGCTCCAAGGCCGGCTCGAGCGCGACCGGCTTCCGGCAGAACCCCGACACGCACCAGTGGACCGACGGCGGCACCTACGGCGTCCCCTCCGACATCCGGGTGCAGAAGGTGCCCGGCGCCAAGCAGGGCACCGCAATCGCGTTCTCGGTCGCCGACGACGACGCCGAGCTCTTCGACAGCGTGGGCATCTGCGTCGTCGGGCACCCCTGCCTGCCGTCGTTCACGACGGGGACCACCGACAGCGAGGACTGGGCCACCGCGTCGGGCAGCCTGGCGCTGCCGACGGCGAGCGGGTCGGCGTCCGGCACCTTCTCGATCAGCTCGCCCGGCGGCGCGCGCCTGATCCACACCGTCACCGGCACCTGGGTGCAGCACATCCGCAACGTCACCTCGCCGGTCCGCAGCCTCGTCGCGACGCCGTACAACACCTCGGTCCGCCTCACGTGGTCGGCGCCCGCCGACCTCGGCGGCCTCAGCGTCACCGGCTTCCGGGTCCTCTCGGGCCAGAGCGTCGTGGCGACGCTGCCGCCGTCGGCGCGCCAGTACGACGCCACCGGCCTGGCCAACGGCGTCAGCGCGGCCTTCTCGGTCGTCGCTGTGAACGCCGAGGGCGACTCGGCCCCGGCGTCCGCCTCGGCGACGCCGAAGGCCGTCCCGGGCGCGGTCGCCTTCGTGAGCGCGACGCCGGGCGACGCGGTGGTCAAGGCCTCCTGGACGCCGTCCGCCCTGCCCAGCGACGGCACGACGCAGTACCGCGTCTACGTCAACGACGTCCTCAAGACCACCGTCGCGACCCCCTCGGCGACCGTCCCCGCCGTCAACGGCACCCCCGCCGTGGTCAAGGTCGTCGCGTTCAACGCCCTCGGCGAGGGACAGCCCGCCCTCTCCGCATCCGTCACGCCGTACAAGGCGTCGACCATCGGTGGCTGGAGCACCGTGCAGGTCACTGCCGCGAGCGGCACGACCTTCAGCCCGACGCTGTCGGTCAGCTGCGGCACCTCGGCGGGCCGCCCTCTGTACCTGCAGCGCCGGCTCCAGGGCGGCACCGCCTGGGTCAACTACGGCACGATCAAGGCCAACGCCGGCTGCAGCGCCGTCGCGACGATCCCCGTCTCGATCGGCATCTGGGAGTGGCGTGCGTACGCCCCCGCCTGGGGCGCCTGGGGCCCGGCCGTGACGCCTGTCCGCACGGTGGCCGCGAAGACGACCATCTCCGGCTGGGACACCGCGGCGAAGACGGTGGCGACCGGATGGGTCACGCTGGACGACATCTCGATCACCCCGGGGAACCAGCGCTCGGTGTGGGTGATCGGCCGGCCGGTCGGGGCGCCGAGCTCGTCGATCGTGAAGCTCTGGAGCGGCACCACGTCGAGCACCGGCCAGGTCAACGCCAAGATCGTCGCGCAGAAGGGCGCCTGGGAGTACTGCGTGCTCGTGCCGCCGAGCTACGCGCACGGCGAGCAGGCCTACACCGCCTACCGCCGGATCACCGGTACCTGACGGACCCGGGGGTCGGATCGCGTCCTCGACGACGCGGTCCGGCCCCCGTCGGCGTCAGGCGGGGGCGAGGGCCGCGCCGTCGGGGCCCGGGACGAGTCGCAGCACGCGGTCGCCGACCGCCTGCGCCTCGTCCTCGTCGTGCGTCACGTGCAGAGCGGGCGTGTCCGACGAGCGCAGCACGTCGCGGACGTCGGCGGCGAGGCGCTCGCGCAGCTCGCGGTCGAGCGCACCGAACGGCTCGTCGAGCAGGAGCAGCCGCGGGCGCGGGGCCAGGGCACGGGCGAGCGCCACACGCTGGGCCTGGCCGCCGGACAGCGTGTCGACCGGCCGGCCGCCCAGGCCCTCGAGGTCCACCAGCGCGAGCAGCTCCTCGACGCGTGCGGTGCGCTCGACCTCGGGCAGCGCGTGGACGCCGTAGCCGATGTTGGCGGCGACGTCGAGGTGGGGGAACAGGACGGCGTCCTGGAAGACCAGCCCGATGCGGCGCAGGTGCGGCGCCACGGACGTGATGTCGTCGCCGTCCCACGACACCGTGCCTGACGCCGGCACGACCAGGCCCGCGATCGCGCGCAGCAGCGTGGACTTGCCCGCGCCGCTCGGGCCGAGCAGGGCCACCACCTCGTGGGGCGCGACGTCGAGGTCGGCGCCGCCGAGGATCTGCGCTCCTCCGAGCGAGACCCGCAGGCCGCGGACCTCCAGCCCGGCGCTCACAGCTCGGCCTGACCCGGCCGGCGCAGCCGCTCGGCCAGGAGCACCACGAGAGCCGTCACCCCGACCAGCACGACCGACAGGGCAGCAGCCATGCCGACCCCCGCCTCGCCCGGACGCGAGAGCAGCCGGCCGATCTGGATCGGCAGCGTGGGCGCGTCGCTGCGCGCGAGGAACGACGTCGCACCGAACTCCCCCAGCGACACCGCAGCGGCCAGGCCGGCGCTGACGCCGAGCGCGCGACCGAGCACCGGCAGGTCGACCGTGCGCCACGCCCGCGACGGCGACGAGCCCAGCGTCGCGGCGACCTCCCGCAGCCGCGGGTCGATGGCCCGCAGCACCGGCAGCACGGTCCGCACCACGAGCGGCACGGCGACCAGCGCCTGCCCGATCGGCACGATGATCCAGCTGCCGCGCAGGTCGACCGGCCGCACGGCGAAGGTGACGAGCAGGCCGAAGCCCAGCGTCACCGCGCTGGTGCCGAGCGGCAGCATCGACGCCGCGTCGAGCACCGGCCCGCCGCGACGCGCGTACGCGATCGCGCAGGCCGCGAGGCCGCCGACCACCACCGCGATGAGCGTGGCCACGACGGCGTACGACAGCGAGGTGCGCAGCGGCTCCCACAGCGGCACGTCGCGGGTGCTCGGGCCGTCCTGAAGCAGCGCCGACCACCAGTCCAGCCCCCACCGCTCGCCGACGCGGAGCGAGTCGTGCAGCAGCGCGAGCATCGGCAGGGCGGCGAGCACCGAGAGGACGACGGTCCACGCGGCGGCCGCACGGTCGACCGCCGACCTCGGCGGCGCCGGCGCGACGTCGGCGCGCGCGAGGCGCTGCCTCACTGCCAGCCGGCGCTGCAGCCGACCGGCCACGACGAGCACGAGCAGCACGCTCACCAGCTGCAGCACCGCGAGCGTCGCCGCGCCGGGCAGGTCGAACAGCTGCACGGTGCGCCGGTAGATCTCCACCTCGATCGTGGTCGTAGTCGGCCCGCCGAGGACCAGCACGACGCCGAACGAGGTGAACGTGAACAGGAACACCAGCGCGGCCGACGCCAGCACCGCGGGCCGCAGCAGCGGCCACGTGACCGTGCGCAGCACCCGCCACGGCCGAGAGCCGAGCGTGGACGCCGCAGCCTCGTAGCGGCGGTCGAGGTGGGCCCACAGGCCGCCGACCACGCGCACGACGACCGCGATGTTGAAGAACACGTGGGCGAGCACGATCGCGCCGAGCGTGCCGGTCCAGCCCTCGGGCAGCAGTGCGCGGAAGGCGGTGCCCACCACGACGGTGGGCAGGACGAACGGCACCGTCAGCAGCGCGAGCAGCAGCCGCCGGCCGGGCACCGCGAGCCGGTGCAGCGCGTACGCCGCAGGCAGTGCGACGACCAGCGTCGCGACGGTCGAGAGCACGGCCTGCAGCAGCGTGAACCACACGACCCGCCACGTCGGCGCCGAGCCCAGCACGTCGAGGCCTGCCGACGACAGCCCGCGCGCCAGCACCGTCACCAGCGGCCACGCGAAGAAGAAGCCGAGGAACACCGCGGGGACGACGGCGAACCACCACGCGGGCGGCGGCTGCACGCGCGCCTGCCCCGCCGGCGCCGCCCCGGGGGCGGGCGCCGACGGGCGCGCGGGCAGCAGCGTGGTCAGCGCAACGTCACCTGGTCCCAGGCGTCGACCCACTGCGAGCGCTTCGCGTCGATCTCGGCGGGGTCGAGCACGAGCGGGCTCGCCGGGGTCGCGGCCCACGTCGCGAAGACGTCGGGCAGCGGCGTCCCCTTCACGGCCGGGAAGACGAACATCGACAGCGGCACGTCGGCCTGCACCGCAGGCGAGAGCAGCCAGTCGACGACGGCGCGCGCGGCCTCAGGCTGCTCGGTGCCGGCGAGCACACCCGCGTACTCCACCTGGCGGTAGCAGCTCGACTCCATCACCGACGAGTACGGCTTGGCCGGCTTGGGGTCCGAGGCGTAGACGATCTCGGCGGGCGGGCTCGAGGCGTAGGAGACGACGAGGGGCCGCGAGCCCTTGCCGCCGACGGTGTACTCGCCCTCGTAGGCCTCGGTCCAGCCGTTGACGACCTTCACGCCGTTGGCCCGCAGCTTCGACCAGTAGTCCTGGTAGCCGTCCTCGCCGTAGGTCGCGACGGTGGCGAGCAGGAAGGCCAGCCCGGGCGACGAGGTCGCGGCGTTCTCGACGACGAGCAGGTCCCGGTACTCGGGCTTCACGAGGTCGTCGAGGGTCGCGGGCTTCGCGATGCCCTTCTCCGCGAACCACGCGTCGTCGACGTTGATGCAGACGTCGCCGTAGTCGACCGGGGTGACCGCTTCCTGCGTGGCGGTCTTGAGCTCGGAGGGCACACCGGACGCGGCGGGCGACTCGTACGGGTCGAACACGCCGGACTGCAGCGCACGCGAGAGCAGCGTGGAGTCGACGCCGAAGAGCACGTCGCCCTCCGGGTTGCCCGCGGTCAGCGCGGCCTTGTTGACCAGCTCGCCGGCGTCGCCGCCGGTGACCACCTCGACGGTGATGCCCGTCCGCGCCTCGAAGTCGTCGAGCAGCGACTCGGTGAGCGCGAACGAGTCGTGCGTGAGCAGCCGCACGGTCGTGGGCGCGAAGGTCGACGGGACGGCCGAGGGGGTCGAGGACGCCGAGGTGCTCGACGGCGACGTGCCCGCGCCCGAGCCGCAGGCGGCGAGGACGAGCGCGGACGCGACGGTAGCCGCGGCCGTGACGAGCCTGGTGGTGGACGTACGCAAGGAAGACCATCCCTCCGCCGGCATTACCCGGATCAGGTTCCAGGGTCGGCGGCGGTCGGCCACCCTCTCAGCCCGGCGTTCCTCCGAGCTCCCCTTGCTCTGCTGTTGTGCGGCCAGTCTACGACGCGGCGCCGTCGCCGCGAGCCTGGCGCTGGGCGCGGGCCTTGGCCACGAACGCCGGCACGTCGACGTACTCCAGCCCGCCGAGCTCCAGGATGGCGTCGCGGACGATCGCGGTGATCTCGTCGGCGCTCATCGTGCGGGCGTCGATGGGCAGCGGCTCCGAGTACCGGACCCGTGCGCGCTTGCGCAGCCGTCCGCCCGGCGGGTACGTGACGGCGGAGGCGTGCACCGGGACGTCGGGGTTGGCCTGGATCACCGGCACGAGCACGCGCTGGTGCAGTTTGTAGAGCTTCGTGGGATCGGGCCCACGCGTCGCCTCCGGGTACAGGCCCATCATGTCGCCCGAGGCCAGCGCGAAGCTGGCCATCTCGAGCGCCCACTCGGTGGAGGCGTTGTCGCCGCGGCGCAGCGGCACCTGGCCCCACCAGCGGAAGATCAGCGCTGCCTTGCCCTCGTACCACTCGGCCTTGGTGAAGGCGAAGACGCGCCACCCGACCTTGCAGGTCTGCACGATGGGGTCGAGGGCGCCCTGGTGGTTCGAGGCGAAGATCGCCGCGCCGGGCTTGATGTGCTCGTGGCCCTGCAGATCGATCGCGACCCGCAGGCGCACCAGCCGGAAGAGCACCTGGATCGGCTTCCAGCCCTTCGACCGGACGGGACGGCCGATGTCGAGGCCGGGATGAACCGCGCGGCCGCGCTCGAGCAGGTCGGCGTACCAGGCGTCGAGGTCGTCGCGCCGGACGTGCGGCCCGCTCACGGCGCTGTCCTCGTCATGGGGCCATCCAACAGTCCGGGCCGGGGCCGAGTCGACCGGGGTTGACGTCTCGGACCCGGCCCGGAGGGGCGCGCTGAGGAGAGCGCGCTACCGCTCCTCGTCGACGATGCGGCGGACGACGAGGATCGGCAGCAGGAACGCCGCGATCGCGCCGAAGAGCCACACGATGAGCGACGCGAGGATCCACGTCACGACTCCGTCGAGCTTGAAGTCCTTCGACACCGCCGCGGTGAGACCGAGCGCGATGAGAGTGCTGATGATGCCGACGCCGCCGCTGAACGCCCGTGCGTGGCGACGGGTCAGGCCCTCGGTGAGCGGGGCGAGGATCGACTGCACGATGGCGAAGATCAGCGCGACCAGCAGGTAGCCCGCCCAGAGGAAGCCGCCGTCGATCTCGAAACCGGGCAGCAGGATGTCGGCCACGACGATGCCGATGAGCGCCGAGACGAACCAGACCATGAGCCGGAGCAGGAATCTCACCACGGTGCGGAACCTAGCGGTGACCGACCGCCGCGGTCAGCAGCCCGCACGGATCCGCGTTGAGCGGGCGTCCCCGGAACCGGTGTGACGGGTGTGCCGCAGCGGGCTGCTGCGGCTGACGGGGTTGGTCGACGCCGGGACTGCGTCGTCGGCTCGCCCTAGGCTCCCCCGTCGTGACCACCCGGTGCGCCGTCCTCCTGCGCGGAGTCAACGTGGGCAAGGGCAACCGGATCGCGATGAGCGACTTCACCGCGGTGCTCGCCACCACCGGCGCCACCGACGTCCGCACGCTGCTCAACTCCGGCAACGCGGTCTGCACCAGCAGACGCAGCGCGGCGTCGCTGGAGTCGGCGGTGGCCAAGGCGCTGGTGAAGGAGCTCGGCCTCGACGTCCCCGTCGTCACGCGGACGTCCGAGGAGATCGACGCCGTCATCGCGCTCAACCCGTTGGCCGAGGTGGCGGACGAGCCGTCGCGCTACCTCGTGGTGTTCCTCGACCGCGCGCCCGACGCCGAGGCGATCGAGTCGCTGCTCGCCGTGGACGCGGGCGACGAGGTCTGGCAGGTCCACGGCCGCGAGCTCTACCTGTGGCTGCCGGCGGGGATCGCGGAGAGCGCGGTCAACAAGCAGCTCATGCGCGGTGTGCTCGGGGTGACGTGGACGGCCCGCAACTGGTCGACGGTGCTCAAGCTGCAGGCGGCGCTCTAGCCCTGGGTGCGGGCGGCGTCCTCGCGCAGGGCTGCGGCGATGCGACCGTCCTGCTCGGCCGGCAGCGAGCAGCAGGACCTGGCCTGGATGCGCCCGCGCACCGCGCCCACGGCGAACCACACCACGAAGGCGATCACCGGCAGGGCGAGGACGTAGCGCACCCGCTCAGGGTAGGGGTCGGGATCCGCAGACACGACCTGCACCGCAGCGCCTGGGCTGAAACGACGTCGCCGCCACGGGGCCGGGCGGGCAGGCTGCCGCCATGGTGAGCAGCGACCTGTGGGACGAGAGCGACGCCGCGGTCTACGACGAGGAGGCGGCGGACATGTTCGCGCCGGAGGTGCTCGGGCCGGCCGTCGACCGGCTCGTCGGCCTCGCGGGCGGCGGGCCCGTCCTCGAGCTCGCCGTCGGCACCGGCAGGGTCGCGATCCCGCTCATGCGGCGCGGGCTCGAGGTGCACGGGATCGAGCTCTCCGCGCCGATGGCGGCCCGGCTGCAGGCCAAGCTGGAGGCCGACGAGTCGCTGCCCGTGGCCGTCGGCGACATGACCGAGACCCGGGTGCCCGGCAGGTTCGCCCTCGTGCTCGTCGTCTGGAACAGCATCGGCAACCTCCGGACGCAGGCCGAGCAGGTCGCCTGCTTCCGCAACGCCGCGGAGCACCTGGCGCCGGGCGGACGGTTCGTCGTCGAGCTGCTGGTGCCGCCCCTGCGCCGCCTGCCTCCCGGCCAGACGGCCGTGCCCTTCGACGTCTCCGCGGAGCACACCGGCTTCGACACCGTCGACGTCGTGACGCAGCAGCTGACGTCGCACCACTACACGCGCCTGCCGGACGGCTCGGTCCGCTACGGGGCCGGGCACTTCCGGTACGCGTGGCCCGCGGAGCTCGACCTCATGGCGCAGCTGGCGGGGCTCGAGCTCGAGGCACGCCTCGGCGACTGGGACGGCGCGCCGTTCACCGCCGACAGCGACAAGCACGTGTCGGTGTGGCGCAAGCCCGCCTAGGGCTCGGTGCCGTCAGCAGCGTCAGCGCCGGAGCCGTCCGCGTCGGAGCCGTCGGCGTCGGCCGCGAGGCGCAGCCGCGTGGTGCCCGCCTCCGACACCAGCAGGAGCTCGTCGTCGGTGTCGCCGGGCGCGACGCGCAGCTCGCGCTGCAGCGCCGTGAGCACCCGCTGCTCCTGCTGCATGTGGTCCTCGGGGCCCATCATCATCGTGGTCGCGAGCGGTCCGAGCACGAGAACATCGCCGGTCAGCGTGTAGCTGCCCATGAGCCGGTTGACCGTGGCCCGCCCGGCCACCCGGCCCTCGGCGTCGAGCTGCAGCTGGGGCGAGGTGCCCGCCAGTACCGGCGCGCCCTCGACCTCGACGACGTCCCAGAGGGGGCCGACGACGAGGTCGGCGGTGCTGTCGCTGCTCATGCCCGCGAGCATGCCAATCCGGGCACGGATCCGCAGCCGGTCGCGCGGGTCAGCGTGCGGTGAAGCGCGCGATGGCGGCCTGCGCCTCGTCGGTGAGCAGGGCGCGCGAGATCGTCGCGGCCTCGTCGGCGGCGTTGTCGGCACGGCTGGCCGACGCCGCCGACCGCACGAGCCGCTTCGCCTCGGCGAGGGCGTTCGGAGGCATCGTGGCCAGCTTCGCCGCGATCTCGTCGGTGCGCGCGACCACGGCGTCGTCGTCGACCACCTCGGCCACCAGGCCCCACTCGCGGGCCTGCTCCGCGCTGAGCGGCTCGTTGAGCAGCAGGTGCTTGAGCGCGCGCTGCGTGCCGACGGCGCGCGGCAGCAGCCACGACGTGCCGGCGTCCGGCGTCAGCCCCACGCCCGGGTAGGCCGCCACGATCCTGGTCGACCGGGCCGCCACCACGAGGTCGGCGTTGAGCACGAACGACAGCCCGGCCCCGGCGACGGCGCCGTGCCGGGTGCGGGCTGCGGGAACGCTGTGGAGCGCGCGGTGTGGAACGTCACATGGCCCTCCACCTTCTGCATCAGTTGATGGATATGGCCGTTGAGCACCGTGACCGAGCCGAAACGCGCCAGCAGCGCGAGCGCACGAGCGGAATCCTGCGTGCCCCAGCCCCATTCCTCCGCCACCGTCCAGAGCGGGATGTGCGCGAACACCACGATCGGCGTCGACGCGCTCTTGCCGCGCAGATCGTCGGCGAGCCAAGCCAATTGCGCGTCGCCGAGATTGCCCATGCCGCCGGCTTTGAGATCGACGACATTGACGAGGCCGATGAAATGCACCCCGGCCTGATCGAACGAATACCAGCCGGCGCCCTTGGTGCCCTTGC